>Ga0209211_10005955_pt1 | contig 17939 bp, 20 predicted proteins | sample RifGroA2_FD_183992 | JGI IMG/M metagenome (GOLD analysis project Ga0209211, IMG submission 183992) | Groundwater microbial communities from Rifle, Colorado, USA - Groundwater A2 (SPAdes) (version 2) | ecosystem: Environmental > Aquatic > Deep subsurface > Groundwater | place: Rifle, Colorado... | reverse complement strand
CGCATTCAGCTATCTTGCGAAAGACTACGGATTAGAGGAGATCTATCTATGGGCAATAAACGATGAGTCGCAGGGCTCGCCACAGCAGGTGGCCGCAGTTGTCGATGCGGTCGAGCGATACGACATCCCCGTCGTGTTCTGCGAGAGTACGATTGAACCGCGCATCCAAGAGGAGGTGGCGCGCGCCTCCGGCGCGCGCCTCGGCGGACTTTTATATGTTGATTCGCTTTCGAGCGCGAGTGGCCCCGCGCCCACCTACCTCGCGCTTCTCGAGCACACTGTCTCAACAATCGTCTCCGGCCTTACTACTAACAACTAACCGCTAACAACTAACCGCTCGCCACTAACTACTTTCTACTAACTACTAACTAGTTCATGATGATCGACAAATCAAAACTCGCGATCGACATACAGGGAGTGGATGTGCACTACCACGGCTTTGCTGCTCTGCGTGATACATCCATTCAAATAGAGCACGGCACATTTTCGGGTGTCATCGGCATGAACGGCGCGGGGAAGTCGACGCTCTTCAAGGTTGTGATGGGGCTCGTCCGTCCCACGCGCGGTCGCGCTATAGTCTGCGAGCGGACGCCGCGGCAGGCGCAAAAAATAGGATGCGTCGCATATGTTCCACAGAGCGAGCAGGTGGACTGGGATTTTCCGATATCTGTCTATGACGTCGTCATGATGGGTCGCTACGGCGCGCAGAACATCTTTCGCAGCCCGCGCGGGGATGATCGGGCGCGGGTGGAAGGTGCGCTCGAGAGGGTGGGCATGGCAGAATATCGCGATAGGCAGATCGGAGAGCTTTCCGGCGGGCAGAGGAAACGCGTGTTCGTCGCGCGTGCGCTCGCACAGGGCGCGGAAATATTGCTCCTCGATGAGCCGTTCGCGGGCGTGGATGCAAAAAGCGAGCGCGCTCTTACAGAACTTCTTGTCTCATTTAAGGCAGAGGGGAAGACGATTATTCTTTCGACGCACGAGCTCACTTCTCTTACGGAATACTGCGATCATGTCGCGCTCGTGAAGCACACCGTCGTCGCATATGGACCGACAGAAGAAGTATTCACGCGCGATCTCGTATCCCACACGTACGACGGCATAGTTCATCGCGTCGCATTCGCGAAATAACCTTTCTGTCATTACTACTAACTGCTTTCTACTAACTACTAACTAGCTTGCCATGGAATTTTTTCTCGAACCGCTCCAGTATGCCTTCATGGTCAAGGCCATCATCGTATCTTCTGCTGTCGGTGCGGTCTGCGCGCTCCTCTCGTGTTTTCTTATTCTCAAGGGATGGTCGCTCTTGGGCGATGCGATTTCGCATGCTGTTCTCCCGGGAGTTGTGATTGCGTACATACTCGGCATTCCATTTGGTATCGGCGCGCTCTTCTTTGCACTCGTCGCGGTTTTGATGATAGGACTGGTGAAGAATCATACGAAAATCAAAGAGGACGCCGTGATGGGCATCGTCTTTACGACACTGTTCGCGTTCGGCCTCATTCTCATATCTCGGACCGCGAGTGCAGTCGACTTGATGCACGTCTTATTCGGGTATGTGCTCGGCATCTCCGACGGCTCCGCGCTCTTCACGATTATCGCGGCACTCTCCGTCGCTGCGCTCGTTCTTGCATTTCGTCGCACGCTCCTTTTGTACTGTTTCGACGCTACCCATGCGCAAACGATCGGCATCCCCGTGCGCTTCGTGCACTATTCGCTCTTGACGCTTCTTGCGATTACGATCACATCTTCGCTCCAAACTGTCGGTATAATTCTCGTGATAGCAATGCTCATAACGCCTGGCGCGACCGCTTTCTTACTAACGAAGCGTTTCGGCGCAATGCTCGAAATAGCTGTTGCCACGAGTGTAGGGAGCTCGGTCTCCGGCGCGTATATGAGTTACTACCTCGACATCTCAACGGGTGGCGCGATCGTGTTCGTGCAGGGGCTTATTTTTCTCGCCGTCTTTGCATACACATTGGCCCGACCCATTAGAGAGAGGCCTGCCAAGGGCATAGCGTCAGAACCCAAACAAGCGTGAAATTGTGGCAACAACGGCCGCAACGAGAGAGAGCGGCCTCACACGTGATTGAGGCGCGGGCGATTGCATTTGAAATTCCTCGTGCACCTCTTCCGTCCTTTGCGGCATCATAGATGATTCCGCAGGCGGCATAAAACCCTCCGGCGGTTGCATCATGACCGGTTGAGAAGTTTGCACACCTTGTTCAGGCATCTGGGATTGCTCGCCCTCCCTAAACCCATCGCTGTTTTGGAATTGTTGGTAACGTTCCATATTCATTTCGTACACACGCCGCTCTTCTTCAGATGCATCCTGCGGCAGGAGTGGCATCGGAGCGCCACCTTCACCTGGTGGGCGTCTGAAAGCTTCCATCGGCATAAGGCCTTCGGGCTGATATGGTTTTGATTCCCACGATCCTTCGTGCTCCCCGGGCATCCCGCGAAATTCATCCATGCGCGAGCGGCGCTCCTCCTCGTATATCTTTATGTACTGCTCGGAAAATTCTTTCTCGACTGATTCGAGCCTGGGCCCGAGTCCGCGACTGCCCGCCTGCGCAGGCATGCAACTTTCGGGATTCGCTCTGCATTTTTCTTCAAGCTGTCGGCAGCTCTCGGGAGAATCGCACGGTGCAGGGCCTCCCTCAAAACGAGGGCGATCGGCCCGATCGTCTCCTCGTTTGTGCTCCGCGGAGAACTGCAAGCATTCATCTCTGTGTTCAGGGTTATCACAGTACGTCCTGCATTCTTCGCCGCGACAGCCGCCCGGGCCCGTCATGTTTTGTGCGCTGCGCATGTGCTCCGCTTCCTCCGGCGATATGAATCCGTTTTCAATTGCGAATGCCGTACACTCCTCCTGGTGCGTTGGATCATCGCAATACGTTTTACACTCTTCGCCCTTGCATCCGCCGGGGCCGGGCTTTCCCATCATTTTCCGTGCGTGTCCCGCTTCTTCTTCGGTCATAAATCCATTCTCAACGGCAAAGCGCGTGCACTCCTCTGCGTGTGCGGGATCGTCGCAGTAGGTGCGGCATTCTTCACCTTTGCATCCTCCCGGACCGGTTTTTCCTATCATTTTTTTTGCACGCTCGATCTCATCGGGAGGCATGAGGCCATTTGCTTCCGCAAATGCGAGACACTCCTCGCCATGGGCCGGATCATTGCAGTATGTGCGACACTCTTCTCCTTTGCATCCGCCTGGCCCGGGTTTGTTGCCCATTTTTTTCGCGAGCGCCGCTTCTTCGCGAGACATAAAGCCGTTCTCCACGGCGAAGTTAACGCACTCCTCCATGTGAGCGGGATCTTCGCAGTATTTCTTGCACTCTATGCCGCGACATCCGCCGGGGCCGGTTTTCCCGATCATTTTCTTAGCGCGCTCTAGTTCTTCTTTGGGAATGAGATCGTGTTTTTCCGCAAATGCGATGCATTCATCGGCATTCGCCCCGTCTTCGCAATACGTGTGACACTCTCTTCCGCGGCATCCACCCGGCCCAACTTCTTTCCCGACTTTGCGTGCAATCGCAGCCTCTTCGGAAGTCATGAGACCGTGTGCTTCCGCAAACGTGACGCAGGCGCTCATATTTTCGGGCGCATCGCAGTACACTTTGCATTCCGCCTTCGATGTGCAGTTGCCAAGCTCGGCAATAGGAAAGGTGATGCGGTCTTCCTGCGCAAACGCGACTGCTGCGAAAATTAAAAGGCCGGCGGCAACACCCGATGCCCACAATTTAGTTACCATATCGCTATTCGAATGGATTAGTCCTCACCCCCTCGTATGGATTTGTCTTAACGTTCTCAAGCGGATTCGTCTCCACTTCTGCAAATGGATTCTCCTCTGCATTCTGCCCCGAGGCATTCGCTTGGAGAGCTTTTTCCCAACCTACGTCATAGCCGAAATAGTATCCAGCCGCGGCTCCGATAATAAGCGCGACGACGATGCCGATTAAAAGATTCGTGTTGTTCATCATATAGATAGGTGACTGATAAAGTTCTACACAGTATAGAGCCAATCGAGCATGTTGCTTTTAGAAGGTGTTGATAGAAAAAAGGCGGCCACTGCTGCGGCCGCCCTCTAGTTCGGACACCTATTACTTCTTGGTGAGCTTTTGTTGAAGCGCCCATTCTTTGTGATTTTGCGGGATGAACCGGTCCCACGCATACTTGATCGCCGCGTGGAAGGCTCGGAGGCGAGCGCTTGGATCTCGTTCCCATTCCGCGTGATCGGGGCGGATGACAATCGTGGTTTCCGGAATGAGAATCCCGTCAAAGGTCCCATCCCAGTTGTAGTCCATGAGAACCATTGCTCGCGTCCAACGCCGGGTATCCGGCATGCGCTCCATGCGTACCACAGCGAACGTTTTCATCTTGAGAATCTTCTGCTCCTTGTCGTCAAGATACACACACCGCAGAAGTTCCCCGTATTCGCCACGGACATCGAGAGCGGGGCCGCTGATCCCGTGCATGCCGAAGCGTTTCAGCGGCATCGTGCAATTGGGATCCTCGGCACAATGCACGAATGCGGCAATCATGACTTCAGCGGGCACCACTATCTCGCCGCCGCTTACCGGTTTGCTCGCGAGTGCAAGGAAAATCGCCGCGGCAAGCAGACAGCGCAACCACCCATTCATCACGGGCTTTCTCATCTCTGTTCCCCTTTTCAATTGATCTACGTTCTTCTCTGCGTATGCAGAAAAGGTCAATTTATATTCTAAAACACAATGGCCACACCGTCAAACTTTGATTTCCTTCATTCATCACAAATGCAGAATTTTTTGCTAAAATTATCATATATTTTTCTTGCTGTTACTAAACATTTCGCAGGTTAAAAAATCATGGACAGATCATTCTCAATTTCGCGGCAGGCCGCCCTCATTTTTTCTGGGATTGTCGTTCTCGTTGTAGGTGTGGGAATTTTCCTCAACTCTTTTTGGGGTCGGCCTAACACCGTGTACGTAGAGGCGCAGGCTGCTCTCGCTTCATCCACGAAATCTTCCGTACTCGCCGGCGGATGCTTCTGGTGCGTGGAGGCTGATTTCGAAAAGTTGCCGGGCGTTGTCGATGTTATCTCCGGATATGCGGGTGGAAAAACAGAAAATCCCACGTACACGAATTATGCGGCGGGTGGGCACAGGGAAGTGGTGGAAGTTACCTATGATCCGGCGCGCGTCTCATTTGGAGAACTTATTGAATACTTGCTCAAACATTCGGACCCCACAGATTCCGAAGGATCGTTTTATGATCGCGGGAAAGAATACGCGCCGGCAGTGTATTACGAAAACGAGGAGGAGCGTGAGATTGCCCAGCGCGTCTTCGATCGCATCGAGGATCTGAAGGTGTATGAGAAGCCGCTTGCGGTGGAGCTTTTGCCGCGGGTGCCATTCTATCCGGCAGAGGAGTATCATCAGAATTACGCGCAGAAGAATCACCTGAAGTACAGCTATTATCGAAATGCCTCCGGCCGCGATGCCTTCATCAAAAAACACTGGGGAGAGGATACAATGCCATCACTGTCGACACGAGCTATGGGAGATTACGCAGATTTCAATAAACCGTCCGATGAGGAGCTGCGAGAGCGGCTGACGCCAATGCAGTACAGCGTGACGCAAGAGGATGGAACCGAGCAGGCGTTCAACAATGAATACTGGGACAACAAGGGGGAAGGCATTTATGTTGATATCGTTTCCGGAGAGCCGCTTTTCTCATCGCTCGATAAATTCGATTCCGGCACAGGATGGCCGTCCTTCACAAAGCCGATCGAGTCGGGGAATATTGTCTTACGGGAGGACAACAGCTTCTTTCAGAAACGCACCGAAGTGCGCTCGCGCTATGCAGATTCGCATTTAGGGCATGTCTTCAAAGATGCGCCGCCAGAGTTGGGGGGATTGCGATACTGCATGAATTCGGCAGCTCTGCGATTCGTGCCGAAAGAAAAGTTGATCGAAGAAGGATATGGGATGTACGCAAAACTATTTGAACACTGATGAAATTCAAAGAGACATTGAAAATATCGTGGCTTCCTGTGTTCGTCGCTTCGCTCTGTTGCGTTGCGCCAATAGTAGTTCTCCTCGCCGGACTGGGGACGGTAACGGTTGCCTCTACTTTGGCCGATACTCTCTACGGCGACTATAAGTGGGTCTTCCGCCTCGCGGGGCTGGCGGCTCTCGGTATCGCCATTCTTCTCTATCTGCGCAGACAGAAGGGCATCTGTACAATAGATGATGCTAAGCGCCGCAAGAATGAGGTTTTCAACATAGTTGTCGTTGCTCTCGTCGCGGGAATAGTGGGGTACATCATTTTCCTGTACGTGGTGGTGCACTATGCAGGAGTGTTCCTCGGTCTCTGGGCCTAATCCGAGTATTTCGTAAATGCGAAACCGTCCCCCGAGGTTTCGCATCTCCTCAGATGGACGGTGGGCGGTAGATCCGCATTTTGCGCTCGAGGCTATCTCGCCGTCTCTTGAGCGTCTTTATCTCGCTCTTGAGCATTTGCAGATCACTAGAGCAAGTCTTGATTGGGCTTTTATCAAGAGTGCCGGCGATAAATTCGAGGCACTCTATCTTCTCCGCGAGCTTTTCCCATCCGGCGGCACGCAGGTTGTAAAGTCGCCACCATGCAAATTCGAGCAGTTTCTTTATAGCGGCCTTCATTTACGGATCTCCTTCTGGTTTAACGGCCAGAATTATGCTGTGGTATGGCGCACATGTCAATAAAAACTGTATTTCCCCAGGGCGGGCCTTATCCCTGTGCGCCTGTAGACGGGCGTATTGCGCAGGGTATACTTCAAGCTGTCACTTTTAGTATTAATTATTTAACTATGGTACGAACTGCAAATCCTGCATTATTAAAGCCGATGAATCTCTCTCCTGAATTGGAGGCGGTCGTGGGGAAGGGACCGCTGCCGCGCGGGCAGGTCGTTAAGAAACTCTGGGAGTATATAAAGAAGAACAATCTCCAGAATCCCGCCAACAAGCGCAACATTCTCGCGGATGAGAAGCTCAAGGTAATTTTCGGCGGCAAGGGTGAGGTTACGATGTTTGAAATGACGAAACTCGTCTCTGCGCACCTGAAATAACTCGCACATAAACTACCAAAAAATCCGCCCCGCCAGTAGGCGCGCGGATTTTTTGGTTAGAGGTGTTTCCACATGAATTCGAACATCTGACGCTGTGTTTGAGCTATCTCATCGTTTTCGATTAGCACGCCGATCAGGGCTGAATAGGAGATAAGAGCGACCTTATTGCCCGTGATGATAGTATCGGTACCCAGTTTGAAATCTTTCGGCAGATACTTTAGCGGTCCATGGCCCTTTCGATAAGCTGCTTTTGCATATTTTCGAGTTGCAGGTGCATCATCCACAAGATCGTAGATCTTTCCCCCCTTGTCGCTGAGCAGCTTGAACCATTCTGCGCACTCGTTCTCGGAGAAATGCTTCGATATATCCTGCATCGATCCGATAGCGAGCAATTTCTGGTGAGTGCTAAAAACTTCTGCGTACATTGCCTTAATACCTTCTTTGCCTTCATAAAAGCGGATACGAGGCTTATTGCCGGCCGAGTTCAGCATAGACTCTAACAACGGGAGTTGGCTCATCAACCGATCTTCTTGAGCGCGTAAGTTTGCAAGCAGTGTATTGGGATGTTCCGCGACATAGAACGTGCGTTTCCCTTTGGGGGCTCGCGAAATCAAGTTCTTTTTGATCAGCTCATCAATGATGTAGTAGGCGGTCGGTCTCTTTATACCGGCTTTCTTAGCGATAGTAGATATGGAACCGAAACCCGTTTGGAGCGCTGCTACATAGACAGTAGCCTCCTGCTTACTAAGGCCTAGTTCCGCAAGCGAGCTCACGAGTTCAGTCATGAAGAAAATACTAGCGCGATTCGAGTGAATTGTCAAGAAAGTTGTCAACATTATTACGAAGATATTGCCGGAACCGCCAGAATATACTGTAAACGAGCCGTTCCGTGGTTGATACAGTGTCAGTGAAGTTGACGATATAGGCATATAGTTTCATAATGGCAATGTAACCTGCTCAAACCGTCCGGTTTTAGCACTTACATGATCTTTATGGGAGGCCAGTCATGGCTAAGCGAGTTCTGTGCGTCTGCGCGGGTAACACCTGCAGGTCCCCGATGGTCATGGTCTTGGCGCAAAAGGCGTTCAACGACCAAGGCATCGACGCTGTTGTTGAAAGCTGCGGTGTTATTCAAGACCTCTTGGAAGGTAAGTTCACCGCCGCAAACGAGCACTCGATGGCGATGGTGGTGGAAGAGGGGCTCGACCTGAGCACTCACATCCCGCGCCACGTTACGGCCGTCGACCTGCAGAGCTTCGACAAGATCGTCGCAGTAACGCCGACGATCAAGGCGAAGCTCATCGAAGAGTTCGGCGCTCCGGCAGATCGCCTCGTCGTTCTCAACGAACACGAAGGCGGCGTGCCGGATCCATACGAGCTCGGTCGCGCAGCGTATGTGAAGTGCATCGCGACCATCAAACGCGAGCTGCCGTCACTTATCGCGCAGCTCTAATCCCAACCCGCGGGCTTCGGTACACCCGAAGCCCGCATTACTTAATCAAACAAATTATTAGTCATAAATCACGTATGCAGATAAAAAGAAACATCAACACCATTAACTTAAATAATTATGATTTTGTATGGCGGACGTGGTTTAACTATTTAGCAACTTCTTTTTTCTATACGGTCGAATATAAAGATCGCGACTTCGTTTTTATCTGGAACGAAGGAGAATACCTGTGCTTCGTAGCTAAAGAAGAACGCAAGCGCTTAGCAAAAGAGGCGCTTGAGCTATACACCGGCGGCTTTGAAGCTTTCAAGACAAAAATGGAAAACGACATTCCACGGTATAGGCGTCTGCTTAAAAAACATTCCGTTGAAAATATAGCCCATCACTCGCATGAAACACTGATTGAGCACTACGAGGAGTTAACAAAAGTTTTGTCCGCTGCCTTCAAGGATTACTTTTTTCTGGAATACCATAGTACCGACGAAGTAGCTCGGATTCTGCAAAATAAGAAGTCTCGCAATATCCGCAGACTCCGTAAAAACGTCGAAGAAATGGGCCGTATCAAATTGCGCCTGCGCAAAGTGGCCTTTAACCCAGTTTGGTACTCGCCGTATTTGCTCGATAAATATGCGCGCGAAATTGCGACGCGGCTTTGCCTAAAGGATGATTATTTCCGCTTTAAACATTCCGAACTGATTGGTATGTTGCAGGGTTCGAAAAAAATAGCCACTGCCCGGCGGGGCACGATCATATGGGGTAAATTTTCTCACCATAAAGAAATTACGGGGAAACAGGCCGAACAAATTCTGAGACGACTTCGCGATGTTGATCTTTCTGTGGATGAGTTCAAGGGGCAAATTGGAAATAAGGGAATCTACAGGGGTCGCGCTAAAGTAATTCACTTCAGCTCAAATACGGATTTTAAAAAAGAGATCAAGTCAATGCGCAAAGGCGATGTATTAGTTTCGGGGTCAACCGGTCCCGAATTGATATTGGCTTGTAAAAAAGCCGGCGCTATAGTAACGGATGAGGGAGGTGTAATTTCTCACGCAGCGATCGTTTCTAGGGAGTTCGGCATACCGTCTGTTATCGGCACAAAAATTGCAACCTCGATTATTAAAAACGGTGATATCGTTGAAGTAAATGCCGACAAGGGCACTGTAAAAATCTTCCCAAGGCAAGGATAACATGAGCCGTATTATCCGAAATTTAGACGCGATCTCTAAGAAGAATGTGGCCCTCGCGGGAGGGAAGGGCGCATCGCTTGGGGAAATGATGCATGCGGGAATACCTGTGCCGCCGGGATTTGTAGTGCTCACCGCGGCGTTTGATAGATTTCTGGATGAGGCGAAGTTAAGCGAAGAATTGGATGCGATTTTAGATCACGAGGTGAATCGCGAGGAGATGCAGACGGTAGATTTCGCTTCTGAAAAAATTCAAGGATTGATTCGCGCTGCAGAAATGCCGAAAGATATCGCCGCTGCGATAATTGAAAATTTCAAGAAACTCGGTGCAAAGTATGTCGCGGTTCGCTCCAGTGCAACCGCGGAGGATAGCAGCACTGCAGCGTGGGCCGGACAATTGGAAAGCTATCTCAATACAACGGAGGAGACGCTTCTTGAAAATGTTCAGAAATGCTGGGCGTCGCTTTTTACTCCTCGTGCGATTTTCTATCGCGTTGAAAAAGGCATGCACGGAAAGAAGATTTCCGTGGCAGTCATTGTTCAAGAGATGATTGAGAGCGAATTTTCTGGTATTGCGTTTTCCGTGCATCCGGTTACGGAGGATCGAAATCAAATAATTATCGAGGCGGCTTTCGGACTCGGAGAAGCGATTGTTTCGGGTCAAATCACCCCCGATAGTTACGTAGTTGAGAAAACGCCGCGTCGTATCATTGATAAAAAAATAACAGTACAAACTCGCGGCCTTTATCGTGCGACAAATAGTAACGGTAACGAATGGCGCGAGCTTTCGGAAGGAGAGGGACGAAAACCGACTCTATCGGATGAACAGACGATGGAACTCGCAGAGCTTGGCTTAAAGATTGAAAAACATTACGGAGCACCACAGGATATCGAGTGGGCATACGCCACAAGTCCTGAGCCTGTCGAAGGGGAGAAAGGAAGATTTTACATAGTACAATCAAGACCTATAACCACGCTGAATCATGAAAAAAGCATCGAATAAATTTCTGCTCGGGCTTTTGGCGATTTATGCGATTCTTTTTGCAGTGCTTGCGTTCAATCCGGTGGATCGCGGGACGTGGTTTGCGGAGAATCTCACGGTCTGGATCACTATTGCTGTTCTCGCAATCCTGTATGCGAGGGGTGTCAGATTTTCAGCGCTCGCGTACGTTTTGATGAGCATTTTTGTATACCTACATACAATAGGCGGTCACTACACATTCGAGCAAGTGCCGTTCGATCGGGTCACAGATATGTTCGGATTCGAGCGAAATCACTTCGACCGCATCGCTCATTTCTCTGTAGGTTTGTACGCGTTCGCCGTCGCCGAATGGATCTACGTTCGTGGCCTTGTGAAAAATAGGTTCCTCCTCTTTACGTATCCTGTGTTTGCGGTGGCAGCGGTAGCCGCTGGCTATGAAATGGTTGAGTGGATCTATGCCGCTTCTTCCGATCCCGTGGCCGGTGCGGCATATCTCGGCAGCCAAGGCGACATCTGGGATGCGCAGAAAGATATGCTCGCAGATACGCTCGGAGCGCTTGCCACGACAACGCTCTATTTCTTCATTCGCAAACCTAAGAAGAGTTTGCCGTTGTGAGAGGATTCCAAAAATCTGGCACTACTTTCTCTGTGGGGGAGGTATTCCCAAATCTTTGCAAATCTTTCGTACAAGAAACGGGTCATCAATATTTCTATGCCGCGGCATAGTACTTTGCCTGTTATTTTCTGAATTATGCCAAACACTATGACGTGCTCCTTCACGCAATAGAACACATTCGTTTTGCCGCAAGTGCTGTTCAAGATCGCGCCGCTTCATGCACGAACAGTTTCTGCGGATTCCGGCATAGGGAGCGGCTCGCGCGTGAGCGACCCTTTCGGGTACTCGCGCTTTGTTAGCAGCCGTTGCGCCGCTACGAATTCACGAAGCGCATCGCGAAGATTCGCAGTTGCGGCCTTTTTTGTTTTCCCCTGCGTGTTAACGCCGGGAATCTCTTCGATCCATGCGACGTATCCCGACCTAGTTCTTTTGTATATGGCAGTGTACATGGAGCATTTATAGCAGGGCGAAATGCGTCTGACAATATGGTATACTTCTCCTGTTCCTTCGGGGTTGGGTGATCTGCCATCCGGCGGCAAGTCCCAATCGGCGGTGCAGCTGTCATATGACAGAGGAGTCCGCGATCCCGCCCTTTGTTCGCAAATAGCGGGAACGACTGCGGTTAGATCCCGCGACCGACCGTATAGTCGGGATGAAAGAAGGAGGGAGTATCTTTTCGGATACTCGTGCAAACCCCGATTGAGCGGGGTTTTATGTTTTCTGGAATTATCACACACACAGGAGAAGTCACTGATGCCTCGCGATCGAGCATTTCGATTCGCGCTCGTCGCGATGTGTTAGAAAAACTCGCGAGGGGCGCGAGCATCGCTGTTGATGGCGCATGCCTCACGGTCGTGAAAAAAGATGCGAAATCATTTGTTGCCGACATCATGGAGGAAACGATGCGTCGCACCACTCTTTCGAAATTGCGACGCGGCGCGAAAGTCAATTTGGAATTACCGATGACTGCCGCCACATTTCTTTCCGGCCACATCGTGCAGGGACACGTGGATGGAGTCGCAAAAGTAAAAGAGATCAGGAAAAAGGACGCAAGTTTCATTATCTCGCTCGAAGCGCCGGCAGAAATTTCTCGCTATCTCGTTAATAAGGGATCTGTCGCAATAAACGGCGTCTCTCTGACCATTATCGAAGTACGTGGACAAACATTCAGTGTGGGAATTATCCCGCACACATGGAAGGCGACGACATTCGGCACACTTAAAGCGGGAGATTTGGTGAATATCGAAACTGATATCCTCGCGAAGTATGTCGCAAAATTAATACGCACAAAAAAATCATGAAAAGAATAAAAGACATACGCATCGGCATTATTGGGAGCGAATTCCGCGAGGATGTAACGGTAGAGCTCGAGAAACGTTGCATCGAGCGGCTGAAAAAGCGTGGGCTTTCAAGGCGGCAGATTCGCGTCGTGCGCGTGCCGGGCTCTCTTGAAATTCCGCTCGTCGCAGAGAAATTGGCTGCGCAGAAAAAATACGATGCGCTCATTACTTTCGGCGCCATCGTCAAAGGGAAAACGTATCATTTCGAGCAAATCGCGAACGAGACCGCGCGCGGGTGCATGAACGTTTCCCTTGCGTATGGAATCCCGGTTATTTTTGAAGTTCTTGCGGTGTACGACCCAAAAGATGCACTCGAGCGCGCGACGCGCGTGCGCGAAAACAAAGGCGTGGAAGCAGCTGAAACCGCTCTTTCCATGATTAAGCTTCTTTCTTCACTATGATTTCAAAATACGCGTCAATCTCTGAAGCCATTTCGGAGATGAAAAAGGGCAAGCTCCTCATCGTTGTTGATAGCCCACAGCGGGAAAATGAAGCCGACTTTTTTATTCCCGCCGACTTTGCGACGCCAAAAGCGATCACGACGATGATTCGACACGGCGGCGGCATCGTTTGCGGCGCAATCACGCGCGCGCAGGCGGCGCGCCTCCGACTTCCGCTTATGATTCCGCCTGGCGAGAATGCCGAGAAAACGGGTGTGAGCTTTACCGTTTCGGTGAATGCAAAAAAGAGAATAACAACAGGAGTTTCCGCCTTCGATCGCGCGAGGACGATTCGCGTTCTTGCGGATTTGCGCTCGAAAGCGGACGATCTTGTTAGGCCCGGACACGTATTCGGACTTGTCGCGCGCGATGGCGGGGTGTTGGAGCGGCGGGGACACACAGAAGCAGCGGTGGATCTTGCGCGACTTGCCGGGAAAAGCCCAGCGGGAGTTCTCTGCGAGATCGTTGGAGAAAGCGGACGCATGGCGAAACGCGATGAGGTCGTCCGGCTCGCGCGAAAGCTGGGGATCAAGATCGTTGCGATACGCGATCTTGCCCTCTATCTGCGGAAGCATCCATTGCCCCCTTTGCCCCAGCATGCGGAGGTTGTTCGCATTTCCTCTTCGAAACTTCCAACAAAATATGGTGTCTTCACGATCGTGGCATACAAATCCATTTCAGACGGGAGGGAACATGCAGCACTTATTTTAGAGAGCGCGAAAAACGAGAGAGAGGTTGCCACACTTGTGCGCGTTCATTCGGGATGCATTACGGGCGACATGCTCTTCTCGCTCCGGTGCGATTGCGGTCCGCAACTCGCGGAGAGCATGCGCAGAATTCAGAAAGAAAAAGCGGGTGCCATCGTGTACTTGAGTCAGGAAGGTCGCGGGATAGGCCTCGGAAATAAAATCAAAGCATACGCTCTGCAGGATCGTGGGCACGATACAGTGGAAGCCAATCACGCGCTAGGCTTTCGCGCCGATTCGCGCACGTACGAGGCGGCGGCACACATCCTCGAAGATCTCGGCATACGGGAAGTGCGGCTCCTCACGAACAATCCAGAAAAAGAAAAACAGCTTGCGGCTTTCGGCATCGAGATTAGAGAGCGCGTGCCGCTCGAGATTGCTCCAAACGGTGTCAATGACGGATATCTCAAAACAAAAAAACGCAAACTCGGGCATCGGCTCACCGTCGTGTGAATGACGAAACCTACATGAAGGAGGCGCTTCGGCTCGCACAAAAAGGCGCGGGCTGGACGAATCCTAATCCGATGGTTGGGGCGATAATCGTCCGCCGCGGGCGAATCATCGCCCGCGGCTATCACCGCGCGGCAGGAAAGCCGCATGCCGAAATCGACGCCCTAAGAGGCGCGCGCGGAGGCGCGAAGGGCGCGACGATGTATGTGAATCTGGAGCCATGTGCGCATTTTGGGCGCACGCCTCCGTGTGCAGACGCGATTATTAAAGCAGGTATTCGCCGTGTCGTTATAGCGACGCGCGATCAGAATGCAATCGCGCGCGGAGGATTACAAAAACTACGCTCGGCAGGCGTTGATATTTCTGTCGGAACCCTCGGAGAAGAGGCCCGCGAGCTGAATGAGCAATTCTTTACGTTCCACGAAAAAAGTCGCCCGTTTATCGCGCTCAAATTCGCCGCATCTCTCGACGGGAAACTCGCGACGCGCACGGGCGATTCGAAATGGATAACAAATAAGGAAGCACGTGCATATGCGCGGCATCTACGCGGGCTCCATCAGGCCGTCGTTATTGGTATCGAAACAATTCTTGCGGATGATCCACATCTAGGCGCGCGCGCACAAGAGCTGCCGGATCCTCTGCGGATTATTCTCGATTCTCGCTTGCGCATTCCCCTCAAAGCGCGGGTACTGCGGGATTCGCATGTCATTATTGCCACGACGAAATCGGCGCCAATGAAAAAAAAGAATGCACTCGAGCGACGCGGGATTCACGTCTTCACGTTTGCTGGCTCTCGCATTTCTCCCCCGCGTCTTCTTTCGACCCTGCGAAGAATGAATATTGTGAGCGTGCTCGTGGAGGGCGGCGGGGAAGTTTTAGGCAGTTTTGTTGACGCGGGCCTCGCGGATAAAGTCTATGCTTTTTTTGCGCCGATTCTGATAGGGGGGAGGAGCGCTGCGTCCGTTGCCGGACGCGGAGCGGCAAATATTGCGGATGCGCTGCGTCTTAAGAAAGTCTCCACTCACCACTTCGGAGACAATGTGTTGATCGCCGGCTCTCCGAGTGCGCTTAAAAAAGTATCCACTTCATCGCGAGAGGAAAAATAATAGTGCGCATGGCTGGAAGGGGAAGGACCGATCCTGATCGTCACGCCGTTTTTTAACTCTCTGAATGCATCCTCGTCAGTGGTACTGTCTCCGATATAGATTGGAATAGCGTGCCGATTTCGGCGCGCAAGTAGACGGTACACCTCGTTTGCCGCAGTGCCTTTTGTATGTGCCGGAATGGAAACATCGAAAGTCGAATGACTATCTAGAATTCGCGCTGTCCCGCTTTTCACATGGCTCGCGAGAGCAGTGCGTGCATCTGCCCGGAACTCGCGCGCTTTTGCCGGACAGAGATGCCGATAGTGTGCTGCGATCGCGAAGCGCTTGTCCTCTATGAGCAGTTTTGGATATTCCGCGGCAACGTGAAAAAGCGCGGTCCGTACGGCTCGAAAGGCCGACGCACGCTTCTTTGCAACAGTGACATACCTGCCATGTCGCGGCACGGATATCTCCGCGCCATGGCAACCGACAAGAGTGACGTTCATGAGCCGTACTTTTCTGCGAATATCAGAAAGGCCGCGTCCAGAGAGCACTGCTATTGGCAGTTTTTTTACAAGGAATGCGAGCGATGTGCGAGTTTTTTTTGGCATTCTTGCGCGACGATAGTCTTCCACGATAGGTGCAAGCGTTCCATCGAAGTCGAGCATGAGCACCGCTCCGCACTTTTGTATCCGTCGCAGAATCGACGGCATGTGGCGTCTCGCGCTTTTCATTATTCGAGCTGCGTGAGCGCCTTGATGAATTCGGCCGCCCAGCGGTAGATATTGTAATCACGCACGGCGTTTCGCATCGATCGCATGCGGCGGTGCTGCATTGTTTTTGGCATCTGGAGCGCCGTATGCAAGGCAGAGGACGTCTCCTCGGCGCTGTAGGGGTTGATAAGGAGGGCGCCCTTCAAATCGCGAGACGCACCGGCGAACTGGCTCAAAATGAGCACGCCCGCCTCGTCATCGCGCGCCGCGGCGAATTCCTTGGCGACGAGATTCATGCCGTCATGCAATGAGGTGATGAGGCATACGTTCGCGAGACGATAGAGAGGCGTGATTTCCTGGTGCGAGTGATGCCGCTTCACCAGTACTATCGGCTTCCACTCGCGCGTGCCGAATTTTTCGTTGATGCGCTCCGCCTCTCTCGTGACTTCCGCAGCATACTGGCGGTATTTCTCGACAGACTCGCGAGTGGGGGATGCAATCTGCAGCATCGTGAGTTTCTCGCGATATTCCGGGTGTCCCTCGAGAAGAAACTCGATCCCCTTGAATCGCTCCATGATGCCCTTGGTGTAGTCGAGCCGATCGACTCCCAGGATGAGAAATTCGCTCTTGATGCCGAGCGCGTCCAGAGGCTTCCTGCTAGGCGCGCCCTCCGCTCTCGCGCTTCCGGAAAAGGCGATGGAGATCGGGAACGGCTTTATCTGCGTGCGGTGATCGGCGCGATAAATCGAGAATTGCTCGAAATCGATGCGCGATTCTACCTCATTTCCGACAGTATCAAAGAAATTGTTGCAGTACTGCTGCGTATGGAATCCGATGAGATCCGCGCCGAGCATGCCCTCCAAGATCTCTTTACGCCACGGGCAGATATTGAATTGTTCGGCAGACGGCCATGGAATGTGCCAGAAGAGGGCGACGAGCGCGTCGGGCCGGCTCTTTTTTATGATGTAGGGAACGAGCGCTAAGTGGTAGTCCTGCACGAGAACGAGCGGCCGTTCCACGTCGCGAATTTCGTCGAGGAGCGTTTTTGCGAATTTCGCGTTTACCTTTTTATACTCGCTCCAATCTTCCGCGCGGAAGAGCGGGCGCGTGTGGGCCATGTGCGCGAGCGGCCATAGTGCTTCATTGGAAAAGCCGTTGTTGTAACCCTTCAGTTCACTTTCGGAGAGCCACACGCGCTTCAGTGTGTACTTCGGCTCCTCCGGCGGCACACGAATTTTCCCGTCTTTGTCTGCGGTTTCTTTATCCGCGCTTCCGCTTCCGTGGGCGATCCAAGTGCCGCCGCATGTCTCCATGACTGGCTCGAGCGCAGTTATGACGCCGCCTGCCGGGACCGACCACTCGATCCCGTTCTTTGTTTTTTTGTGCACGTACGGTTCTCGGTTTGAAATGACATAGATCGGTCGATTCTTTAGGTACGCTTTCATGAACTCGCTCAATCGCTCTCCTGTCCACGGTGAGTCGAGTTTGAGAAGGCGCATGCGCGCCTCTTCGCTCGCGGCGAGGCGCGCTTGGCGCAAACTCGACGTAACCTTTGAAATTTCTCCGGCCAAGGGCTTGAACAAACCGTGTCCGTCTATCGCGCTTGCTCCAGAATCCCCCTTGCGTATTGCCTTGAGAGATTCGACAAATTGGGAAATCGCACGAAAAAAGACCCATCGAACGAGAATGAAAATAACTGCCGCGAAAAGGATGATCTGCGAGAGAAGCCGAATGAAATTATCCTTCCATATCTCACGCATGCTTTCATCGATGTACGCGGCGTTCTGCGACACGGCCAAAGCGCCCGTAACGCCGACGTCACCGTGAAGCGGTATCGCGTGGACAT
>Ga0209211_10005954_pt1 | contig 17942 bp, 26 predicted proteins | sample RifGroA2_FD_183992 | JGI IMG/M metagenome (GOLD analysis project Ga0209211, IMG submission 183992) | Groundwater microbial communities from Rifle, Colorado, USA - Groundwater A2 (SPAdes) (version 2) | ecosystem: Environmental > Aquatic > Deep subsurface > Groundwater | place: Rifle, Colorado... | reverse complement strand
CGGACGAAGCCGTGTGCGTTTTTCTTGACGTGTTCCCAGAGAAAGCCCGCCTAAGGCAAATTACACTCACGGGGCAGGGATAACTTTGATATAATTCGGGGATGGCACAGAAACCGTTGCCGGAAAGTGAGGACGGATTCAAGAAATTTCTTACACCCGCGGAGTACGATGTCCTCCGCGAAAAGGGGACCGAGGCACCTTTTTCGGGCGAATATGTCCATGAAAAGGCGGATGGTACGTATGAGTGCAAGGCATGCGGCAACCCGCTTTTTTCATCCACTGCAAAATTCGACTCGGGTACGGGCTGGCCGTCTTTTGACCAGGCGCTCCCGGACGCGATAGAGCACCACCAAGATATGAGCTACGGAATGGCGCCCCCCAAGGGGACTGCGATTTCTGACCAATCGCTTCGCTCTTGGAGAAATCGGGAGCGCACGGAAATTGCGTGCGCGCGCTGCGGGTCGCATTTGGGGCACGTTTTTGACGACGGTCCTACGCCGACGGGGAAGCGATACTGTATCAACTCCGTCTGCCTTGACCTCGAACAGAAATAGTGTCGTTTTTCTTCACACTCTTGTCATCCACACCGTCCTCCCCCATGATGGTGAGCATATTAGTTTTATAGTTATTCTCTATGAATAATAAAATATTGATAGGTATCATCGTGCTCTTACTCGCAGGCGGCGCGTATTGGTTCTACACCGATTCTCAAAAAGAGAGTGTGAAGGCGGCCGACACCGCAACTCCTGCCCCTCAGGCTCCCCAGGCGAAAATGTCTGCGGAGGCGGGGCGTGCCGTCGGGAAGTGGAAGAGCACTGACGATGCCAAGTTTACCCGCGAATTCCGTGAAGACGGCACGGTAACAGACATGTACGAAGGCGACACGTCCGCAACAGCGAATGGCACGTGGAGCCAAGTCATTGATGTCGCAGTCGAGCCGGTTCAACTCCCGGCAGTCGGCGGCGCGACACTCCTGAAACTCATCTTGGGTGGCGAGGCATACTACTTCGCAATCTCTACGGACACGACGGCTGATAAGCTCGTTCTCATCAACCTCGGCGGCCGCGGCAACATCCTTTCGTTCACGAGAGTGCAATAAAAGCAGGTCGGATAGACGAAAGCCCCGGGCGTGAGCGCGGGGCTTTCTGTTTGCTGGAGGCAGACATTTTCGAGATCACCGCGAAGCGATCTCGCGGACAAGTTTCCTCCGCACGGCGGCCGGGAACGTCTTCATGTCCCTCACCGTTATTGAGAACGCACCTGGCCCGCCAATCACTTGGCTTTCATAGAATTCGGAGACTCCGGATTCTTGTGCCACGATCGGCAAACCATTCACGGTCATACCATTCACAATCGCAAGGTCACGCGCGAGCGGCGTGACTCCCCCTGCGTTTTCTTTGCCATCGCCGGAGATATCGATGATCCGGCGGAGGGCGCTGAAGGGCGCTGTCTTGAGAAGTATTATGCTGGAAACGATGGCATTGGCTACGCCCGTACTCGAATCGGCTTGATACGGGAGAGATTCGAGTTTCCTGGCGAGAATCTCCGCCGACTGTCGGCTTTCGATGACGTGCCAGCCGATTACCTGGTCTGCGAACTCCGCCCATTGCACCACCGTTACCGCGATGGCCCCGTTAGGGCCGCCGGCGATTGCATTGAGTACCTCCGGCGAACGGAGGGCGGTTGCGTAGCCGTATTGTTGCAGCGCCCAGCGATCTGCGTTGACGCTGCCCGAGGAGTCGATCGCGAGTACCAGGGCCAAGTCGACTTCGGGCAATCTTGTAACCCTTTGCGCCGTTGTTGGCACAGACATAATGGAAAGGAACAGGATAGTAAGAACACGTTTCAACATGTCAGCCTCCCTTTGTGATGTTCGACGTCTGCGGAGCATACTGCTGAGTCTGCGGCCAGGCAAGCCAAGGCATTTTATGAAGGACTTTTAGCTGATACTATGTAGTTGTCATGGCGAAGATTGATATCGGCAAGCTTGTACGAAGTCTCGAACGCGAACTGAAATCCGTCCTGCATGAGACCTTTGAGGAAATGGCTCCCGACGCAAAGGCAGACAAGGAAAGGCTGTTCAAGAGTTTTAAAGAACGAATTGACCGGCATTTTCGAAGGCCGCAAGATGTGCCCGACGAGCTCGTGCAGGTGGAGGCTAAAAACTAACAACTAACCACTAATAACTAACAACTTCTCCGCATGGACCTCAGCAAAGTACCCAAGCAGTTTTGCGAGAATATATCCGCGGCATTCTCTCAGGAGTTTTTTGTGGTGAAAATGATTACAGGGGAAGACGGCATCGCGTACGCGCTCACACCGCAGCACATGAAGCGTCTCACGCAGTATCTCACACACCAGATAGCCGATTACGAAAAACAATTCGGTGAAATACGCGCGGAGTGGAAGCCGGGCGTCCAGAGTCCGATACAGACCAAGGACATCATAGACGGACAACCCGACCAAGGCGCCAAGCCGTGAGCACCGCATGCACTCAAAGTATGTCATCACAGCAATTGTTGTCGTATTCGCAGGAATCGGAGTGTACTGGTACTTTCTGGATGCGGGCACGATACGCAACTATCCCTCGCAGGGCACCGACATCATCGCCTTCGGCGATAGTTTGGTAGCCGGGGTCGGCGCAACACCCGGACATGATTTCGTTTCGCTCCTTTCACAACAGATTGGCCAACCCATTGTCAATCTCGGCGTGAGCGGCGATACCACTGCCCGCGGCCTTATGCGGCTTGCGGAGCTCGATGCATACAATCCGAAGGTCGTCATGGTGCTCTTCGGCGGCAATGATTACCTGCAGCGGGTGCCGCAAGTGCGGACCTTCGAGAATCTGACCGAAATTGTCGAGAGCATACAAGCGAAAGGCGCGATAGTGCTCCTGCTCGGAGTTCGAGGCGGACTCTTGAACGACCACTTCGACACGGAATTCAAGAAGCTACAGAAAACGCGCGATACCGCGTACGTTTCCGATGTACTGGACGGGATCTTAGGCAAACAAGAATACATGTCGGACGAGATACACCCCAACGGCACAGGGTACGCGCGCATCGCGGAGCGCGTCTACCCGGTACTCGCGCCGCTTTTGAAATAGGGTAGAATTCCGGTATGGACGTACTTACGACTTTTCTCAATACACTCCTCTCGTTCCTGCTTCAATTCGTCACGCTCATCGTCAATTTCTTCATATCCATCCTCACGCTCTTCCTCGATTTTATACAAAGCATCGTGGGGCTCGCGCGGTAGGCGGTAGAACACAGTTGTTTGGTATACTGGGAGTATGAGCACGGAAGAATTCAAGGTTTCGGGCGAGGACCTCACGGGTACCGTCAAGAAGCTCGTTGCCGAAGGCAGCGCACGCCGTATCATCATCAAGAACGAGAAAGGGGACAGCATCGTGGAGTTTCCGCTCACGCTCGGAGCAGTGGGGGCCCTTGTAGCGCCCGTACTGGCTGCGGTGGGGGCCGTAGCGGCCCTCGTCACCAAGTGCACGATAGTCGTCGAGCGCAGAGACTAGGCCGCTCCCGGGGGTATACCCCATGAGATAAAACGTTCGATGGAGTTGAATGTTCGGGGCAGGATATGCGCTCCGGGATATCGCTAGAACCGGGAAATGGTATCTCACGGGGTATACTTACCTCATTACAAGCTCATAGATGTATGTATGCGTACAGATCCGAAGAAAGCCGGGCTCGTGGGTGCGGTTATTATCGGTGGGTGGCATGTCGTGTGGTCGTTGCTCATTATCTTGGGGTGGGCGCAAGCGCTCGTTAATTTCTCGCTTTGGGCGCACATGCTCCAGGTGCCTGTCGTCGCGGGGCCTTTCGATGCGGGCGCTTCGGCGACGGTCATCGTTCTCGCCGCCATCATCGGCTACGCCGTCGGCTATATCTTGGCGACGGTGTGGAACAGAGTTCACAGCGCCTAGTCTACCGGTATCTTCACGGGCGGGAGCTTGCGATTTGATATAGTTGCGCAATGCATGCGCGTCGCGTCGTTGATGTTGTCGTCTTAATAGTAGTGCTCGGTGGAGCCGGATATTTTGTGCTCACGCACCAAGGCCTCGTGCTGCAAATTGCGAGGCAGGTGGAAGCGCGATTCTTACCGTGCCGGAATCCTATTACGTACTCGCTCGGCGCGATAGATACGCGATTCGGGATATCGAAAGCGACTCTCACCGCAAATCTCAAAGAAGCTGAGAGTCTTTGGGAGCAATCTTCAGACAAGAACCTTTTTGAATACAAAAGCGCGGGCGGGGATGTCGTGGTGAACTTCGTCTATGATTACCGGCAGCAGGCGAGTGACCGGATGACGGCCTCCGGTATACGTATAGACAAAAGCAGGGCGTCTTTCGACTCGCTGAAGGAGCAATACGACAGCCGCGCGGCCCGCGTCGCGTCCGCAAAAGCCGCGCTCAATGCGGCGGTTGCCGCTTACGAATCACGGTTTCAAACGTACAACGCCGAGGTCGCGAAATGGAACAGGCAAGGCGGAGCGCCGGCCGCCGAGTACGACCGCCTGGAGGCGGAAAAGGCGGCTCTTGGCGAGGAGGCGCAGAGGATTAAGTCACGAGAAAGTGCTCTGAATGCGGACATTGATATGCTCAACGCGATTGGCACCTCGCTCAACAAACTTATTGCGGAGCTCAATCTCAATGTCGAACGGTACAACCAGGCGGGTGCTTCTACGGGAGGGGAATTTGAAGAAGGCGCATATGTAAGCGAAGCGGGCTCGCAGCGTATCGACATATACGAATATTCGAACCGCACCGAGCTCGTGCGCGTGCTCGCGCACGAGCTCGGGCACGCACTCGGTCTCGGGCACGTCGGAGACGCGGAAGCAATCATGTACAAAGTCAATCAGAGCAAGAAACTTCTCCTCGCACAGGACGACATCACGGAACTGAATGCGGTCTGCTCAACGAGCCTCTTTTAGGTCCCGGCTGCCCGCTTTTACTGCTACCATTACAAGTATGTTGACGTCACACAGGTACCTCGCTCTCGCGCTTGGATTAGTAGCAGTTCAGGCTCTTGTCCTGTACCTTTTTGGCCAACCCCCGATATGCACCTGCAACGAAGTGAAGCTCTGGGAGGGCGTGGTACTAAGCAGCGGGAATTCCCAACACCTGACGGACTGGTACACCTTCTCGCACGTCATTCACGGCCTTCTTTTTTACCTTGGCCTTTGGTACTTTTTCCCGCGAATGGAGGTGTGGAAGCGGCTCTTCTTCGCGGTAGGCATTGAGGTCGCCTGGGAAATCATCGAAAACACGCCCATGGTAATCAACCACTACCGCGAACAGGCGCTCGCGCAGGGATATACAGGGGACAGTATTATTAATTCGATTTTCGATACACTCGCGATGATAGGCGGTTTTATTCTTGCCCGGCGGTTTCCCGTATGGACGGTCGTGATACTTGCTCTCGCGTTGGAGATTTTCGTGGGATACATGATACGGGACAACCTTACGCTCAATGTGCTCAATCTCATCTACCAATTTCCTTCCATCGCAGTCTGGCAGACCCCGCGGTAGGGTTTGCCTTTGCGCCAGGCGGCATGCCGTCCTGGCGCGGCGAGAGATGAAAGCTGTCCCGAACAAAGTTGATTCGTCTCTCTTTTTATTTTTCCGTCGATGGCCCGCCAAAGGCAAATCTCACTGACGGGGCAGAGCGGTGGATAACGCAGTTGCCGGCGAAGAGTGACGGGTACAATACAGACATGGCAAAGAACGGTCCCAAAGGGCACGGTCGCAAAGGCGAAGTAAAGAAGCGCGCGCAAGTCCTCTCCAGCCGCAATAAGCGGTGGACCAAGGTGGATACCAAGACAGGCCGCTTCGTCGACCAAATGGCGAAGAAAGGCCGCGCATTCAAGGGGGTGAAAATGAAATAATGTTCCGGGCATTTGCGCACAGACTCCCTGAGCGTTTTCTCGCGGTGTATCGCGGCGATAGCATTTTTTATCATATCGCCGCTGTCGTTCTCACATACGTACTCGTCGTGTCGGGGTTCGATTGGTATTTTTTTGAAGTGACCCGCAGCCCCTATTTTTATCCGCTTACCATGGCGGCGGGTATCGGGGGGTTTTTCGTTCCCGTACTCGTGCCTATCGGGATGTACCTGCTGGGGGAGATACAGAAAAGCGCATCGCTCGTCACTCGTGCGGTTTTGTGCGCGCAGGCGGTCGTGATTGCCTGGGTGGTCTCGTCTTTCTACAAAGCGCTCACGGGAAGGATTGAGCCCGAGTTCCTCACTCAGACCTCGTTCGTGGACGGCAGCCGGGATTTTAATTTCGGTATCCTCGAGCACGGGATATTTTGGGGCTGGCCGTCGTCGCACACCGCCGTCGCTTGTGCGCTCGCGGCGGCGCTCATTGTCTGCTACAGACACAACAAGGTCGTGAAAGCGCTGGCGTTTCTCCTTGCGGTCATAGTTGCCGCGGGGGCGGCGGTCGGCTTTCACTGGTTCTCGGACGTCGTTGCAGGCGTCATCATCGGGACGTTGGTCGGTGTCATCGTTGCCCGTTCGAAATGACGAACTGGCACAACCTTTTTCTTGGCGTACAATGGCGGCACGCGCACCTCTATGAACGACTTTCTCAAGATGGACATCTTCTTCATCATAACCACACTTGTGGTGCTTATGCTCGGTATTGTCGTCACGCTCATTCTTTTCCGCGTGTGGCGCATTCTCGGTCATGTTGAGGACATATCGCGCGACATCAGGGAGGAGAGTGCGCTTCTGCGCAGTGACGTCGCACAGATGCGTGCGCGCATCAAGACGGAAGGTTTCAAGTTTGCCCATATCATGAGCCTCTTTTCGAGCAGGATCGCGCGCTTCTGGGACAAGAAAAAGAGCAGGAAGAACGGTCGGGAATCAGACGCTTAGTAGATTTAGTAACACATATGGCTGATACAGGAAAAGGACGATTAACAAAAGGGGTGCTTGCGGCCGCCGCTTTGGCCGCTGCGGGCTACTACTTCTATGCGAGCAAGAACGCAAAGAAGAACCGCCTGGTAGCCGCGAAGTGGGCCGTAGATATGAAGCGGGATGTGGTCAAGCGCGCGCGGGCGCTCAAGAACGTGGACCGTGCGGCGGTCGCCGCCATCGTCGAACAATCAGCGCGTGCATACAAAGGCATCCGCGGGCTCGACCGTGGTGAGGTGGAACGCGCCGCGAAGGAATTGAAGAAGAATTGGCAGAAGATAGCAGCCGAGCTGAAGAAGGGCGGCACGAAGGTAAAAAGTGCCGCAAAACACGTGACCAAACGCGGTAAAGCAACGCTAAGGCGCGCGACCCGATAGCGGCTTCGCATCAGAGTGGCTGTGGGGGTATACTGCCCGCCATGGCATCGAGAGATATCCAATTCCTTTTTGAGTTAGGCTCACTCCGTAATATTCCGCGCGCGTGGATACAGCACCTCGGCGTCCCGTGCGCGAGTAATTTGGAGCACACCATGCGGGTTATTTTCCTCGCTCTCCTCATTGCCCGCAAGGAGGGAAAAGGTGACGAGAATACGATTATCAAGATGGCGCTCGCACATGACTTGCCCGAGACGCGCACTGCCGACCTCGCCTACGTGCACAAGGTGTATTCACAGACGGACGATATGCGCGCCGCTCGCGACCTTTTTGCGGGAACTTCATTTAGAGATTTTGAAAATATTCATTCACGCTACGAGAAACGTGATTGCGTCGAGGCGAAGATAGTGAAGGATGCGGACAATCTCGACATAGACCTTGAACTCAAGGAACTCGAAGAGCAGGGACACAAACTGCCGGCCAAATGGAAGGCGATGCGGAAATTCGTACGCGATAAGAAATTGTATACAAAGACCGCAAAGTCGCTCTGGGACAAGCTACAAAAAGCCAATGTGGCGCAGTGGCATATGGAGGCGAATAAGTGGAAGAAAATACCGAGTGCCGGACGGTGAGTGCCCCGCGCCGCTTTTTGCTATACTTGGTCTATGTTGCTAGCACCCTTCTACGACCCGGCACTCTCGTACTACGACAACCTCGAAAAAGGCCCGTTCAACGGCTTCGTGGACGGCACCGTACTGCCCGAAGGAGACCCACGTTTTGAGTTCCTCGGCCAAAAAATTGCCTATCCGCTCGGTATCCCCGCAGGCCCGCTGCTCGACGGCAAATTTGTGAAAGGCGCTTTCGACAAGGGATTCGACATCGCGGTGTACAAAACCGTCCGCGCGAATGAATTTCCGTGCCACCCGCATCCGAATGTACTCGCCGTCCACATCGACGGCGACCTCACCCTCGAAAAAGCGAAGCAGCCGCTTGTCGCCGACGAGGATTACCGCGAGCCGCTTTCGATAACCAATTCTTTTGGCGTCCCGTCACGGCCTTCGGAGGAGTGGCTCGCGGATGCGACAAAGGCCGTCGGATATGCGCGCAAAGGTCAGGCAATGGTGATGAGTTTCATGGGCACGGTGAAAGCGAAACAGACAGAAGATGAGTTCGTTGCGGATTTTGCGCAAGCGGGTGCGCTTGCTGCGCGCACCGGCGCCCCCATCCTCGAGGCAAATCTTTCATGTCCCAACATCGGCAACGAAGGTTTGGTCTGCTACAACCTCCACATGACCGAACGCGTGTGCGAAGCGATACGCGCGAAGATCAAAAAACTTCCGCTCATTCTCAAGGTCGGCTACTACACGAGCGATGCCGACATTGAACAACTTGCCCAGATCGCCAAGCGGTACGCTCACGCGATAGCCGCCATCAACACTATTTCAGCGCCTATCGTGGACGAAAAAGGGGAGCAAGCGCTGCCGGGCAGCCCTATGCGTATGCGAAGTGGCGTGTGCGGCACGGCAATCAAATGGGCGGGCCTCGACATGACGCGCCGCCTGAAAGCGGCACGCGAAAAGACCGGCGGCACGTGGAAGATAGTCGGTGTCGGCGGCGTCGTCGTACCGAAAGATTTCAAAGAATACCGCGACGCCGGGGCCGATGTCGTCATGTCCGCGACAGGAGCGATGTGGAATCCGTATCTCGCAAAAGAGATAAAAGCGGTCTACCCGGATGCATAACTGCGCTTGACAGAATATAATACCAAAAGTAGTATAACGGTATGAATACGACATTGACCATAAAGATAGACAAAAAGCTCCGCGACGATTCGAAAAAAGTGGCCGAAGAGATGGGCGTGCCGCTTACCACGGCAGTCAATGCGTTGCTGAAGAAGCTTGTTCGCGACCGAGTACTGACGCTCGAAGGAGAGTGTCCCTTCCCAAGCCACACCCCGAATGCTGAAACGAGGAAAGTTATCCGGGAAGGACGCAATTCTAAATCTCGAGGCAAGAGCTATGCCACCGCCGATGAAATGTTTGCCGACATTCTCGGAAAGAACTGGCGCTCAAGAGCATGAAGCGAGCGCTCCCATTCGGCCGTTTCAAAAAAGATTTGAAACGAATAACTAAACGCGGATGGGATATTGAGCGACTAAACGCGGTGATTACGCTGCTCCAATCCGGCTGCGAACTGCCGGAAAACGCTTTTCTCCACAAGTTGTCCGGTGCCTATGCCGGACTGTGGGAATGTCACGTCGGACCTGACTGGCTCCTGATTTTTGACGCCACCCCCGATGTAATCCTCTTGTATCGTACCGGCTCCCACGCCGACCTTTTCAAATAATCACATATGCTCGCGCACGAACAACCCGTTTTGTTTACCAAAGATCAGTTCAGAAATAACGCCATGTGGAATCCGTATCTCGCAAAAGAAATTAAGGAAGCTTACCCGAACGCATAGATATGCCTACGAAACTGCTGGTTTTACAGCATGTTCCTCACGAACACCCTGGATATATAACTGATTACGCGAGAGACAAAAATATTCAGTTGGATGTAGTTGAACTCTGGCATCCCTACGTGATCCCGGTCGTGTCGGACTACGCAGGAGTAATCATTATGGGTGGTCCCATGGGCGTGTATGAGGAGTTTTCCTCAAAGAAATACGAAATCGCTTTAATCCAAGAATGTGTTGAAACAACACGCGTGCTCGGCATGTGTCTCGGGAGTCAGTTGATAGCGCATGCGCTCGGTGCAAAGGTGTATCCCAATATACGCGAGGGTAAACGCATCAAGGAAGTGGGGTATTTTTCGGTCGAGCTTACCGAAGAAGGCAAACGACATCCCATACTTGCCGGGTTTCCGGACACGATGACTGTTCTTCAGTGGCATGGCGACATATTCGATTTGCCCGAAAAGGCAGAACGTCTTGTAACCTCCGCGCTATGTGAAAATCAGGCTTTCGGATACAAGAAATGTTTCGGTTCGTTATTTCACTTCGAATTTACACCGGAGATGATAAAAAACCAGATTGCGATTGATACTGCATGGATACATACCGATAACGAACTGGACGAAGATACTTTACTGAGAAACGCCGAGTCGGATCGTGCTCTGATGAAAGGGCAGTGCTACAGGCTGCTCGACAACTTTTTGTCTCTGTAACGAACGCAAATGAAAGATCAAATTGTTGCTCGTGTAAACGAAGCCATAGAAAGAAAAGTATTTCCCGGGTGCGTTATCGGGGTCGTCACGAAAAACGGCGCTCGAGGGGTGTTTCCGTTCGGGCATTTTACCTATGAGCCGAATTCAGCGCATGTCCGGGAGGATACGATCTATGACGTCGCATCAATCACAAAATCCATCCCGACCGCGTCCCTCGTCCTCTTGCTCATGGCAGAAGGCAAACTTCAGGGCGCGAAACTCGTACGCGAATATCTTCCCGAATTGCAGAATGACCATGAGGCGACGGTTGAGGACCTTTTGGCCTATCGCGTGAGCGGTCCGCGGCTCTCCGTTCTTAGAGAGAAGACGGCGGAGGCCATGTTGGGGCATATTTTCGAACAGGGATTTGAGCCGCGCGCCGAGGCGAAGTACACGAATCTTCCCGCGCTTCTTTTGGGACTCATCGTAGAACGCGCGACGGGGGACACAGTTGAACACCTCTCGCAAGCCCGCTTCTTTACTCCGCTCCATATGGAACGCACCACGTTTTTTCCTTTCCGCGACCTTCCCGACAAAAAAGACGAGATAGCGCCGACGGAAATAGACGAGTGGCGGGGGGATGTGCATGGGTTTCCGCACGACGAAAGCGCGTACGTTTTTGCAAAAAGCGGACGAGTCGTCGGGCACGCGGGATTATTCTCAACCGCGCCCGATATGCTGAATTTCCTTGAGGCGCTTTTGCATCCTGCTCATGATGGAGATACGACCTCCATCATGGGATTGATAGCCGACGGTGCCCAAAAAGGACTGGGCTGGCAGCGCGCGGAGTTGTGGTTTACGGGGACACGCTTTGGTGCAGGAGCTTTTGGCAAAACGGGCTTCACGGGCACCTCCGTCGTCGTTGACCCGCAGCATGGTATTGCGTTCGTTATTCTTTCTAATCGCACCTACCCCAAACGTCCGCCCGATGCCGCTTCAATACACTCCGCCATCAACACCTTCCGCGCTGATATTGCCGATATTCTTCTTTCAGCCTGAGGCTGATCGGCCTTGGGCCGACGTTAATTTTTCGGGCCAAACGTGATACAGTGGCGCAATGTGTGGCATTTTTGCCTATACGGGCGCGAAGGGAAAGGATGCGGGAAAGGTTCTTTTGGACGGGCTCCTTTCGCTCGAATACCGCGGGTACGATTCCGCGGGCGTTTTTACCCCTGAAAGCGGCATCATCAAAACCCCCGGCGCGGTGCGTGAACTCAAGAAAAAAATCCCTGCCGGCTTCAACGGTAAAAGCGGTATTGCTCACCTGCGATGGGCCACGCACGGTGAGCCCACCGAGAAAAACGCTCATCCGCATGCGAGCGGGGGCGGTGAGATTGTTGTAGTGCATAACGGTATCATCGAGAACTGGCAGGAACTCAAAGAAGGTCTAGTAGCGAAAGGGCACGTGTTTGTGTCGGATTCCGATACAGAGGTCATCCCGCACCTCGTAGAAGAACACCTGAAAAAAACTAAGAACTTTGAGAAAGCCGCCCTCGCCGCCCTCAACGACATCCGCGGAACGTATGGTATCGCAATGCAGTACAAAGGCGAGCCGGACAAACTCATCGCCGCCCGAATGGGGTCACCGATTGTTATCGGCATCGGGAAGGGGGAGCGCTTCATTGCATCTGACGCATCTCCAATTCTTCCGCATACGAAGAAGGTCGTTTTCCTTGAGGACGGAGAAGTCGCCGTACTCACGCCCGATTCGCATACGGTCTACAAACTCGATGCAAGCAAGGTGAGCAGGAAAGCAGAGAACATACAATGGAACGCCGAGGAGGCGCAAAAGGGCGGATACGAGCATTTCATGCTGAAAGAAATCATGCAGGGCGCCGGGGTCGTCGAAGACACGTTACGCGGGCGCCTGGTCATGGAGAGCGGCTCGGCCAAACTGGGCGGGCTTGAATCGGTTGCGAAAAAACTTGCGAAGATTGACCGCATCATCATCGTCGCGTGCGGCACCGCTTACTACGCGGCTCAGGTCGGGGAATACATGCTCGAAGAACATGCAGGAATCCCTGTCGAAGTGGAATTGGGAAGTGAATTCCGCTACCGCAAGCCCGTCATTAACGAGCGCACCGCGGTCTTGGCTATCTCGCAGTCGGGTGAGACGCTCGATACCCTGGAGGCGGTACGGGAAGGAAAACGGCACGGTGCGCTCACCTTGAGCATCGTCAATACGGTCGGCTCCACCATCGCGCGCGAGACCGATGCGGGTATCTTTAACCACGCAGGCCCCGAAATTGGCGTCGCCTCCACGAAGGCATTTGTTTCGCAGCTTGTTGCGCTCGCGCTCTTTACTCTGTTTTTTGGCCGGCAGCGTGGAATGACAGCCGCGCAAGGGAAGGCCATTGCACGTGAGCTCAAGGCGCTCCCCAAGAAATTACAGGCGATTTTGGATAAGAGCAGCGAAATTGAAGCACTCGCAAAAAAATACGCGAAGAGCCGGGACTTCCTTTTCCTCGGCAGAAAATACAACTATCCCGTCGCGTTCGAAGGCGCGCTGAAGCTGAAGGAAATCTCGTACATTCACGCGGAAGGATGCGGGGCGGGGGAGATGAAGCATGGTCCGCTCGCAATGATAGACGCGAATTTTCCCACCTTCGCGCTCGCGCCGCACGATTCGGTCTATGAGAAAGTCGCGAGCGCAATCCAGCAAATAAAAGCCCGCAAAGGGCCCGTCATTGCGCTCACGACGGAGGGGGACACCGAAGTGGAGAAGTTTGCCGATGACGTCATCTACGTACCTGAGACGCTTGAAATGCTATCGCCGATACTGAATGTCGTACCGCTCCAGCTGTTCGCCTATTACTTCGCCAAAGAAAAAGGACTCAACGTCGACCGCCCCAGGAACTTGGCCAAATCGGTAACGGTCGAGTAGTGTTTCTCATCCGTAACGACCGTTGTAAACAAAGAACAAAGTATCGTCAAACAGTGTCCCTACTTCATAACGATCGTTATGAAATAGGGACAACCGCGAAATCAGTGACGATTGAGTAAAACGAAAGCGCCACCGACAGAATGCCGATGGGCTTCCGTTGGTGGCGTTGGGCGTTATGCCCGTGTTAAGTCGATTCGCCGGAATCGAGTTAAAGAAACTTTCGGGTTGCTGATTTTGGTGTATTGTGGCTCAACTACAAGCTAAGTCTTTGAATATGTATGACTCGTTCTAAAAAAGTGCTCGAAAGTGCCCGTATGGCAGGCGTCGCGGCGTGCAGCGATACCGATGCCTCGATTGCTCACGGCTGTTTCAATCAGAGCGGCGTCCGGAGAAGCTGCGCGAGAAATTGTGGAACGCATACGTGAGCGGCAAACAGACACTGAAGCAGCTTGCGGGCGCAGCGAAGCGTTCACATGTGTGGGTGCGCGGGAAGCTCGATGCGGTTTCTGTATCAGTGCCAAACCTCGTGCCGCAGGAAACCGTCCTCATCGTCGACACCACCTTCTGGGGACGCGCGTATGGCGTGTGCGTCTTCTTTTCAAGGGAGCTCAAGCGCGCGATCTGGTGGCACGAGGTCGAGAGCGAGCGCATGGCCCACTACCACTACGGACGGAAGATCTTGGAAACTGCGGGGTGGACGTTCAGTGCCGTTGTCGTCGACGGCAGGCGCGGATTCCTCAACGTTTTCAAGGATATTCCGGTACAGATGTGCCAGTTCCACCAGATGAAGCAGGTGACGAAGTACCTCACGAGGAGGCCGAAGACCGACGCCGGGAAAGAACTGCGGGAGCTGACGCTCACGCTCCCCGACACCGACGAGGAAACCTTCACAAACACACTCAACAAGTGGCACGCGACATGGGGCGACTTCATCGAGGAGAAGACGACCGAAACATTCATCACGGGAAAAACGAAGTGGTACTACACGCACAAGAAGGTGCGCAGCGCGTACCGTTCCCTCAAACACAACCTCCCGTACTTGTTCACGTATCAAAAGTACCCCGAGCTCAACATCCCCAACACCACCAACTCGCTCGACGGGTCATTCTCTGCGCTCAAGAGAAAACTTGCCGTCCATCACGGACTTCGACGTGATCGCCGCTTCAAAGTCATTTCCCAATTGCTCAACGGCGCGCGCTAATTCAGCAACCCGTTTCTTTCTTTAAACCCCGGAATCTGATGCGACCTTGCGGGTCAACACAAAACAGCCTGGTTTGAAGAGCCTTTGTTGGTCCGAGAACATGCATGATGTTGACATCTTCTCGACCCCACGGACGGATGTCCCCAGGCCGTTTGGTGCTGACATAGCCGACTTCGAGGCGATAGGGTTCGTGCCCAGAATCCTTTTTCTGAACACGTCCCTTGAAGCCGACTTGGTGGATGTCGAACTCAAACGGATCTTCGAACGCGAGTGGGTCGGCCGTTAGGTCAATCCACATGTAACCCTTTCCGAATATTTTCTTCGGTAGTGGAAGCATGACGCACATCGCACGCAACGTTCTTTCGGTCATTTTCATTGCTGGCATGTTCAACTCCGCTCGGGAGTTCGGTCCAGACCATTCTGTACCGGCTGTCGCTCGGACAGCGGAACAGAGCCAAGTTGTTGGCTATATTCCGCTGCCCGAGACATTCTGCGCGAACTATGGTGCTTGGCCTCCAATAAGTCAAATCTTGATGTTCTGTTCCCATGAGCGGTCGGCGGACCCTCAAGATTGGTTACCGTCCAGTGATTCAACGAGTTTAATGACGTCGTCCATCGTGTCGGCGTACGCGTCCGCGCCGGTTTGCTCGTAGCCGGGCAAAAGATTGCCGCGGAATCCGATCGTGTGTGCACCAGAGGCTTTTCCGGCAGCAATGCCGTAATTTGAATCTTCCAAAATGAACGAATGCTGTACGTCACACTTCAATTCGTTGAGTGCCGCAATGTATCCATCGCCGGCAGGTTTTGGTTGGAGATCCGGTCGCTCGCTGAGGCATATGAGGGATTCGAATTTCTCTCTTAAGGGAAATCGCGGTAACACGCATTGAAGCCATGAATTTGGCGATTGAGTCACAAGCCCGATCTTGAAATCGAGGATCGTGAGTGATTCAATCAGTCGATCCGTTCCCGGCGTGATTAGTGAATGCGCATACACGCGCTTCGCGACTTCGTCGAACCCGCGATTGTATTCCTCTCGATTGATTGACGCACCGAGTTGAATTGCCTCGTCGTACACTTTATCGCGCCCTCTGCCCGGTGCGGACCCGATGGCATGCGCAATCTTCTCGCCGAAGAGTTGCTCGAAGAATGGAATTTCATACTTCGACCAGCATGGCTCGCTATCCACGAGTACGCCGTCCATGTCGAAGATGAATGCTTTATTCATTGAGGCAGTATAGCAATTACGCTTCAATCCCAATACTTAGGTTAAAGACTAAGTATTGGGATTTATATAGCGGCACACTATTTCAACTTGATGATTTTTTCCCACGGGCGGCCGGCTACGCCGAAGTGGCCGTATGCGGCGGTTTCTTTGTAGATGGGACGACGGAGGTCCAGCCGCTCGATGATGGCTTGCGGGCGGAAGTCAAAATTCTTGGTCACGATGTGGGTCAGATTTTTTCCTTTCTCGTCGAACGCTTCTATCATGACAGGCTCGGCGCGCCCGATGGCGTAAGCGACCGAGACAAGTGCTTTTTTGGCATAGCCATTGGCGACCAGGTTCTTGGCGACGAATCGGCACATATATGCGGCCGAGCGGTCCACCTTCATCGGCTCTTTGCCGGAGAAGCAACCGCCGCCGTGCGGCATGAGCCCGCCGTAGGTATCCACTTGGATTTTGCGGCCCGTGAGTCCCGCATCGGCCTCGAACCCGCCCTGTACGAATCGCCCCGTCGGGTTGACTAGTATCTCAATATTTTTCAGCGAACCGAGTACTGGCGTGAAGAGGTGTTTGATGAGCTGTTTCCGTATCTCTTCTTGTGTGACTTTCTTGTCGTGCTGCGTGGAGCAAAGCGCGGTTATGACTTTGCCTTTTGAGACGGTGACCTGCGTCTTGCCGTCAGGCTTCAGCCACTTAAGGGTGCCGTCGCGGCGCAACTTCTCAAGCCGGCGGGCGAGTGCGTGGGCGAGGACGACGCCGAGCGGAAGCATTTCCTTAGTCTCGTTTGTCGCATAGCCGTACATAATGCCCTGATCGCCCGCACCGCCCGTATCCACACCCATTGCGATATCGGGCGATTGCTGCGCGACGCGCACAAATACTTCGAGTTTTTCCTTGTAGCCGATGTCTTTATACACTTTGCGCGCTATCTTTTCGAAATCTATTTTCGCTTTTGTTTTCACTTCACCGCCTATCATGAGTGTGCCGTGGCTACCGAAGGTCTCTACTCCCGCGCGGCTAAAAGGATCCTGTGCGAGCATCGCATCAAGAATCGCATCGGACATCTGGTCACACACTTTATCAGGGTGTCCGCAGGTGACACTCTCAACGGTATATCGCTCGAGTAAGTGGAACATATAGAATAGCTTGTAGTTATTAGCTTGTAGCTTGTAGTAAATGCGAGCACCCAAAAACAAAACATCTCCCTTATAGGGAGATTCTTTCGACAAAAGCATCTTCCCGCTAGGGGCCGGATGGAGCACCTTACCTTCGGTAGGTTGCTGGCGAGTCATAAAGCCGGAACTCTCGTCGCACTCTTGATACATATGGGGTGTGTGCGAGCATTCTAGCAAGGGTCTTTCCTTCGTGCAATACTGAAGGGCCGCGCTTCAATTGACGGTTGCGCGGCATGATTTCGAATAAATCAAATGCGCAAAATCATTCTCGCTTCCGTCTCGCCGTGGCGCAAGAAGATACTTACGGAGGCAGGCATACGGTTCACCGCTGAGGAAAGCGGCTATGAGGAAGACATGAGTCTTCCGCTTGCGCCGCGCGTACTCGCGCGGCGCCTCGCTCTCTGCAAGGCGGAGGCGGTAGCCAAAAGGCACAAAGATGCTGTCGTCATCGGCGCGGACACATTTGCGGTATTTCGCGGCAAACTTTTGGGCAAACCGCACACGGAGAAACGCGCCACGGAAATGCTCACGATGTTGAGCGGGAAGACGCACACACTTCTCACCGGGTTCGCTATCATCGACTCAAAAACCGGCCGGCATTTTTCGAAAACGGTGGGGACGCGCGTTACATTGCGGAAGCTATCGCAGACGGAGATTTCCGGGTACGTGAAGACCGGAGAGCCGCTCAAGGCCGCCGGGGCGTACGTCATTCAGGGGAATGGTGCGCGGCTGATAGAAAGAACGACAGGTGACCGCAACAACATCGCGGGTTTACCGCTTTCTGCAGTTCTCGAAGCGCTAGGAAAATTCGGCGTGGAGGTACCAATAACCCCTGTCAACCGTCGCTCTGTGGATGGCATTTCTGAATTCTGGTACGCTTCCCACAGAAGCTCCTTGCACTTCCAATACTCCGCCGCAGTTGCCACGGCGCTCGAAACCGGATTT
>Ga0209211_10005951_pt1 | contig 17948 bp, 14 predicted proteins | sample RifGroA2_FD_183992 | JGI IMG/M metagenome (GOLD analysis project Ga0209211, IMG submission 183992) | Groundwater microbial communities from Rifle, Colorado, USA - Groundwater A2 (SPAdes) (version 2) | ecosystem: Environmental > Aquatic > Deep subsurface > Groundwater | place: Rifle, Colorado... | reverse complement strand
GGTGCGGCCGAGCCGATGCCGCCCAGCAGGCGCAGCAGGCGCCGTTCGCCGACCTCGAGTACATGCGTTTCATTGTGGTAGGCGTGAAAATCCTCACCGAAGCTGCCATGGCGCAGGGCCAGGCGCGCGGTGCCCAGGATGGCCGCATCCAGCGCGCGTGGGTCGGTATTGAAGCGGCTGGAAACCTGGGTCAGGCGGGCGACGATGTCCGGGCGCCGCGACTCCAGCAGGTTACGCGCCGAACTGGCGTCGGCCAGGGCGTATTCGCTGGCGTCGGGCGGGTAGAGACTGGCGTATCCGAATAGCACTTTAGCCGCCTGGCAGCTTGGGGTCCGTGATGAGTATGACGCATAGCAGCGCATTGACTAGTCCGGGCCCGGCAGCCAGCCGCGCTGGGCCATCGAAGTCGGCGCGCCGTCGCCGATGATGAAGTGGTCCAGTACGCGCACCTCGACCAGCGCCAGCGCCTGTTTGAGGCGTGCCGTAACGGCGCGGTCGGCGGCGCTGGCTTCGGGATTGCCGCTGGGGTGGTTGTGCCCGAAGATGACCGCCGCCGCGTTGTGCGCCAGGCAACGGCGCGCCACTTCCCGAGGATGCACCTCGGACCCGTCGAGCGTGCCGCGAAATAGTTCTTCGTAGGCGATAACCCGGTGCCGGGTATCCAGGAAGAGGCAGGCGAATACTTCATGCGGCAGCGGCCGCAGCTTGCGTGAAAAATAGGCGCCGGCCTGGTCCGGATCGGTCAGCGCCTCGCCCCGCTGCAGTTGTTGGCCCAGGTGGCGCGTGCCCAACTCCAGCGCGGCCACCAGTGAGCAGGCACGCGCGGGCCCGAGGCCGCGCAGCTTCGCCAGCTCGGCCGCGGGCCGATCCAGCAAGCCGCGCAAACCGCCGCACTGGCCGAGCAACTGCCGGCCGAGGTCGACCGCGCTCTGCCCGCGCGTCCCGCAACCGATGAACAGCGCCAGCAGCTCGGCATCCGACAAGGCGCCGCCGCCCCGGGTCAGGAGTTTTTCGCGAGGACGCTCTTCTTCAGGCCAGTCTCGAATGTGCATGCGCCCAGCGTCGCAGCGCACCGGCGCTGGCGGCATCGGGAAATGTCGCGGCATCGGGTAAGCTAAGGCGCAATCGAATATAGGTAGTGCCTCATATGGGCGGTTTGGCCGGTCAGCGAATCCTGTTGGGTGTCAGCGGCGGGATCGCGGCGTACAAAGCCGCCGACCTGGCGCGACGCCTCCAGGACGCTGGCGCCGAAGTACAGGTCGTGATGACCGAATCGGCGCAGCAATTTGTCACCGCCATGACCTTCCAGGCCCTGACCGGGCGCCCCGTGCGCAGCTCGCTCTGGGATCCGGCGGCCGAGGCCGCGATGGGCCACATTGAGTTGGCGCGCTGGGCCAGCCGGGTGCTGATCGCCCCGGCCAGCGCCGATTTCCTGGCCCGGCTCGCCCAGGGTTTGGCCGGCGATTTGTTGGGCACCATTTGCCTGGCGACCGAAGCGCCGATCACGGTAGTGCCGGCAATGAATCGGGTGATGTGGGCCAATGCGGCCACCCAGGCCAATGTGAGCACGTTGCGCGGGCGCGGCGTGGCTGTGCTCGGTCCCGGCGAAGGCGACCAGGCCTGTGGCGAAGTCGGCGCGGGGCGCATGCTCGAGCCCCTGGAAATCGTCGAGGCGCTGGACTCGGCGAATGCCGTCGGCGCCCTCAGCGGAAAAAACGTACTGATCAGCGCCGGCCCGACCTTCGAAGATCTCGACCCGGTGCGCTATCTGGGCAATCGCAGCTCGGGCAAGATGGGTTTTGCCCTGGCCTGTGAAGCGGCCGCGATGGGCGCGCGGGTGACCCTGGTCGCCGGCCCGGTGAGCCTGGCCACGCCAGCCAGTGTCCGTCGTGTCGATGTCCGCCGCGCCGCGCAGATGCGTGATGCCGTATTGGCCGCTCTGCCCGGCCAGGATGTCTATATCAGCGCTGCGGCGATCGCCGACTACATGCCCGCGGAAACCCGCGGACAGAAAATCAAGAAAACCGAGCAATCCCTCACCCTCGAGTTGGTCAGGACGCCCGACGTGCTCAGCGAAGTCGCCGGGCATCCGCAGCGACCGCGGGTCGTGGTCGGTTTCGCGGCGGAAACCAACGACGTGGAAAAGCACGCGCAGGAAAAACTGCAGCGCAAGGGCCTGGACATGATCGCGGCCAACGACGTGTCTGCCGCCGGGATCGGTTTTGAGTGCGAAGACAATGCATTGGTAGTGTTTTCCGCCGGCGACCGCCGCAGCATTCCGCGCGGACCGAAGCGGCAAGTCGCGCGCGGCTTGCTGCTGCTCATTGCCGAACGCCTGGAGCCGCGAGCGTGAATCGCGAAATCGAACTGCAGATTCTCGATTCGCGCCTGGGGTCGGAGTTTCCGCTGCCCGATTACGCGACCGCGTTGTCCGCCGGCATGGACTTGCGGGCCCTGTGCGATGCGCCGATCGAACTGGAGCCAGGCGAGGCGCAGTTGATCCCGACCGGTCTGTCGATACACATCGGCGATGCCCAACTGTGTGCCGTCATCCTGCCGCGCTCCGGGCTCGGCCACAAGCAGGGCCTGGTTCTGGGCAATCTGGTCGGGTTGATCGATGCCGATTACCAGGGTCCGCTGATGGTCAGCCTGTGGAATCGCGGGCAGAATCGGCAGAGCATCCAGCCGGGAGACCGGATCGCGCAGTTGGTATTCATTCCGGTGGCGCGAGCCCGCTTTCGGATCGTGGAACAATTCGAGGCGAGCGCGCGGGGCGCCGGTGGTTTCGGCCACACTGGACTGCGCTGAGAAGCGGCCGAAGCGGCGCTTCTCGCTGTAAGGTATTTCTCAGGGGGACGAATGAAAGTCGGATTCGATCTGAAATCGCTCAAGACCGGCGGCGTGCTGCCGCTGGTGGCCGGCCTGATGGTTCTGGCCGCACTGTGGGTGGCGTGGAACGGCTGGCAATTATTCAGCGCCAATCGCCTGCGGGCCAATACGGTCGAGGCGCGACAGCAAGTAGCCGAAAAGCTGCGTCCCGCGTTGAAGAACCTGATCGATCGCGCCAACAGTCTGGGTACGCGCGTGGCCGTGATCAATGCAATGAAGACCGGCAACAGCGATGCCGCCCGGGCTCTGGTCATGCAGGCCGTTCCCGGCACCGAAGCGGTCGAGCTCCACCTTCCCGGGTTTGCGCCGGGCTATGCCAATCCGGAAGCCTTCGGCTACGGCAAGCTTGGGCTGCTTGAGCGGGCGGTACAGGACGGCAAGGCGACCGTAGCGGTGGTCAAGGACGCGGGCTCGGCGCGCTTGGGCGTGGCGGTGCCAGTGGTTGGCGATGGCCAGATGATCGGCGTCGTCTATCTGCGCCAGCCTCTGGCCCTGGTGCTGAAAGCGGCCGAGAACGCGGCGCCGCCGGGCGCCTACCTCGCCTTGCGCCAGGGGGGCTATACCATCATCGAGTCCGGCCTGAAGGAAGAACTCAAGTTTCGCGCCGATGCGAATGCCGAGGCGCTTGAAGGCACGTCATTGCGAGTCGTTGCCGCGGCTCCCGACGTTGAGCCCGGCCTGCTCGGTTGGCACGGACTTGGCGAGTTCGCTTCCGCCGGCTTGCTGGTCGTCCTGGCTGTCGTCGGGCTGTGGTTGTCGAAACGTCGCTCGACCAGGTTTGCCGAGCAGCCGGCGCGGGTCGAGACCAGGACAGCGGACCTGACGCTGGCCCAGATGCAGAGTGCCGGCAAGATCGTCGCCCCGGAAGCGGCGAAGGTCGTTCTCACCACGTCGGAACGGACCGCGGCGCCAGCCATCTCCCTGGATCGAAGTATTTTCCGGGCCTACGACATTCGCGGCCTGGTCGGACAGACGCTGGATGCCAACATCGCCCGGTTGATCGGCCAGGCCATTGGCAGCGTGATGCACGAGCGCAACCAGCGCGCCATCGTCGTCGGCCGGGACGGCCGCCTGTCGTCGCCGAGCATGGCCAGCGCCCTGATCGAAGGTCTGCGCAAAGCGGGCCGCGAAGTCATCGACATCGGTGAAGTGCCCACTCCGATGGCCTATTTCGGTAGCTTCCAACTGCGTACCGGCTGCTGTGTTTCCGTAACTGGAAGCCACAATCCGCCGGACTACAACGGCTTCAAGATCGTCATCGATGGCGACACGCTGTCCGGGGACGCGATCCAGAACCTGTACGTGCGCATCGCAGAGAACCGCCTGTATCGATCGGAAACGCCCGGCCTGCTGAGCCTGCGCGACCTGAAGGTCGACTACATCCAGCGCATCTCCGGCGATATCCAGATCGAACGCAAACTCAAGGTAGTGATCGATTGCGGCAGCGGCGTCGCCGGCGCGATCGCCCCGGAGCTGCTGGAGTCGATCGGCGCCGACGTCGAACCGCTGTACTGCGAAGTCGACGGCATGTTCCCGCACCACCACCCCGACCCAAGCGATCCGGCCAACCTGCAGGACTTGATCAGCGTCGTGCAGCGGGTCGGCGCCGACATCGGCCTGGCGCTCGACGGTGATGGCGACCGCCTCGGCGTGGTGACCAAGGCCGGCGAAATCATCTACCCCGATCGTCTGCTGATGCTATTTGCCGCCGACGTCCTGGAGCGCAACCCGGGCGCCTGCGTGATCTATGACGTCAAGTGCACGGGCCATCTGGCCACGCACATCCTCCGCCACGGCGGTAGCCCGCTGATGTGGAAGACCGGGCATTCGCTGATCAAGTCGAAGATGAAGGAAACCGAAGCCGAGCTGGCCGGCGAGATGAGCGGCCACTTCTTCTTCCGCGAGCGTTGGTACGGTTTCGACGATGGCCTGTACGCCGCGGCGCGGCTGCTGGAAATCATCGCCGCCTCGCCGGACGACGCCGAGACGATCTTCGCCGCGTTGCCCAAAGGCGTGTCGACGCCGGAACTCAAGATCGAGGTTGCCGAGGGCGACCAGTACCGGTTCGTCGATGAATTCGTCGCCAAGGCAAAGTTCGAGGGCGCTCGCATCTCGACCATCGACGGGCTGCGTGCCGACTGGCCGGACGGCTGGGGCCTGGTGCGCGCCTCCAACACGACGCCAAGCCTGGTGCTGCGTTTCGATGCCAAGGACAGCGAAGCATTGGCGCGCGTGCAGGCGGCGTTCCGCACACAGCTGCAGGCGGTCAGTCCGGATTTGAAGTTGCCGTTCTAGGCAACTTGATGCCCTTTCCGGCCGCCGTCAGGGCGTGTCCGGCGCGGGCTGCTCAGGTGGCGTCGACGGTGCCGGCGTGGCTGGCGCCGGGCTGGGGTTGCGAAGTTCGCGATACCTGGCCAGCATCCGCTCATACTCGCTATTGAGTGCCACCAGTTCGATACGGCGGTTGACCTGGAACGCCTGCTGCTTGATTTTCTCGGCATGCAGCTCGCGAATTGCCTTGACGCGATCGTCCATCACTTTCCGGCCTTCCAGTTCCGCGTCGGAGGCCTGCGAGAGCATGGTTGCCAGATTTTCCCTCAGGCTCCTGATGCTGATGTCGGTCGACTCCAGGGTCATCTTGAGCAACGCGATGCGCTCGCCATAGCTTCGGCTCAGATCGGCCTCGGTGGAGTAACTGGCCAACATGATTTCTTCCTGGCGCTTCTGCTCGCCCGCCAGGAATGCCGCTTCCTCGGCGGCCTTCCGTTCCACCTCCTGTTGCGCGCGCTCCTCCGGGGTCAGGGCCCGGTCAACCGAGCCGGTCACTGTCCCGGTCGCGGCGTTGAACTCCCGCCGAGCCTGGTCGACCGCCTCAGGCGGCAGCGCATCGTCGTAATGCACCTTGCCTTGCTTGTCGACCCAGCGATAGAGCTTGGGACCGGACTTCTTGCTTTGGGCCGAGGCCGCACCCGCGGCAACCACCGCAATCATGACCGCCACGCACAGGAGTTTGCGCACCATTGATTTACCCTTCCGCCGAGCTACTGCCATAGCGGAAACGATACGCCATCAACGCGGGTTTGTAAGCGGCCAGCTCCGGTCGGTCGTCAGCGAATTCGAGCAGTTCGTTCAATCCGGCGATGGCAATGACCGGCAGGCCGAACTCTGCCGAGACTTCCTGGGCCGCCGAGCGCTCGCCGGTCTGTCCGCGTTCCTGGCGATCCAGGGCGATCAACACGGCGCAGGGGGTGGCGCCGGCGTTGCGGATGATGTCCAGGGACTCGCGAATGGCCGTCCCAGCCGTAATCACGTCGTCGACGATCAGCACCCGCCCGCGCAGGGGCGCGCCGATCAGGCTGCCGCCCTCGCCGTGGGCCTTGGCTTCCTTGCGATTGAAGGCGACCGGGACATCGCGGCCCCTGGCGGCCATGGCCACAGCCAGCGCTGTCGCCAGCGGAATCCCCTTGTAGGCTGGGCCGAACAGCATGTCGAAGGCGACCCCTGAAGCCAGCAGCGACTGCGCATAGCAGTCACCCAGGCCGGCCAGCGCGGCGCCTGAATCGAACAAACCGGCGTTGAAGAAATACGGGCTGAGCCGCCCAGATTTCAGGGTGAATTCGCCGAAGCGCAACACATTTCGGGACACGGCGAGCTCAAGGAATTGGCGCTGATGGGCGTGCATGCAATCCAGACCGGTACGGGGATGGTGAATTGTGCCGCATCGTCGCCCGCGCGGCAGCGACGAAGTGAGGCGAATGGCCTGCAGTCTGATATAGGCTAGCGGTCGCCCCCGGGCCTCCCGTGTCCACCGCGTTCGCGGGCGGTCGCGCCGCCTTCTTCTCCTGTGAGCTTGCTCTGTGAAAATTGTCACCTTCAACGCCAATGGTCTGCGCTCGGCCGCCAGCAAGGGCTTCTTCGAGTGGTTCGCCGCGCAGGACGCGGACGTGCTGTGCGTGCAGGAAACCAAGGCCCAGGAGCACCAGCTCACCGACGAGTGCTTCCGGCCCGCCGGTTATCGCGCCTGGTTTCGCGACGCGAGCACAAAAAAAGGCTATTCCGGTGTCGCCATCTATTCCCGGCGAGAGCCGGACGAGGTGCGCACCGCGCTGGGCTGGTCCGAGTTCGACGAGGAGGGCCGCTACATCGAAGCGCGCTTCGGCGACTTGAGCGTGGTTTCGCTGTACCTGCCCTCGGGTTCTTCGAAGGAAGAGCGCCAGCAGTTCAAGTTCAAGGTCATGGACTGGATCGCGCCGATTTTTTCCGAGTGGCAACGCAGCGATCGCCGCTACGTCATCTGTGGCGACTGGAATATCGCCCACACGCCCAAGGACATTCGCAACGCCCGCAGCAACGAGAAGAACTCCGGCTATTTGCCGGAAGAGCGCGCCTGGTTGACGCAATTGTTCGGCGACCACGGCTGGGTCGACAGTTATCGGCAACTGCACCCCGAAGGCCAGGACTACACCTGGTGGAGCCAGCGCGGCGCGGCGCGCGCCAAGAACGTCGGCTGGCGCATCGACTACCAGGTGGTCAGTCCAAACTTGCGGGAACGGCTGAGCTCGTGTCAGATCACCCCCGACCCAAGATTTTCCGATCACGCGCCCTACGCGGTGGAGTTCCATGAGCCAGACTGAGGCTGCGCCCGCGGCAAACAATTTCCACGGCCTGGCCGGCCTGCGCCGGGCATTCGCCACGCCGTCGGCGCTGACCATGCTCCTGCTCGGTTTCGGCAGCGGCCTGCCGTTCCTGCTCGTTGGCGGCACGCTGTCGACCTGGCTGCGCGATGTCGGCTTCGGACTGGGCACCATCGGTCTGATCAGCTACATCAGTTTTTTCTATGTGTTGAAGTTTCTCTGGGCGCCCTTGGTCGATCGTTACCAGCTGCCTTTGTTCGGCCTGCTTGGTCGCCGACGCGGTTGGTTGCTGGCTTCGCAATTGCTGTTGATGGCTGCGCTGGCCGCGATGGCGTTGCAGGGTCCGGCGGTATCGATCACCAGCTTCCTCGTGTTCGTCGGCTTCGCCGCGTTCGCCGGCGCCACCCAGGATATCGTTGTCGACGCCTATCGCATCGAGATTGCCCCGCTGGAAGCGCAGGCGGCGCTGGCCGCGACCTACACGCTGGGCTATCGCTTCGCACTGATCATGTCTGGTGCTGGCGTGCTCTACATCTCGGACCTTTCCGGCTGGCAGCTTGCGTACCTGGCCATGGCCGCCTTGCTGTTGCTTCCGGTCCTGGCGACGGTCCTGAGCCGGGAGCCCGAGCGAATCCAGGTGACCCGCGAGTTGAACGTGGGCGATGCCTTCGTCCAGCCATTCGAGGAGTTCTTCAGTCGCAACGGCCTGCTTCTGGCGCTGGCCTTGCTGGCATTCGTCGGCCTGTTCAAGCTCCCCGATCAGATGATCGGTGTGCTGGCCGGTCCCTTCTATCTCGACTCGGGATACACCAAGGCCGACATCGCCACGGTATCGAAGCTGTATGGCATCTGGATCGGCATCGCCGGCGCATTCCTGGGTGGCGTGGGCGTCGCCATCTTCAAGATCCGCCGAATGCTGGTGGTGGCTGCCATTGCTGTTGCCGGGTCCAACCTCGCCTTCCTGTTGATGGCGCAAAATCCATCGCAGCTGTGGGCCTTCTTCGCCGCGATCAGTGCCGACAACCTCTCCCAGGGTTTCGCCGGCACCGTGCTCGTTGCGTTCATGTCCGGTTTAACGAATCGCCACTTCACCGCCACCCAGTACGCGTTGCTGGTTTCGCTGGCCAACTTGCCGGGCAAGTTCATCGGCGGGCTTTCCGGCTTTATTGTCGAAGCCAGCAGCTACGAAACCTTCTTTCTGCTCAGCGCCGTTTCGGTCGTGCCAACCTTGGCGCTGTTGGCGTGGCTGTGGCCGCGGATCGACCCGGCGACTCATCCGCCTGTTTCCTTGGCGCGTTCGGCAGCTTAAGCTGGCGCTTCGGAGGATCTGACTCGAGCCATGGCCGATTTCCTGTTGCGTGACATCGATGAGCGGGTCGCCGAACGCATCAAGGAAATGGCGCGGCAGCGCGGTTGGCCGCTGAACGACGTGATCCTGCATCTGGTCAAGCAGGCCCTGGGACTGAGCGAACCCGATCCGCCGCCCGTGCCGGGCGACATCGCGCGACTGATGGGCGCCTGGGACGATGCCGAAACGCGCGCGTTCAAGGAGGCGATGTCGGCCTTTACCGGACTGCCAGATGATGCGCCGAGCTACATGCTCGAAGATGAGCGGAACAAGCCGAAGCCGCCCTGAGCGGCGGCTCGTTCACAGCGGCCAGTTGCTGCCTGGATAGATAGCCCCGAGCACGCGCGGCCCGCGCGCGCCGGTAACGGCCGGCAAATTGCCAGGGCGATTGGCCAGCGTCTCCCGGGCCAGCCAGGCGAAAGCCATCGCTTCCACGAAGTCCGGATCCAGGTCGTGGCCGGCCGTGGATTCGATCGGCAAGCCGGGCAACGCATCAGCCAAGTTTTCCAGCAGCACGGGGTTGTGCACGCCGCCGCCGCAGACCAGTACTCGGGCGCAAGTCGGTAATTGCGCCTGCAGCGCATCGGCGACGCTGATCGCCGTAAAGCGGTTCAAGGTGGCCTGCACGTCGGCCGGTGAGCAGGACAGGCCAGCCAGCTTCAGCTCCAGCCATGGGACATGGAATTGATCGCGCCCCGTACTCTTTGGCGGCGCCAACGCCAGCCAGGGTTCCGAGAGCAGGCGCTCCAACAATGCCGCATGGCAGGTGCCGCTCGCGGCGAATACGCCGCCCCGGTCAAAGCGTTCGCCCCGATGGCGCAGGCACCAGGCGTCCATCAAGCCATTGCCCGGACCGGTGTCGAAGCCGCGAACGGACGCGTTCGCGGGCAGCAAGGTGAGATTGGCGATGCCGCCGATATTCAGCACGGCCCGGTCTTCGTCAGCCGTGTGCAGGGCGGCTGCATGGAACGCCGGAACCAACGGTGCGCCCTGGCCACCGGCGGAGACGTCGCGGCGCCGAAAATCGGCGACGGTGGTGATGCCGGTTTGCTCGGCGATCACGTTGCCATCGCCAACTTGCATGGTAAATGGCGCTTCGCCAAACGGGCGGTGACGCAAGGTCTGGCCGTGCGAACCGATGGCGCGAACCGCTTGCGGCGGCGTGTTGCTGTCCTTGAGCACGGCGACGGCGGCGTCCGCCAAGGCCTGCCCCATTCGGGTATCCAGCTCGCCCAGGGCGTCCGGCGAGACCAGCGCATCCGACTGCGAAATGCGCAGCACCAGTTCCGCCAGCAGGTCGGGGAGCGGGTAGGTGCGCGCGAATAACAGGCGTGGCTGCGGCGAGAAGCGCACCAGCGCAGCGTCGACGCCATCGACGCTGGTCCCCGACATCAGGCCAATAAATAGTCCGGCGTCCTCGGCTGCTCCTGCAGTGCCGCCGCCCGCGGCGCCGGCGCGTCCATGTGCGCCGGGCGTTCGCGACTCAGCCGAACCTGCCATCGCGATCAGCGCGAGGCGAGGCGCGTGTTCTTTTCCACCAGCAACAGCTTGGCCACCGCAGGTGCGGTGGCCGCGCGGAAGCGCAGCAATTCAGCACCCGCGAGCGGTTGCGGCTTGGGCATGGTCACCGTGAGCGGGTTCACCTGCTTGCCGTTGATGCGAAATTCATAGTGCAGGTGCGGCCCGGTTGCCAGACCGCTCATGCCCACGTAGCCAATCGTGCTGCCCTGGCTGACGCGCTGGCCGACTTTCGCCTTGCCCCAGGCCGACATATGTCCGTACAGCGTGCTGCGACCCTGACCATGGTCGAGGATGACGGCCCGCCCGTAGCCGCTCTTCCAGCCGGCAAAACTCACCTTGGCATCGCCGGCAGCCATGATCGGCGTACCGGTGCGGGCGGCGTAGTCCACGCCCTTGTGCGCGCGCATGCGGCCCAGGACCGGGTGCTTGCGCATGCCGAAGGTCGAGGACAGGCGGGCAAATTCGATCGGCACGCGCATCAATACTTTCTTCAGCGGGCGGCCGGTCTCGTCGAAGTACTCGGTCTTGCCGTTCTGCTGGTAGCTGTACGCCGTAAATCGCTTGCCGCGATTGGTAAAGGTCGCGCCGATGACGTCGCCGGTGCCAATTCGCTGTCCATCGCGCCACAGCTCCTCGTACACCACTTGGAAGGTATCGCCGTCGCGCACGTCTTCCACGAAATCGATGTCGTACTTGAAAATATTGGCCATCTCATTGATGGCGCCGCTCGAGAGCCCGGCGCGCGCGCCATCGGCGTACAGCGAGCTGGTGATCGTGCCGGCGGCGATTTCCACCCGGCGCTCGACCTGTCGTGGCTGTACCACTTCGGAGATCGAATCGCCGGCAACCTTGAGGTCGATCCGGCTATTGGCGTCGCGGTCGAAGCGCAGGGTGCGCAGCTGGCCCGTACCGTCAATCTCAAAGGCCAGTTCCTGACCCTCGCGCAAGTGGGTCAGCGAATTCCTCGCCGACGTTTCCTCCAGCATGCGGTGCATCAACGTGGCCGGCAATTTCAACTGTTCGAACACGATGCCCAGCGTTTCGCCGCTGCCGATGCGTACGAACTGCCAGCCCGAGCGCACCACGGAGCTGTCGATCTCGGACTCTGGCAAAGGCAACGTCAGTGAGACGTGGCTCGGAACGACGCCATCGACGGGTCCGCGCATCGCGTTGGCGAAGCCGGGGACAATGGCGATAAGGGCGGTGCCGACGACGCCGAACATGCCGGCGAGCAGCCAATGTTCGTGCGACCATTTGTGCCATGCGGCTTTCGTTGGGAGATTTTGCAAAACGTACTCCGCAGACCGACACGGCCAGTTAGGACGCGTTACCATAACCAGAGTTAAATACGTGCGTCAAACCCTTGTGAGCATTGGCTTTTTTACCACCCAAACTTTAACTTCAGATTAACGCAGGCTGCACAGAACAGCCTGCTCCCATTCATACAACCGCCTAGAACGACTCTCCATGACCGACCTTGCCCACGCTCTCGAAACCATCGGCCGCGGCGCCGAAGAAATTCTCAAGCCCGAGGAGCTGGAAGCGCGACTCAAGCTCGGACGTCCATTACGCATCAAGGCGGGTTTCGATCCGACGGCGCCGGACCTGCACCTGGGCCATACCGTGTTGTTGAACAAGATGCGGCAATTCCAGGATCTCGGACACACCGTGATTTTCCTGATCGGCGATTTCACCGGCATGATCGGCGACCCGACCGGAAAGAACGTAACGCGCAAACCGCTGACGCGCGAAGACGTCGCCGCAAACGCCAGGACTTACGCAGACCAGGTGTTCAAGGTGCTCGATCGCGAGCAGACCGAGCTGCGCTTCAACTCGGAATGGTTCGACAAGATGGATGCCGCCGGCATGATCAAGCTGGCGGCCCAGCACACCGTGGCGCGCATGCTCGAGCGCGACGATTTCTCCAAGAGATTCGCCGGCCAGCAACCGATTGCCATCCACGAATTCCTCTATCCGCTGGTGCAGGGCTACGATTCGGTGGCGTTGAAATGCGACGTGGAGCTGGGCGGTACCGACCAGAAATTCAATCTGCTGATGGGCCGCGCGTTGCAGGCGCATTACGGCCAGCCGCCGCAGATCGTGTTGACCATGCCCCTGCTCGAGGGATTGGATGGCGTCAACAAGATGGGCAAGTCGCTGGGCAACTACATCGGCATCAACGAGCCAGCCAACGATATTTTCGGCAAGACCATGTCGGTCTCCGATGAGTTGATGTGGCGTTGGTTCACGCTGCTTTCCTTCGAGAAATCACTGGCCGATATCGAACGCATGAAGTCGTTGGTCCAGGCCGGCGGCAATCCGCGCGACTTCAAGGTGGAGTTGGCGCGGGAGCTGGTCGACCGTTTCCATGGCGCCGGCGCCGGTGAAGCGGCCATCCGGCATTGGAACGAAGTGGTCCGGGGCGGCGCGGTCCCCACGGATCTTCCGCTGCAGGAGATCCCGGTGCCTGGCGACGGGATTCGCATAGGCGCGCTGCTCAGGGCCGCCGGCCTGGCTTCCTCGGGCGCCGAGGCGGGCCGAAAACTGGCGGAACGGGCGGTCCGCATCGATGGCGTGGTGACCGAAGACCGCGATCTTTCGCTGGCCGCGGGCTCCGAACACCTGCTGCAGCTGGGTAAGCGCGGCTTTGCCCGCGTCCGCCTCGTGCCGGCCTGAGAAAATCCTTTTCCACCGCCGGTCAGCTCGTGTACACTTATCGACCCGCCGACCAGAAAACATTCTGTTGTCGGAGGGGGTAAAAAATCCACGACATTCGCTATTGACGGTCTTGGTAATTGCCCTATAATGTGCGGCTCGGTTGGGCGAAACGCCCCACCTACTGATGACAGTCTTGGGCTGGCGTTGGTGACGCAAGGATCTTTGACAGTGTGCGCAGGAAATTTGTGCGGGCGTCTGTGGGATGGAGTAAGTCCAATCTTGCAGATGTCAGTCAAAAAGCTTTAAGTCACAAACGTTTTACCAGTAGAGATACAAGTAGTACGCAAGCGACATAAGGCCAGCTGGTCGATATTCTGCAGATAAAGCTAAACATTTAGATTTAACTGAAGAGTTTGATCCTGGCTCAGAGTGAACGCTGGCGGCAGGCCTAACACATGCAAGTCGAACGGCAGCACAGCAGTAGCAATACTGTGGGTGGCGAGTGGCGGACGGGTGAGGAATACATCGGAATCTACCTTGTCGTGGGGGATAACGTAGGGAAACTTACGCTAATACCGCATACGAACTATGGTTGAAAGCGGCGGACCGCAAGGCGTCGCGCGATTGGATGAGCCGATGTCCGATTAGCTAGTTGGCGGGGTAAAGGCCCACCAAGGCGACGATCGGTAGCTGGTCTGAGAGGATGATCAGCCACACTGGAACTGAGACACGGTCCAGACTCCTACGGGAGGCAGCAGTGGGGAATATTGGACAATGGGGGCAACCCTGATCCAGCCATGCCGCGTGTGTGAAGAAGGCCTTCGGGTTGTAAAGCACTTTTGTTCGGGAAGAAAAGCACTGAGTTAATACCTTGGTGTCATGACGGTACCGAAAGAATAAGCACCGGCTAACTTCGTGCCAGCAGCCGCGGTAATACGAAGGGTGCAAGCGTTACTCGGAATTACTGGGCGTAAAGCGTGCGTAGGCGGTTTGTTAAGTCTGTCGTGAAAGCCCCGGGCTCAACCTGGGAATGGCGATGGAAACTGGCGAGCTAGAGTACGGTAGAGGAGAGTGGAATTCCCGGTGTAGCAGTGAAATGCGTAGAGATCGGGAGGAACATCAGTTGCGAAGGCGGCTCTCTGGACCAGTACTGACGCTGAGGCACGAAAGCGTGGGGAGCAAACAGGATTAGATACCCTGGTAGTCCACGCCCTAAACGATGCGAACTGGACGTTGGGAGCAATTAGGCTCTCAGTGTCGAAGCTAACGCGTTAAGTTCGCCGCCTGGGGAGTACGGTCGCAAGACTGAAACTCAAAGGAATTGACGGGGGCCCGCACAAGCGGTGGAGTATGTGGTTTAATTCGATGCAACGCGAAGAACCTTACCTGGCCTTGACATCCACGGAATCCTTTAGAGATAGAGGAGTGCCTTCGGGAACCGTGAGACAGGTGCTGCATGGCTGTCGTCAGCTCGTGTCGTGAGATGTTGGGTTAAGTCCCGCAACGAGCGCAACCCTTGTCCTTAGTTGCCAGCACGTAATGGTGGGAACTCTAAGGAGACTGCCGGTGACAAACCGGAGGAAGGTGGGGATGACGTCAAGTCATCATGGCCCTTACGGCCAGGGCTACACACGTACTACAATGGTGGGGACAGAGGGTCGCGAAGCCGCGAGGTGGAGCCAATCCCAGAAACCCCATCTTAGTCCGGATCGGAGTCTGCAACTCGACTCCGTGAAGTCGGAATCGCTAGTAATCGCGGATCAGCATTGCCGCGGTGAATACGTTCCCGGGCCTTGTACACACCGCCCGTCACACCATGGGAGTTTGTTGCACCAGAAGCAGGTAGCTTAACCGCAAGGAGAGCGCTTGCCACGGTGTGGCCGATGACTGGGGTGAAGTCGTAACAAGGTAGCCGTATCGGAAGGTGCGGCTGGATCACCTCCTTTTGAGCAACGACGAACCTGTTTCACAGGCGTCCGCACAAGTTTCCTGCATTCAGAGAACGCGTCATCGACGCTCGGGTTTTTAACCTGGGAAGTTGATTGGCGTGTGTCCCGTAGTAACGGGGCTTTAGCTCAGCTGGGAGAGCACCTGCTTTGCAAGCAGGGGGTCGTCGGTTCGATCCCGACAAGCTCCACCACCGATGGGTCTGTAGCTCAGGTGGTTAGAGCGCGCCCCTGATAAGGGCGAGGTCGGAGGTTCGAGTCCTCCTAGACCCACCATCCTGGGCGACGAAAGAATCTGAATGTTTGAAGCGCACACTTTAGATCGGTTCGGCTCAACGCCGGATCAGTTCTTTGAAAATATGGGACGTAGCGAATGCGTTTTAGACGAAGTTTTGTCGAAATGTGTCGTAGAGGCTAAGGCGGGCACGAGAGTGCCTAATCAAGTAATTGTTGTGAAGTGAGGTCGCGACATATAACCGAGGCAACTTGAGGTTATATGGTCAAGCGAATAAGCGCACACGGTGGATGCCTTGGCGGTCAGAGGCGATGAAGGACGTGGCAGCCTGCGAAAAGCTCCGGTGAGTCGGCAACAGACATTGACCCGGAGATGTCCGAATGGGGAAACCCACTCCGCAAGGAGTACTGTGCACTGAATACATAGGTGTCCAGAGCGAACCCAGGGAACTGAAATATCTCAGTACCTGGAGGAAAAGAAATCAACCGAGATTCCCCTAGTAGTGACGAGCGAACGGGGAGCAGCCCAAAAGTCGGTATAGAGATAGCAAAACGGTCCTGGAAAGACCGGCCATAGACGGTGATAGCCCGGTATGCGAAATGTCTATATCGATGAACAATGAGTAGGGCGGGGCACGTGAAACCCTGTCTGAATATGGGGGGACCATCCTCCAAGGCTAAATACTCCTGACCGACCGATAGTGAACCAGTACCGTGAGGGAAAGGCGAAAAGAACCCTGGTGAAGGGAGTGAAATAGACCCTGAAACCGTGTGCGTACAAGCAGTGGGAGCCCCTTCGTGGGGTGACTGCGTACCTTTTGTATAATGGGTCAGCGACTTACTGTGTGTGGCGAGCTTAACCGTATAGGGGAGGCGAAGGGAAACCGAGTCTGAATAGGGCGAATAGTCGCACGCAGTAGACCCGAAACCGGGTGATCTAGCCATGCCCAGGGTGAAGGTGCGGTAACACGCACTGGAGGCCCGAACCCACTCCTGTTGCAAAAGTAGGGGATGAGGTGTGGCTAGGAGTGAAAAGCTAATCGAACCCGGAGATAGCTGGTTCTCCTCGAAAGCTATTTAGGTAGCGCCTTGCACGAATCTTCTTGGGGGTAGAGCACTGTTATGGCTAGGGGGGCATTGCGCCTTACCAAACCATTGCAAACTCCGAATACCAAGACAGACTATGCAGGAGACACACGGCGGGTGCTAACGTCCGTCGTGAAAAGGGAAACAACCCAGACCCGCAGCTAAGGTCCCCAAATTATCGCTGAGTGGAAAACGATGTGGAAAGGCACAGACAGCCAGGAGGTTGGCTTAGAAGCAGCCATCCTTTAAAGAAAGCGTAATAGCTCACTGGTCGAGTCGGTCTGCGCGGAAGATTTAACGGGGCTAAGCGATATACCGAAGCTCGGGGTGTGCACATTTATGTGTACGCGGTAGAGGAGCGTTCCGTAAGCCTGCGAAGGTGGATTGAGAAGTCTGCTGGAGGTATCGGAAGTGCGAATGCTGACATGAGTAACGATAATGGGGGTGAAAAGCCTCCACGCCGAAAGCCCAAGGTTTCCTTGCGCAACGTTCATCGACGCAGGGTGAGTCGGCCCCTAAGGCGAGACCGAAAGGTGTAGTCGATGGGAAGCTGGTTAATATTCCAGCACCTCGCGTGACTGCGATGGGGGGACGGAGAAGGTTAGGTGTACCCGGCGTTGGTTGTCCGGGGGAAAGCAGGTAGGCATGTGGGGTAGGCAAATCCGCCTCACTTTATGCCGAGCAGCGAGACGAGTCCTATTGGACGAAGTCACCGATACCACGCTTCCAGGAAAAGCCTCTAAGCTTCAGGTCACGCAAGACCGTACCGTAAACCGACACAGGTGGGCAGGATGAGAATTCTAAGGCGCTTGAGAGAACTCGGGTGAAGGAACTAGGCAACATGGCACCGTAACTTCGGGAGAAGGTGCGCCGGCATTGGTGGCTGCATGCGCAGCTGAGCTGATGTCGGCCGCAGAAACCAGGCCGCTGCGACTGTTTATCAAAAACACAGCACTCTGCAAACACGAAAGTGGACGTATAGGGTGTGACGCCTGCCCGGTGCTGGAAGGTTAATTGATGGGGTTAGCCGCAAGGCGAAGCTCTTGATCGAAGCCCCAGTAAACGGCGGCCGTAACTATAACGGTCCTAAGGTAGCGAAATTCCTTGTCGGGTAAGTTCCGACCTGCACGAATGGCGTAACGACAGCGGCGCTGTCTCCACCCGAGACTCAGTGAAATTGAAATCGCTGTGAAGATGCAGCGTTCCCGCGGCAAGACGGAAAGACCCCGTGAACCTTTACTATAGCTTTACATTGAACGTTGAGTTCGTCTGTGTAGGATAGGTGGGAGGCTTTGAAGTCTGGGCGCTAGCCTGGATGGAGCCAACCTTGAAATACCACCCTGATGTGCTTGACGTTCTAACCTGGGCCCGTTATCCGGGCCGGGGACCATGTATGGTGGGTAGTTTGACTGGGGCGGTCTCCTCCCAAAGAGTAACGGAGGAGCACGAAGGTACGCTCAGCGCGGTCGGACATCGCGCACTGTGTGCAAAGGCATAAGCGTGCTTGACTGCGAGATCGACGGATCAAGCAGGTACGAAAGTAGGTCTTAGTGATCCGGTGGTTCTGTATGGAAGGGCCATCGCTCAACGGATAAAAGGTACTCCGGGGATAACAGGCTGATACCGCCCAAG
>Ga0209211_10005950_pt1 | contig 17948 bp, 16 predicted proteins | sample RifGroA2_FD_183992 | JGI IMG/M metagenome (GOLD analysis project Ga0209211, IMG submission 183992) | Groundwater microbial communities from Rifle, Colorado, USA - Groundwater A2 (SPAdes) (version 2) | ecosystem: Environmental > Aquatic > Deep subsurface > Groundwater | place: Rifle, Colorado... | reverse complement strand
GAAGCGGCACAGTTACAAAGACAGATAAAACCGGAAATGCCACGTTTACAATCAGCAACACAGGGGATGCAGAGCTGAAGGTAACAGGGGTAAAATTAACGGGTAAGGATGCGAAGATGTTTAAAGTGCTGAACGACAGCACAAATAAGACCCTGGGCGCAACAACAATAGCCGCCGGAGACAGTCTGACAGTGAAGGTAATCTTCAGGCCTGCCTCTAACAACCAGAAGACCGCTACACTGAAGATTACATCGGACGATCCCACCAAAAACACAGGGGTTTCTGTAACGCTGACCGGCACAGGCAGCGGCTTTACGAGGTAACTGAAGGTCGAAATAAATCTAAAAACGGCAGTTAAACCACTTGGGTGATTACTCTGTGTTCTGTCTTTTGTTTGAAAATCAAGCTGTTTATCTCTGTGTGCTCTGTGGTGAATGCTTTTTTTAGGATAAAGACTTTTAGGGCCTGTCGGGGATTATCTTCTTGCGCGCATTGGCTGTAAAGAAGGCCTCCATTACGTCCGCCTCAAAGAAGGCGTCAACCACCCTGGGGTCGTATATCTCTCCGGAGCATCGTTTAAGTTCTGCAAATGCGTGGTCCATGCTCAGGCCGAGCCGGTAAGGTCGTTTTGAAGTCATTGCGTCAAAGGAATCAGCGACACCTATGATCCTCGCAGTAATGTCTATCTCGTCCTCACGTTTTCCGTCAGGATAGCCGCTTCCGTCGTATCGTTCATGGTGGCCCCTGACGCCGGGAAGCGCGCCTCTGAGGCGGCCGATCGGAGTAAGTATCTCCTCACCGTAAATGGTATGCATCTTCATCTCTTCAAATTCTGTTTCATCAAGGGGCGCGGGTTTAAGCAGGATGGAGTCCCTTACCCCGATATTGCCGATGTCGTGGAGCATGGAGGCCGTTTCCAGGCGTTCCATGTCGCTTTCCTGCAAGCCCATGACCCCGCCAATAGCAAGGCTGTATCCCATTACACGCCTGGTATGCCCGCCGGTAAAACAATCCCTCTTCTCAATGGCCTCGGCAAGGGAGCGCAGTGTGGTGTAAAACGTCTCCTGCAACTGTTCGCAAAGCCTTGCGTTCTCCAGGTAGGAAGCGGAGTGAGAGGCCAAACCGGTAAGCAGCTTAAGGTCAGCAGACGTATATGCAGCGGGCCTGCTGCTGCTTACATTAATCACGCCGATTATATCTTCTCCAGTCCTCAGTGGTGCACAAAGCAGGCTGACAGCAGGGTTAGCGCCCTTCATGTAACGTAAATCAGAAGCAACATCGTCAACCATTTCAGCCCTGCCCGAAGAAAAGACGGCCCCGGCAATGCCTTCGCCCAATCCCATGATTGTCTTTGGCTCATACATTTCGCCGTAGGCAGAGAGCACCTCCAGTTTCCCGGTCTCCCTGTTCAGGACCATAACAGAGGCGTTGTCCGGCCTGAAAAAACGTTTTATTTCCTTGATGGTAGACGCGAGGACATCTCCAGGCCTTGTGCATGCAGGGATCCTCTCAGAGATGTCATGAAACAGGGAAAGTTCGCGGTATCCTTCCAGGGTCTCACCGGCCAGGGAGCGCCTTTCCAGTTCACGAGTGGTCAGATAAGAAAGCAGTTCCGCGACAGGAGAGATCTTCGGGCCTCCGTATACCAAACCCACAGTCTTCCCGCCGGCGGTAACCGGATAACGCAATAAATTTTCCGCCCCCTCGTATAAGGTCAGGATGCGTCCTTCGTCGTCTTCGATGACTGCGGGTTCGCCGATGGACAGGAGCAGTCCACGGACCAATGATGAGCTGTCACCATTGGTTACAATCTTTCTCAGATTTATCCGCCCCGCAGGAAATTGCTTTTTCAGCATGAAAGAAGGATAACATTTGAAAAGGAAATTATCAATACGAACACGTCTGTCATAACGTAATAACAATATTGACAAGCTTTAAATCGGTGATAATATTTTAAGTATAGATATTATCTATTTGTAAGTCGTATCCCATGGAAGGAAGGAGGTGAGAAGGATGAAAAAGGCGATGTCAAAAGAGACCCTTGCTCAAGAGGCTGCTTTGTGGAACAGGCTCAAAAAAGCGACCAAAGAGAATCCTGGTAAGGTATGCCACAAGTGAAAGGGCTGAAAGAGTTAAGGTTGCCGGTCAGGCAACAAGGAGGGGGACTGTCCCTATTTACGGACGAAGAGAAGTCGTAGAATAGGGACTGTCCCCAACACATGACAGTATGCAGAGCAAACGCAGCATATGTATCTTTTATGAGGCTGTAAATACATATATCCGGGAAAATAAATGCCCTTAAACAACCCTTTTGAGTTTTTTGTGCAATTGCACCTTACCGAACGCTGCAACCTGAGATGCAAGCACTGTTACCAGAGCGAAAAAAGACCGCAGGAGATGTCACTGTCTGAGATAACCGCGGTTATTGCCGAGACTTCGGATATGCTCAGGGACTGGGAGGAAACATATAATCTTTCATTTACTTCCAGTTTCAACGTTACCGGCGGCGAGCCGTTTCTGAGAAGGGACCTCTTCGCAGTACTCGAAAAACTTAAAGAAAATGCGTTCGATACATATATTCTTACAAACGGGACACTCGTGACTATGGACATCGCCGCTGCACTTTCAGCGCTTGAAGTTGAGGGAGTGCAGATAAGCATAGAGGGACCCAAAGACATTCATGATGCAATAAGAGGCACAGGCAGCTTCTCCGCCTCACTTAAAGGCATCCGCCATCTTCTTGATGCCGGCATAGAGTTGACTTTGAATACTACCCTTTCCGAAATGAACGCGCCGTATTTTATGGACGTGGTAAAGCTGGCGTCTTCACTCGGCGCACAGAGGCTGGGCTTTTCAAGGCTTGTACCTTCAGGATGCGGCAAAAAAATGCTGAACACTATGCTTAAGGAAGAGGTCCTTAAGGATTTATATACCGAGATATTTTCATTAAACACAAATGGTCTGCACATTACCACCGGAGACCCTATCGCTGAGCAGCTAAGGGACCCGGCTGATGATGATGCAAACAATCCAACGCCGTCAGGGGGGTGTGCTGCTGGTGTTTCAGGATTGACTGTTCTCCCTGACGGGACTGTTACACCATGCAGAAGACTGCCTGTGCCCATAGGAAATGTAAAAAAAGATTCCCTGAGGGAAATATGGGCATCGTCAGAGACATTAAAGGCATTAAGGGACAAAAACAGCTATCAGGGCAAATGCGGTGAATGCAAAAAGTGGCATGCCTGCAGGGGATGCAGGGCAATAGCCTTTGCCTATTCACAGGCAAACGGCAAGGCGGATTACCTTGCGGAGGACCCACAATGTTTCCTTGTAAATTAAACTTAGGAGAAAATCATGAAAAGATTTGATGTTATTGTGGTTGGTGCGGGGGATGTCGGGCTGGGGATTGCCTTTAAAGCCTCCTCAGAAGGTCTTAAGGTAGCCCTCATAGATAAAGGGAAGGTCGGAGGGACCTGCGTCAACACCGGCTGCGTGCCCTCCAAGACACTGACATACACTGCTGACAGGATTATTGAAGCAGGCAAGGACTTAAAACTGGGCATCAATTCTGAAATCATCCATGTTGACTTCAACGCAGTCATGGAGAGGATGAAAGGAATTGTCATGAGCGGCAGAAACTCCATAAAAGAGGCGATTGAGGGGACTGAAAACATCACTTTCATCAACAGGGAGTGCCACTTCATAGATGAACATACACTTGAAGCAGGTGATGACAAAATAAGCGGAAAGAAGATTTTCATAGCCTCCGGCGCCCGCCCTGCCCTTCCCCCGGTCAAGGGACTTGACAGCATTGCTTATCTGACGAACGAAAACGTGCTGGAACTGGAAAAAAAGCCTGCAAGCATTATATTTATCGGTGGCGGATATATAGCGCTCGAATATGCTCATTTCTTTTCGGCCTTAGGGGTAAAAGTAACTATAATTGACAGGAATATGACCTTCCTCCATTTTGGAGAGCCGGAGATTTCTGAACTCTTAAAAAAGGAAATGGGAAAACGGGTCGAACTTCATATGGGCGTCGAGATAATCGAAGTTAAACATACCGGCAAAGACCATTCAGTGTTTGCAAAGGACATTGCTACCGGACAGGAAAGAGAGATTTCAGCAGAGGCAGTGATAGTCGCTGCGGGCAGAAAATCAAACGCAGACATTTTGAGACCGGAAAATGCCGGGATCGAAACCGACAAGGCCAATTTCATAAAAGTTGATGAGTATCTCCAGACAAACAAGAAACATATCTGGGCACTTGGTGATGCCACAGGAAGGGCGATGTTTACCCATGCCGGAGACAGGGAGGCTGAAATAGCCTGGCATAATGCAACCAGCGGGGAAAAAATCAGGATGGATTTTGATATGGTCCCCTATGCGGTTTACACCCACCCCCAAATCGCCTCTATCGGTCTGACAGAGCAGCAGGCGCGAAAGGAACACGACATCCTCGTGGGTCGCGCCATGTATTCCGACACTGTTATGGGAGAGGCCATGAACGAGTTTGATGGTTTTGCAAAGGCGATCGTTGAAAAGGAGACGGAGAAAATCCTCGGTTTTCATATCATCGGCCCGCACGCCGCAATACTGATCCAGGAGGTTGTCAATGCAATGATAAATGAAGGCAATGTGAAGACGATAACCAAATGCATGCATATATTCCCGGCGCTATCAAACATAATAACGGAGACGTTCGGCAATCTCGAATAGCCTCAATGATAAAGCACGATCAGTGCAAAACCAGCAAGCATAAGGACTGAGCCGAGAAACCTCTCCCTTATCCCCGACTCCTTAAAAAACAGATAGCCATAGTAGACACCTATCAGCAGGCTCAACCGTTTTACGGCGATCAGGTATGCGACCTTTGTCAGGCTGAAACCGACCATGTTGGTAAGCATCGCAATGGCATCAAATATACCGGCAGGCAAGACTGCAATCAGCGCCCTTTTAAATTCCTTCTTTTCACTTAACACTTCCCTGTTTTTATAAAGGACTATCGGGGTAAGGCAAATGTAAAGTGCAATATAATAAACCAGCGATGCAAATACAGGGGATGAATGTCCGACTACCTTTTTGGCAAGGGTAGCGGTAAAACTGTAAATAATGGCTACAATCAACATATACAATGATCCCCGTTCCCTTGTTATCGCTATAAGGGGGGCAAAGATACCTTTTTTAAAATCCCTGATATTCAGGGTATAACTGCCTGCCGCAATAAGCAGAACTCCTATAACCCCCTGCGTTGATATGCTCTCGCCAAGAATTAAATACGGGACTATGATCAGGAACAAGGGTGTAAGTGAGAGAAATGGCAGTGTAAGGCTAAGCGGCGAAAGCTTCAACGCCTTTATGTAAAGAACAAATGCAGCCACCTCAAGAGGCAGGGCGATCAGGAATGTCGTGTAAAATGTCCTGTCAAGATGAGGGATGGGGACAAACAGGAACGCCAGGAAAAGCAGCGGCAAGGCCAGCAACAGCCTCAGCCAGGCAACCAGATATTCGTTGTAAACAGAAAGCGCCTTCTTTGTGAAGGCATCGCTGGTAGCCAGTGTAAAAGCGCAAACAAGTGCAATCGGTACCCAGATATTTTCCATCTGCTAATTTTAAAGCCTTCCCTGAAAAATAAACAATGAAAAAAATATTGCGGAATATGTAATATAATAGTACTTAAATACTTAATATGGAGGCGGAAATGATAAAGATTTATTACGACAAGGACGCTAAACTCAGCGTTCTCAAAAAGAAGAAGATTGTAATTATGGGATACGGCAGCCAGGGTCATGCACATGCCAACAATCTCAGGGACAGCGGGATGGATGTGACCATAGGTATAAGAAAAGGCAGCAGTTGGGACAAGGCCAAGGCAGCGGGGTTCAAGGTAATGACACCGGCAGATGCCTCTAAAATGGCTGATTTGATAATGATACTTCTCCCTGACGAGATCCAGGGAGACACTTATAAGGCTGAGATCGGGCCGAATATGAAAAAAGGCGTTTATCTTGCCTTTGCACACGGCTTCAATATCCACTTCGGCCAGATTGTGCCGCCTGCTGATGCCAATGTAATAATGATCGCTCCAAAAGGCCCCGGACATCTTGTCAGGTCGGAATATACAAAGGGAAGCGGCGTGCCAAGCCTAATCGCAATTCATCAGGACCCTTCCGGGAACGCAAAGGAAATTGCACTCGCCTATGCATCTGCAAATGGCGGCGGCAGGGCAGGCATCATAGAGACATCCTTCAGGGAAGAGACAGAGACTGACCTCTTCGGCGAGCAGGTGGTTTTATGCGGTGGTCTCACATCCCTCATACAGGCCGGCTTCGAGACACTTGTGGAAGCTGGATACGCACCAGAAATGGCTTACTTTGAGTGCATGCATGAAGTAAAGCTCATAGTAGACCTCCTTTATGAAGGCGGAATTTCGAATATGCGATATTCAATCAGCAATACAGCGCAGTTCGGAGACCTGACAAGAGGGCCTCGCGTCGTCACCGGCGAGACCAAAAAAGAGATGAAAAAGATTTTAGGCGAGATACAGGATGGTGTTTTTGCAAGGGAATGGATGCTTGAGTGCAAGGCAAACAAACCCGTATTCAATGCCCTGACAAAAAAAGGTGAAGGACACCAGATAGAGGAAGTCGGCGGAAGGCTGAGGGCCATGATGCCCTGGCTCAAAAAGGGCAAACTTGTAGATAAGTCAAAGGCATGAAGATTGCGCCGGAGGGTCGGCCGTTTATCTCTTTCTTTGCTGTAATTACTGCCATTTCATTATTGGCAGGCGGAATATTGGCCTTCCCCTTACCCTTTATATTGACTCTCTTTATGGTTTACTTTTTCAGGGACCCTGAAAGGACAGTCCCTGAAGGAGAAAATATTTTTGTATCACCTGCTGATGGCCGGGTAATACAGATCCATAACATACAAGAGCAGCAGTCAATTAAGGATGACACCATCGAGATAAGCATATTCATGTCTCCTTTTAACGTACATGTCAACAGGGCGCCATGCAGTGGAGTTGTAGAGGCCGTGGTCCATACTCCGGGCAGGTTTCTGTCGGCCTTTAAACCGGAGGCCTCTCTTCAGAATGAAAACATAGCCATGACACTGAACGGAGATAATGGAAGGTTACTGGTCCGCCAGGTGGCCGGTTTCCTGGCAAGGAGAGCAGTCTGCCGTGTAAAACCCGGGGATGCATTAACAAAAGGACAGCGTTACGGTCTTATAAAATTCAGCTCAAGACTTGATGTTTATTTACCTAAAGATACAGAGATAAACGTCAAATTAGGGGACAAGGTAAAGGCTGGAGAAACGATATTAGGGTCCATTGGAACCGGGAGAATCACAGCATGAACTTCAGACATAAAAAAGACCCTGACAAAAAACCTAAAAAAGGCATATACCTCTTACCAAATTCGCTGACACTGTGCGGTATGTTCTGCGGTTTCTTTGCCATACTTTCAGCAATAAACGGTAATTATCTTTATGCAGCGTGGGCGATTATACTGGCAAACGTCTTTGACGGCCTCGATGGGTGGATAGCAAGGCTCACCAATACAACAACTCGCTTCGGCATTGAACTCGATTCGCTTTCAGACCTCGTTGCATTTGGTGTTGCACCGTCCGTCATGATGTTCAAGTGGTCGCTTATGCCTTTCAACAGGCTTGGCTGGGCAGTTGCCTTTCTCTTTGTTGCCTGCGGGGCCCTGAGGCTTGCGAGATTCAATGTGCAGACCGGAGCGCCGGGATCAAAGGCATTCAAGGGGATGCCTATACCGGCTGCGGCCACTGTCCTGGCATCTATAGTTATCTTCTATTATGAGTTCTGGACAGGACAGCCCGGGAAGAATATTTTTCTCCTCGTAATTACAGTGCTCCTTTCGCTGCTGATGGTAAGCACACTTCGCTACCATGGACTTAAGGAGATAGATTTCAGGGAGAGAAAGCCGTTCTGGGTCCTGATCGTATTTGTGATAATCATGTTCATCATGTTTATACACCCGTCAACCGCGATATTCATTTTTGCAATGGCATACCTCTTTTGGGGTATAATTGAAAATATCTACCTTTTCATAAAGAGACGCCGATTAAAACAGGGACCAGAAGTCATAAGCCAGGAGCCAAAACATGAGGACCATTAAGATATTCGACACAACTCTCAGGGACGGCGAACAGTCGCCCGGCGCATCCATGAATGTTGATGAAAAGATACAGGTTGCAAAACAACTTGTAAAGCTTGGGGTCGACGTTATAGAGGCAGGGTTCCCTATCGCCTCGCCTGGTGACTTTGAGGCGGTAAAGCGTATAGCCTCGGAGATTAAAGGCGCAACCATTGCAGGGCTGGCGAGGGCAAAGGAAGAGGATATCAAAAGGGCATGGGAGGCTGTAAAAGACGCTCCTCAAAAACGCATACACACTTTTCATTCAACATCCGACATACACCTTAAATACCAGTTCAGGGTAAGCCGTGAAGAGGCCCTGAAAAGGTCGGCTGAAATGGTCAGCTTTGCGAGGAGCCTTGTTGAAGACGTCGAGTTTTCACCTATGGACGCAACCAGAACAGATATTCCGTATCTTTTAGAGGTCATAGATGCCGTGATAAAGGCCGGGGCTTCTACGGTCAATATCCCTGATACGGTTGGCTATACCACACCAACCGAGTTTGGCAGTCTGATTAAAACCATTAAGAAAAAAATAGGCAACAGGGCTATAATCTCCGTCCATTGTCACAATGACCTTGGACTGTCTGTGGCAAACTCTCTTGCCGCTATTCTGAACGGTGCCGGGCAGGTTGAATGCACCATCAACGGCATAGGAGAACGGGCAGGGAACTGCTCTATGGAAGAAGTCGTGATGAACCTCAAAACACGAAAAGATTTTTATAATGCTAAGACCAATATAAATACGAAGGAGATCATCCGTACAAGCAGGCTCATCACAAGGATAACGGGCATATCAGTCCAGCCTAACAAGGCCATTGTTGGGGCGAATGCATTTGCCCATGAGTCAGGTATCCACCAGGACGGACTTCTGAAAGAAAAAACCACGTATGAGATAATGCGGCCTGAGGAAATAGGTCTGCACCGCACCGAGCTGGTGCTCGGGAAACATTCAGGCAGACATGCGTTCAAGTCAAGACTTAAAGAACTCGGCTATGAGCTGGAGCCTGACGAAATAGAGATCGCGTTTGAGAAATTCAAGCGTCTGGCTGATCAGAAAAAACAGATATTCGACGAAGACATAGAGGCCCTTATCTCTGAAGAAGTATCAAAGATACCGGAGACATACAACCTCGTTGACCTCTCAGTTTCGAGCGGCATGAAAAAGGAGCCCAAGGCAACACTTGCGCTGAAAATCAAAGGCAAGGCAGTCAAAACAACCGCAAATGGCGACGGCCCTGTTGACGCGACATATAAGGCGATTGTCTCGCTGACCAAAACAAAAAGCAAGCTGCTGAAATTTGAGGTAAAAAGCATCACCGGCGGCACAGACGCGCTTGGAGAGGTGATGGTCACCCTTGAAGAAGGCGGCAGGACCGCAAGGGGTCTCGGGGCCGATACAGATATAATCATTGCTGCGGCAAAAGCCTATATAAACGCCTTGAACAAACTGGCTGCAAGAAAAAAGTTGTCCTGACCAATCCAGAAGCTTAGCGCACCCTCGATGCCGTTATGTAATTCCAGCTTGTCTGGCCAGTACTGTGTTTAAAAAAATCATTCTTTATCCCACCGATTTGCTGAAGGGAAGATGCTACAATTGGATCTCATGGCATAATTGTGCAGATTTCTATTAAAATAGCGATATTCCCTTAGTTGAAAAAATTAAGGGTTCCCGTCATTAAAACAATAAAAATATGTTTATTAAAAGGTTCCAAGGGGCCAAATGCCAAAGAAACTATTTATTATTGGAATGATTGCAGTTTTAATAAATATTGCATCCTGCAGTAAAGAAACCGAACCCTTGAAAATAAGCCTTGAAAAAAGAATGCTTACTTCGACAGACGCAGGAAATATCAGAGAAAAACATATCAGGATAGCTGTTGGTGGTATGATAACGCCTAAGGAAGGATTGGCCTATTACAAACATTTTCTCGACTATATTGGAGAAAAAATTGGGGAACCTGTCGAGTTTGTTGACAGGAATGATTATGCCGAGATCAACACTCTGTTGAAGAAGGATGATATTGATGCGGCCTTTATATGCAGTGGGCCCTATGTTGACGGACATAAGGACTTTGGGCTTGAACTGTTAGCAGCGCCCCAGGTTTATGGCAAGACAGTATATTATTCATATATCATCGCAGCTAAAAACAGTCCCATAAATAACTTTGAAGGACTGCGAGGGAAGAAATTTGCCTTCACTGATCCCTTGTCAAATTCCGGGAAACTGGTCCCCACCTTTATGTTGGCTAAAATGAACGAGACCCCTGATACCTTTTTCCAAAACTATATATTTACCAAGTCTCACGACAAGGCAATTAAGGCAGTGGCCCAGGGAATAGTAGACGGCGCAGCAGTGGACAGCCTCATCTGGGAGTATTTAAACCGTACAAACCCTGAATTCACCTCAAAAACAAAAATCATAAAAATATCCGAGCCCTATGCCATTCCGCCGGTAGTCGTAGCTAGGGGAATAGATCCCAAAACAAAAGCGAAACTGAAGCAGATTTTCCTGAATGCCCATAAGGATGCAAAAGGCAGAGCGTTGCTTAATAAGATGATGATAGACAAGTTTATTGTTATTGATGATCATGCATATGATTCAGTCAGGGAAATGAAGTCCTGGTTAGACAGACCAAATGGACAAGAGCAAAAATAAAACCATACTATCCGGGTTAAGTCTGCAGATCAAATTTCTGATAGGCATTGCCGGGATTGTTATCTTATTAGGCCTGGCTGTGACATTTTTCGTAAAATTCTCGCTCCAGCAAACACTTCTCAATAAACTTCAAAAAAGAGGGATATCCATAGCAAACAATATTGCGTCAGCTTCAATAAATCCACTCCTTACAGAGAGGGCTTTTGAGCTTGTAATGTTGTTCAAGGACTTCAAAAACTCCGAGGATTATATAGAATATATTTTTGCATTAGACCAACATGGCAGGGTCATTGCGCACACATTTGAACAAGGGTTCCCGGTTGAGTTAAAAGATATAAACAGGGTTGACGCAGCGCAAAAATACTCTGTACGGCGCATCTCAACTGAAAAAGGAGACATCTTTGACATAGCAGTCCCTTTGTTTAAAGGCGAAGCAGGTTTTGTACATTTAGGAATTTCAAAAAAATATATAACCGAAGATGTCAACTCGATTATTAAATTGATTGTATGGTTAGTTATGTTTGTTTTGGTTTTAGGAAGCGGCCTGACAATTATTTTTTCCAGAATTATTACGGGACCTCTTTTAGAACTTTCAAAACTTGCGGATGTCGTAAGCAGAGGAGATTTGGACCAAAGGGTGTTTGTCGGTTCAAGTGATGAAATAGGACAATTAGCGAATAGCTTTAACCAAATGACGGTCAACCTGAAAAAGTCGAGAGACGCTGCTATAGAAGCGAATACAGAACTTAACTATACCCTTATGAAAATAGCGGACGAAAAGGCCAAAACAGAGGCGATCATTGCTGCAATGGGAGACGGCGTCAGCATCCAGGACACCAATTATCGTATCTTATATCAGAACCATGTCTCGAAGGACATCTATGGTGACCATATCGGAGAATATTGTTACAAAGCGTATCAGAACAAGGACCACGTCTGCGAAAGATGCCATCTCACCATGGCATTCAGGGACGGCATGATTCACACTCTGGAGCAGAAAAGGACCACGGATATGGGATTAATGCACTACGAAATTACCGCATCGCCGGTGATGGACTCGACCGGGAAAATAATAGCCGGCATCGAACTGGTCAGAGACATTACCGGGCGCAAAAAGGTTGAAGAGGAACTGGAAAAATACCGTAAACATCTTGAGTCCTTAGTGGAACAGCGAACAGCCGAGGCGCTCAGGGCAAAGCATCTTGCATCAATAGGGGAACTGGCAGCAGGAGTGGCCCATGAGATCAACAACCCCATAAACAGCATTATCAATTATGGCCAGATATTATCGGATGAACTGGCAGACAGCCCGATGGGAAAAGACCTCTCCGGCAAGATTATGAAAGAAGGCGACCGTATCGCTGCGATTGTGCACAGCCTGCTCTCTTTTGGACGGGAGACAAAAGATGAAAAGAAAAACATTAACCTCTGCAACGTATTTGCCGAGACACTTGCCCTGACAGATGCCCAAATACGAAGAGACGGCATTCACCTGGAGACTATTGTTGCTGAAGATCTCCCCCTGGTTGTTGGAAACTCACAGCAAATACAGCAGGTTTTCTTGAATGTGATCAGCAATGCAAGGTATGCGCTGAACAGCAAGTATCCCGGCTTGCACAGTGATAAGATATTGGAAATAAAATGTGAATGTGTAACCGTAGAAGATGTTCAATATGTGCGCCTAAGCTTTCTCGATCATGGAACTGGGATCCCCCCGGGCATTTTAGATAAAGCAGTGCAGCCATTTTTTTCAACAAAACCCGCAGGACACGGCACCGGTCTCGGGTTGAGTATAATCCACGGCATTATAAGAGACCACGGCGGCAGGCTTGCACTGGAAAGCAAGGAAGGGGAATATACAAGGGTCATTATTGACCTGCCTGTTAAGATATAGATATGGGTGATAAAGCGAAGGTCCTTATAATAGATGACGAGGAGGGCATCAGGTTCAGCTTTGAAAGATTCCTTTCAAAAGAGGGCTATGATGTTACGACAGCCGGCCATTACGACGAAGCTCTTGCTGCAATTGCCCAGAAGGAATTCGATCTGATAGTTGCAGATATAATACTCGGCGGTAAAACAGGGCTTGATTTTGTACGTGAGGCCAGGGCAAGGGGAATAAAATGTCCAGTGGTTATAATCACCGGCGATCCTACTTCTGAGAGCGCCACCGATGCTTTTAAAATAACAGGTGTTTTTGACTATCTTTCAAAGCCTGTCAAAAAAGAGAAAATTCTTGAGGTAACCAGGGCGGCCTTAAGCAATAAATAATCAGGAGTCCTCAAAAAATCCGATACTTTCAATAGACTGGACTGTTTTTTGGGACCCGTATATTCTTTTGCTGTTTTTTCCTCAAAAGTTTTTCTCTTACCTCCCGATAATATATATAACGACACGGAGGTCGCCTTGCAAATCAAAAATTCAAATATTTCGATGTTTACCCGGCATGACTATCTTCAAAAATACGTTAAAAAAGAAGGCCTTAAAATGTGGGTGGGAAATGAACGGCCTGATTTTGAAGGAACAAGGTCAATAGACATATCTGAGAATGACAAAAAAACCGCGCTGGTAAAACTTTCGGAACAGGCAAAAGCGGCAAATGCTGTTTCTGCCGGCGGGATTGCCGATGAAAATGACGGGTTGAGCGCGGAGGACAGGGTAAAAGTCCGGCTTATCGAATCAATGCTTAAGGCCCTTACAGGCAAGGACATAAAGATCAGTATAATGAAGCCGGTACAGACCTCTTCTCCAAATGCTCCTGCTAACGCCCCTTCCGGGTCCGGGCAACCGGAGGAGCAGAAACGGGAAGGCTGGGGGGTTGAATATGACTATCATGAGTCATATACCGAGAAAGAAATGATGTCATTTGATGCTGAGGGTGTCATAAAAACAGCCGATGGGAAAGAGATAAAGTTCAATGTCAGCCTGAATATGAGCAGGGTGTTTATGCTCGAAAACAACGTTAATTTCAGGGCCGGAGACGCAAAGAAAATTGACCCTTTGGTTATAAATTTTGACGGGACAGGCACCCACCTGACGGATACTAAATTCGATTTCGACCTCGATTCAAACGGTAAAAACGACAGGATATCATTTGTCGGTCCAGGCAGCGGGTTCCTTGCAATTGATTTAAACAAAGACGGCATTGTAAATAACGGCAGGGAACTTTTCGGGCCAAATACAGGTAACGGGTACGAAGAACTTTCCCAATACGACAATGACGGTAATGGTTGGATAGATGAAGCTGATTCAATTTATAATGCACTCCGCCTCTGGACAAAAGATGCAAAGGGGAATGATGGATTGAACACACTTAAAGACAAAAACATAGGGGCCGTTTATCTTGGCAATATAGCAGTCCGGTTCGATATTAAAGACAGTGATAATGTATCGAATGGTGAAATCATCAAAGCCGGCATATATTTAAAAGATAACGGCCCTGCAGGAACAATACAGCAGGTAAACCTCGTCGCATAATAATTGCATCTGTAAAGGCTTTGCTTAAGCCAACAGCAGGTGTCTTAAACAGCACCTGCTTCAGGTTCAAACGCAATCAGCCTGTCATTCTATCAATTAACAGGTCGGCTTAATTGACAAACTTTCCGGTAAATCTTTATAATTAAAGACTTAAAACTGCTTTGTTATCTGTTATATTAAAACATTATGAAGGTCACTGTTTCAGAAATCCCTGATGTGGGAATAGAGCTTGAACTGAAGGAAAGGCTTTCATCGGAGGCTGTTAAGGTATTATCTCCGGTCGAGGCCGTTCTTAAGATAGAAAAAGAAGGTCCCGATGTATTCGTAAGGGGTGTTCTGAGCGGGGACATTGAGCTCGAATGCAGCAGATGCCTCAAAACCTTTGATGTGGGCATCAAGTCCCGGATGGACATTGTTTTTCATCCCGAAGACGTCAACAAAAAAGAAGAGAGTCACGGGTTACGGCCTGAAGAGCTTGATACCGAGTTTTATGCGGATGACACCCTTGATGTTGATAATTTATTAATAGAGCAGTTGATTCTTAATGTCCCCATGAAACCGCTCTGCTCTCCGGAATGTAAAGGGATATGCCCGAAATGCGGGACTGATTTAAATTTGGCGCAATGCAATTGTGAAACAGTTGAAATAGATCCAAGACTAAAAATACTTGAAACCTTATTAAAAAGAAAGGAGTAATAAAATGGCAAATCCAACACACCGTCATACAAGAGCTAGAAGGGACAAAAGGAGAGCAAACTGGAAAGGGCAGCTCCCGACCCTTGTTGCATGTCCTGACTGCAAAGAAATGAAACAGCCGCACAGGGTATGTGTAAGTTGCGGTTCATACAATGGCAAAACAGTCCTTGAGGTTGTATCTAAAGAGTCATGAGGGTTGCCCTCGACGCCATGGGGGGCGACTTTGCCCCTGATGTAACAGTCGCAGGAGCTATTGAGGCTGTCAGTGAACATGATATTGAGGTCATCCTTGTTGGGGACCGCATAAAGCTGGCCGAATCTCTTAAAGACAAGCGTTATCCGCAGAACAAGATTACTATATTTCACGCGTCCGAAGTCGTAGGGATGGACGAATCTCCCTCCCATGCGCTTAGAAGGAAAAAAGACTCCTCCATCCGCAAGGCCGTTGACCTCGTAAAAAACGGAGAAGCAGACGCTGCTGTGAGCGCAGGACATTCAGGTGTTGCAATGGCGACATCCCTGTATGTCCTGGGAAAGCTGCCTAATGTGGACAGGCCCGCCATTGCAGCGATAATGCCTTCGATAACAGGTCATTTCCTCCTTATTGACGCTGGGGCCACCGTAGACTGCAAACCTGATAACCTTCTTCAGTTTGCGCATATGGGTAATGCCTACTACAAGACAATATTCAACATACCATCGCCCCGCATAGCCCTTCTGAGCATAGGAGAGGAAGATATAAAAGGAAATGAACTGACAAAGGTCGCGTTCAAACATTTAAAAGATGCGGACATGAACTTTATCGGAAATATAGAGGGAAAGGACATTTTTTCGGGAAATGCCGATGTAATTGTCTGTGACGGCTTCATAGGCAACATCGTATTGAAGGTGAGCGAGGGGCTTGCCGAGAGCATCATAAAAATGCTGAAGATGGAAATAGCAAATATAACTACCGGCAAACTGGGCTATCTTATGATAAAGCCGGCCATCAGGAACTTCAAAAAACGAACAGACTATGACGAATACGGGGGCGCTCCGCTTCTTGGTATTAACGGGACCTGCATTATAAGCCATGGCCGTTCTTCAGCAAGGGCAATAAAGAACGCTATTCAAGTCGCTGCGGAAATGGCAAAAAACAAGGTCCACGAGATCATCGCAAGCAGCCTGAATAAAGAGACCCGACAAAATCCTGCTGCAAAAGACATATCATATGTTAAGAGCTAAAATCACAGGTACTGGTTCCTACGCTCCTGAAAAAATACTTTCAAACCACGATCTTGAAAAGATGGTTGAAACCTCCGATGAATGGATAACGGAAAGGACAGGGATCAAGGAACGCAGGATCGCTGCCATTAACCAGACAACTTCCGACCTGGCCTATGAGGCGTCCCAAAACGCCCTCAAAAATGCCGGAGTCAAGGCAAAGGACATAGACCTGATAATAGTTGCGACTGTTACAGGCGACATGCCTATGCCTTCGACAGCCTGCCTGCTGCAAAGCCGCCTTGATGCAAAAAAGGCCGCTGCCTTTGATGTCAGCGCTGCATGTTCAGGATTTGTTTACGGCCTGTCTATAGCCGACAGCTTTATAAAGGCAGGGACATACAAAAAAATCCTGCTTGTAGGGGCGGAATTGCTTTCAAAATTCGTTGACTGGAAAGACAGGACCACGTGCGTGTTATTCGGAGACGGCGCAGGAGCAGTTGTGATAGAAGCAACGCAAGGCGAAAACGGGATATTGTCCACTCACTTATATTCAGACGGCACAATGTGGGAAATGCTGAACCTGCCGGGAGGGGGATCAAAAAATCCTCCGTCTAATGAGACCATCCGGAAAGGACTGCATTACATGCAGATGAAAGGCAACGAGACCTTCAAGGTGGCAGTCAGGGCGCTTGAGAACCTGGTTGTTGACACATTGAAAAGCAACAATATCAAACCTTCTCAGCTTGCGCTCCTCATTCCCCACCAGGCAAACCTGAGGATAATCCAGGCAACAGCCAAGAGGCTTGGGCTGTCAATGGACAAGGTTGTGGTCAACATAGACAAATACGGCAATACATCATCAGCTTCTATTCCCATTGCGCTTGACGAAGCGGCCAGAACAGGCAGGATAAGGCAGGGTGACTATATATTGCTTGAGGCCTTCGGCGGGGGACTTACCTGGGCGTCTGCGCTGATAAAGTGGTAGTACGCAACAGCTCCGCATCTTTTTAGCTGCGGGTTGTGTCAGTGTTCTCACACGTCTTTGGGCCCAGGACCTTGCGGATTGTTTCTGAAAACTCGGTAAGCACAATCGGTTTCATTACATATTCCCTTATCCCTATGGCTTTTGCAGCTTCCTCATTTATCCTTTCGCTGAAACCGGTACAGAGTATGATTGGAATGTCAGGTCTGGTCCGCAGCAACTCCAACGCCAATTTGTCGCCTGTCATTTTGGGCATAGTCATGTCCGTGATCACAAGATCGAACGCATCAGGGCTTTTACGAAAAGTCTCCAGCGCCTGTTCCGGGGTCAGGCAGGCTGTGACGGCATATCCTATCTGTGTAAACATTTCCTTTTCCATCACTACAATCTGCTCCTCATCATCCACAATCAGCAGACGTTCGGAGCCCCTTTCAAGCGCCTTGCGGTCAGCTGTCACACAGGCCGGAGCATCATCAATCATCGGCAGATAGACATTAAAGATGGTCCCTATACCGGGCTCGCTGTATACCGAGATATGTCCCTGATAACTTTTAACGATGCCGTGCACAACGCTGAGCCCCATGCCGGTCCCTTCCCCGAGAGACTTGGTGGTAAAATAAGGTTCAAAAATACGTTCCAATACATCTTTGTCCATGCCGTGGCCTGTATCGCTGACAGTCAGTCTCACGTAGCGGCCCGGAGAAAGGTCCAGCAATTTATTAACATCATTGCCGGTGATCTCAAGCGGCTCCAGGGATACCCC
>Ga0209211_10005949_pt1 | contig 17950 bp, 21 predicted proteins | sample RifGroA2_FD_183992 | JGI IMG/M metagenome (GOLD analysis project Ga0209211, IMG submission 183992) | Groundwater microbial communities from Rifle, Colorado, USA - Groundwater A2 (SPAdes) (version 2) | ecosystem: Environmental > Aquatic > Deep subsurface > Groundwater | place: Rifle, Colorado... | reverse complement strand
GGCATGTTGAAACATGACAAACCGTTCGATAACACCCGTTTTTACGCGATTCCAGCGTGAGGTTGAAAGTGCAAAAAATGCAGACAAAATGCTTGCACTCGAACAGAGTATCTACGACATCGCACTTTATAATTTAGAAATGGAATAACATGAATTTCCAGCGCGGGCGCATTCGTGAAGAACCGGAAATCAACCTGATTCCGATGATTGACGTGTTGCTGGTGATCCTGATCTTCCTGATGGTGACCACCAGCTATGCCAAATTCTCCGAGTTGCAGATCAATCTGCCGCAGGCCGGCGGAGAAGCGACCGAGGCAGCTGTCAAGCCGATCAATGTGGCGGTGGATGCCTCCGAACACTATGCCATCAACAACCAGGGGGTGCCCTATGCCGGAGTGACGGCATTGGCGGGTTCCCTGAAAAATGCCGCCGGCGACCAGGCCGATCCCACCATCGTCATCAACGCCGATGCCAAAGCGCCGCACCAGTCCGTGATCAACGTGATGGAAGCGGCGCGGCTGGCGGGGTACGGGCGCATTACTTTTACCACGCAGAACCAGCCCAAATAATTTTATTTTCAAATCAACAGCGGAATATCGTAGGGGCGAGATTTATCGCGCCCTGATTTGGATTATGCACCGACAAAAGGGCGCGATAAATCTCGCCCCTACGGGTTATTCGACCTTCAAAATGGGATTGGAATAGAAAATGGCCCGCTTGGAAAATTACTGGTCCCGCATCACCCCGCTGCACCTGATTCTTTTCCCGGTCAGCCTGCTGTTTCGCCTGCTAGTGGCATTGCGCCGCGCGCTGTACCGCAGCGGTATCCTGCCCGGCCATAAGTTGCCCGTGCCGGTCATTGTGGTCGGCAACATCAGCGTCGGCGGAACCGGCAAAACCCCGCTCACGCTTACCTTGGTGCAACAGCTTGCCGAACACGGCTGGCATCCGCTCATCGTCAGCCGAGGCTATGGCGGCGCGGCACAACAACCACAGCAGGTCGATGCAAGCAGCGACGCGCGGCAAGTGGGCGACGAGCCGCTGCTGATGGCGCGGCGCAATCTCTGCCCGGTGTGGATCGGGAAAGACCGCGCCGCCGCCGCGCAGGCCGCCCTGCAAGCCCACCCGCAATGCGATGTCGTGCTGTGCGACGATGGCTTGCAGCACTACCGTTTGCAGCGCGATATGGAGGTCGCGGTCATCGACGGCATGCGCGGCTTCGGCAATGGTTTCATGCTCCCCGCCGGGCCGCTGCGCGAACCGGTGTCGCGCTTGCAGGCAGTGGATGCCGTGGTGGTGAACAACGGTAATGACACTTCATTGAACCCATTAAATTCCGTTCGCCCTGAGCTTGTCGAAGGGTCAGTCCGAACGGTAAAAAGCGATCATCAATACGCCATGCACCTGTCGGGTGAAGTTTTCCACAACCTTCTCGACCCCGGAAAAACCGCCACTGCCGCCCATTTCCATACGCCAAACAATCACGCCGTGGCCGGTATCGGTCATCCGCAGCGCTACTTCGAACATCTGCAGGCACTGGGCATCTCCTTCACGCCGCATGCTTTTCCGGACCATCATCCCTACCTCGAAACCGATCTCGCCTTTACCGGCTGCGATGCGATACTCCTGACCGAAAAAGATGCGGTAAAATGCGCTGCATTCGCCGATGCCCGATATTGGGTGTTGCGCGTGAATGCCGAAATCGACCCGAAACTGATCGACCACATACTGCGAAAGATTACTTCCCATGGACGCGAAACTGCTTGATATCCTCGTTTGCCCGCTGTGCAAATCCCCGCTGGTCTATCAGAAAGCCGCGCAGGAATTGATCTGCAAGGCCGACCGGCTGGCCTTCAAGATCGATGACGATATTCCGGTGATGTTGGTCGACGAAGCGCGCAAACTGACCGCCGAGGAAGCCGAAAAGGTTTGAGGTGAAAAAACAAACCCTAACCCCTGATGGAACGACTAGCCATTCGACTAGGCCATCAGAAAACGATAGCCAAGTCGCTGGTTATCCCAGCCTCCCCTTATCAGGGGAGGAGCGCGTATCCTCCCCCCTGACAAGGGGGGCTGGGGGGGGTAGGGTGGATTTCCACGTCGTCATCCCGGCGCGCCACGCGTCCACCCGGCTGCCGGGTAAACCGCTGTTGCCGATCGCCGGGAAGCCGATGGTGGTAAGGGTCGCGGAACAGGCCGCACAAAGCGGCGCACAACAAATCTGGATCGCCACCGACCACCATGCGATTGCCAATGTGGTGCATGAGCACGGCTTCAAAGCTTGCCTGACCAAAGAGAGCCATGCCAGCGGCACCGATCGCATCGCCGAGGTGGTCGAACAGCAAGGCTGGCCGGACGATGCCATCGTGGTGAATGTGCAGGGCGACGAGCCGCTGATACCGCCCGCGCTGATCCGCGCCGTCGCGGCACATCTGCATCTGCACCCGGAATGCTCCGTTGCCACGGCCTGCCATCCGATTCACGACGAAGCCTCGCTGCGCAACCCCAACATCGTCAAGGCGGTGCTCGACCAGCAAGGCAACGCACTATATTTCAGCCGCGCGCCGATTCCGTGGCCGCGCGATGCATTTGCACTCCCCTCGCCCGCTGGCGGGAGAGGGGTTGGGAGAGAGGGGGGGTTACCCGCCGGTTTACCCGTGCTGCGCCATATCGGCATCTACGCTTACCGCGCCGGATTTCTGCGCGCTTATGAGCAGCTTGCACCGACGGCAATCGAGCGCTTTGAAGCGCTGGAACAATTGCGTGTGCTGTATTATGGCTACAAAATCGGTGTGCATATCGCCGCGCAGGCTCCGCCCGCCGGCGTGGACACCGAACAGGATCTGCACGCAGCACGGCAAATTTTCGCAGCAACCATCACATCCGAGGAGAACCAAAAATGAGACTGATACTGCTAGGCGCACCGGGCGCAGGCAAAGGAACCCAGGCCAATTACATCAGAGAAAAATACGGCATCCCGCAAATTTCCACCGGCGACATGCTGCGCGCGGCGGTCAAGGCGGGTACGCCGCTCGGCGTCGCCGCCAAGAAGGTGATGGATGCGGGCGGGCTGGTCTCCGACGACATCATTATCAATCTGGTGAAAGAGCGCATCAAGGATGCCGATTGCGCCAACGGTTTCCTGTTCGACGGTTTTCCGCGCACCATCCCGCAGGCGCAGGCGATGAAGGATGCCGGCATCCCAATCGACTACGTGGTGGAGATCGACGTGGCGGACAGCGAGATCATCAAGCGCATGAGCGGGCGCCGCGTGCATACGGCTTCCGGCCGCACCTATCACATTGTGTTCAACCCGCCCAAGGTGGCGGGCAAGGACGATGTCACCGGCGAAGACCTGGTGCAACGCCCGGATGACGCGGAAGAGACCGTGCTCAAACGCCTCACCGTTTACCATGACCAGACCAAGCCGCTGGTCGAGTACTACAGTAGTTGGGCAAAATCCGGCGATACGAAGGCACCCAAATGCGTGAACGTACCGGGCGTGGGCAGCGTGGAAAACATCCGCGATCAGGTCTTCGCGGCCTTGGGCAGCAAATAATTGGACGGTGAATAACCGTGGCCAGCAAACCCATCCTCACGCTGGAAGACGCCAAACGCGTCGCGGCGGCGGCCGAAGCCGAAGCGCGGCGCAACGAATGGCGCGTGGTCATCGCGGTCGTGGACGATGGCGGCCACCTGCTCTACCTGCAACGCAGCCACGACACCCAATATGGCAGCGTGGAAACGGCGATATGCAAGGCACACGCGGCAGTGGCCTTCCAGCGCCCGACCAAAGCGTCCGAAGATGCCGTGCTGAGCGGGCGGTTGATACATCTCGCCTTGCCCGGCGTGATACCCGCCGAGGGCGGCGTTCCGCTGGAAATCGATGATGTAGTCGTGGGCGGGCTGGGCATCAGCGGCGTGCGCTCGTTCCAGGACGGGCAGATTGCGGCGGCGGGTGTCGCGGCCTTGACACAAAGCTGATTTATCCGACCGGGATAATCCGTTAGACGTAGGTCGGGCTTCAGCCCGACATGTCGGGTTAAAACCCGACCTACAACTCATTGATTTTGTAATGTCTCAGTAGATCATTGCGTAGGTTGGGCAAAGCGTAGCGTGCCCAACATTAAAAAAGGCATCTTCGTTCGTTGGGCACGCTACGCTTTGCCCAACCTACGGCAAGACAGCTTCACCTTTTTGGTTCCGGCTCGTCCGGCTTGGGGAATGAACATGGCAGCAGAAAAAAAACATGGGTATCCAGTCCTGATTATCGGGGCCGGGCGTGGCGGGTATGCCCTGCTTGAAATGTTCATCGAAGACAGCCTGGTCAAGGTTATAGCCGTAGCAGATACAAACCCCGGCGCGCCCGGGATCAAACTGGCAAATGATCACGGTATCCCAACCTATACCGATCCCGTTGCAGCCATACTTGCCTGCAAGGATTATCCGGACTGCATCGTGTACAACCTGTCGCACGATGACTCGATCGCCAAAGAAGTGGAGAAGGTTTTTGGCGACAAGAGGGTGGCCAGCGGCCCCGAGGTTAAATTGTTTTGGCAGATGGTAACGAACCTGAAGCGAACCAAGGGGGAGCTTGAGGAAAGCCAAGATCAGTTGCAATCCATTATCCGCAACGTAATGGATGGCATCATTACGATCAACGAATCCGGTGAAATTCAGGGGTTCAATCCGGCAGCCGAACAAATCTTCGGCTATTTACAGCAGGAGGTGTTGGGCAAAAATGTGACCATGCTAATGCCGGAACCGGATCGGAGCAAGCATGACGGCTATATCAGCCGGTATTTAAGCACTGGCCAAGGCAAGATACTCGGCGTGCGCGGGCGCGAGGTGATCGCAGTCCGGAGAAACGGCGAGAAGTTTCCCATGGAATTATCCGCATCCGAAATGATGCTGGGCGGGCAGCGTTACTTCATCGGCATCGTCAGGGATATCACGGAACGCAAGCTGGTCGAAGAAAAATTGGCGTATTTTGCCCATCATGATTATTTGACGGAACTTCCAAACCGGATATTGTTTTTAAACAGGCTCGAACACGCGACTCTTCTGGCCAAACGCAATAAATACAAAGTAGCTGTCTTTTTTCTCGATCTCGATGGATTCAAGAAGGTCAACGATACGCTGGGGCACGATGCGGGCGACCGGTTGCTGAAGGAGGTCTCCAGAAGGCTGAAAGAAGCCATTAGAGCCTCGGATATGGTGGCGCGGGTAGGCGGGGACGAATTCACCTTTATATTGATCAATATCGGATCGGACGAAAACGCTTCGCTGATGGCGAATAAAATAATTGCCGCCCTGTCGGAACCCTTCGAATTAAAGGGACAACAATGCCACGTGGGGGGCAGTATCGGCATTTCCATATATCCGGATGATGCTCAGAATATTGAAACGCTCATCAAGCAAGCCGACGAGGCGATGTACCTGGTAAAGCAAAGCGGGAAAAACGCCTTCAGGTTTTATCGCGATATGCCGCAGAAGCAACCCGGCGAGTGATTTCATTTCTCTTTCAAAACAGCAATAACTATGTAGGGTGCATTTCATGCACCATTTTCATTTGTGCATGGAATGCACCCTACGATATTTTGCTATCGATCAAAAATAAAAATGTGCTATCAATCATAGCCAGCGCCGCATCGAATACCCGCCGATCAAAGGCCGCTGCAGGGCGGCCCGCATGATTTGCCGGCCCCACTTGAATTCCTTGTACAGCACGATGAAGTTCCACATGTCGCGCAGTACCCTGGCACGGTCGCGCCAGCCCAGCTCCATCAGCGCGGCCGGAAAATCGGCTTCATGCGGGCGATCGAAGGCGATCTTGAGCGGGTTCCACTGGTCTGTGGTGCGGCGCACTTCCGAGGCGATCATCCTGCGGTACATTTCCTGCATCGGACGGTTGCGCAACCTGGCTTCCACGATGGCCTCGCCGCAGATCGCGCCGGAATGCAGCGCGCAACTCATGCCTTCACCGATCATATTGAGGAAGCCGCTCGCCTGCCCGGTGATTAGCACATTGCCCTTGCCGAACACATAACGGTTGATCAGCGACGGGCCAAAATTCTCGCCGCAGCCCTCATCGTCGGTATGCGGATGAAGACGGACACCGTGCTTCTCGGAAAAATACTTCACCACGTTCGCATGTTTCTTCGCGAAATTGTCGCCGCGTTTGAAGCCCACACCGACGATCTGCCGCCCGTCGCGCGCGTGGCTCCAGGTGTAGTGCCCGAGGTCGGGGTGGAACCAGAAATGGAAATACTGCTCATCCAGAGGGCACTCGATGATCTCGTGGAATTTCTGCCCGACGAAAAACCACGGAATGGATTGCTGGTATTCCGGATAAACCGCACGCACCACCGGCGAACTCGGCCCATCCGCACCGATGACCTGTTTCGCGCGGTACTCGACCGGCTCGCCCATTCTTTTGGCCTGGACGATCACATGATCGCCGTTGTCCCGTAGCCCGGTAAACGAAGTCTGGTCGTGGACTTCCGCCCCGCTGCGCTGGATCGCCCAGTGATCGGCATATTTGCGATGCAAGTGCGGCGTCGTGCCGCCGAAAAAATCCATCGGTATCGACACCATGCTGGGAAAATGAAAAGTCACCCCACGGCACGAAACCGGGCCGTGCAACGTTTCGCGCGGCAAGGGGCCGAAGTTCTCCAGCAGGAAACGGTGCCCGCGCGGCGACAGGATGCCGCTGCAAATCTTGTGACGCGGCAGCTGAAAACGCTCCAGTACGATGGTCTCCAGCCCGGCATCCACCAGCCGCTTTGCGGCGGCGGCAGCCGATAACCCGGCACCGACGATCACTACATCAACTGTGCGCATTAAAACAAAATCCCTTCAAAATGTAGATTAGCAGTTGTAGGTCGGGCTCCGCCCGACATTAGTTTATTTGCGGCGGGTAGAACCCGCCCTACTACTGTGCGCATTAAAACCCTTCAATAAATTTCAGCATCCGCAGGGTGGGCTTTGCCCACCATGTCGGGTTACGCGATAAAGCCGCTAACCAGACCTACGGGTATTTGTTAAAAATGGCGTTTTTAATAATTTGCTTTGCTTTTTCACCGCACCCTATTCCTGAATCACTTCGAAGTCGTGCGTGACTGCTGCGGTCGCACCGAGCATGATGGAAGCCGAGCAGTATTTTTCCGCCGACAGTTTGATGGCTTTTTCAACTGCTTCCGGCTTGATGTTCTTGCCTGTCACGACAAAGTGCATATGGATTTTGGTGAATACTTTGGGGTCGGTTTCGGCGCGCTCCGCGTCCAGTTCCACATAGCAATCGGAGACGGCTTGGCGGCTTTTTTTCAAGATGCTGATCACATCGAAGCTGGTGCAGCCGCCCGCACCAATCAGCAGCATTTCCATCGGGCGCGGACCGAGATTGCGCCCGCCTGCGGTCGGTGCACCATCCATCAGGACGGCGTGACCGCTTTCCGTTTCGCCCAAAAAAGAGACTTGCTCCACCCATTTGACGCGAGCTTTCATGATTGCTTCCTTAAAGTGTACTTAAATATTAGAGATTGCTAATCTTACACGATACCAGAGCAATCCGATAATCTCATGGACGAAAATTTTGCTGTTATGCAACGCTCCGGCATTCGGCAGAAACGCCAACAGGTCAACCTGATAGCGCGTGTTGAAAGCAGTCGGCGCTTCTACTACCTCGAATCCGGCACGACGGAATACCTCGGCAGAGCGCGGCATATGCCAAGCATGGGTAATGAGGTAAATTTTTTTGATGTCGGCCTTTTGCAAGGTCTGAAATGAGTAGCGCGCATTTTCGAAAGTGTTATCCGAAACATCTTCGACCCAGCGCACCGGCACATGGAAGTCCTGCTCCAGCGAGGAACGCATTTGCTGCGCTTCCGAAATACTGTTGCCCAGCGGTTTGCCGCCGGTCACCAGCACCGGTTTGCCGGTCTCGCGCTGGAGCTTTGCGCCGTAGCGCAAGCGAACCAGAGTGGCCTCGCTAATGGTGTCCACTCCCGCATATTCCGGCGCGTGGTAATACGTCCCGCCACCGAGTATCACAATTGCATCGGCGGTTTGATGCTGGCTCCCGAGCGCAGCGGTGCGCGCCTCCAGTAATTGCAACGCGCTCCCGGCAAAATAAGGTGTGGAGGCAATCCAGAGCAAGCCGAAAGCGACAATCAGCAGCGGTTTGGCAAATCTGTTGCGGCGGCGGTAGAGCAGGAAAATTCCCAGCGCGAGCATGAGCAGCAGGCTGAGCGGCGGCAGCAGGAAGGCGGCGATTAAATTGGTGATGAACCAGGACATGCAAATACAGCCAAAAATAGAACGGGTTTATTTTACAGGCTTTCACTCTCTTTTCTGAAGTCTGCAAGAGTAACGATGAGATAAACCTAAAAACCGCAGTTAACGAAGAACATTCTGATATTTCAACGGATTATGCTGTTCTCGTAGGTGCGAATTTATTCGCACATAACCTGTTGTTCGTGCGAATGAATTCGCACCTACAAGCCCTCCAGCTGCGTTTTCTAGGATAAAGGAGCCGCCCATAATTCGGGGTTTACCCAAGCCGAATGAGATGAAATCAAATGCAGGCCGGGCTATGCCCGACATGGTGGGCACAGCCCGGCCTACAGTTACCAGCAAGCGCGTCAAATAGCGTTTGACAGGGGTAGTCGGCTGCAATAGAATGCGCGCCCTTCGAGGTTTACTTAATCAAAGAATTTTTTAGGAATAGTGGCTATGAAAACATTTTCCGCCAAAGCCGAAGAAGTCCAGCACGACTGGCTTCTGGTTGACGCAGCAGATCAGGTGCTGGGTCGCTTGGCCGCACAGATTGCTTCGCGTTTGCGCGGCAAGCACAAGGCAATTTACACCCCGCATGTGGATACCGGCGATTTTGTCGTTGTGGTCAATGCGGACAAGCTGCGCGTGACCGGCAACAAGGCGGATGCCAAGCTGTATCACCGTCATACCGGCTATCCGGGCGGTTTGTACACGACCAACTTTGCCAAGATGCAGGCGCGTCATCCGAGCCGTGTGCTGGAAAAAGCCGTCAAGGGCATGTTACCAAAAGGCCCGTTGGGCTACGCAATGTTGCGCAAAATGAAGGTGTATGCCGGTGCGGCGCACCCGCATGAAGCGCAGCAACCGAAATTAGTTAATTTGTTGAAGGCTTAACCATGAGCGTGAATTATAACTACGGAACAGGCCGCCGCAAGAGCGCGGTGGCGCGGGTGTTTATGAAACCGGGCAAGGGCGACATCGTGGTGAACGACAAACCGGTGGATGAATTTTTCTCCCGCGAAACCGGTCGCATGGTCGTGCGCCAACCGCTAACATTGACTGAAACCCTGACCAAGTTCGACATCATGGTGAATGTCTCCGGTGGCGGCGAATCAGGGCAAGCAGGCGCGGTGCGCCATGGCATTACCCGCGCATTGATTGATTACGATGCGTCGTTCAAACCCGTATTGAAGCATGCCGGTCTGGTGACCCGCGATGCGCGCGAAGTGGAACGTAAAAAAGTCGGTCTGCGCAAGGCGCGCCGCAGGAAACAGTTCTCCAAGCGTTAAGCGGTTTGGGATTGCCCGACAAGGCCGCCTTCAGGCGGCTTTGTTATTTCCGTGTATCATTTGGTCAATGAGATGGATTTGTAGGTCGGGCAAGGTTAACAAGTGCCTTTCTCGTTTGTCCTTTCTCCCGCTTGCGGGATAACCAGCGACTTAGCTGCGGGGGTTTGCAGCTTAGTCGAATGGCTAGTTGTCCCACCTGGAGAGTTAGAGAGAGGGAATGTACTCGCCCGACAATTCGTTCCGGTGGGCAAAGCCCGCCCTACGCAGGAGATGCACTTAAGTGGAGCAAGACGTGATTAAAATTGGCATTGTTGGCGGCACAGGCTATACCGGCGTAGAGTTGTTGCGCCTGCTGGCGGCGCATTCGCAGGCCTCGTTGCAAGTGATCACTTCGCGCGCCGATGCCGGTACGCCTGTCAGCCAGATGTTTCCCAGCCTGCGCGGCCATGTGGATTTGCCATTCACTCACCCTGACGAGTCGCATCTGGAACAATGCGACTTGGTGTTCTTCGCCACCCCGAATGGCATCGCCATGCAACAGGCGCGCACGCTGCTGGATGCGGGAGTAAAAGTAATCGATCTGTCCGCCGATTTCCGTTTGCAAGACATCGCCGCGTGGGAAAAATGGTATGGCATGACGCACGCCTGCCCGGACTTGGTCGGCGAGGCGGTATATGGCCTGCCGGAAGTGAATCGCGCGCAAATCAAATCGGCGCGGCTGGTTGCCAATCCCGGCTGTTATCCGACTGCGGTGCAACTGGGCTTTATCCCGTTGCTGGAAGCGGGCGTGATTGACACAAGCGGCCTGATTGCCGATGCCAAATCGGGGGTTTCCGGCGCAGGGCGCAAGGCGGAAATCGCCACATTGTTTGCCGAGGCGTCGGACAACTTCAAGGCTTACGGGGTGAACGGTCACCGGCATTTGCCGGAAATCAGGCAGGGCTTGGCGCGCGTAACCGGCAAAGCGCTCGGCCTGACCTTTGTGCCGCACCTTACCCCGATGATTCGCGGCATCCATGCCACACTGTATGGCAGGCTGACGCGCGAAACCGATTTGCAGGCGTTATTCGAACAACGCTATGCCGAGGAGCCGTTTGTGGACGTGATGCCTGCCGGTAGCCATCCCGAGACCCGCTCGGTGCGCGGTGCGAACTGCTGCCGTATCGCGGTGCACCGGCCGCAGGGCGGCGATACCGTGGTGGTGCTGTCGGTGATCGACAACCTGGTCAAAGGCGCGGCGGGACAGGCGGTGCAAAACATGAATATCATGTTCGGGCTGCCGGAAACCACCGCTCTCAATAACATGCCGCTGTTACCGTAACATGTGGCGGCGCGTTAAACGCAGCTTTGGCATTTCCGCACCGAAACTGTCGGTGCGTCTGCACATCCCGTGGTATTTGCGCTGGAGCCTGGTGATACCATTTGTGCTGGCGGCATTGGGGCTGGCTTGGTGGGCTTATGGCAGCGGGTTGGAATTGGCCGGATTCCAACGCAGCGAAACTCAGGAGGAATTGGCCAAGCTGCACGAACAAACTGCCAAACTGACAGATGAAAACAAACATTTGAATGATCGGGTTGCGCAATATGAGCGGCAAATTCAAATCGAGCAGGCCAGCAGCAATGAAACATCCAAACAATTAAAAAACCTGTCGGATGAAAATGCCCGGCTTCAGGAAGATTTGGCTTTTTTCCAGAACCTTACCGCAATGCATGGCAAAGAAGGCGAATTGGGAGTACACCGTTTGAGGTTGGAGCGGGACAAAATGCCCGGCGAATATCATCTGCGCATGTTGCTGGTGCAGAGCGGACAACGCGTCAAGGAATTCAACGGTAGCTACCAATTGGTCGCCACAGTACTGGAAAATGGCGCTAGAACTACCCGATTATTTCCACAAAGCGAGTCGGGCAATACCCAATTTCAGCTCAATTTCAAGTATTATCAGCGCGTGGAGCAAAGCATCCAATTGCCGCAGAATGTCCAACTGGAAAATATACAGGTACGGATATTCGAGGAAGGTGCGCGCGAACCGAAAGTGCGGCAAACCGTCAGCCTGTCATAGAGCAGGGGAAGAACTTAAGGAGATATCATGTTTGGCAAAAAACACAGCAAGCCGCAAAACCGCATTGACTCCCTGATCGGTGCCGGTACCACCATTGAGGGCAATATAAATTTCAGCGGTGGGATGCGCGTCGATGGAAACATCAACGGTAATGTCATTGCCACGCAGGGCAAATCAAGCACGCTGGTGCTGAGCGAGCACGCGCGGGTGACCGGCGAGGTGACCGTCACCCATCTGGTGGTCAATGGCACGATCAGCGGCCCGGTGTCCGCCAGCGAATATCTGGAACTACAAGGAAAAGCCAAGGTCAACGGCGATGTGCATTACAAAACGCTGGAAATCCAGTTGGGTGCAATCGTTGAAGGACGCCTGATACACAGCACCGTCGCGGTGCAGGATAAGGTCGTGGCATTCAAATTGAATAGCGGTGAATAATTTATTAAGGAGATAAACATGAACGCAGTGACAGAAACATTAACAGCCGAAACGCAAGACCCGCTGATCTTTACCGACAACGCGGCCAACAAGGTAAAAGAGTTAATTGCGGAAGAAGGTAACACCGACCTCAAGCTGCGTGTATTCGTCAGCGGCGGTGGCTGCTCCGGCTTCCAGTATGGCTTTTCCTTCGATGAAGAGGCCAACGAAGACGATACCGTGCTGAGCAAAAACGGCGTGCAATTGCTGATCGACCCGATGAGCTTCCAGTATCTGGTCGGCGCGGAAATCGACTATCAGGAAGGGCTGGAAGGCTCGCAGTTCGTCATCAAGAATCCTGGAGCCGCGTCAACTTGCGGTTGCGGCTCGTCGTTCTCGGTCTGATCCCGGCTCTGTTTCAAAGGTAAAAATCCCGATTCTGTTTCAAAGGTGAAAATCAAAAGGGGCGCGGTAAATCGCGCCCCTTCGATAAGCCGCTTGGGATGGCTTATGCTCCCGTCAGGCGTTGCGCGGCCTCGCGATATTTGTCAGCGGTTTTTTGCAGCACATCCAGCGGGACGCGCGGTGCGGGCGGCTGTTTGTTCCAGCCCGAGGATTCCAGCCAGTCACGCACGAACTGCTTGTCGAAGCTCGGCGGATTGCTGCCAACGCGGTACTGATCGGCTGGCCAGAAACGCGATGAGTCCGGCGTGAGCGCCTCGTCGATCAGGTACAGTCGGCCCGCTTCGTCCACCCCGAACTCAAATTTGGTATCGGCGATGATGATGCCCTTGCTTGCCGCATAATTTGCCGCTTCGGTATACAGCGCCAGCGTCGCATCGCGCACTTCATTGGCGCGCGCTTCGCCGAGCAATTCGACGGCTTGTTCAAATGAAATGTTCTCGTCGTGTTCGCCTGCCGCCGCTTTGGTGGATGGCGTGAACAAAGGCTGCGGCAGTTTTTCCGCCTCGCGCAACCCGGCAGGCAATGCAATGCCGCATACCGCGCCGGTTTTTTGATAGTCTTTCCAGCCCGAACCGGCCAGATAGCCGCGCACGATCGCCTCGATCGGCAACGGCTTGAGCTTCCTGGTGACAAAAGCGCGGTTTTTCACCTGAGCCTGCTCCTCTTCGCCTTTGACTACCGACTCGGGTGCGATGCCGGTCAGATGGTTCGGGATGACATGGCGCAGTTTGTCGAACCAGAAATTCGACACGCGGGTAAGCACTTCGCCCTTGCCCGGGATCGGGTCGGGCAAAATCACGTCAAAGGCGGAAAGCCGGTCGGTCTGCACGATAAGCAAATGCTGTGCATCGACTTCATAGAGATCGCGCACCTTGCCGCGGTGCAATAGCGGCAGGCTCTTGATGCTGGAATGGAGTATGGGAGTATTCATTTTTGTAAACCTTAGAATGACAGTTGAAGCACTTGTAGGCGCGAATTTATTCGCACGAACAGCGGATTATGTGCGGATAAATCCGCACCTACATAAGCCTACTCATCGTTGGGGTAGGGATAGCGCACATGGCCGATGCGCACCAGCAACACTGCCAGCGTCAGCAGCAGAATCGAGCCGGTTACGGCAAGCATGCGCCAATCGTCCATGTTTTTTATGTCCAGCACCAGATAGCGCGCCAGTGCCACCATGCCGATATAAAGCGGGAAGCGTACCGGCAGCTTGCCGGATCGGTAATACGCTCCGACCATGGCAAGTATTTCCAGATAAAGGAAAAGCAGCAGCAGGTCAGCCAGAGTCACCTGCATCGCGCGCAACATAACCGCGATCTCGCCGACCATGGCGAATACCGTGGCGATAGCGATTACCAGCAGCCCGATATGTTCTACCAATGAAAGCAGTTTCTGGTTGAATTGCTGGATTGAATTATTCATTTGGCATCCTTATGCCGCCATGCAAGTTGTAAACAACTTGGTGGGCGAATATTGCAAAATCCGAACCGCAAATCACAGCGCAGGCAATGTCGTTGCGGCAATTATCTCCGCCTGCTGCTTGCGGTACTCGGCCAGCTTCTGCGCCAATACCGCATCGTTCAGCGCCAGCATCGCAACGGCAAACAATCCGGCGTTTGCCGCGCCCGCCTCTCCGATCGCAAGGGTCGCCACCGGGATGCCCTTGGGCATTTGCACGGTGGACAGCAGCGAGTCCATCCCCTTGAGATATTTGGACGGAATCGGCACGCCCAGCACCGGCAGCGTGGTCTTGCCGGCAATCACACCGGCCAGATGCGCTGCGCCACCGGCACCGGCGATGAAACACTGCACGCCCTGTGCGCTGACTTCCTTGATGTAATCGAGCAGCAAATCGGGAGAGCGGTGCGCGGAAATCACCCGCGCATCATATGTCACGCCGAAATCCTGCAACTGCCGCGCGGCCTGTTGCATGATCTCCCAGTCGTTGGCGCTGCCCATTACGATTGAAACTAACGGCTTGTTGCCCATGCTCTACGCCTCCTTATGGTAGCGGACAATACGCTCGACCTCATGCTTCGAGCCGAGAATCACCGGCACGCGCTGATGCAGGCCGGAAGGTTTGATGTCCATGATGCGCTCGTAGCCGGTGGAAGCGATACCGCCCGCCTGCTCCACGATGAAAGACATCGGGTTGGCCTCATACAGCAGGCGCAGCTTACCGGCCTTGGTCGGATCCTTGGTGTCCTTGGGGTACATGAACACGCCGCCGCGGATCAGGATGCGGTGCACCTCGGCCACCATCGACGCGATCCAGCGCATGTTGAAATTGATGCCGCGCGGCCCGTTCTTGCCCGCGATGCATTCGTCGACATAGCGCTGCACGGGTTTTTCCCAGAAGCGCTCGTTGGAGGCGTTGATCGCGAATTCCAGCGTATCCGCCGGGATGGTCATGTCAGGATGGGTCAGCATGAATTCGCCGATGTCATTATCCAGGGTAAAGCCGTTCACGCCGTGTCCGCTGGTGATCACCAGCATGGTCGATGGGCCGTACAGCGCATAACCGGCGCAAGCCTGCGTGACGCCGGGCTGCAGAAAATCTTCTGCCGTCGGATTCTCGATGCCTTTGGGCGCGCGCAGGATCGAAAAGATCGTGCCGACGGAAATGTTCACGTCGATGTTGGAAGAGCCGTCGAGCGGGTCGAACACCAGCAAGTATTTGCCTTTCGGATACCTCGTTGGAATAGGATAGACATCGTCCATTTCTTCGGAAGCCATCGCGGCAAGATGGCCTGCCCATTCGGTCGATTTGATAAAAATTTCGTTGGTGATGACATCCAGCTTCTTCTGCGTTTCGCCCTGCACGTTTTCGCTGCCCGCGCTGCCCAGCACACCGATCAGCGCACCCTTGTTGACGTCGTGCGCGATCTGCTTGCAGGCGATCACGATGTCACTGATCAGCCCGGTGAAATCGCCGCTTGCGCCCGGAATGGCGCGCTGCTCCTCGATGATGAACTGGATCAAACTCTTGCTCATGCTTTTTCCTTTTTAGATTTTCATTTGGTGTAATTTTACCGCTTTTCTGTATTGCTCTATATGGCTATTTGGCTAGGTAGGGTGCGCTTCGCGCACCATGGTGCATAGAATGCACCCTACGCCCGCTATTTACTATTTGTCCATAGTCATTTGGTCAGCGAGATGAATAACTGCGGCAACCGTTCAGGCAATTGCGCCACCCGGTCGATGATGGTGTATTGCTTGCCGAAAATGTCCGCGACATATTCATCCGCCTTGCGGTCGAGGTTGATGCAATAGGTGTAAATACCTTGTCGATCCAGTTCCGTCACCGCCTGCCGCGCGTCCTCAATCAACATGCGCGCATCCTTGCTGTCCACATCCGACGGCTCGCCGTCGGTCAGAACCAGCATCAATTTTTTATCCGCCTGCTGCTGTTCCAGATAGTGTGCCGCATGGCGCATGGCGGCTCCCATACGCGTGGAATAACCGGCCTCCATCGCCGCCAGCCGCCCCTTCACCTGGTCATCCCAGCATTCGCTGTAACCCTTGATATGCAGGTAGCGCACGTCATGCCTCGTGTTGGAATGAAAACCGGCAATAGCGAACGGATCGCCCAGTTTCTCGATTGACCATGCCAGCAACGATACCGCTTCCCGGCTCAATTCAAGGATGGTCTGGTCGCAGCCCGCCGCTTTTTCGTTGAGCGATTCCGACAAATCCACCAGCAGCATCACCGCGATGTTGCGCCCGCTGGTCTTGTGGCTCATGTTGATGCGCGGGTCGGGCAGCGCGCCGCTCTTGTAGTCGATCAGCGAACGCAGCGCGACATCCAGATCCAGCTCGCTGCCTTCCTCCTGATAGCGGATGCGCATCTTTTCCTGCGGCTTGATCAGATCGAGCATTTTCTTCAGGCGCTTGGCGAGCGCGCCATGTTTGGCCAGCAGCCGATTGATGTCCGCCGCATTGCCGGGCGGATGCAGGGCTTCATACACGCTGACCCAGTCCGGGCGGTAACTCTGGTTGCGGTAATCCCACTCGTGGTAATGGCGCGGCGGCAGGCCGTTGATTTCCTCGCCAGGTTCGATCTTGCGCGGCTCGTCGAAGGCTTCTTCCTCGTCACCCTCCTCGATGAATTTCCACATCTGGCGGTTGTCGTCGCGATAATCCACCACGGTATCCTTGAAGTGAATCTTGGCGAGTTGATCGCTGTGGCGGCGCGTTTTCGCAACGAACGAAACCGCCAGATCGGCCATCTCCGGCGTGCTCGATTCGCCGCGCCGCATCAGGTCGTGGAAGCGCTGCGCAAATTCGACGATCTGCGGGTTCCTGTAGGAATGCTGCGCATCGAGAATCGCGCGCGACAGCATCGCCAAGCGATGGCGCACGCCGGATTCCTGTTCCGGATCGCAGGCATCTTCGGCAGGAACAGGATGCAACGCCGTGAAAATGCGGCGCAAGCCGGGATACTCGCGCATCGCCAGATATTCCACGCGCGAATCCTCCATAAATTCTGTCGCCATGCGCTGGAACGGGCTGAAATTGTCGGCAAATATCGCCGCCGTCCAGCGCCGATGTCCGGCAATGTGCGCCAGTACCGCGCGGTAGCGGTCCAATCCAGAAATAATAATTTCTCCCGCAGGGAGTCGTTCGCCCTCTCTCCCGTTCAACGGGAGAGAGTTGGAGAGAGGGATTACTTGCGCACCCTCTCCCCCAGCCCCTCTCCCGCTAGCGGGAGAGGGGAGAATAATGTCGTCATACACATCCGGCAGGCGAATACCGAGCTTGTCGTAATATGGAACCGGCTGGCGCAGTTCGTCAAACGCGCTTGAGTAGGGAATCAACTGGTCTGCGTCATGCCACAACCCGCGCAAATACATATCCAGCTTACGCTCGTTATCTACCAGCAGCGTACCGTGCCGTTCGCGCTGCAACACCGCGCGGCTGTCCGCCAATTGCAGGCTGAAGTAATCGATCTGCCGGTCGGGGTGATCCTTGTAGTAGCGCACGCCATAATCCACCCAGCTCTTCAGCCCGGCCAGTGAAAGCTGGCCGAGCAGCAGCGGAATCTTTCTGAAAAATTCCGGCAGCCCGGGGCTGGGAAAAGTCTGCTGGATGCCGTGGATCGAACCGGTAGTGCGCTCCATGAAATCGAGCACGATGTCCAGATAACCGCGCAACTGCTGCGGCGATTGCAAACGCCGCGCGATAACCGGCAACGATTGCAGGAACGGCGTGATGGCATTGCCGTTGGGCGATTTCCACATTCTACGGATACATTCCATGATGGCAGGCAATACTTCTTCGCCCAACGCCTTGGCGACATCTGGCCATTTCTCCAGAAAGATCAGGATCGGTTCCGCGCCGCGCCCCATCTTGCCGAGAAAGCGCGCATTCTCGATGTATGCATCCACTCCCTGTATGGAAAGTGCCGCCAGCGCCGCGCGCATGCAATCGGCAAACACCGGC
>Ga0209211_10005947_pt1 | contig 17952 bp, 15 predicted proteins | sample RifGroA2_FD_183992 | JGI IMG/M metagenome (GOLD analysis project Ga0209211, IMG submission 183992) | Groundwater microbial communities from Rifle, Colorado, USA - Groundwater A2 (SPAdes) (version 2) | ecosystem: Environmental > Aquatic > Deep subsurface > Groundwater | place: Rifle, Colorado... | reverse complement strand
AAGCAGCCAGACGTCCGCTAGCCTCGATTTCCACGCCCCCGCCAGCGACTAACGGCTGAGGGACGCAAGTGCTCGCAGGGTTGGCCTGTTGGGTCCATGTTCGTTAGTGATATCGAGTACGGTTGACACGTGTTGAGTGGGTCCCAAACGATCCTGTCCCTCGCGGAGGGGTTTCGGGACCGGCTGGAACCGCGGCGTGGCGGAGCGCCAGCCTGGCTCGTGTTCCCACCACCTGAAGGGGATGACCTGGGAGGGCCCCACTATATCGTTGACATTCGTGGGACTATCGATAGTATGATGCTGATGTGGATACCACTCCTCGTAAAGCACTAACGACCTCCTCCCGCGAGACCCGGTTCTTTCTGGCCCCCGACGCCCCCCTTCACCGCCAGTACGAAGCGCTGCGCGGCTTCTTCGTCGAGGGCGCCCCCTCCCACGTCGTGGCGCACCGCTTCGGCTACTCCCCCGGGGCCTTCCGGGTCCTCTGTCACCAGTTCCGGCACGATCCCACCAAGCGCGCCGGCTTCTTTCAGACGCTCAAGCACGGGCCGCAGACGGCCCCGGTCCGGGACCGGGTGCGCACACTGGCCATCGCGATGCGGAAGAAGAATCTCTCCGTCTACGACATCCAGCGGGAATTGGCCGAGGCCCGCCACCCGATCAGTATCAACGCGTTGAGCGTGCTGCTCCGCGAGGAGGGCTTCGCCCGCCTGCCCCGGCGGCCGGAGCATGAGCGGCCGCAGCGGGTGAAGCCCGAGGCCGCAGCCGTGGCCGATGTGCGGACCGTGAGTCTGGCGCCGCGGTCGTTTCGCACGCGCGTCGGCGGGCTCTTCCTCTTCGTCCCCTTGATGCGCCAGCTCGATCTGGCCGCCGTGGTGCGTGAGGCGGCGCTGCCGACGTCGAAGATGATCCCCGCCGAGCAGGCGGTGCGGACCCTGCTGGCCCTCAAGCTGATGGGCAAAGAGCGCAAGAGCCACATCATGGACTTGGTCTTTGATCCGGGGCTCGCTCTCTTTGCCGGCCTCAACGTGGTCCCGAAGCGCTCCTATCTGGCAGCCTACAGTTCCCAGATCGACCGCCGCGGCACCGAGCGCCTGATGGCCACCTGGTTCGACGCGGTGCACGGGGCCGGCTTGGGCCGGGGGACGTCGATCGATGTGGACTTCCACACCGTGCCCGCGAATGCCCAGGTCGAGCCGCTGGAAAAGCACTACGTGTCCAGCCGCAGCCGCAGTCAGAAGGGGATCCTGGTCTTTCTGGCCCGCGATGCCACGGAGCGCGTCCTCTGCTACAGCCAGGCCGGCATCCCCAAGGCCCAGCAGCCGGACGAGATCCTCCGCTTCGTCGAGTTCTGGACGCGGCACACCGGCCACCCGCCGGAGGAATTGGTCTTCGACTCGCAGCTGACCACGTACACGAATCTCAGCACACTCACCCAGCAGGACATCCGGTTCATGACCCTGCGCCGTCGATCCAAGAAGATGCTCGCCACGATCTGGAGCCGGCCGGCCTCCGCCTGGCAGCGCATCACCCTGCGCTCGTTGACGCGGACCTTCCGCACCCCGAAAGTCCTGGACGAACGCGTCCACCTCAAGGGGTACCAGGGCCCGCTCCGCCAAGTGACCGTCATCGATCTCGGCCATGAGGATCCGACGGTCCTGCTCACCAACAATCTCGAGATCACGTGTCCGGCTCTGGTGACCCGCTATGCCCAACGCATGCTCATCGAGAACGGGATCTCCGAAGCCATCCAGTTCTTTCACCTCGACGCCCTGTCCTCGATGGTCGGCCTCAAGGTCGATTTCGACCTGCAGATCACGCTCATGGCCAGCTCCCTCTACCGCCTCATGGCCGACCGGATCGGCCGCGAATATGCGCGCGCCCAGGCCAAGCAGATCTTCCGGAACCTGCTGGATGTCTCCGCCACGGTCACGATCACCGACGCCGACGTCACGGTCACCCTCGACAAACGGGCTCACAATCCCTATCTCGTGGCCTCGCGGCTCACGGATCAGCCCACGCCGATGCCCTGGTTTGGCGGAAAGTCGCTGCGCCTCGGCTTCGCGTGATTCCCCCTTCCGGGGCCCACAATGTTAGTCTTTTCCCGCACCGTGGAAATCGAGGCTAGCCGCGTCCCGTGCCGCGCTCGCTGCGAAGTCGACTTGCTCGTGCGAGGCGTTACCTGAGCCCCGCCAGCGCCCTCTTCGCCTCGTCCTGTCCCGGAAGGGGCTTGGGCGCCGCGGCGGCGAGGGCGAGGGCCTGCGGCTGGCGGGCGAGGAGCCGCTCCAGGTCCCCGTTGGCCGGCTGCACCGCGCCCGACTTGATGTTCAGCTCGGCGAGCAGCAGTGGCGTAGCGCTCGCCGGACCTGGCGCTACAGGTCCGCCGCCGGAATCGGTCGAGGAGGGCCCTTGCGCCTCGAGGATCTCGGCGCCGTCTGCCAGCTCCGCGAGGGCGATGGGGGAGTCGATCAGCCCGTCCACCTCGTCCAGCATCCGACCCGGGCGGGTCATCACCTCCACGAAGCGCTGGACGTTTGACGGCTCGAGGTCGAGCACCAGGTCGAGGTCCGCCGGGGTCCGCGGCACGCCGTGCAGGATGACCGCCGTGCCCCCGACCAGCACGAATCGCACCCCGGCCTCGTGGAGCTTCGCCGGCCCGTAGAAGAGGGCCACGGCAGGCGCGTTCTCTCGCGGCCCGCAACGTCCTTCACCTCGCCCTGGGCCACGGCATCGAGCCGGAGGAGGCGGCAGAGGTGGGTGCCGTCGCGCCCCGGTCCGGGTGTTCGCCGTGTTGCTCAGAGGGCAGCAACGGTTGTACGGTAGTGGCGGATAAGGAGGGCCGCATGAAAGTTCACGTCGTGGTCGAACCGAGCGACGAGGGAGGGTACACGGCCGTCGTGCCGGCGCTTCCGGGCTGCATCAGCGAGGGAGACACCAGGGAGGAAGCCCTTCGGAACATCGAAGAGGCCATCCGGCTGTATCTCGAACCCGTCGAGGACGATCGCGGGTTCGCTCGAGACGCCGAGGTTGTCGAGATAGCCGTGTGACGAAGGTCCCGAGCCTCCAACTGCCCACCGTCTGAGCAAGCGGTCCACTCTGTCCCACCTGCTCAAGCACGCCCGGCTGTCGGTCGAGGAGTTCAACGGCCTGCTCTGAGGGCCCCGCTGGTTCCCGGCTCTGGCGAGCGGGAGCGCCTCTTGGGCGCCGCCCTCCGGTTCACGGGACGCCTGCTCGGGACGCTGATCCCTCCGCTCCCCGTGCCGAGGGGCAGGAGGTCGTTCCGGTGCTCTCGGCCCCGAGGGTAGAGGGGCAGGCGGAGCCCGCTCGCGAATGGACCGACCAGGCGAGATAGGCAGGCGGCTGCAGACTTCCTGCAAGACGTGGCCACCGGCCCCAGACGCGTATCGTCCCGCGCGCGTTAGCGCGTGCCACTAAATAACCTTTACATATCATCTTGAGCATGCCACAGTGGGCGCATCAAAACGCTCCAGGCCCTCAAGCGAAAGTTCGCACGCATCTGGCAGCATTTGGATGAGCGCAGCCGGCGAATGCTGGCGGCGAACGAGGCAGTGCATGACGGCTATGGGGGCATCTCGCGGATCAGCCGCGCCTGTGGATTGTCCCGCGTCACCATCACCAAGGGCATCCGGGAGTTGGATGAGGACCCGGTCGCTGCCGGACGGATCCGGCGTCCCGGCGCTGGACGCCACACGCTCCTGGTGCGCGACCCCGAGTTGCCTCGGGCGCTGGAGACCTTGGTGGAGCCGCTGGCGCGGGGCGACCCGCAGTCCCCGCTGCGCTGGACCTGCAAGAGCACGCGGACGCTGGCGGCGGAACTCTCGCGCCAGAACCATCCGGTCAGCCATGAGAAGGTCGCGCAGTTCCTGCGAGCGATGGCCTACAGCCTGCAGGGGAACCGGAAGACCGAGGAAGGAACGGATCATCCGGACCGCGACGCGCAGTTCCAGTACATCAACGCTCACGTCCGCCGGGCGTTGGCCGCGGGCCGACCGGTCATCTCCGTGGACACGAAGAAGAAGGAGTTGATTGGGAATTACGAGAACACGGGCCGGCAATGGCGAAAGAGCAAGTCGCCTGACCTCGTGAATGGCCATGATTTCCCCGCTCCCTCAGTGCCGCGGGCCTATCCCTACGGCGTGTATGACCTGGCCCGCAACAAAGGGTTCGTGAACGTGGGGACGGACCACGACACGGGAGCCTTTGCGGTGGCATCGATCCGGGGCTGGTGGCGGTTCGAGGGCCAGCGGCTCTATCCCAGGGCTCGGCGCTTGCTGATCACGGCGGATGGCGGTGGCAGCAACGGATATCGCCTGCGCGTGTGGAAGCTCGAGGTACAGAAGCTCGCGGACGCCACCACGCTGTCCATCGAGGTCTGCCACTTCCCACGGGGCACCAGCAAGTGGAACAAGGTGGAGCACCGGTTGTTCTCGTTCATCTCCTCGAATTGGCGCGGCGAACCGCTGCGGGACTACGAGACGATCGTTCGCTTGATCTCGGGCACGACCACCGCCAAGGGGTTAGCCGTCTCATGCCGCCTCGACCGTCGCAAGTATCCATCGGGGCGCAAAGTGACGGACGAGGAGATGAAGAGGCTCCGCATTACCCCTCAGGCGTTTCATGGTGAATGGAACTATGTCATCCGACCACGGCCAGCATAGAGTTGTATATGTTATGTCTTGACGCGCGCTGACCCAGGATCTCCGGCGTGTTCTGGATCCCGTCGAGGATCGCGGGCGGCCGGAGCTCCTCCATGAAGGCGCGGGGGTCGGAGCGAATCCGCGCCACGACATCAAGATCCTCGAGGAGCCACTACGTCGCACCCGGGAACAGTCGTCGGAGGAGGGTGGTCTTCCCCGCCCTCCGAGGACCCGTGACGATCAGCGCCGGGAAGTGGCGGGCGGCGCGCCGGACCTCCACGTTATATTGCTCAAGGGCGATGCCGGACCATGTCCACCCGCGGGACCGCGGCCACAGGGTTCGCGGCCGGCGAACTACGGGTATCCCTCCCAGAGCCAGCTCGAAGCCGGCCGTACGAGACCCTCATCGCACGGAGGGCGACAGCCTACCGCGGGATGGCGAGCGCGCCACCGAGCATCGCGCGGGGTCCTCAGGGACGGGACGGGAGCGGCAGACCCTTGACCACCGCCAGCGCCAGCGGCACCGTGTGATCGGCGTCGGCCACCCAGATCTGCCCGTCCTGGATCGTGCACTGCAGCCGCATGTGGCGCGCCGCGAGCCGGGCCAGGGCCTGGCTGCCGGCCGCTGGCAGGTTCCGCACGGTCAGGTTGCTGGCGCGCCCGAGGCGTGCGTCGACCTTGTCCCACCAGGTCTCGGCGGTCCGACCGCCATAGCTGTAGATGAAGACCTGCGCGGCGCGGCTGCAGGCCTTGCGAACGCGTTTCTCGTGGGGCAGGCCGACGTCGATCCAGATCCGGATCGCGCCGGTGAGATCCTTCTGCCACAGATCGGGCTCGTCCTCGGCGCTGAGCCCGTTCCCGAACGCCAGTGCGTCGTGCGCGTGCAGCGCGAAGGCCAGCACGCGCACCATCATGCGCTCGTCGGTTTCCGAGGGGTGGCGGGCGATGGTGAGCGCATGATCATGGTAGTAGTTGCGGTCCATGTCGGCGATCTGTAGCGCGGCCTTGAAGATCGTTGCCTTGAGGGCCATCGCGCCTCATCTTACGCCCATCTCCGAGGACGTGATCAGGAGACCCGTCCATGCACATCCAGACGTTCGTCAGCGCCGAGGCCAAGAACAGGACAGCCAGGCGAATGCCGAAGTGCTTGTCGACGCACCAGTACACCAGCGGCACGAGCAGGAGGAAGAACTCCTCGCGACCCAGCTGGGTGATCGCCAGGAACGCGCCGTCGAGCGCCGGCGAACTCAGGGCCTGGAGCGCCAGTACGACGCCGACGCCCCACAAGACGGAGGCGGATGCCCGCCGCCCGGATGATGACGATCGCGTTGGCGCCTTCGCGCGTCAGGCCTTTCCCCGATATCGCGACCGCGGCTACCACGCTGGATGGCTGCGAAAGCTGAAGGCCCTCCGCGCCGCACGCCGGTGGTACCCGCGTCCACGGCCCGCCGTGCTGCCGGCGCTGGTGGTGGGTGCTCGCCCACTGGCCGGTGTTCAGGTGTCCACCGAGGGCCCTGCTCCATCGCGAGCCGGGCGCGCCGGCGCCTCACCTCACCGCGGCTCCTTGGCCTTGAGCTCGCCCTCGTGCTCGCGGACGAAGGCGCGGATGTCGTCGGCCATGGCCAGGAGCTTCTCCCACTGCTCCTTGTAGAGGGTGACGGGGAAGCGGCCGAGCCCGTAGACGGACACGCCGCCCTTCGCGCTCACACGGAGGGAGACGCCGCGCGTGGTGCGGGCCTTGAGGGCCTCGTTCTCCTTGCGAAGTCGCTCGAGCTCGGCCTGCAGGTCTTCCTGGTCTGCCATCGTCGCCTCCGTGGACGCGCCCGGGGACGCATCGGGAAATGGGGTCGCCGAAGAGTGTCGCATAATGGGGCCATGACCGACACCCGGCTCGACTGGCCCACCAGCTGCGACACGCTCGTCGTCCTCGGCCCCCACACGCGCGACGGCCACACCCTGTTCGCCAAGAACAGCGACCGGCCGCCCACCGAGTGCCAGCCGCTCTTCCAGGTGCCGCGGGCTCGCCATGCGCCGGGCGCTCGCGTGCGCTGCCAGTACGTGGCGATTCCCCAGGTCGAGGAGACGCTGGCCGTGCTGGGAAGCCGGCCGTGGTGGCTCTGGGGTTTCGAGCACGGGGTGAACGAGTGCCGCGTGGCCATCGGCAACGAGGCCCTGCACACGCGCGAGGCGCCGGGCGAGGTCGGGCTCCTCGGGATGGACCTGGTACGCCTGGGCCTCGAGCGCGGGCGTACGGCCGCCGAGGCGAAGCGGGCGATCACGGGGCTCGTGGAGCGCCACGGGCAGGGCGGCAGCGCAGGCCACGGCGTGGACCGGCGCTACCACAACTCCTTCATCGTGGCCGACCCCGGCGCGGCGTGGGTGATCGAGACCTCGGGGCGGCACTGGGTGGCGCGCCGCGTCCGGAACCGGGCGGCCATCTCGAACTGCGCCACCATCGGGGAGGACTGGGACGAGGCCTCGGCCGGCCTCGAGGCCTACGCGCGCGAGCGCGGCTGGTGGCCGGCGCCCCGCGGCCGCCGCCTGGACTTCCGGCAGGCCTTCGAGAACCCGGAGTCGCGCTACCGGGCGGAGGCCCGGCTCGAGGCCTCCTGCCGCTTCCTCTCGGAGACGGCCCGGCCCACCGTGGCCGGCATGATGCGGCACCTCCGAGACCACCACGACGGCGGCACCGTGCACGTGCCGGGACGGATGGACGGCGACCCGCGCGGCTGGTCGGTGTGCATGCACCCGGACCCCGGCCAGTCGGCGACCGCGGCGGGAATGGTCGCCGAATTGCCGCGGGACCCGGCCCTGGCCATGGGCCTCTGGTGCGCCCAGGGGACGCCGTGCACCAGCGTCTTCCTGCCCGTGGCGCTTGACGCCCCGCTGCCCCCACCGCTCACCCGGGGCGGCGGCGAGCCCGACCCCGGCTCCTCGTGGTGGGCGCTCAAGGGGCTGGGGGACGCGGTAATGGCCGACCCGCCTCGCCTCACAGAGCCTCCCCCGACGCGGAAGGCGCAGACTTCAGTCTGGGGAGGAAGCGCCGACCTCGTGTAGAGTAGACACCGTGCGTTTCCGACTGGACCCCACACCGGCGCAGGATGTCCTCCTCAGTACCCACTGCGGTCAGGCTCGATTCCTCTGGAACCTCTGCCTGGAACAATGGCGGCTGTGGCAGCCGGGCAAGCGAGCCCCTGGATACGCCGAGCTGAATCGGCAACTGACCGAGCTGCGAGCGGCCGAGCCCTGGCTCGCGTCCGGCAGCGTGACCGCCCAGCAGCAGGTGCTCCGAGACTTGGATCAGGCCAAGCGCAACTTCTTCGGCGGTACCCATCGTCGACCGACCTGGCGCAAGAAGGATAGGGACGAGGGGTTCCGCACCGTCGCAGTTCTGCCCGAGCACGTCCGCCGGCTCAACCGCCGATGGTCGGCGGTGTTCGTTCCCAAGGTCGGCTGGGTCCGCTTCCGCTGCACGCGCGTCGTCCCGGACAGTGTGAAGTCTTATCGCGTGACGTGGGACGCATCCGGCCGATGGCACATCGCCTTCGCGCACATCCCCGCCGCCATCGCGGGGCCTGGCACCGGCGAGGTCGTCGGGCTGGATCGCGGCGTAGCGGTGTCCGTTATGTCGAGCGAAGGCGAGGCGTTCCACGCACCGAGCCTGCGCCCGAAGCAAGCCGAGCGGCTCCTGCGCCTGCGACGCCGCCTTGCCGTGGCGCAGCGCGGGTCGAACCGGCGCGGCCGGCTCAAGCGCGCCATCGCCCGGCTCCGCGCTCGGGAGACGGACCAACGGAAAGATTGGGTCGAGCAGACGACGACCGACCTTGCCCGGCGGTACGACGTCGTGAAGGTCGAGGACCTGGACGTCAGGGCCATGACGCGCTCGGCAAAGGGCACGAAGGAACGGCCGGGGCGACGCGTCCGCCAGAAGGCCGGCCTCAACCGCGCGATCCTCGCCCAGGGTTGGGGCCTGTTCCTCGCCCGCCTTGAACACAAAGCGCGCGGGAGAGTCCGGCGAGTCGATCCGAAACAAACGAGCCAGCGATGCAGCGCGTGCGGGCACGTCGCCACGGAGAACCGCGAGAGCCAAGCGGCCTTCCGGTGCGTCGCCTGTGGGTTCGCCTGCAACGCCGATCTGAACGCAGCGCGCAATATCGCCGTCGGACAGACGGTGACAGCGCGGGGAGCCTTGGGGAAGTCGTCCCGGGCGGTGAACCGCGAACCTCAATGCCTCGCCTTCGTGGCGTAGGTGTTGGAATCCCCGGACTTCAGTCCGTGGGAGGATGTCAACCGCATCAGCAGCCGGTCGAGCCGCGGGGAGTACCCGGCGGCCAGCCCCAGCGCGCTGCCGGTGAGGGTCACGCCGTCCCTGCCAACGAGAGTGAGACAGTGACCCCCTGGGAGTCTCGTGTCGAGGGCGAGTAAGGATTGGAGGCCGATGAACGGCATGGAGATGACCCTGGTGGCGCCGGAGGTGGAGGTGGTGGCGAAGGCGGCCCGCTGGCGGTTCACGCAGGAGTACAAGGGAAAGATCGTCTGACGGCCTGGCGGGGCGCGCGAGAGCGCGGCGAGGTGGCGGGGGCGCCGAAGAAGCGCGGGCCCGCCCCGCAGGGCCCGGACCCCCGGGACAAGCGCATCGCCGAGCTGGAGCGGGAGACGGCCCCGGGATCGCGCGGGCGCCGGGCTGCATTGTCAAGGTCGGGCGGGGCTGGTAGGCTCTGGGCATGACGACGCGACCGGGCGGGCAGCAGGGGAGTCCAGCGAGCGAGATCAGCGTGGATGTGCTGGAGCGTGGGGCCAATCAGCGGACGTCGAGCCGGCGGCTGTTCATGCTGCTGCAGGTGTTCGGGGGCTGCGCGGACAGCAAGGGGCTGGTGCGGGCGCTCGAGGCGAGCCGGATCGAGGCGGTGCTGTACGCCGACGTCAGCGACCCGCGGGGCGTGGGCCTGCTCGCCTGCGCCGAGGACCCGGCCTTCTTCGTCACGCGCTTCCGCGAAGTGCTCAACACGGAGCCCTTCGCTGCCCTGACGCTCAAGCCCGAGCTGACCATGCTGGGCCGCAGCTACTCTTCCGGCTTCGAGTCGGACCTGGAGGAGTGGCTCCTCAACCGTCCGCGGCGCACCGTGCTCAATCCGGCGTGGCCCTGGGCCATCTGGTACCCGCTGCGCCGGGTCGGGGCCTTCGCGCGCCTGTCGCCGCAGGAGCAGAGCGCCATCCTGAGGGAGCACGCTACCCTCGGCCGCAGCTATGGCGACGCCGACCTGGCCCACGACATCCGCCTGGCCTGCCACGGGCTCGACACCCACGACAACGACTTCGTCATCGGCCTCGTGAGCCGCGACCTCCACCCGCTTTCCCACCTGGTGCAGACGATGCGGAAGACGGCCCAGACCTCCGAGTACATCCAGAGCCTGGGCCCCTTCTTCGTGGGTCACGTTCTCTGGCAGAGCCCGGCGCGCTGAAGCGCAGGCTTCGCCCGGCGCCGCAGCCCATGCGCTTCCTCGGCCGCGGCCTCGATGTCTTCCGCGGGCGCAACGGGCGGTAGCCGCTGCGCGGCGTCCTTTGGCGCCGTCCTCGTCGTCTTCCCGTCGGCCATCGTGAACACCCCGGCGCTGCTGGCGGGTGATAGATCACGACGTCCACGGGAGGGAAGCCGCCGACCGGGTTGGCATTGAGGGGGGGCCACCTCCCGTGGAAGCCCTTGGCGTCGAGCGCATGATCGGGACGCCATCGGAAGAGGTTGGCACGCAGCTTCGTTCCCCAGATCCCGTCGGCGCGGTACTGGTCGGGAGCGTTCCACAGCTCCCGTAACGTGACGGCGCACGCCGCCACGCCCCGGCGCGGGGCCCAGCCGATCGCGCTCAGGGCACGGGTGCGGAAATGGCGCTCCACGCGTTCGTCGGCGACGAGCAAGGCATGAAGTGTGGGAGTGCGCACCGGCGCGCCCCTTCGTGCCTGGCCGAATCAAGGCGCGCTCCCACGGCCGCGGCGGCCGTGGCGAGGAGCCTGTGCGGCAGGGAAAGGATGAGCGGCCATCGGTCTCGCGGCCGGGTCCCCGCCCACGTCCACCGCAGGCCATTGAGGTGGCCGCGGTGTCGGGGCCGCTCCAGATCTTCCGCGCACGCGTGGTTCGCGATGGTGGGCGGCGGGTGTCACGCGAGAGGGGCGGGGAGGTCGGAGCGGCCCATCAGATAGCCATCCACGCCGCGGGCGGCGCTGCGCCCCTCGGCGATGGCCCAGACGATGAGCGACTGGCCCCGCTGCATGTCGCCCGCCGTGAAGACGCCGGGCACGCTGGTCATCCACTGCTCGTCGCGCCACACGGTGCCGCGCTCGGTGAGGCGGACACCGAGAGCCTCCAGCAGGCCGGGGCGCTCGGGGCCGACGAAGCCCATGGCCAGGAGCACCAGCTCGCAGGGCAGCGTGAGCTCGGCGCCGGGCTTCTCCGTGAAGGCCATGCGCCCGTTCTCGCGGACCAGCTCGACCTCGACGGCCTCGAGGGCGCTGACGCGACCCTGCGCATCGCCGAGGAAGCGCCTGGTGGACACGGAGTAGACGCGCTCGCCGCCCTCGGCATGCGCCGAGGAGACGCGGTAGGTGTTGGGCCACTGCGGCCACGGGTTGTCGGGCGCGCGCTCCTCCGGCGGGCGCGGGAGGATCTCGAGCTGGTGGACGGAGCGCGCGCCCTGGCGGTGGGCGGTGCCGAGGCAGTCGGCGCCGGTGTCGCCGCCGCCCATGATGACCACGCGCTTGCCGCGCGCCGTGATGAAGCGCTCGTCGGAAATCGCCTCGCCCTGGCAGCGCCGGTTCTGGAGCGTGAGGTACTCCATGGCGAAGTGGATGCCCGCGTGCTCCCGGCCGGGGATGGGCAGATCGCGCGGGGCGGTCGCGCCGCCTGTCAGCACCAGCGCGTCGAAGTCGGCGCGGAGCCGCGCCACCTCCACGGTCACGCCCACGTGCGCGCCCGTGACGAAGGTCACGCCCTCGGCTGCCATCTGGCGGATCCGCCGGTCCAGCACGCGCTTCTCCATCTTGAACTCGGGGATGCCGTAGCGGAGGAGGCCCCCGGGCCGGTCGTCGCGCTCGAAGACGGTGACGGCATGCCCTGCGCGGGCGAGCTGCTGGGCCGCGGCGAGCCCCGCGGGCCCCGAGCCCACGACGGCGACGGTCTTGCCCGTCTTCACGACGGGCGGCTCGGGCTTGATCCAGCCCTCCTCCCACGCGCGGTCCACGATGGCGAGCTCGATGGCCTTGATGGTCACCGGGTCGTCGTTGATGCCGAGCACGCAGGAGCCCTCGCACGGGGCGGGGCAGAGGGTGCCGGTGAGCTCCGGGAAGTTGTTGGTGGCGTGGAGGCGCTCGCTGGCCTCCTTCCACCGGTCGCGGTAGACGAGGTCGTTCCAGTCGGGGATGAGGTTGCCCAGCGGGCAGCCCTGATGGCAGAAGGGGATGCCGCAGTCCATGCAGCGCGCGCCCTGCTTGCGGAGCGCGTCCGCGGGGAAGGGCAGCAGGACCTGCTTGAAGTCGCGCACCCGCTCGGCGACGGGGCGGTACGGCTGCGTGTCGCGCTTGAACTCGAGGAACCCGGTCACCTTGCCCATCAGGTGTGGGCGCTCGCCATCACGGCCTCGTCCACCGGGATGCCGGTGTCGTGGGCCTTCTTGATGGCGGCGAGCACGCGCTTGTAGTCCCGCGGCATGACCTTGACGAGTGTCTGCTGGGTCCGCTCCCAGGCGACGAGGAGGCGGGCCGCCACGGCGCTCTGGGTGTAGCGGATGTGGCGCGCCAGGAGGTCCTTGACCATCTCCACGTCCTCGCTGTCCAGCAGGGGCTCGAGATCCACCATGCCCGGGTTGCAGCGCCGCTTGAAGTCGCCGCCCTCGTCCAGCACGTAGGCGATGCCGCCCGACATGCCGGCGGCGAAGTTGCGCCCCGTGGCGCCGATCACCACCACGCGCCCGCCGGTCATGTACTCGCAGCCGTGGTCGCCCACGCCCTCCACCACGGTGAGCGCGCCGCTGTTGCGCACCGCGAAGCGCTCGCCGGCCACGCCGCGGAAATAGGCCTCGCCGCTCGTGGCGCCGTAGAGCACCACGTTGCCGACGAGGATGTTCTGCTCGGGGACGAAGCTGGCCTCGCGCGGCGGGTAGACGACGATCTTGCCGCCCGAGAGCCCCTTGCCGAGATAGTCGTTGCTGTCGCCCTCGAGGGTGAGCGTGATGCCACGCGGCACGAAGGCGCCGAAGCTCTGGCCGGCCGAGCCCGTGAAGTGCAGGCGAATGGTGTCGTCGGGGAGCCCGTCTGCCCCATGGAGCCGCGTGACCTCGGAGCCGAGGATGGTGCCGACGGTGCGGTTCACGTTGCGGACGGGCAGGCGCATGTCCACGGCCTCGCCCCGCTCGAGCGCCGCGCGGCACATGGGCACGAGCGTCGTCATGTCGAGCGAGCGCTCGAGCCCGTGGTCCTGCTCGACCACCTTGCGGATCGCGACCTCGGGGCCGACGGCCGGGCGGTGGAGGATCGAGGACAGATCGAGCCCGCGCGCCTTCCAGTGGTCCACGGCCGGCTTCACGTCGAGCCGGTCCGCGCGGCCGATCATCTCGTCCATGGTGCGGAAGCCGAGGCGCGCCATGTGCTCGCGCACCTCCTCGGCGAGGAAGCGGAAGAAGTTCTGGACGAACTCAGGCTTGCCCGTGAACCTGGCGCGCAGCGTCGGGTCCTGGGTGGCGATGCCCACGGGGCAGGTATTGAGATGGCAGACGCGCATCATCACGCAGCCCAGCACCACCAGCGGGGCGGTGGAGAAGCCGTACTCCTCGGCGCCCAGGAGGGCGGCGATCACCACGTCACGCCCGGTCTTCAGCTGTCCGTCCGTCTGCACGACGATCCGGTCGCGGAGCTTGTTCAGCACCAGCACCTGCTGGGTCTCGGCGAGCCCGAGCTCCCACGGGATGCCGCCATGCTTGATGGAGGTGAGCGGGGAGGCGCCCGTGCCGCCGTCGTGCCCGGAGATGAGCACTACGTCCGAGTGGGCCTTGGAGACGCCCGCGGCCACGGTGCCGACGCCCACCTCGGCGACGAGCTTCACGCTGATCCGCGCCCGGGGATTGGCATTCTTGAGGTCGTGGATGAGCTGCGCCAGGTCCTCGATGGAGTAGATGTCGTGATGCGGCGGCGGGGAGATGAGCCCCACGCCGGGCATCGAGTGGCGCACCCGGGCGATCCACGGGTAGACCTTGTGGCCGGGGAGCTGGCCGCCCTCGCCGGGCTTGGCGCCCTGGGCCATCTTGATCTGCAGCTCCTCCGCGTTGATGAGGTACTCGCTGGTGACGCCGAAGCGCCCCGAGGCCACCTGCTTCACGGCGCTGCGCCGCCAGTCGCCGCCGGGATCGCGGACGTAGCGCGCCGGGTCCTCGCCGCCCTCGCCGGTATTGGAGCGGCCCCCGAGCCGGTTCATGGCGATGGCGATCGTCTCGTGCGCCTCCTGGCTGATGGAGCCATAGGACATGGCGCCCGTGGCGAAGCGGCGGACGATGGACTCGACGGGCTCCACCTCGTCCAGCGGGATCGCCGCATGCGCCCACGTGAAGTCGAAGAGCCCGCGCAGCGTGGCCAGGTGGCGGCTCTGGTCGTTCACGGCTGCCGTGTACTCCGTGAAGATCGCGTACTGGCCGCTGCGCGTGGCGTGCTGAAGCTTGAACACCGTGTCCGGGTTGAAGAGATGGTACTCGCCGTCGCGCCGCCACTGGTACTCGCCGCCCCAGTCCAGCTCGGGCTCGCCCGTGGGCCGCTCGGGGAAGGCGCGGTGGTGGCGCCGGAGCGCCTCTTCGGCGACCACGTCGAGGCCCACGCCGGCGATGCGCGAGGCCGTCCAGGTGAAGTAGCGGTCCACGAATGCCTTGTCGAGCCCGATGGCCTCGAAGATCTGGGCGCCGCGATAGGACTGGATGGTGGAGATCCCCATCTTGGAGATGACCTTGAGCACTCCCTTGTTGAGCGCCTTGATGTAGTTCTTGACGGCCGTCTTGTGGTCCAGACCGGGGAGCATTCCCTGGCGGATCATGTCATCCAGCGTCTCGAAGGCCAGGTACGGGTTGATGGCGCCCGCGCCATAGCCGAGCAGGAGGGCGGCGTGGTGCACCTCGCGCGCATCCCCCGACTCGATGAGGAGCCCCACCTTGCAGCGCGTGCCCTCGCGCACCAGGTGGTGGTGCACGCCGGCCGTGGCCAGCAGCGACGGGATGGGCGCCATCTCCACGTTCACGCCGCGGTCGGAGAGGATCAGGTAGCTGTGGCCCTCCGCGATGGCCCGGCTCGCCTGGCGACAGAGCGCGTCCATGGCGCGCTCGAGCCCCGCGGCGCCCTCCCTCACGGGAAAGAGCATGGGCACGGTGGCCGTCCTTAGGCCGGGGAGGTCCACGTGGCGGATCCGGGCCAGCTGCTCGTTGTCGAGGACGGGGGTCTTGAGCTTGATCTGGCGGCAGGCCTCGGGCGTGGGCTCCAGCAGATTGCCCTCGGGGCCGATGCTCGTCGCGATCTGGGTGACCAGCTCCTCGCGGATGCCGTCGAGCGGCGGGTTCGTCACCTGGGCGAAGAGCTGCTTGAAGTAGTCGTAGAGGAGCCGCGGGCGGTTCGAGAGCACGGCCAGCGAGGTGTCGGTGCCCATGGAGCCGATGGGCTCCTCGCCCGCCGTGGCCATGGGCGCGAGCAGGATGCGCAGGTCCTCGTGCGTGTAGCCGAAGGCGAGCTGGCGGTGGAGCACCGTGTCGTGGTCGGGCTCGTGGTAATGCGGCGGCTCGGGCAGGGTCTCGAGCGGGCGGAGATGCGTCTTGAGCCACTCGCCGTACGGGTGCTGGGTGGCGAAGGCACGCTTGAGCTCGGCGTCGTCGATGATCCGGCCCTGGGCGGTGTCCACGAGGAAGATGCGCCCCGGGTGGAGCCGCCCCTTGATGAGGACGCGCTCCGGCGGGATGTCGAGCACGCCGACCTCGGAGGCCATGACGACGAGGTTGTCCTTGGTCACGTAGTAGCGCGAGGGGCGGAGGCCGTTGCGGTCGAGGACGGCGCCGATGACGGTGCCGTCGGTGAAGGCGATGGAGGCGGGGCCGTCCCAGGGCTCCATGAGGCAGCCGTGGTACTCGTAGAAGGCCTTCCGCTCCTCGCTCATGGACTCGTGCCCGCTCCACGCCTCGGGGATCATCATGAGGATGGCCAGCGGCAGGGGGCGGCCGGCCATGACAAGGAACTCGAGCACGTTGTCGAAGATGGCCGAGTCGCTGCCACCCTCCACGACGACGGGGAGGATCTTCTTGAGGTCCTCGCCGAGGACACTCGAGTGGCAGAGCGGCTCGCGGGCGTGCATCCAGTTGATGTTGCCGCGCAGCGTGTTGATCTCGCCGTTGTGGGCGATCATCCGGTACGGGTGCGCCAGCGGCCAGGACGGGAAGGTGTTGGTGGAGAAGCGCTGGTGCACGAGCGCCAGGGCAGAGTCCACCAGCGGATCCGTCACGTCGGGGAACATGGGCTCGATCTGGTCGGCCGAGAGCATGCCCTTGTAGATGAGCGTGTTGGCCGAGAGGCTCGGCAGGTAGAAGTAGCCGCGCTCGGACAGGCTCGACCGCCGGACGGCATGCTCGGCGCGCTTGCGGATCACGTACAGCTTCCGCTCGAAGGCCGCCCGGTCCGGCACGCCCGCGGCGCGGGCGATGAACACCTGCTGGAACACGGGCTCCACGGAGCGGGCCGACGGACCCACGGGGGAGGAGTCCGTCGGCACCTCGCGCCAGCCCAGCAGCATCTGGCCCTCTTCGCGGATGATCTCGGCCAGGATCTGGCGGCACTCGTCCGCCTGGGCGGGATCGCGCGGCAGGAAGACCAGCCCCGCGCCGTAGTGGCCGGGCTGGGGGAGGCGAAAGCCGGCCCGCGCCGTCTCGCGGAAGAGGAAGGCATGCGGCATCTGGATGAGGATGCCCGCGCCGTCGCCCGTGTTGACCTCGCAGCCGCACGCGCCGCGGTGGAGCAGGTTCTTCAGCACCGTGAGCGCCTGGCTCACGATGGCGTGCGAGCGCCGCCCCTTCATGTCCACGACGAAGCCCACGCCGCAGGCGTCGTACTCGTGGATGGGGTCGTACAGGCCCTGCGCTTCCGGCATGCCCGGCGTCGTCATCGCGCGTCCTCCATGTTGACGCGAGACGATACACCAGCCCGGGGCATTAGCCAAGCACAAAAGTGAAAAATCATTCCATTAGCCGTGCTGATAGTGTAGCGTGGCGTCGTGAACCTTTACACCCTGAAGCTCTACTGCGATGTGGCGCGGCTGCGAAGCTTTTCGCGGGGCGCCACGGCCAGCGGCGTCTCGCAGTCGGCGGCGAGCCAGGCCATCCAGCAGCTCGAGGCGGAGCTCGGCGCCGTGCTGCTCGACCGCTCCCGCCGGCCGCTCCAGCCCACGGAGGAGGGGCGGGGCTTCTACGAGGCCTGCCGGACCCTGCTCCAGGGCTTCGAGCAGGCGCGCGCGGAGCTGGCCGCCTCGCGCCAGCGGGTGGAGGGCACCGTGCGCGTGGCGGCCATCTACTCCGTCGGGCTCCACGACATGAGCCGCCACATGCAGCCCTTCATGGCGGAGCACCCGCAGGCGCGCGTGCTGCTGGAGTGCCTGCACCCGCACAAGGTGGTGGAGGCAGTGCTGAACGACGAGGCGGATCTGGGCATCCTCTCCTACCCCACGGCCACGCGCGCGCTGGAGGTCCTCCCGCTCCGCTCGGAGCCCATGGTGGTCGTGACGCATCCGAGCCACCGGCTGGCGCGCAAGCGGCGCGTGGCGCCCGCCGACCTCAACGGCGAGGCCTTCGTGGCCTTCGACCACGACCTCGCCGTGCGCCGAGCCATCGACCGCGCCCTCAAGCAGCACAGCGTGCGCGTGAACGTCGTCATGGAGTTCGACAACGTGGAGACCATCAAGCAGGCCATCGGGATCGCGGCCGGCATCAGCATCCTGCCGCGGCCCACCGTACTGAAGGAGGTGGAGATCCGGACGCTCGCCGCCGTCCCGCTCGCCATCCCGGGGCTCGTGCGCCCCATCGCCATCATCCACCGGCGCGGCAAGCGCCTGACGCCCGCGGTGGCGCGCTTCATCGAGCTTCTGCAGAAGGCCGACGACGCCTCGGCCGAGGCGACCATCGCCTGAGCCCTGGGTGGCGACCCGCGGGCCGAGTCGCCGAGGGCAGGAGGCGCGGCCAGCACTATGGTAGTATGGCAACCGCGATGACCAAGGTGACGTTCACCCTCGACGCGGAGA
>Ga0209211_10005942_pt1 | contig 17959 bp, 14 predicted proteins | sample RifGroA2_FD_183992 | JGI IMG/M metagenome (GOLD analysis project Ga0209211, IMG submission 183992) | Groundwater microbial communities from Rifle, Colorado, USA - Groundwater A2 (SPAdes) (version 2) | ecosystem: Environmental > Aquatic > Deep subsurface > Groundwater | place: Rifle, Colorado... | reverse complement strand
CTTATCGCATGATTCATCCATCGTGTCAAGGGAATATTTACAGTATACATGGCTACATTCTGCAGCAAACCGGGACGCAGGAAAAAGAATAACCGCCGGGTATCATGGGAATTTCAGGAGGCGAGGCCTACGAAACTGCCGGGGAACTTCGGTCAGATCACATTACCTCGGAATGTGAAAACGAACCGCTTCGGCCAGCAGCGGCCGTTTTCTCACCCGGTAGTGCCGGTCATCCCGGTCTTTCGTCGTCGGCTCCACCTCGGCCAGGCCCAGAAAAACGGCAAAATTCACCAGAGTGCGATACGAATAGCATGAGCGTAAGGTCTGTTCCGGCGTGAAATACGGGGTCGGCGCCACTTCGCTCAACACCTTGGGGAATGCACGGAGGAAACAGTCCTCGTAATAGACCTGCGGCTGCCAGTCCCCGCCGTGCAGATCCAGCAGATAGAGCGTGAAGAGAAAGGAGCGCTGGATGAATCCAAGGTCCGGATAGCGGTCCCGGTAGGCCCAGTTGAAGTCACGCACATAGGAGCGCAACAAGCGGGGATAAACGCCAGCCGGGCCATGATCGTCCAGCACCGTGCGGCACTCACGGCTGAGGATGAAGCGGCCCCGGTATTTTTTGATCAGCCCGGCCAGCTCGGCAACAAGCCGTGCCACATGCAGGTGGGAAAAATCGTCTTCCTTGTTGATGCCGCCATATCGGGTATTTTCCCGGTACGCTTCGTCTCCCCAGTACGACAACGCCGCTTCCCTGCAGACAATACGCGGAAGGTTGCCCGTGGCGGTGGCTTTAAGACCCTTCTCGCCGATCGCCTCCGCCAGGAGGCCGAACAGGGTGAGGATCGGCGCCGAAGAATCCGGGGCGACAAGCGGCGCATAGGTCACCAGTTCCGGGGAATCGAAAGGGAAAGCAAGAATCCGGTGCATCTGCTCCGGCGACAGGCCTTGGAAGTCATCCAGGGACGCCTGGTTGCGCTGGCGCATGAAGCGGTCCGTAAAAGACCGGACCTCCTCCAATGAGGAGAATTGCCGACCCTGCAGAGCCTGATGGATCTCCGCGAACACGCCCGCCGTGCCTTCGCCAGGCAAACCCGAGCCCTGGTCTTCAAGGCAGCAGTTCTTGTATTTCCGACCGCTGCCGCAGGGGCAGGGATCGTTTCTGCCGATCTTCATGATGGCGTCATGCAATCAGCGGATTTCGTACCAAACACCACGTCCACCGCCATGCCGGTTCAGGTATCCGCGTTCGACCAGCGCACGAAAATGCTGCTTGAGCGTATTGCGGCTTGCGCCGGTCAGTTTGATGGCCTCACCGATGGTGACGCGACCGTGCTCGCGGGCAAATTCGACGATTTGAAGCGAGAGCTCGGGCAAGGAAGCCAACACCAGTTTTTCGCGCTCGACCTTCTTCTCCAGCCGCCTGACCTGTTCGGCCAGCGACCGCAGGAAGAACACCACCCACGGTTGCCAGTCGGGCGCATCGGTGCGAATCGTTCCCTGGGTTTGTCGCAGCGCCAGGTAGTAGGCTTCCTTGTTCTGTTCGATGACGCTTTCCAGGGAACTGTATGGCACATAGGCATAGCCCGCCTGCAAGAGCAGTAGCGTGGTCAGCACCCGAGAGAGTCGGCCGTTGCCGTCCTGGAAGGGATGAATCTCCAGAAATACCACTATCCACAGGGCGATGATCAACAAAGGATGCGGGCGTCCAACCGTGCGTCCCTCCTGCATCCAGGCCACCAGTTCCGTCATCAGGCGAGGCGTGTCGAAAGGCGTGGCTGTCTGAAATACGACGCCGATCTGTGCGCCGTTCCCATCGAATGCGACGACGCTGTTGGGCGCAGTCTTGTAGTTGCCGCGATGCCAGGCATCCTTCTCGCTGCAGGAGAGCAGGTTCTGATGCAACTGCTTGATGTGGTTTTCGGTCAACGCGATGTCTTGCCAGGACGTAAACACCAACTCCATCACTTCCGCATAACCGGCCACCTCCTGCTCATCGCGGGTGGTGAAGGTCTTGATTTGAAGATTGGACAACAGGCGCTCGACCTCGCGGTCGGACAGTTTGCCGCCCTCGATCCGGGTGGACGAACCGATGCTTTCTATGGTTGCGACGCGGCGCAGGGCCGACAGCCGATCGGGCGCGAGCGTGCCCAAGGCGCGCCACGCTCCTTTGAACTCGTCTATCCTGGAGATCAGCGTCAGGATCTCCGGGGTGATTTGGATGGTGTCGGATCGGATCATGGAACCAATAATACACCCAATTACACCCATTGTCGAGGCGTAACCCAAAATCACACCCATTAACACCCAAAAAATGCGGAGCAAGTCTCCGATGGATGGAGAGGTGGCTTTTACGCTGGAAAATTGGCGACATCGCACACCATCTGGCACCGGTAGCTGTCATCAGAAGATTGACGTACTGCCCCAATGGGGTATGATCACGCCATGAAAAAGAAGAGTGCGTTCGAGAAGATCTTGGCCGGGTTGAACGACGCCATCGCGTTCGCAGAGGGCGATCGCACCAGCGGCGTGATTCTGAAGGTCGAAGTGCAGAACGTGGACATCGCGGCGTTGCGCAGACGTCTTGGCCTTTCCCAGAGCAGGTTCGCGGCGATCTTCGGCTTCAGCCCGAAGACGATTCGCAACTGGGAACAAGGAGTCCGGCACCCGGTAGGCCCTGCGAGGGTCCTGATTCGCGTGATCGAGCGAGAGCCGGAGGCAGTGTTACGAGCGCTACGGTAACCGCCCCTCGGAGCTCCCCAAGGCACATCCTGTCGCGGTTCGACTTCTTTGCGATGGTAGACACGGTCGCAAAGAATTCGAACCGAGGGGGCAATACCCTTCGAGGTCGCCATAGTCGACTCCCCGGAAGTTCCAACCTACATTGGGATAGCCGAAAAGGCCTTGCATCTGAAAGAGTTGAACATGAACCCCAACCAGATAGCCGTAGCACTTAAGGTCGACCGAACGACGGTCTTACGGGCTCTACGCTGGGTCAAGAGCATACCGGTTTACGCCACAGGGCCGTTCCGCAACTGAGCGCCGGGCTGCTCATAGCTCCTCCAGCCTGCATGCGGTCCGGACGCCAGAGAGCCATTTCCTGGTATATTGCCACGGCAGGGGGAGGCGCTTTCTGCCGACCGCTTCCGCCATCTCCTCCAGGGAAACGAATCGATCGAGGAGGCCCATCTTCGCCCCCACCCTCACACAAGCCCTGTCCTGCGACGAGATATAAAATATCCCGCTGACGTTTGTCGCGTAGGCGAGAAGTTCTTTCTCCCCGTCATGGAGAATCTGCAGTTTCCCTTCACTGGAAAGGACAGCCTCGGCCATTGTGGCGTCATCCACCTGACAAACGGTCATCTCCATCCTTAATCGGCCGGTATCGATCTCCAGGAGTTCTCCGGCAACAAGATTTCCGGTGTCGACCTCCTCGATGCATTTTTCGACGGTGGCAAGGTGGAACCCGTTCACGAGAGGCTCCCAAATCCCTTGCCTGTGGGCTTCGATGATAGCCGTTGTGTCCAGCAGGACGTTCTCACCGGGCCGGATCATGATCGGTATCCGGTCCCACTTCGGCGTCCAACAAATGGTAAGACACCATTACATTCCGCAATGCGTCAATCGAGAGATCCAGGAGGCTTGCGGCCCGTCTTTCCGATATGTCACCCTTGTCCAGAGCTTTCCTGACCGTCACCATGAATTTTCTGGAATACAGAATCGGGAGATTATTTTCCTCCGGAGTTCTTCCGTTCCAGGTCAGCCGACTCTCAACAATGGAAAGGCGATCTTTAGTCGAAAGAAGTTCGAGGTTCCGCAACCAAAAGTAGAGTGCCCTCGCGGTCACCCCGAAATCGTCCGCCGTCCGGTTGATCCATTCGTGGATGTCCTCATTGGCGCCACGCCCCCGCCAACGATCTTCCACGACCCGGCGCGGCATCAACAGAGCTGCCGCGAAATTGTTGGCGAGATGTTCCACCCTCTTGGCCTTCGTCCTGGACGGGGAGTCCGTGTCCATCCACTCGGGCGGCATGTTTTTCCAGGTCAGGACATGGAAGAGTTCGTGGGCGAAATCGAACGCCCTCCGACCGTCCGGCTCCCTTCGGTTGATGAGGATGGTGTTGAACTCGGGCAGATGGCATGCCGCCCCGGAGATCGACACTCCTCCCTGGATGTCCACGAAGAGCACGAGGATATCCAGTTCTCTTTCAGCGATTCCGGTCAAGGTCGCTGCGGGCGTTTCCCCGAGGTTCCAGTTCTGCCGGAGCCGATCCGCCGCGTCCCAGGTATCTTCAAAGGAACTCCGCTCGGAAAGTCCGAGTTGGGGGACCAATGGATTGAACGGTTCGCCGAGACCGGATCTCAGGACCCGGTACATTGCGATCCACCCCCCGGCCTTCTCCTCGAAGGTACTGAGAATCTCCGGCTCCGCCTGTGCCCGCCAACTGAAGGCGCCCTCTCCGACGAGGCGAAACGGATCGGTAAAATACTCGAGGTCCTTGAGGAGGATCTTCATCAAGGAAAGCAGTTCGGCCGATGAGACTTTCCGTGTCCCGTTTTCGATGGTGGACAAGGTTTGCCTGTCATTGAATCCCAGCCTTTGCGAAAGCTCCTTCTGATTGAGACCGATAGATTCCCGGGCCACCTTGATCCGATCTCCGACCATCCGGTTGAAATCTTTGCGAATTCCAGCGGTCATGTTTCGCCTCTCCCTCTACGGTTAAACTCATTTCCCTTGCACGTTAATCTTGCAAATAATAATAGGCAATAAATAATTTCATGTCAACAATACCCATCAGGTCTTGTCAGGCAAGAAGCAGGCGGCACCGCGCGGATTTACGGATGGTTACAAGATGGCCACAGAGTCCCGGGAGGCAGCCGTTGATCTACGCATCTTCCAGGAATTCGCCGAGGGGCAGGCCGAATCGAGCATCATGAAGCGCCTGAATCAGGAAGGTGTCCAAGGTCGGTGGAGATCGAAAGGCGGATGGTCTCAGGCGACTGTGCAGGACTCATAGGTGTTTTTTCGCAAACGCGCGCCCAGATGGAGACTTCAGGTATTTCTCGAACCCAAATGCGCGGGCGTCGTCCTCGAAGCGAATCGCCACGATGATGCTCCATGGCCGATATTTCGACGTATGGGGACTCATTCCGGCATTATGTGCAACCAGGCGCCGATCCGGATCGAGCGTTACGCCCACGTAATGGCGCCAGGGGCATGAAATGCTTCTCAGGATATAGACGTAGCGCATCGCTTGCACCCCCGGCGGAGATAACGCCGAGCAATGCAAACGGAATGCCGGAGGGGAATTCGGTGATTGTCCGACTTCGCTCGAACGATGATTCTCGTTCTTCCGTCCGAACTACGTCGGGACAGCCTTCGCCGTGGCTGGCTTGCCCAGCCGTAGCTCAAAAGCATGAGTCTGTTCTCATGCTTTTGAGCGAAGGCTGGTGGAGGCGGGGGGAGTTTAACGTCTCTTGCATTGTATTGATAAATAAGGACTATGAATCAAAGCATTTTTCGATATACCCCCAAATATACCCCCAAAATAATTCTTCGCCCCATTATCTGGTCCGGTGAGCTTTACCAACAGCTACCAGGAGGTCACGACTACTGTAGTCGAGAACCCCGTCTAAATGGAGCTGAACCGGGTCGACTAGGATATCCATGATTTTTGGCTGCGACGAAGTGCGGACCACTCGAATGATCACGTAGATGGCCTTCTCGCCTCCAGTGTGACACCGGATGGCAGTCTCCCACTCGTTGGTGGACATTTCGAATGCGTCGGTCTCTTCTTGGGATGTTGACTTCACTTCGAGCAAGCACCGCTGGACGTTAACATTACCGGTCAATTTACCGCTCATGTCGTGGTATTCGAAGTCATACCCCAGTGAATCGTTGCCCTCGCCGTATCCGAACAGTTCCTTGGCCTTTGATCGCCAGTTTGTAAGATGGAAGTCCGGGAACAGTTCCTTCATCTGCTGAAAGACGAAGTGCTCTCCCAATGCGCCGAGCATCTGGAGATACGCGTCTGGAGGTCGTTTGCGCGTTCCAGAGCCACCGCCGCCGCCTGCCCTGCTCTTTTTCACACGGAAAGTTACTTTTTCACGGTCAAGTTGTCGCAGGGCAGCCATATCAAGATTTGGATCTACGCATTCCAGCAGACGCTGAACCAACTTTCCGCCAGGACCATCCGATGCAGAGGAGTTAAACTCCTCCTCGGTCCAACCAGTACCGAGCAAGTCATACTTGGGCTTCGATGGCGCTGGCACAGCAGGCTTCGGGATCTCACCGAGTTCCTCAAACTTTGACCACAGCGTACGCCAATCGTCCAAGTCGCGAAACGCTTGCCGATCCTTCATCCGTGATGCAGTATCGGGCGCTGCAATCTCGACCGTATACCGTGCCGCAGCGAGAACAGAAACACGATTGGCCCACGCACCTTGGCTCAGCAAAACAATTAGCGGACTCTGGCGCTCCGCATCGCCGTTGAAAATCTCGCCATATTTCAGAGCTAGCGCTTGGGCAATCTTGAAAACCGATTCAACAGCCGCCATAGCCTGTTGTCCTCGTTCCTGCTCGTCATTGACCTCATAAATGGTGGCGGCCTTGTCAGGCTCGTCCTTCAGTTTGATGGAGGTGATCTCCAAAGGTGCCGCTATCGAAAGCTCCCGAATTGGTTCCACTAATACCGCCACATCCCGGACCGTCTGGATTTTATTGACAACTTGCAACGCATCAACGGCAACGCGATTGATGACAATGTTGGCGTCAAGCGGTTCCTCGACCACTTCATCAGGCACTCTCATGTCGCGAATCTGCTTTACCCACGCAAGAACCGGATCGGCAAGGTCGGCTGCGACTGTTGGCCCATAGCCTCTCGACGCCCGCGGAACTACGAGGTATGCAAACCAAGCCATCAGGTGACCGGCGATGGCGGCCTGCGACGCCCGGTACCTTTGCTCCGTCAGCACGAACCGGAACGGAGAAGTCCCAAGATCACGACGCGCTTGTTGCCAGTCGCGGATTGAAAGTTCCTGTTCAGTGAGAAGTAAGATCGATCCCGCGGGTTCATCCTTATGGACAGCCATTTCAATCGCTGCCTGCACATTGTCCCACTTTAACCAAGCGCGTGTCGATTCGACCGTACGGGCCTGTTTCGACCACTCGCTATGGAAATCATCGAGAGGGCGGAATTCGTTTCGCCTTCGCCACAAAGCTAGCCAGACCGGTTGATATCGTCTTAGAACCTGCTCGAAACCGAGGCCGATTGCCATCTCGACTTCCGTCCGATCCGCAGTGGATACCCCACGATCCTCAAAGAATTGGGTTGTCCTGTTATCTTTGAGCGCCTGCGAGTAGGCAACCCAGATGTCGCGATAGGACGGCCCAACTGACTGCCACAATTCCCCGATAATCTCGTATGGCTGCAATCGCGTGTCGACCAAGAGCGCAGGTCCGTCGGCATACTTTGCATCAAAACAGCTTCGATACGGAGAGCTTGCCCCGAACATTCCGTGAACGATGGTCGTGCGCACAATTCGGCTCCAAGCTTGCCGAAACATAACATCATGGGGCGATGATGTGGACTGTGTGCCTCCTTTTACGATCAACAATGCAATCTCCTCTGCGAGTGGGCATCCGGGATACCGGTGCCGAAGATACTCAAGAAGGGGCGTACCTTTTTCAATCGGGGTAAATTGAATTTCAATCGCGCATTCGCTGACTCGGATCACCTTGTCCTGTCCGAGGACTTCACGAAGGGATTGAATGAGGTCGTTGTAGGTCTGGTGAGATCGTTTCGGAATTACCCAGAATTCCTCGAATCCATCGATGAATCGACGACGAACTGAGTCGTCGTCTACATATAGCCTCGCTATATCTTTCAAGTATGCACATGCTATCTTCTCCCCCCGAAGCAGCGGCACCGGCTGGTCGAGTAGCGGCTTCAACGCGTCCACAGATGGTTTCGCCTTGAGCTTGACCTGGATAGCCTCATATAGATCGTGAACAAGTGCATTGAAGTGCCGTAGCGCCTCCGGCTCGCCCTGCTCCTTTCGTTCTGCCAACTCGTGCAGTGCGTTCACCAAACGTGGAATGCCGGCCTCGTCTAACGTCACGACACCAAGTATGTTGAGCAATTCCCTGGCAGCAGTGAATTCTGCCTTGACACATGGCAAGAATTCAAATCGGTCAGCTTTTATGCTTCTGGATTCAAAGGGCAGAAACCAGGCTTTAGCCGGCTCTCGCAAGCCATGCGATGTCGGAATAACACTCCAGTTCTCGGATAGCATCGCATGAACCCATAGGCTCGGAACGATGCTGCTGTCCTCTCCTCCGTAACGCGAAAGGGTGGTGCTTTGATAAAACCTGTATCGTTCCGGCCTGCGCAGCATCGCTTCTACAACGACAGGGCGAATCGCCTCGTTTTCGAGACCGTCGATCCACGCAATCTCCTTGAGATAGAAGTCCTGTCCGGTTTTTGTCTGAGCCCTTCGCTGGCTGATGTCGGATAAATATCGTGACCAAGCACCGTCCGTGGAAGGTGTCGGACAGCGAACTCCATCCACGACCCAAAGATTCGAATAGCTGAACGATCTCATGACTTCGAGGCGCCGTTCATTACGGATCACACGTGGACAGTCCCAGACACCGATCTCTTTCATCGACTGTAACCACCAGTTCCGATCGGCAGATGCGAATAACAGTAACGCCTTTTTCTCGAATCGGTCCCAAGGCACAAGCTGACTCCCCGGGCGACTTCCATAGGCGATCGTCAGAAGATCGATGTTGGGGTCGTCGAGCCACCCCGCGCCAAGGTATACCTGATCTGGTTCCACCCAAACCCAGGTGTCGCCCTGACCGCGGACCGGCACCAACAGTTTGTCGGTTGACACCCGCAGCCGGGACTTCTGTGGCATTGCCACCAACCAGACGAGGGCTTGGCGAAGAAGGGCAAGAGCTTTGTCGTTGTCCCCGATGCGCTCCACCAGCGCGGGAATTATCGCGTCGTTGATCAGGTCGGCCTGTCGGGGGCGGCGAACCAATCCGCCACCCTGTAACGGCGCGAGCCTCTGTGCCAACGGAGTGTAGTCTCGCGCCGTTCCCGTTCGCACTTTGATGGCTGAGTCGTCAAAAAATCTGAGGAGCGACACAACCTTCTCATCGATGGCAGCTAGTTCTTCGCCGGCATCGTCGATGGCATGGGGCCGCTCTTTGTCCTCCGTTGTTCGTCCCGGCGTGCGTACAGGCGTGAAGAAAACCCGTGAACTGGCCTTCGAGAGATCGGTCTCCCCAGTGGGAACGATAGCCTGCTCGTTTAGGTCGTACGAGCAAGTTGAACTGAACCGTGTCAAGGTCCAAGAAAGGAATCGGTCCCAGAATGCCGTTCCATTCGAACGGTTTTGCGAAGCGGCATGCTCCAGAATGGAAGGAAGAGCTGTCGGGCGACGCAAATACATCGTGTCGGCAACATCGGTGCCATCCGCAAGTCCATCCAGAATAGCTCTCGCGTTCGCTAGAAGCATTGCATCGGGCAGATAAAAACCGTAGGTCTCGATGTGGGGAATGCCGTTGACGAGCAAGTCGAACATCGGCAGGTCAATTGTCTTTGGCATTCGGAGCTTACTGGCCTCGATGAATCCCCCATCCGCCGCCAGGACCACGGCTTTGCGTGCCAGTCCACCTTGCGCGTAGAAAGCAGTCGCTAATTCCCCTGTTCGGCGCTCCATTGCGAGTGTGACCAGGCGTCTTTCCGATGCGTCTGATCGGGTTTTAAGTCTCTCGATAAGTGATTCCGACAAATTATCAGCCGCTTTGAGGAGCAAGGTGTTATATGCGTTTCCAAAATCGATCGCGGTTCGATCGATCTTGCCGTGGAAATGGGCGCTGACCCAGAGTGGTACACCAGTTTGCACCTTTGTGGGGAGACCTATGCAGAAGCGGCCATTAGCCCCCAAGGGCTGGCCAGCGTAATCGGCACCATCTTGAGAGACCGGGATTGGCAGAGCAACCGCAACAGGAACATGCTCGACCATACTCCAGTTCTCCTCGGGCAATCGAAGTGCCCGAATTGCATTCTGAAGCTCTTGGCGTTCCAGCATTCCCCTCACTTCGTCCTGCTGGTCCTGCCCGCCGATCATGCGCTCGACTACCCACCAATCTTGGGACGCTGGTGCCGGTTGTTCTACGGAGTCATCTAACGCGATTCGCCTGCTCGAAGTACGCCGGCGGGAGATCACAACTCCACCTACAAGCCTTTCCTTTGGGGTTATCTCACTCTTCTCAAGCTCGGCGCGGAAACGTCGAACGTGATCGGTAACGTCGATCCTGCCGATACCGGGAAGAAATAGAAATGATGCCGCCGAAGGCATATTGCCCGCATGTCCCTGATCTCCGCATATCTCGTCTATCGCCTGGTTGATGAGCTCAGAGGGTGTTCCTGTGACGGTCAACGGCAAGACGACAAGAGTTTGCGTTTCGGAGAGGACCTGTTTCGACAGACCGAGCTGCTGCACACGTGTAAGGAAATCTTGGGCAGTCAACCTGAGTGGAAAGGTGAACCCCGCGGCACGCTTTGCTTCGCCAAGAACGACATCGATGGCATCCTTGTTCGGGAAACGCTCTTCAATAGTGCGTCGCCGTTCGACATCGCGCACCATGAGCTTATCTGTGAGTGTACGAATTTCGTCTATGAATTCCGGATCCTCGAATGGCCGTCGCACCATGCGGAACGCGATTGCACATCCTTTGGACAAATCGCCACCTGTTGCGGCACTGAATATCTCGGCCGAATCTGCAACCTGAAACACTGCCTTGAAACCAATACCCTTATTCCCGATGCAGACGTCGGCCGTTTTGTCGCTCTTGAAAATCGAGGTGATGCTGTCGACTTTGCCCCGATCGAAAGGCTGGCCGCTGTTTCCTACAGCGATCAGATGCTCATGGCGGGTAATTGAAACAAATGAGTTCGTCAGCCCTTGGCGGACCGCCTGATCATTTGCATTCTGAATTAACTCGATGAGAAATCGCCCCTGATGCTCGGCACCGATATGCTCGGCTGCGTTGGCGATCTGTAGGTAGTAAAGGTCGTCATTGGCGATTCCCGAGGCAAGAGTATCGAGGCGGCGACGCCAAAGGTCTGCAAGAATATCCTGCGATAATTGTTGGCCTTCAATCTTCACACCCTTTCGATACCCCCCCCTCTCCGGTAACCTGCCCCCGGCAATTTACTATTTGGAATTGTGGTCCGCCTGCCACTGATCTTGATTCGACTACATTGGTAGTATCAAAGTGCCACTCCCTAAGGCAATAATCAATCAGTCGGGAATCCGCTCTAAGGGTTTCGACGTTCGATGTGGCACTTGACAGAGGCGTTCAATGTTCGAAGTCGCCATTTCGAGCGTTGAAGTCGTCCTACGGTCCCCGGGGGATCACGGAAAACAGGTCATTTCCTTGCCCGACAAGAGAAGTTAAAAACCTCTTCTTGCGGACTCGGGTTCCATCACTCAATAAATCTCACTTTCATTGCGTTTACTTCGTCTCTGGGCTACAGAATGATGGATTGCAAACATCTGAAATCACCCAGCGACCCGCTCAAGCAGAGATCGAATGTCTTGCGCATTCCAGGCAGTAATCCGGGACCCGAACTTCTTCGTGGGCTTCGGGAATCTACCCTCGCGAACACCGGCCCACCAGGTGGACTTCGAAACAGGGATCAACGACAAAACATCTTTTAAACGAAGATACCCCGCCGGGGGCAAGGCCCGTTGCTGACCGTGTTGTTCCTTACCCCTTCCGACAGAACCAGCGGGCCTCGACAAATCGCCTACGACCGCCCCGGACTGGACCGATGCAGATTGCACCAGCCGCATCCGATCGACAACTGCTTGGGCGATCCTCCCAACGAGTTCGTCGGAAATGTCGAGTTCGATTCGCATTACGCTAATTCCTATCTTCAGTCATTGGTTGCGTTGTAATCCGATCCAGAAATTATTTCATCTACCCCCACCCTCACCGGAGGAAGACCTAGGTTTTTTCGAGAATCGTTGGTCGCTCCAAGACAAGCCGCCTGATATTTATTGAAAAATGCTTCCAGATCTTCGTCAGAGAGAGTTCTTAAGATCTCTTTGCCGGGAAGAATATTCTTGGCCAGCGCACGATAGACGTGCTCCGGCGCTTCTCCCCGTATTCGAATTGAGTATTTCCGTTGTGGGTGTGGGACATTTATAATCTCCTTCAGGGCAAACTGCATACTTACGGGATCCTCCGGATCTAGCCAGAAGGGTTCGCGGCCTCCCCGAAAGCGATCCTTGGCGAATAAAATTTTCTGGAGCTTCTGAATCCGCGATCTGTACTTCATGACTTTTCCTCGAGGGCTTTTTCCAATTCTGCGATGCGCCCCTCGAAGTCACTGCTTTCGATTGCACGGAGTAGGATGGACGCCAAAAAACCGAGACGGGCGGCCATATCTGGGGTTACCTCGTTTCTCGCTGTGGCGTTAATGAGCTTGCTCAGCCACCTCCTTACGTCGCGCGCCGTTTGCAGTTTCGCCGGACGCTTTCCGAGGGGAGGGGGGATACGGAAGAGCTCGAAATTGTTCATGAATTTGTCCTCCTAATGTGCATTTATTTGCCTTTTCAGGTCCGCTTTACATGAATTGCCTGCATAAACGCCTTGTCATTGTTCGATCTTCTGATGGGGTACATGGCACACGATGTCACGTGAACTTCCCCTTTCTGCTCCCAATTTCTTTTCCAGCATCTCTACGTACTTTCCAAAAACTAACTACAGAAGAAAGAGCATCGCGTTCCTTTGCGTGCCAGGAACTCATTTCAGCCTGAGTCCTTCGTAATACCGAAGTCGAGTCTCCCCATGACGATGTTGTGATTTTTCAAGTTTCCCTCCTCGTGCTATCCGGAGGTCACGCCCGAATCGTTGCGAATTTCCCGGAAAATCCCTCCCGTTTCGCTCACACCATTGCCGCCAGGCGCGGTAAAGACTTTCGACCGAAACGGAATACCCCGATCCCTTCTCGGTCATCTCATCGAGGAAGGAGGTCAACGGGGATCCGAGCGCCTCAATGTCCTCGATCGCGCCAAGCCCCTTGGTCGGTTGGAGAAACCGTCCACGTTCGGTCAGGCGCAGAAGACCGTCGAGGCATCTGTTGAGGATTCCGGATCGCTCCGCTTCCAGTTTATTGTCTAAGTCGAGGTCCTCCCGGCCGAGGAAAGATTCCGTGAACTGAACGACGACGAACCGAGAGGCAAGCGCTCCGGAAGGATCGTTGATCTGTGGCGTCTCGTTCGACAGCATTACGAACCGGACACCCAGAGACCCATTCCATGTAGGAAGATACTTTCGCGGGATGGCGATTCCATCTGCACCTGATATTGTGAGGAGGCGTTCGGCGACTTCCTCCGCGTCGGCTTTTAGCCGCGCGTCCCCGATGACCGCGACGGATTTACCGATAGCGTCCTGAAGGCCGAAATGGTCGCCGAGGTTCGCCATCGTCGGCGTAACGACGTTCCGCGGCCCAAGTAGTTTCGGTATCAGCCGTCCGAAGGTTCCTTTGCCCGACCGTCTCGGGCCGACCAGGAGGAAAAGTTTGTGGTACTTCGTTTCCTGGATCAGTAACAGCCCGAGGATCTCCTCCAGCGTGTTGCGGGATTCAAGGTCGTCGTCGAACCAGTCGTCGAGGGACTTCTCCCAAATCGGACAGGTCGCCGCCGGATCGAAGTCGTAGTCCGCACTCCCTCGGTTAAAAAATCGGGGCGTGTGCGCGATGAGTTTTCGGGAAATCACGTCGAGCAAGCCGTTGTGTAGCGCGAGGAAGTTTCGCGCGTCCTTCTCGGACGCGTCGAGGAAGGCGGGCGGTTCCACAGTCTCCGGCACGTTCGCGGCCGCCCGGAGCGCGTCGAGGATGTCCCCGATCCGTACTTTGTTCGGTTTGAACGGGCCGATCCCTCCCTTATTCCACTTGGCCGCCCCATCGAGGAAGCCCCACAGAGCGCATCGGATTTCCCCATCCGATACTGTCCTGAAGTCCTGTCCAGTCCATGAGGAGAATTCACCCCGATGATGTATGAGAACCGGCATCCCTTCTCGGGTGTGCTTCCGGATAATGTATGCCCGCGCACAATTCAACGGGGCCAAAGGGTCGAGAACCAGCGGGGTTCCTTCTCCGACATTCGTTGACGGTCCCCCTGATGACGCCTTCGTCCGACCGTTCCCTTCGCGTGGAAGGGATGGTGCAACGGCTTCCAAGTCGATCTCCTCGAGGTCGTCTTTCAGTAGGTCATCGCGGAGGATCTCGGTCACCTACACACCCCCTGCGGTCGTTCAATATGACAAAGGTGGCCCGCTATCATCACTCAACGGGATCCCGATAATGACTTTCTCGGCGTAGGAAATCCCGGATCTCCTTTTCGGTGATCCGCAGATTTCTTCCGAATCGAACCACCCGCAGGCGCCCCGAGCGAATCCACAAATAGGCGGTGGGAACCGTGATGTCGATACGGGTCGCGAAATCTGAAACCCTGACCAATCTCTGGATCGTTTTGTTGCTCATTGACCCTCCCGGAACCAAAGGATGCTTCCGTATACGCCTGTAGGACGAGAAAGTCATAAATGTCAGGAGGAAACCGATTTGCTTCGGTAATTCTGTTGCGGAAGGAGAATTACGGGAGGATTAAATGGGTGGCTGCATATCCTCAGACCACGGGAGTGGTGTTGGGATCCGTCCCGTGGCCCTCATCAAAGCGTGGATCTTTGCCACATCCGATTCGTCCCTCACGTCCTTGAAGACGGCGTTGTTGAATGTGGCGACGATCCTATAACATGGGCTCCCGAACCTTCTAAAGAAGATCGTTGCCAAGCCATGTACGAGGCGCCAAACCCGGAGGTCCGGTCTGTTCCCCTGTCCAGGTTTGAGATTGGGGAATATTCCCGCCCTAATAATTTGGAGTGTTTCCGGATTCGAGGCAATGGATTGGAGATTCTCGGAAAGCCAGACAAGAAGTTTCGCTACTTCGCCGAAATCAACGTGTTTGTCCTCTCCAACGGGATATTTGATAAACAGCCCAACTTTTGAGATATCGACAAACTGCGCGGCAAGTTCTTCTGTTTGAACGGCGACCTTTGTGAGCGCCTTCGGGCTCCACAAGCAAGCCGGGATATCCTTCGGCATATTTTGTGAGATGACGCAGTATTTCAGGACGCTCCGTATCAGCCATAGCCGATCATTCTCAGAGTCATCCTCTTGCTTGGGATGCTTCTTGATTTCCGCGAGTAATGAGGCCAAGGCGATTTTCATTTTTTCGCGGTTCAACAACTTGGTGATTTGTTCCCGTTCCTTCTGATCCCTCACGGTTTCCTTTATCACTTTCCGGATCTTCCTGTTCCAGGAATTCGAAAGGGGCTTCGTGGATCGTGGGCGAGGGGAGCGCTGTTTCATCGCCACCTCCGTAGCGGCGTTCTATATGAGGAAATCCGGGGGGAAGCACGGCGAGGATAGCCCTCTTGTCATATGTATGGACTTTTCCCTATCGACTATTCTGGCAGGAAAGCACGTGGTTGACTAATATCAGATCGGCAATAGGAAATATTTACTTGGGGTGATTTGAATATTGGAGGTGGGAGGATGGGTAATAAACGAAGAGATCTTCCGCTACCCCTTCCCGGGGAACGTCTTATCAGTTCGTTAAATCGTCTGGAAGAAATGAGAATGAAGTACGGCATCCCTCAAGGGATGCCTTTCATTCTGTTGGATGTTAGTGAAACTGGCTTCCTATCCCTTTCCCAGGCTGCTGCTTACCTTGCACGTTCTCCCCGATGGCTCAGGCGGCTTCTACCGGAGATCCGGCATTACAGACCGCCTGGAGGACAACTGTTATTTCGCAAGAAGGATCTGGACACATTCATGGAGCGATATGCCCGCGATCCGCTCGCGGAAGTCCTATCGCGGCAGAAGAGGCCATTCGATCTCGACGAGATTGTTGACAGGACATTGGCTAACATGGGACTTCCAACGCGTAGGCGGGGAAAAAAGTCATCACCTCCTACTGGTGGGCTATAAGGGAGACCTTTTCCAGGTGCTGGCTAACGAGCGCGGCGGGTCTGGACATGCGCATCACTCCATCCGTTCGGGAATCGTCTACCACGCCTCTGACAACCTATCCACCACGTCTTTCCTCGAAAGTACCTTGGCGCACAACTCCCACCGGTTGTTGTCCGGCGCGATGGTTCCTTCATACCGTAGTTCGAAGGCGTTCTTGGCCTGGTCCCTCTCGTGGATGTACTGATCGACTCGGGCTTCGAGTTCCCCCACGTCCTCGATCCACTCATCCTCAATGGTGTCCGGCAGGCCACCGAAGATGTCGAACTTGTCTTTCAGGCGCCGGGAGAGGACGGAGTAGACCTTCTCGTCCTGGGTGTCGTGGTAGACGAGGTTGAGCATATCGACCGTCGTGCGCGCCTGCCCTATCCGCTTGATGCGGCCGAGGCGCTGTTCAAGTCGGGATGGGTTCCACGGCAGGTCGATGTTGATCAGCGTCCCCAAGGCCTGGAGATTTAGTCCCTCGCAGGCGGCGTCAGTTGCGACGAGCAACCGTATCTCTCGCTTCTTTACCGCCGCCTTGATCTGCTCGCGGTTGACGTTGACGAATTGGCTCCCCCGGAACAGGCCGCTTTTCCCCGTTCCGGCGTAGACGGCCACCGTTTCTTCCGGCCAATCCTTCGCCAGCTCGGAAGCGACCCAGTACACGGTGTCGTAATACTGGCTGAAGATGATGCACCCGTGCTCAAGCCAAGTCTTTTCCTCGGTTCGATACTCGCTAAGGAAGTATTTCACGGCCCCGAGCTTGGGATCCCGGGCCTCGGGACGTGATAGTTCTTCGACGATCGTCTGGAGGTATCCTGCTTCGGTCTCCGTAAGGACACCGATATCCTCGTTCAACTTCTCCGGGTTTTCCTCGTCTTCGATCAGTTCCTTCTTGAGCATTTTTTCGGCGGTCTTCCTGCCGGATTCGAAGCTCGAACAGATCCGCTGGAGCAGGAGCGTTTTCATGAACCCAGCAGCGTGCGTGCGCTTGCGGAGGGATTCTGTGAAATCCTCGGCTGCCCGGTACGCCTGGTCGAAGGGATGGTTCGTCATCAGGCCGAGGCATACGCCGCGGTCGTCGAGAACGAAGTTCTGCCCCGGATACGCCGTCGCTCCGAGTTTTGGATCCGGGTGGACATCGACAGCGATCTTCGGGAGAAGACCCTGCTCCTCCAGTACGTCCCGCCGACGGAGAATCGTATGCCGGAGAATCGGGTTGTTCTCCCTGAAATATCCAGGCTCCATCGTCTTTCGGACTTCCTCCTGCTCCACGAATCCTAATTCCATGAAGGAACGGTCAGAGAAGAAGGTTTTGGCATCGATACCCATCTGGGAGCGCAGCGTGTATGTTTCCGCAGGAGGCGGCAGCGGATTGCGAAGGAGCTCCCAGGCTTCTCTCTCATCGGCGGGGATGGCTTCTCCCTTGACGAAAGGAAGGGCGCGATCGTGCTTGGCCCAGACGCTGACGATTTCCCTGCCGAGGACGAATTCAACCCCGGAGTTCAGAATGGCGAGCAGATCCCACAGCTCCCGGACTTCGGTCTGTATCGGGGTGGCGGTACCCAGGATGAGGTTTTTCGTCTTCGGAGCCACCCGGAACATGAAATCGAGCAGGTAATTGGGCTGGTCCTTCTTGTCTCCGAGCCCTCCCCGGCGCCGAGCCCTGTGGGACTCGTCGAGGACGACCGTCCCGTACCTGCGGCCCAAGAGGGCTTCCCGCTCCTCGCTACCATGGGCAAAGATGAGCCCCGTCGAGACGATAGCTACTTGGTACGGGCACCGGACGACGTCTCGTGCGCCGTTCGTCCGGATGATGTGGCCGTCGGGGTCGACCCACACCTTCTTGTTCGAGACCCATA
>Ga0209211_10005940_pt1 | contig 17961 bp, 21 predicted proteins | sample RifGroA2_FD_183992 | JGI IMG/M metagenome (GOLD analysis project Ga0209211, IMG submission 183992) | Groundwater microbial communities from Rifle, Colorado, USA - Groundwater A2 (SPAdes) (version 2) | ecosystem: Environmental > Aquatic > Deep subsurface > Groundwater | place: Rifle, Colorado... | reverse complement strand
GTTTACCCCGCATGGCGGGGCGAGAAGAGAGAATAACTGTTAAAAATTTATTACGCCACCTTAGCTCAGCGGTAGAGCAACTGTTTTGTAAACAGTAGGTCCTCGGTTCAAATCCGAGAGGTGGCTTTATGCGTTCAAGTGAAATAAGAAAAAAGTTTTTAGAGTTTTTTAAATCAAAGGGGCATGCGATAATCCCTTCTTCTTCTCTTGTTCCAAGCGAAACGGACCCTACGGCGCTTTTCACCACCGCCGGAATGCACCCGTTAGTGCCATATCTTTTAGGTTCGGAACATCCGGGCGGCAGGCGAGTGGTTAATATTCAGAAATGCGTTCGGACCGGAGATATAGACGAAGTGGGCGACGCGCGCCATCTTACTTTTTTTGAGATGATGGGCAATTGGTCCTTCGGCGACCCCAAGACGGCCGATGGCATCGGGGCAGGCTACTTTAAAAAAGAAGCGATAGAATGGAGCTGGGAATTTTTAACGGACAAAAAATGGCTGGGTTTAGATAAAAACCGGTTGGCCGTTTCTGTTTTTGCCGGAGATAATGACCTGCCTGCCGGCAGGCAGGCGCAACCATTTGACGAAGAGGCTTTTGATTTATGGAAGAATTTGGGCATATCAGAAAAAAGAATTGCCAAATTGCCTAAGAAAAATAATTGGTGGGGACCGGCCGGCCAAACCGGACCGTGCGGGCCGGATACGGAAATGTTTTACTGGATTGGAGATGCAGATAAAATTCCGGACAGTTTCAACGACGACAACGATTTATGGGTGGAAATATGGAACGATGTTTTTATGCAATATAACAAAGGCGAAGACGGCAAATATTATCCTTTGAAACAAAAAAATGTTGATACCGGAATGGGGCTGGAAAGAATTGCGATGGTGATGCAAGGAAAAGATAATGTTTACGAAACGGACTTATTTGAGCCAATCATTAATAAAATCAAAAATCAAAAATCTGCCTCGTCGGCAGACAGGTCAAAAATCAAAACTGAAGAAAATTCTATCAGAATTATTGCGGATCATGTTAAAGCAAGTGTTTTTATAATTGGAGATGAAGTAGCTCCGTCCAATGTCGGCAGGGGATATATTTTAAGAAGGCTAATAAGAAGAGCTGTAAGGCATGGCAAATTGTTGGGGATTGAAGAAAGTTTTTTGGCGGGAGTAGCCGAACCTGTTTTTGAAATTTATAAAGAATTTTATCCGGAACTTTCGCAAAAAAAAGAGATGATTTTAAGTGTTATAGCCGAGGAAGAAAGAAAGTTTAAAAAAACATTGGAAAAGGGGTTGAAAAAATTTAATGAGTATTATGAAGTTTATTGGAATAAAAAATTGTTCGAAAGAGGATTGCCAGGAAGTGTTGTTTTTGATTTATATCAAACCTACGGATTTCCAATAGAAATGATTATAGAAGAAGCAAAAAGCAGACAATTGGAGGTTGAATTGGAAGGTATTTATGGTTTTTATCAAAGACAAAAAGAGCATCAGCATCTTTCTAAAACGGCTTCCGCCGGAATGTTTAAAGGCGGGCTGGTGGATGCGGGAGAGAAAACGACGAAATACCATACGACCACGCATCTTTTACATCAGGCTTTGAAAATAGTTTTGGGCAATAGTGTTAATCAAAAAGGAAGCAACATCACTTCCGAAAGATTGCGTTTTGATTTTTCTTGGCCGGAAAAAATGACCAAAGAACAAATAGAAAAAGTGGAACAAATCGTCAATGGAAAAATAAAGGAGAATTTGCCGGTGGCTTGGAAAGAAATGGAGCTAGAAGAAGCCAGAAATTCCGGCGCCATCGGCCTATTCGGGCACAAATATGAAACAAAAGTGAAAGTTTATACCGTGGGAGATATCGCCAAAGGTGGGCAACTTTTTTCCAAAGAGATTTGTATGGGGCCGCATGTTGCCTCAATCGGCGAACTCGGCCGTTTCAAAATCGTCAAAGAAGAAGCCGTCTCATCTGGCGTGCGACGTATCAAAGCAATATTAGAATAAAATATCTTACACCGTAAAATACTAGCACTAAGTTACTACCTATTTGGACGATAGGAAAAATAGATTATAATGAAAATGAAATAATAAAAAATGACAAAAATAGATCAAAACAAAATTAAATCAATCAGAGAAAAGCACTCAAAAGGAGAGCTGGTCAAAGATATTCTAAAAAGCTTGGCGTTTGGCGGAGTTTTAGCGGCGGGGCTTGCTTTGCCGAACATTGTTCAGTTATTGGACTTCTTTGGCGTTACGAAATCGTCTGAAAAATTTAAAATCATCGGGGCTGTTGAAAGGATGAAACAAAATAAATTACTTAAGATTTACCATAAAGACGGTGCTGATATTATAGAGATAACGGAATTAGGCAAGAAAAAAGTTCTTTCTTACGATTTGGAAAACATAAAAATAATTAGGTCGAATAAATGGGACGGGTATTGGAGACTTGTCATTTTTGATATTCCGGAAAAAAATGGAAAAGCCCGCAGGGCGTTGAGTCAAAAATTAAACGAAATGGAATTTTTTCCGTTGCAAAAAAGTGTTTTTATTTGTCCGTTTGAATGCAAAGATGAAATAGACTTTGTCACGGAATTTTTTGGAATTAAGAAATATGTAAGATTTGTATTAGCAAAAAATATTGAAAACGACGAATTTCTAAGAAGTTATTACAATTTATAAAATAAATAAATACTCAGTAAGCAAAGCAACATTGCAACATTCTTGTCTATTCTACCTATCGTTCAAATAGACAATAGATGAATAAATAAAATGAGAAAAGTGTTTAAAATAATTTATAAAACAAAAAGCTATTTTATTGGTTTTAATTTCCAGAAGTCAAACCAGATTCGTTTTTCAAATTGTTCGGTGGTAAGCGGCTGATAGTAGGAAAGCGGGCTGAAAAATTTGTAGGTTACGGCGATTATGACGACCATTATAATTAGGCCGATGTAAAGTTTTTTGGATTTAGCCGCGATTTTATCTTCAAAAATGTAATTAAAAACTAGAAACGCTAGAATAAAAGAAAAAAGAAGAGGGATAAAATAATGATATAAGTACATCACCCGCTCTATCCGAAGCATTATCGCCATATAGATGACATAAAGCGTCGCGAAAGCGGTTATTAAGTAAAACAGACTCTTGTTTTTAATCGGAGTTTTAAAAACAATTCGGCCGATTATCAGAATGAGAGATAAAATTATTCCGGCTAGTCCCAGAAACCAAGTTATCGGATTAACCTGCAAGTACATATATCTGACGCCGTCGCCGCTTTTTTCCCAACGGTAATTGATGCTCTTGTCGCCGATCAGCCACGCGAGAGGATAACTGCCGTTTTCGTCCGGTTTGCAGACATCAAGTTTGGGTACGCCATTGTTGTAATTGGCCATATAAGCGAGGTTGTCTTTCAACATCGTCGGGAAATATTTCGGGTCGGAAGTAATGCCTTTGGTCATAATTTCTTTGTATTCCTCGGAAGCTTTGTAAAATTTGCCGTCCGCGGCAAATTTGCCCAAAGAAAAATGGATATACCAAACTAAAGAAAAAATAGCGGCGGAACCGGCGGCAAAAAACAAGCCATTTATTATTAATTTTTTAGTAACATCAAGGACAGTCCTTGATGTTAACATAAAGGACTGTCCTTGATGCTTGATATCCAGGAAGAAAAGAAAAGGAAATAGAAAAGCGGTTATCGCTCCGGTGGCCTTGATGGATACGGTAAGCCCGACTAATATTCCCAAAACAAAATAATTGAGCAAAGTTTTTTTGGAAAGTTTTTGGACTAAGTAAACGAAATAAAGAATTGCCAAAAGGATGAAAAACAAATGACTGCCTTCCAGCATGGCGGCGCGGGAGTGAGTGATCAGGGCGTTTTCAAAAATATAAAGGGAAGAAAAAAGAAGGGAAGTATGGGGATTTTTGGAAATAAAATAAAGTATGTAGAAAAAGACTATGGCCGAAAGCCATGAGAACAAAGCGGAGAAAAATCTCATGCCGGCGAAAGAATAGCCTTCGGGAAAATCTTTGATGTAATCCGTTTGAGTGAATTTATGCAGTTCGCTTTTAGCGATATTATCGTTTGGGTGAATCAGATATTCACCAAGCGCGACAAATAATTTCCCAAGTGGCGGGTGCGCTTCCATAAACATCACTCCCGTCAGATATTTCTGGGCGGAAGAGATGTGGTAATTCTCATCCCAGAAAACGGAGGGCGGATAATCGTAATTTTTGAAATAGGTGAAATAAGAAACAATTAGTATGATTGCCGTATAAAAAATAAGGACGTTTCTTTTTCGGGAAAAAAGTTTTTTGAAATAGTTAATCATTTTTTATTTTCAAGTATTTTTTTAATTTTAATAATTCGCGCAAATATTCTTTCGTCACTTTTAAAACATTAACTCGGCTTTTGCTCGCAGTTTTGTCCCTATCTTGCCAGATGACCGGTATTTCTTTTATTTTCATTCCCTCTGCGGCCGAGCGGATAACCAATTCGGTATCAAAAAAGAAGGAGTTGTTTTTTACCAGCGGCAATATTTTATTTATAACATTTTTATTGGCGCCTTTGAAGCCGCACGGATAATCTTTTATCTTGAGCCCGAACATTAAGCGAGTAAGAAGACTGAAAACTTTGGAAGTGATTTTTCTGGCCAGCGTCCTTTTGGCGGAAGACTCTTTGATGAAACGGGAACCGATAACCAAATCATTGCCGTTTTCCAATTCTTTTATAAGAACGGGCAGAGCGGACAAATCGGTGGCCAAATCGGCGTCCATAAAAACATAAAAATCGGCGTCAAAACTTTTCCAGCTTTCTCTTATAGCCAACCCTTTGCCTTTTTGCGGAATGAATTTGTAAATAATCTTGCCATCGGATTCTTTTTCCAATTTTTTCGCCATATCCGCCGTGCGGTCGGCGGAGTTATTATCGCTTATAATTATTTTCCAATCGCAGCCGGCTAAATTTAAAGAACAGTAGTCAAATAATTTTTTTGCTGAGTTTGAAATTATTGTTTCCTCGTTGTAGACGGGAAGCGATATGATTATCTTAACCATAAATATAAGAGAATACAAAAAATAAAATTGTTAAAATTGCGAAAACAATGGATAAAACATAACCAAAATATTTCAGCATTTTTAATTTGTTTTTTAAATTTTCTAATCCTAATGCGCAAAGAAACGCAACAGGTGCCATAACAGGAAATATGTATCTGAAATCAGCTTGAGACGAATAAGGATGTTTTATTCTGGTGACGATTAATATCAGCAGAGGAATTATTATACTGGCAAAGACGGCAAATAATACTCCCGGTATGTTTCTAATCGTTGTTTTTTTTCTTGATAATGCCAAAGATAAAATGACGAAAAAATAACCGGCGATAATAATAAAAAATGAACTGATCAACTTGGCTGTTACAACGATATTTTTGTTTTTTCCAAAATCAAACTCTCCGAAAAGCGATGATTTTAATAAATAATTCCAATAATATTGCCGCCCTGTTTCATCTGACCATGGATTCATAAACGGTTCATTGATGAAAGTTTTAATATCAAATTTGAGATAATTTGCGAGGCGGTTGCTTACCAGAAGAGCTCCGTTTAAAGCATGGATGTTGCCAATTACAAAATCTTTTGATTTTGAATCATTATTTTTGTAATTGATTATCGGCATATATAGGGCTAGCGAAAAACCGATCGTAAAAACAACAAAAAAAATAAGGCCATTTTTAAGATAAGAAAAATAATTATCGTTTTGCTTTAAACTCACTAGCCATTTATAAATAAAGGTAATTGCGACCACTAAAACCAGCATAAAACCATTTGATTTTACCAGCATGGATAAAACGCTAAAAAGCAAAGACAAATAAAACCACTTTTCATTTTCTTTTTGAGCCCATTTTATTAAATAATAAAATCCCGCCGCATAAAGCGCGTAAAGCAATGTGTCATTCCCGATTCTGACGGAATGAATTATGCTGGAAGGCCAAAAAGTTATCAGTAGCACGGTTATTCTGGTTATGTTTCTTTCAGTATTAAGCGCGGAAATTGTTTTTATTCCAAAAAAAATGAAAATTAAAAAAAACAATAATGATAATAATTGCAAATAAAAATACGGGTTATCGGTTCCGGCGGATTGAGCCAGCCAATAAACTGTTGATGAAATAATGTAATAAGTTGGCGGTTGAAAACATTCCCAACAATCAGTGGATAAAGGCAGAGATTTGTTTTGAATCAAGTATTTAATGTAATCAATATGTCCGCCTACCACATCGTGTGTTCGTGTGTCGTAGGGGGTGTAACTTAAATAGAAAACTCTGATAATTATCCCTAAAATGAATATGGTTATCAGAATTTTGTCTCTGCCTTTAATTTTATTATTAAGCCAGTAGGCAATGTTTTTCATTTATTATTAGCGGTTCTAAATAATTTATTGGTAATTCTAAATTTTAGATATTTTAACGATTCAATAATTGTTCCTATGCCGTATTTAACACTGCGCTTAAAATTTATAGAAGACGCCTCGGGAAAATATTTAACAGGCACCGGTATCTCTCCTATTTTATACCCCTTTTTAATTATTTGAAAAAGCATTTGGCTATCAAAGATAAAATCATCCGAATTTTTCGTAAAATCTATGGTTTCCAACACTTCTCTGCGATAAGCTCGCATGCCGGAATGCCATTCCGACAAGTTTTGCCCGCTTAGAATGTTTTCAAAGATAGTTAAGGCGCGATTAAATATGTATTTATAAAAAGGCATTCCTCCGGCAAGAGCTTCATGGCGATTTCTTATGCGCGAACCCAACATGACATCAAAATAGTCGTTGTCTATAAATTCAACAAAATATTTTATAAGTTTTGGATCGTATTGATAATCAGGGTGGAGCATTACTATTATTTCAGCGTTTCTTTCAAGGGCGATTTTATAGCAAGTTTTTTGATTTCCGCCGTATCCCTTATTTTTATCGTGCCTGTGAATAATTAAGGGTATTTTACTGGTTTGACTTAAGCGATTTGCCAATTTTACAGTATCGTCTTTGCTTAAGTCGTCTACCAAAATAATCTCATTAACCCATCCTATTGGTATGTCATTTAGAGTTTTTTCTAAAGTCATTTCCGCATTATACGCAGGCAACACCACTATTACTTTTGAAGATATAATTTGTGTCATACTAAATTTTATTTTATGCATACCATTATACTACAATTTCAACTTTTTCATTATTTTTCCGCCGTGTTATAATATAACCAATGACATTTTTCAGCAAAACTCCAAAAAGCAAAGTTGTCGCTGTCATAGACATCACCAGCTCGTCCGTGGGCGGAGCGCTAGTAGAAAGCAATGAGGGCTGTCCCGTTGCCGTTTCGGCCGCGCCGAGATCGCCGGTTAATTTTCTTTTTGACGTGAGCCTTGAAGCTTCTCTGCGGTGCACGGCGGAGTCGCTCCGCCTCACGGCAAAAAAATTAAAAAGCCTGCGTTCTGGGAAAATAGACGAAGTTTTGTGCGTTTTTTCTTCTCCATGGTTTTCTTCCAAGACAAAAATAATAACCGTAACGAGAGAAAAACCTTTTGAATTGAGAAATGATTTTTTCAGCGAGATTATTGAAGAAGAAGAAAAAAATTTCACCCCGCTTGAAACTGGCATGTCGAAGCGTGGCGAAAAAAATAGCCTATTCATAGAACATGAAGTCATAAAGGCCGAGTTAAACGGATATTATGTCAAAAACCCCATCGGCAAAAACGCCCGGTCGGTCAAGTCGCATATTTATTTGAGCGTCGGGGTGGAAAAAGCGATGGAAATGGCTAGAAGAGAGATTGAAAAAGTTTTTATTCACACCCCCTTGAGATTCGCGACTTCATCCCTTGTGGCGTTTAAAGTTCTAAGTGATATAATAAAAAACAAAGAAGGATATTTAATAATAGACATAGGGGGAGAAACCACGGAAATAAATATTATTCGCAATAATGTTTTGGAGATGTCCGCTTCTTTTTCCAAAGGAAAAAATCTTTTGTTCAGAAAAGCGGCCACCACTCTTAATACTTTCCTTGGAGAAGCGTCTTCAATCGTTAGAGCTTATTCCGCGGGACATAGAACGTTGGAAAGTTCGGATAAAATAGCCGAGGCGGTAAAGGAATCAATTGAAGAGTGGCGCGATTCTTTAAAAAATTCGCTGTCCGTCATGGCGAAGAGCGCGCTTCTTCCTCAAAATGTTTTTATAATCGGCGGCGATCCGGTTTGCAGGTTTTTTTCTTCCTGCCTTGAAAAAAGCGATTTCTCCGAGTTTACGGTTTTGAACAAGCCTTTTGTCGCGCAAAAGATAAAGTCCGAATGGCTGTCGCGCTACTTTAAAACAGGCGATTATCAGAGCAAAGACATGGACATAATACTTATGATAGAGGCTGTTTACGCCGATAAATTTTTAGAAATTAATCCGCCTCTCGCGGAAACGAATATATGCCAAGAAAAATAATAAAAGACGTTTTTTTAAAAAATAGGGAGAGGGAAATACCCCTTGATGAAGAATTAGAAATGGAAAAAACAAAAAAAAGCCGTTTCCTTTTTAAATTTATAATATCTTTTCTGATTCTAGTTTTATTGGGCGCTTTTGGGGCGGTGATGTTAAACAGGATTTCCACGGCCGCCGTCAACATTTCTCCTTACAAGGAAACGCTGGCTGTTGATTCAAGGCTTAGAGCGCGGGCCAACACGACAACCGATGGTTTGCCGTTTGAGATCGCGCAATTAAGCGCGGAAGAAAGCGGTCTTATTACCGCCACGGGAATAACTTCGGGAGGGCAAAGGGCGAGCGGCAAGATAACCGTTTACAACAATTACGGCAGCGCGCCTCAAAAACTCATAGCCAATACCAGATTTGAAACAAGCGACGGGAAAGTCTACAGAATCAAAGGGGCTATTTCCGTGCCTGGGATGGGTGTATTGGAAGCGACCGTTTACGCCGACCAAGCGGGGGAAGAATACAATATCGGGCCGTCTGACTTCACTCTCCCCGGCCTCAAAGGAGGGCCGCGTTTTGAAAAAGTGTTTGCCAAATCCAAAACGACAATGTCCGGCGGATCCAGCGGAAATTCCAGAATAGTCAATAAAGAAGATATTGAAAGCGTCAAGGCGGCGGTCAATGAAAAATTAAAAAACCGCTTGACGGAGACGCTTTCCAAGCAAAAACCGGAAGGCTATGTTCTTTTTGCCGATGCGGTAAAAATTGAATACGCAGAAAATCCAGATAATCCGAAAGTTGGAGATTCATCCGGCCGTTCAATGGCATTTAAGACAAAAGGTTCGGCTACCGGTTACTTGTTCAAAAAGGACGCCTTGGCCAAAGCGCTGGCAGACGACAGTTCTGGGGACTTGAAAAAAGCTCCGAAAAACGAGCCGGTTGCGGTAGACAATGTTGAATCGCTTGATTTCAGTTTGATATCCGTTGACGCCAAAAACAAAGAAATAACCGTCAGGTTGAAAGGCAATGCCGATTTCGTTTGGGTGGTGGACACGGCCAAACTTCTTGAAGAAATAATAAATTACAAAGGGAAAGATTACACCTCCGTTTTTCAGAATTATCCCGCCATTGAAAAAGCGGCTATAGTCCAAAGCCCCAAATGGTGGCCAAGATTTCCCAAAGACAAAAGCAAGATAAAGATAAATATTGAAATCAGCAAGGCGACGACGACTTCAAGTCAACGATAAAAATAAACAAAAGATTTTTTCTCTGAAATATTGTTTCTCGTAAAGTTATCACTTTTTCTGCTATCGCCTAAAAAGTGATAACAAACTATCAAACATTGGTAAATATCAAGGTTCAATATTTATGTTTGCAATTATCACACATAAATGCTATAAAGAAAGAGCCGTGTGGCTCTTTGAAATTTTTTAAAATTCTATTAAGGAGGGAGGCTTGTATGGAATTAGTAACGTTGGGTGGCATAAACAAAGAAGAATTTTTGGCCAGTCTTGATGCAAAAGGAAAGGAACAAAAGCAGCAAGAAGAAAGTGCTGGGTGTAAAATAGAAATATTCAACCCTATGCCAGCGGAAGGAATTGTTGATGCCGTTGTTTCAAAAAAACTCGCGGAGATGAGAAGCGTAGAGGTAGAAAAGATGAAGGCCGAAGAAGTAGAAAGAGAAAAGTTTAAAAATGCGGTAACCTTTACCGACATTCCAGCTACCATCAAAAAGGCCGGTTTTTATTCGGACGGATCGCCGAGAATGGCTATTGCCGGGCTTTTGCATGGGGATGTAAGATTTGATATTAGTAGCCAGCAGGCTAAATATCATTCGGAAAGTGCAATATCGTTTAATGATAGTTTGGAGATTGTTTTGTCCGACATAAAAATCGACCGGAGAAGTCAAATTTACTTTTTTGTTGGTTTTGTGGCGGTTATGGCAAGTATGTTTATAGCAACACAAGCACTAAGTTCCAACCCTGATGTAACTATTCTTATCGTCGGTTTTGTCATTCCATTCCTCACTTTAATTGTGGTGTCGGTTTTTTATGATGTCTTAAGATATGATAAGCTTTTCTCATATTTAGCGTTGTCAGATATTGGCAAAGTGAGAGTGAGAACGAGATCTAATTTTATTACAAAAGTACCGACAGTGTTGGAAAGCGTCTTGTCCAAAATTTCTGGACCAGGACCTTTTGCCATCTTATTTGAGGTTACTCAAGGATGGAAAAAGATAAAACTAGACCCGGTTATTTTTAGGGTTATCAACATTGGAGACAGTCAATTTTTTGAACCAATGGTGGGATACGATATGACACCGTTGGAAAAGAAATCTCTTGTTGAAAAAACCTAAATAAATTCTTAGTAGAATTAAAGACTTACAGAGCCAGAATACTTGATTAACATTTTTAAGTATTTCTGGCTCTTTTTTTGCGATTTTACAATTAATATATTTTCAGATATAATCAAACAATATGAATAAGGAAATAAAAGAAAAAATAAATAATCAATTTTCTTTTTTAAGAGATAAGTACCACATTAGAAAGATGGGTGTTTTTGGGTCTTTCGCTAGAGGTGAAGAAAAGAAAGGAAGCGATATAGATATATTGGTGGAATTTAATGTTCCTGTCGGTTTTTTTGATTTCATAAAACTGGAAAATTTTTTGAGCAAAGTTTTACGCAGAAAAGTTGATTTGGTTTCAAAAAAAGCTTTAAAATCAACGATAAAAAAAGATATTCTTAAAGAAGTGCAATATGTCTAAAAGAGGAATAAAACTTTATCTTGAAGATATTAAGGATTCTATTCGAAAAATAGAAAAATACACGCGTGGCGTTGGTCTTGATAAATTTTCCAGAGACGAAAAGCTGATTGATGCGGTTGTGAGAAATCTTTCAATCATCGGTGAAGCAGTCATAAATATACCCAAAGAAATCAAAGGCAAAAATCCCGATGTGGCATGGAAAGAAATTAAAGGAATGAGAAACAAAGTTATTCATGAATATTTCGGCATTGACGAGTATTTAAATTTCCGAAAAATTTTATAATTATTTGACAGTATTTTTGTTTCTGCTAGTATAAACGCATAACTTTGATGGCAGACATGTCCGACAAAATTTCTATTGGACTCGTGACAGAGGCTTTGCCTAATGCGACTTTTCGTGTTCGTATGGACGATGCGAGCGAAATAATCGCTTATTTATCCGGCAAAATGAGGCTGAACAGGATTAAAGTTTTGGTCGGAGACAAAGTCAAAGTGGAGATGAGCGAATACGGCAAAACGAAAGGCCGAATTGTTCACAGGATGTAAGCGCCAAACGTTCTAAAAAATGAGAGTAAAGACTTCAATAAAAACAATGTGCAAAGACTGCAAACTCGTCAAAAGAAAAGGGAGGCTTTATAATATTTGCAAAAAAACGCCCAAGCACAAACAAAGGCAAGGATAAATATATAATATGAGAATAGCGGGAACAAACATACCGGATAATAAAAGATTGGAAATAGCCTTGGGCTATTTATATGGCATCGGCGATTCTTTGGCCAGAGATATCTTGACCAAGGCTAAAATTTCTTTTGACAAAAAAGCCAAAGATTTGAGCGAAAGCGAACAGAACGTCATTAGAGATTTAGTGGGGAAGCATAAAATTGAAGGAGATTTGCGACGAGAAATAGCGGCCAACATCAAACGGCTGAAAGAAATAAAAACTTACCGGGGAACCAGACATAGCAAGAGATTGCCGTCCAGAGGGCAAAGAACAAAAACCAATTCCAGAACACTGAGAGGAAATGTCCGCATCACGATGGGCAGCGGAAGAAAGAAGGCGGAAAAAACATAAAAATATGGGTAAAAAAAGAATTACAGAAGAAAAAAAAGAAGAAAAGGCAGGCGCTAAACCGGCCGTTTCTTCTGCTAAATCCGCAAAGGTCAAGGTGTCAAACGGAACTTTGTATATACGGTCAACTTACAATAATACGCTTATGACGCTGACCGACAAAAATGGCAATGCCCTGTTCGCTTCAAGTAGCGGGGCGTTGGGCTTCAAAGGAGCCAAAAAGGGCACGCCGTTCGCTTCAGCCAAGATTGCGGAACTTCTGGCGGACAAGGCCATAAATGCCGGAATAAAAGAAGTGGATGTGGTGATAAAAGGAGTCGGAGCTGGAAGAGAATCGGGCATAAGAACGATTGCCGCAAAAGGAATAGAAATAAGCGCGATTAGAGATGTGACGCCGATACCGCATAATGGTCCCAAGCCTAAAAAACCAAGAAGAGTGTAAAAAATTATGATGCAAGATAAATGCAAAAAATGCAGAAGGGTCGGAGAAAAACTTTTTCTAAAGGGGGAGAGGTGTTTTGGCCCCAAATGCGCCATAACTAGGAAGCCCTACGTCCCAGGACCGGCTACAAAATCAGGCAAAACAAGAAGAGCCTCTTCAACCGAATATGGCATCAAACTCAGAGAAAGACAGAAAATAAAATTCAGCTACGGTTTGAGAACAAGGCAATTTGATAACTATACCAAAGAAGCGGAGAATAAAGCCGGAGGAGGCAACGTTATGGCCGCGCTTTACAGTTTTCTTGAATCGCGATTGGATAATGTCGTTTTCAGGATGGGTTTGGCTGATTCCAGATCGGTCGCCAGGCAGATCGTGACTCACGGACACGTGATGGTTAACGGCAGGAGAGTGGATATTCCGTCATACAGAGTTTCTGTCGGAAGTAAAATAAACGTTAGGCCGCAATCGGCCGTTAAAGCGGTTTTCAAAGATATTGACGCAAAGATGAAAAAATACAATCCGCCCGTTTGGCTGAAACTGGACAAAACTAAAAAAGAAGGAGAAATTATAGGAATGCCGGCGGCCGCCAACGCTTAATTATTGGATTTTAATAAAAATATGGACTACAAAATAGGATTGCCGTCAAAACCAAAAAAAGTGTTTGAAGAAGGGAATAGCGGAGTTTATGAAATTAGCGGGCTTTACGCCGGCTACGGGCATACTCTAGGCAACTCCTTAAGGAGAATAATATTGTCCTCCATACCGGGAGCGGGCATAACTTCGGTAAAAATTGAAGGAGTCCCCCACGAGTTTTCCAAAATAAACGGCATAAAGGAAGATGTTATAACCATTCTTTTGAATTTGAAAAAAGTGAGGTTTAAGATGAACACGGATGAGCCTCAAACGGCAAAAATTTCCGCCAGCGGAATGACCACTGTGACAGCGAAAGACATTGACGCTCCTTCTCAATTGGAGATTATGAACAAGAAAGAACACATTGCCACCCTGACTTCAAAAGAAGCGAAGCTTAATATTGAATTTACAGTGGAAAAAGGCCTGGGTTATGTTTCCAGGGAAGAATTGAAGAAAGACAAGGTTAACATAGGAACGATTGTTTTGGACGCCGTTTTCACTCCGATCAAAAAGGTGAATTACGAAGTGGAAAATATGCGGGTTGGAGACAGAACAGATTATAACAGGCTGATAATTTCGGTTGAAACGGACGGCTCCATCACTCCGGCGGAGGCTTTGGAAAAATCAATAGAAACGATGATTCATCATCTTAAGGCCATCATCGGGTTCCAAGAAAAAGAGGAAGCGGAGATTAAAAGCGCCTCCGTTGAGAAAAAAGAAACAGAAGAGGAAGAAGACAAAGAAGAAGAAAAGAAAGAAATGGAAGCGGGAGATAAAGAAGTTTTGAAAACCAGAGTGCAAGATTTGGAATTATCGGCCAGAACGCTTAATGTGCTGGAAACGGCCGGCATTAGGACTTTGGGCGGATTGGCCAAAAAGAAAGAATCGGATTTAATGGAAATGGAAGGCGCCGGCAAGAAAGTCGTTCAAGAAATAAAAAGAGCGCTTGGAAACTACGGACTGATTTTAAAGTAAACATTTTTTAGATTGAAACATGAGGCACCATAATACAAAAAGAAAATTCGGAAGAGAAACAAATCAAAGAAGAGCTTTAATGAAGTCTTTGGCTGTTAATCTTATAAAAAACGACAAAATAAAAACCACCGAAGCTAAAGCCAAAGAGTTGAGGCCTTTTATAGAGAAGCTTGTCACCAAGGCGAAAGGCGGAGATTTGGCTAAAAGAAAACTGGTTATTTCAACAATCGGGGTTTTGTCAACCAAGAAATTGTTTGATAAAATAGCGCCGAAATACAAAGATAGAAATGGAGGTTATACCAGAATTACCAAAATGCCGAGAAGAAAGACCGACGGCAGCAAGATATCAATAATAGAGTTTGTTTAATTTTAATTTATGAAAGAATACACAATAGACGCGAAAGGAATAGCTTTAGGCAGAGCCGCTTCGGAAGTGGCGGCCATTTTGCGCGGGAAAAATGACGCGAGCTTCAAGGAAAATGCCGTTCCGGACATCAAACTTACTGTTTTGAACGTGGATCAGATTAAATTAACCGGCCAAAAAAGCAAGCAAAAAGAATACAAAACTTACGCGGGCTATCCGGGATCGTTAAAGTCAGTTCCAATAGAAAGAGCGATTGATAAAAAAGGCAAAGCCTTTGTTTTCAGAACGGCTGTTTTGGGGATGTTGCCGAAAAGCAAGCTTCAAATCAAAATGATAAAAAATTTGATATTAAAATAAAATTTATGGCGGTAAAAAAAGAAACAAAAATAAAAAAAGATAAAAAAGCGGAGGGGGCTGGTATTTATATAGAAGCGATCGGCAGAAGGAAAACATCTGTAGCTAGAGTGCGGTATTTTGCCAAATCGGAAGGGGGTGTCATTATAAACGGCAAAAAACTGAATGAATATTTCCCAACCGATGAATTAAGGGCGATCGTTGAGAGCCCGATGAAGAAAGCCAAAATAGAAAAATACGAGATTACCGTCAGGTTGTCCGGCGGAGGCATACATTCGCAAGCCGAGGCCTTAAGGCACGGCATCAGCCGGGCGCTGATTGAGTCCGTTTCGGAATTAAGGGGAGAATTAAAGCCGCTCGGATTTCTTATGAGAGACCCGCGAATGAAAGAAAGGAGAAAGTTCGGCTTGAAGAAGGCCAGAAAAGCTCCGCAGTGGAGCAAGAGATAGTTTGTTCAGACCATCAAGGCGTTGCCTTGCCGCAAGGCAACGCCTTGATGGTCTTTGTTTTTAAATTAATTAAACAATCATGAAAAAAACAAAAATAGTGGCGACAATAGGCCCGGCGACATCAAGCCAAAAAACTTTAGAAGATATGCTTAAGGCCGGCATGAATGTCGCAAGATTAAATTTTTCCCACGGCGATTTCGCCGAGCATCAGCCTAAAGTGGACAACACCCGCGCCGCTTCGGAAAAAACCGGTTTGCCGGTGGCTATAATGCAGGATCTTGGCGGGCCGAAAATAAGAATCGGCGATTTCTATAAAGAAAGCATTACCTTGAAAGAAGGCCAAACTTTCACCCTTACAACGGAAAAAATCGTCGGAAACGAGAAAAAAGTTTACGTCAATTACGCTCCGTTGCCCAAGGAAGTGAAAGCGGGCGGTCTTATAATGCTCCACGACGGGAAAAAGAAATTGGAGATAACGGATATAAAAAGCAACGAGGTTATCTGTAAAGTCATAATAGGCGGAGACATAAAAGGCAGGAGAGGCGTCAATTTGCCCGGAGCGAAGCTTTCCGTTAAGTCTTTGACGGAAAAAGACAAAAATGATCTTGAATTTGGCATAAAAAATAAAGTGGATTTTGTAGCTTTTTCTTTCGTCAGAAGACCGGAAGACGTGATGGAGCTGAGAGAAATTCTCAATAGTAAAAAATCAAAAGCTCGAATAATCGCCAAAATTGAGGACGTGGAGGGTTTGGAAAATATTGATAAAATTATTGAGCTGGTGGACGGCATTATGATAGGCCGGGGAGATTTCGGCATTGAGATAGGCGTGGAAAATATGCCGATGGTGCAGAAAGAGATAATAAAAAAATGCAACAAGGCTGGCAAACCCGTTATCACCGCCACTCATATGTTGGAATCAATGATAAAGTCGCCCGTTCCCACTCGAGCGGAAGTGTCCGATATCGCCAACGCCATTTTGGACGGCACCGACGCGGTGATGCTTTCCGAAGAAACCACTTTGGGAGAATATCCGGTGGAAGCCGTCAATATGATGACCAAAGTGGCCGAAAGAGTAGAAAAGGAAATGGGTTATTCCAAAAAAGATTTTATGGGCAAGGGCAAAGACAGTATTACCGATGCCGTGAGTTCTGAAGCGGTGGACTTGGCTCACAACATAGGCGCTAATTTTATTGTGGCGCTTACTTTAACCGGTTTTACGGCAAGAGTGATTTCAAGATTTAGGCCGACGCAGGAAGTTTTAGCCTTTACTCCGGACGAAAAAACGTTCAATCAGCTTAATTTAAGTTTTGGCGTTCGCCCCGCATTACTGAAAGATAAGTTTGAGAGACTTTCGCAAGTGTCCAAAGCGGCCAAAGAATATTGCTTGAAAAGCAAACTTGCCAAAAAAGGAGAAAACATCGTCATCGTCGCCGGCATTCCATTCGGCAAAAAAGGCTCCACCAATACTATTTTGGTGGAGAGGATATAAAAAATAGTTTACTTTTCTCCACCTCTTGCATTGGGAAAACCTTTAATGCTAAAATGTTTTTATTATGGAAGAAAAAGATGATGTTATAATAGAAGAAGAAACGGATAATCCCGCCGAGGCTATAAAAAAATTAAGGGAAAAACTGAAAGCTTGCGAAGCCGACAAGAGCGAGTATTTGGCTGGCTGGCAGAGGGCGAAAGCCGATTCAGTCAACGCCAGGAGGGAAGAAGAAGAAAGAAGAAAAGATGTTATAAAATTTTCCGAAAAAGCCTTGGTGCTGGAGTTGATAAATGTGGCCGATTCTTTTGACGGACTTTATGCCAACAAGGAAGGCTGGGAAAAAATTGAGAAAAATTGGCGTCAGGGGATGGAATATTTACGCGCTCAATTGATGAATATAATGAAAAGTCGGGGAGTGGAAGTGATAGAAAGTTTGGGAAAAATATTTAATCCCAAAGAAAGTGAAAGCATAGGAGAGGCGGATGTTGACACGGAAGAAAAAGACGCTATCGTGATTGAAGAGATGCGAAAAGGATACAAAATGCACGGAATGGTGATTCGGCCGAGTTTGGTGAAAATCGGCAAATTTATTGAATAGATTTTATTTTAACATATTATGCAAACATCAAAAATTTTGGGAATAGATTTGGGCACGACTAATTCGGCGGTGGCTGTTATTGAAGCCGGCGAACCGAAAGTTTTAGAAAACGACGAGGGAGGAAGAACCACCCCTTCCATCGTGGCTATTTCTAAGTCCGGCGACAGGCTGGCGGGTTTGCTGGCGAAAAGACAGGCCGTCACTAATCCGGAAAATACCATTTATTCCGTCAAAAGGCTTATTGGGCGAAAGTTTGAAGACGAGGAAGTCAAGAAAGACAAAGAACTTTTACCCTACAAAATAGAGAAGTCCGACGACGGCGGGGTGAAGGTTAAAATGTCCGGCAAGAGTTACCGGCCGGAGGAAATTTCGGC
>Ga0209211_10005939_pt1 | contig 17963 bp, 17 predicted proteins | sample RifGroA2_FD_183992 | JGI IMG/M metagenome (GOLD analysis project Ga0209211, IMG submission 183992) | Groundwater microbial communities from Rifle, Colorado, USA - Groundwater A2 (SPAdes) (version 2) | ecosystem: Environmental > Aquatic > Deep subsurface > Groundwater | place: Rifle, Colorado... | reverse complement strand
TCTTCATGTCAGCCTCCCGTCACGAAAGGCTTCAGCATATGGCTTGCCATCTATTACCATTCACCAGAACGCGTACCGCTTTTTCCATCAATTCTTCGATGACTGACTACTAGCGTTCTCAGTATGTCTAGCTTATTAACGTGGGGAATTGTTTTCATAAGAATCCTTCCGTCAATTGAAGTATTACGGGCCACATCAACAAACTGCTTAGCTTCTTCAGAATACTTGTGTACGGTGAACCATCCGCTCTGAGCTTTAATTCTGCTGTTGTTAATGTTTGGCTTTACGACGTAGGTTTTTGTAATTTTGAATGGATCTTTTTCGATTGACGTGTCCAGTAGTGCGTTGTCCTTTGCGGAAAGCATATAAATAAAGCCGTCGGAAGGAGACTTGTAATCTGAACACGCGAACCACAAAGCAAATAATGGGTTTGTGGTCCAGTCGAGTAGCCTAGTGGTCAAACCGTGATGCTGGGCATAGACCAAAATATCCCAAGCATCCATTACTGCAATATCTCTCTCGCGAGCTAGTCTCCTCCTGAACTCTTCAATGAGTTGTCGTTCGATTGTGACCGTGTTCTCCTTGGGATTTCTGCGCGCCACTTTAGGTAATAGCGGCTCGTTCACTGGCTGGCCACGAAATAGGAGATAGCCACTGGTGTCTTTGACTAATGACTCTGTCGAGGCGACAAGATCCTCGACAGAGGTTATGTATCGATCCGTTCTCATGGCGACTTAGAATAATTATTCACGCGCAGAAACGTCGGGGTCATTGCCAAAAATATGGACATGGTCGAAATGCCTTTAAGGTATTGAATGACGGGGAGATTATCCGATCCCGGTCTCCTTATCAATCGACAATCGTACGGACAGGGCTTGAACGCCTGCTTAGCGGGAATTTCGTGAGCTGCTGCTCCTGGCCGGGAGCGGGCCTGTAGGAAATCAAACCGCCGCCAAGCCGCCGGTCACCCTGGCCAGCACAATTCGCCACGCGAAACGATCAGACCACTACCAGTTCAATACGCTTGCCAAGTGCATGTAGCGCTCGTTCGAGGGCCGGAACCTTGGTTCCGTGCTTTGGGTCGAGCATCCTCCTGGCTTCTTTTTCATCCAGTCCCAGCCGGCGCGCAAGATCTGCCTTCGACACGTTCTGCTCCTGCATCGAAACGTAAAGCGCCGCTTTCATCGCGGTACCGACCGGCAGGCACGCAAGATGCTCGCCGCGCTTCGTAGCGGACGGCACCGGAATCCCCAGGCCATCCTCAATCCGCATCTCAATGGCAGCTTCCAGGGCACCCGCAGCCTCGCTGATGGCTTCCTCTACGGACTCGCCCTGAGTCACAACTTCCGGGACATCACGACAGGTGACGACGAAACCACCGTCTTTCTTGTCGGGTGTCAATACAACAGGGAACGTGAAGCGTTGCATGATCTGCTCCTAGGTCAAGTCCTTTTCCGTCAGACCCAATTGCTTGAGCATGCCGAAATAGGTGCCAGTCTTTAGTTCGTCTTTGAGGTTGCGCACCGTGGTTCGCTTGTCGCCGTATTTCAGCACGCCATGGGAACCTTTACCCTTGTCCGGGTGCCAGGAGCAGACGACGGACCGTCCCTTCGCCAGCTTCTGAATCCGTTTGAGGAACTCGCTACCTTTCATGAGTTGCAGTATCGGACATAATTGTCCGCCTTGCAAGTGGGAGCGAAAAGCTCATCTGCCCCTCCATCGGGACGCAAGTGCTTTTCCAAGACTACAAAACCCTACCCAATCGCCCATCGGGCCATATGACCACAAGCAAAAACGAAATGTGACAGCGACCGGCAGGAATTAGCCGGACTGAGCCATTGCCAATGCCAACCGGATGTTTTCCACGGACATCTTGATACCCTCCAATCAGCGGTCCTTACTCCCTTGTTTAGGCTATGATTCGCTTGTACACAGCGCAACACAAGAGGACGATCATGGAGACAACAACACTGACCTTGCGCGTTCCCGCAACGGTGAAGGAGCAACTGGATAGGCTGGCGGAAGCCACTCACCGATCCAAGTCCTACCTGGCGGGGGAAGCGATTCGTCAATATCTTGAGCTTGAGGTTTGGCAGATCGGGGAAATACAGCAGGCACTCAAGGAGGCCGACGCCAACGACTTCGCATCCGATGACGAGGTCAATGCCATTGTGAGGAAGTATGCAGGTTAAATGGCTGCGTCGCGCCCTGGAGAACCTTGACGACGAAGCGGCCTGCATTGCCATGGACGGCCCCCGTGTCGCGGCGGAGTTTGTGGTGCATCTGCGCGACAGCGCGGCGATGCTGGCGGATCAGCCCAACATGGGGCGGCCTGGCCGAATCTCCGGCACTCGCGAACTTGTCGTGACGCGGTTCTCTTATATCCTGCCCTATCGAGTGCGCGGTGGTACTGTGGAAGTCCTGCGCGTCTTCCATACCGCAAGGCAATGGCCCAAGCGGATGGGCTGATCGCGTCGTGCCTGTCAATAAGCGCCGTCCCGCCAGCGCCGACTTTTGCGCCGGGTTTCATCACCGTCACTGCAAGGTCGAGGCCGTGGCGTTCGAGAGTTTCGAGGACATCGAAACTCGATTTGAGGCAGACTGGACGGCATGCAGACGAAAGGGCAAGAAATGAGAACCGTGATCAAGGTTGAAGGTCCCGCTGAATTCTTCAAGCGCGGCAAGATCATTGCAAAACTTGCCGACCAGGGCAAGGCCATTCCTCGCGAGCACATCATTGCGTTCGAGAATCCAGAGGATATGGCGCGCCTGATAACGACCGCGAAGCTGGCGCTGTTCAGGGAGGTGCGTCAGAACCCCGGATCGATCACCGCGCTTTCGGAGCGCCTGCACCGTGACCGCAGCGCGGTCAAACGCGACATTGATGAGCTGGAAAAAGCCGGCCTCATCGAAGTTCAGGATATGCCGCTTCCCGGGCATGGGCGGAAAAAGGAAGTGCGCGCGGTTGCCGAACAGGTATTGTTGGCGATTTAGACTTCGTGGAGAAGGCGACCCTGCCAGCATGACACCATCTCTCTCCATCGCCACCTGGAATATCCACAAGGGATTTTCGCAGTTCAATCGTCGTATGATGGTGCATGAGCTGCGCGACCGCTTGCGCGAGTTGTCGGCCGACATCGTCTTCCTGCAGGAAGTGCAGGGGCTGCATCTCGGTCACGCCGAACGCCATGCGGACTGGCCGTCACTGCCGCAACACGAATTCCTCGCCGAGGATGTCTGGGCCAACCACTCCTATGGTTGCAACATGGTGTATGACCACGGCCATCACGGCAATGCCATCCTCTCGCGCTTTCCGATTCTGCATGAGCACAACCAGGACGTGACTCAGTTGCGTTTCGAGAAGCGCGGGTTGCTGCATTGCGCCGTCAAGCTGCCGCAACTGGAGCAGCCGTTGCATTGCGTGTGCGTGCATCTGTCGCTGTTTGCGCGCTCGCGGCGGCGCCAGATGGACGCGCTGGCCAGCCGGCTGGAAGAATTGGTGCCGGCAGCGGCGCCGCTGCTGATCGCGGGCGACTTCAACGACTGGCGCAATCGCGCCGACGATCTGCTGGCGAATCGTCTCGGCCTGGTCGAGGTCTTTGCCGGCGCCGGTCAGCGCCCGTCGCGCAGCTATCCCGCCGCGTTGCCGATGTTCCGCCTGGATCGCATTTACCAGCGCGGCTTGCGGGTCGTCACGACGCAGGTGCATGCCGGGCGACCGTGGTCCGCCATTTCGGATCACGCCGCGCTTTCCGCCGAACTTCAAGTCAAAATCGCCGTCCCGTGAGCGCCGTCCGGGTGAATACCGCTTCGCATAACTTTCTTCCGGGCAACAAGCTGCAACTGCTCGAATCGGGCGGCGAGTACTTTCCGGCGCTGATCGCCGCAATCGACGCCGCGCGGCATGAAGTGCATCTCGAAGCCTACATTTTTGCCGACGACAGCACCGGACGCCGGGTGGTCGCCGCGCTGACGCGTGCCGCGCAGCGAGGCGTCGCCGTGCGCGTGCTGGTGGACGGCTTTGGCGCGCGCGAGTTTGCGGCGGGCCTTGGAGCATCGCTGGCGGCTGACGGCGTCGAGGTGATGACCTATCGGCCCGAGGTGGGACAAACCCGCATCAGGCGTCATCGCCTGCGCCGGCTGCACCGCAAACTGGTGGTGGTCGATGGCGGCACGGCCTTTGTCGGCGGCATCAATGTGCTCGATGATTTCGACGATGGCAGGTCGGCGTCGGCACGCTTCGATTACGCAGTGCGCATCGAAGGCCCGCTGGCAACGCGCATCCATACCGAAATGCGGCATGTCTGGCGACTGGTGCGCTGGGCGCGCCTCGGCCGCCGTCCACCACCACCCGCCATGCTGCCGCCCGTACCGGCCATCCACGGCACGACCGAGGCTGCACTGCTGATCCGCGACAACCTGCGTCATCGCCGCGATATCGAAAACGCCTATCTGGCGGCGATCAATCGCGCCCGGCGCGAAATCGTGATTTCCAGCGCCTATTTTCTTCCCGGTCGGCGCTTTCGCAAGACGCTGCTGGCGGCGGCAAAGCGTGGCGTGAGTGTCAAGCTGCTGTTGCAGGGCCGCGTCGAATACGTCCTGCTGCACTATGCGACGCAGTCGCTCTATGACCGCATGCTGGCGGCGGGCGTGCGCGTATTTGAATACGAAAAGGCTTTTCTGCATGCCAAGGTGGCGGTGATCGATGGCCATTGGGCGACCGTCGGCTCCTCCAACATCGACCCCTTCAGCCTGCTGCTGTCGCGCGAAGCCAATGTGGTGGTGCGCGATGCCGTGTTCGCCAGAACATTGCGGACCAGCCTTGAAGCCGCCATCGAAGGCGCCTCCAGGGAAGTCCGGGCCGAGGCTCAGCGCCACCGTTCCTGGCTGATGCGTCTCGCCAGCGCCGCCGCCTACAACGTGGTGCGCATCCTGATCGGCGTCTCGCGCTACGGGGGAAAGCAGTACTCGGATTAGCGGTGGTGCCGGCGGCATTACAGCCGATTACACGCGCCTCACGGTGTGTGGCCATTCATGGACACGCTATTCCGGTGCGCGTAGGCGCATACCCTGTTGCGGCCAGTCTGCTTGGCATCATAGAGAGCCTGATCGGCCTGGCTGAGCAGCGTGTCGAAATTGGTGTCGGCGTTCGTCAGCGTGGCGAGGCCGATAGAAACCGTGAAGTGGAGCGGCACTCCCTGCTCCAGAGGCACTTCCGCATCGAAAATTGCTTTCCGCAATCGTTCAGCGACTTCCAAAGCGCGTTCGCGGTCCGTTTGCGCCAGCACGACGGCGAATTCCTCGCCGCCCATGCGACCGATGGCGTCGATGTCCCGCAGTGCCTTTCGGCACAAAGTAGCCATCCTCTGCAAAACCATATCCCCGGTCTTGTGCCCGTAGGTATCGTTGACGTTCTTGAAGTGGTCGAGATCCATCATGAGCACGGACAGGGGGCCGCCATATCTGGTCGTACGCGACAACTCCTGCTCCGCCAGCGACATGAAATGCCGTCGGTTGGCGAGACCGGTCAGAAAGTCGGTCTGCGCGAGCTGCTCGAGTTTCCGCTCGATCTGCTTGCGCCCGGTGATGTCGCGAGTGACGCCGAGCAATCCCGTGATACGCCCGCTTACATCGCGCATGGGCACCGCATGAGTATCCAGCCAGTGCTGCCCTCCCTTGAGGCCGACGATCTCAAATTCCAGCGTTCCCGATTCGCCCCTATTGACTCTTTCGTTAAGGTTGTCAAAAGCCTCCCGGTATTGCGGAGCCACGATTTCAGTCAGCTTGTGCCCGATCACCTGGCTGTCCGACTCGGCTTCGATCATCTCGAGTCCGGCACGATTCATCTGCAGCAGCGTGCCATCGGCTGCAAGTATCTTCACGCATTCAGGTTCCGCTTCAATGATCGTCTTCAATTTCCATTCACTTTCCGCCAGCGCAAACTCGGTGCGCTTGATATCCGTGATGTCAGAAACCAGCACAAAAAAACCTCGCACCTCGCTGCCATCAAAATCCGGAATGTAATGCGCCCAGGTATAACCGACGCTGCCGTCGGGCTTGGTCAGAACGCGCTCGAAACGCTGACGTTCGCCGCGAAGAGCTGCGCTGATAAAGGGTTCGTTCTTGCGAAACAGTTCATCGCCCATCATGTCCTGGATATGGATGCCGCGCATTTGCTCCGGCGTCTTGTCAAACCATTCGAGATAAGCCTTATTGGCGAACCCGCAACGCAACTCGCGGGTCCAGTAGCCCACCATGCCTGGAATGTTGTCGGTAAGGGATTTCATGAAGCGCTCGCTGGCCGCCAGCGTTTCCGCGACTTCGGCCTCTCTACGGGCAAATTCCCGCTGCCGGCGCTGGTAGGCAAAAAGTCCCAGTGACGAGCTAACAGCGATCAGTCCGAACAGTCCGCCCTGACTCTGGACATCGCGCCGCCATGCCGCAAAAACGATGTTCAGGTCGCGTCCGACAGCGACAACCAGTGGCTTGTCCTGTCTCAGCTTTGCGGGCTGTATGGAGCGCAGTGCCATCATGCGTTCTTCGCCGGTGGAGTAGACGATGCCCGTGAGAAAGCTGGTTTCCTTGCCGCTGTCCCGGTGTCGGGTGAAAAACGAGCCCGGTTGTGCCAGGTTCTTGCCGGGCTGGTCTTCTCGTTCAGGCACCATCAGAAACTGGATGCCATCGCCGTGGGCAATGGCCGTCCACATGTCCGAAGCATAAAGTACCGAGGCCAGCAGCGTCTTGAAATGCTCCGAGTCCAGCGTGGCGATGATGACGCCGGAAAACTCGCCTCTTGTTCCCGAAATTATCCGCATCACATTGATGCCATAGATGCCGAGCGTGGTCTTGAATGGTGCAGAAATGAAGAGTCTGTCGGGGTCCGGATTCTGGCGCGCGGCCTTGAAATAATCCCGGTAAGCGAAGTTGCCGCCCAGCAGTTCCGGCCTGTTCGACGCAAATACCTTACCGTCGCCATCCAGCAACAGCAAAGTGCGGACGCCTGGCATCGCATCGGACAGCATACTGAGGCGTCCATTCAAGCCCGTATCGGCTTTGGGTTGCTGCGTCTGCGTCTCCTTGCGCAGATCCGCAAGCACCTGACTGACCGCAACAAGATTCTGTTCGAGGTTTTCCTGAATCACTTGCGCCTGGGTCAGCAGCCTAGCCTGCTCGCGGCTCTCGGTGCGGTTCCGTTCGACATAAAGATTGAAACCAGTCGCTCCTCCCAGCGTTAGCAGCGCGACGCCAAGGATCAGCCACTGGGTGAGGAGAAAACTTTGCTTGAAGTAGTGCAGCATGGGCATGCCTCAGGTGGAACTGGGCAATCAGCGACTCCTGCGAATGGGTCGATGATATATCTTTCCTGTCGCGGCGGACGCGCTGAGGTGCTCGGCGTCCTTGTCCCCCCGGCAAACGCGCGGGCTTCGCCGGGGTTCACCCGCTGTTGCGCAAGCCCGCCGCGATGCCGTTGATGGTCAGGTGAATGCCGCGCTGCACGCGGTCGTCGGTTTCGCCGGCACGGTGGCGGCGCAGCAGTTCGATCTGGATGTGGTTGAGCGGATCAAGGTACGGAAAGCGGTTGCGGATCGAGTGCTGCAGCGGCGGGTTGCCGTCGAGCAGTTCGCGCTGCCCGGTGATCCGTAGCAGGCCGTCGATGGAGGCCCGCCACTCGGCCTTGAGGCGCGGGAAGATGGCGTTGCGCAGCTTTTCGTCCGTCACCAGTTGCGAGTAGCGCTCGGCAATCGCGATGTCGCTCTTGGCCAGCACCATGTCCATGTTCGACAGCAGCGTGCGGAAAAATCCCCATTCCCGATACATCTCTTCCAGCAGCGCCATGCCCGCCGCGCCATGCTTTTCGCGCCATGCCGTCACCGCCGCGCCGAAGCCGAACCAGCCCGGCAGCATCAGGCGGCACTGCGCCCAGGAAAATACCCAGGGAATTGCGCGCAGGTCTTCGATGGCGGTGGTCTTGCTGCGCGAAGCGGGCCGGCTGCCGATGTTGAGCGCGGCGATTTCGGCGATGACGGTGGATTCCCAGAAATACCGCTCGAAGCCGGGCGTGTCGAAAACCATTTGGCGGTAGGCGGCGAAAGCCGTGGCCGAAAGCTCTTCCATCGCGGCGATGAATTCCGGGCGCGGCGCATCGTGCTCGTGCCCCAGTAATGTGGCTTCGAGCGTGGCGGCGGCAAGAATCTCCAGGTTATGCCGACCGAGTTCCGGGTTGGCATATTTCGAGGCGATCACTTCACCCTGTTCGGTGATGCGGATCTGGCCCTGCACCGCGCCCTGCGGCTGCGCCAGGATGGCCTGGTAGCTCGGTCCGCCGCCGCGCCCGACCGAGCCGCCGCGACCGTGGAACAGGCGCAGCCTGATGCCATGGCGGGCGAATACTTCGGTCAGTTCGACTTCGGCGCGATACAGCGCCCAGCCCGAGGTGAGGAAGCCGCCGTCCTTGTTGCTGTCGGAATAGCCGAGCATGACTTCCTGCATGGCCCCGCGCGAGCCGAGCAGGCGGCTGTAGAGCGGGATCGCCAGCAGGCGCTCCATCACCGCGCCGGCATGGGTCAGGTCGCCGATGGTCTCGAACAGCGGCACGATATTCACGTCGAGCGCGTGTTGCAGCGGTCGTAGCAGGCCGACCTCCTTCAACAGCACGGCGACTTCGAGGATGTCCGAAACGCCGTCGGCTTTCGAGATGATGACGTTCTCGATGGCGGCCTTGCCGTAGTGCTGGTGAATGCCCTGGGCAGTCTGGAAAATCGCCAGTTCGTTGCGGGTTTCGTCCGAGTAGTCGATGCCGGGCGCGGCCAGCGGGCGCGGCGTGGCGAGCTCCTCCAGCAGCAGCGCGATGCGCGCCTCCTCGTCGAGGGCCAGGTAGTCGACGCCGGGACGGGCGACGGCCAGCAACTCGGCCACGGTGCGCGCGTGCACGTCGGAGTTCTGGCGCAGGTCGAGGGGCGCCAGATGGAAACCGAAAATGGCGACGGTATGGCGCATCCGGCGCAGGCGACCGCGCCCGAGCAGGCCGCAGTGGTGGCTGATCAGCGAACGATGCAGCACGTCGAGGTCGGCGGCGAACTCGGCGGCGGTGGCGTAGGGTTCGGCCTCTGCCACGGCATGGTGCGGCGCTTCGAGATTGTCGAGCCGCAGCGCGGTCGCCGCCAGCCTTGCGTAAAAGCCGGCAATGGCGCGCCGGTAGGGCTCGTCCGCGCGGTGCGGGCTGCGGTCGGGCGACTGCTCGGACAGGGTCATCAGCTCGATATTGGGCACCGAGATCAGCGAGGTGGTGGTCGACAGTTCGGCGCCCAGCAGGTGCAGTTGCTCCAGCAGATAGCCGATGGCCTTGCGGCTTTGCGCTTGCATGGCGCTCGCCAGCATTTCGGCGGTGACGAAGGGATTGCCGTCGCGGTCGCCGCCGATCCACGAGCCGGGCAGCAGAAAAGGCGGCAGCTCGGCCGCTTGCCAGCCCGGAATGGCGGCGGCGAGGTGGTCTTCCAGCGCGTTGTACAGTCGCGGCAGTTCGCGCAGGAAGGTGGTGTCGTAGAAGGACAGCGCGTTATTGACCTCGTCCATCACCGACAGCCTGGCCCGCCGCAGCATGCGCGTCTGCCACAGGCGCAGCACGGCGCGGCGCAGGCCTTCGGCGTGCTCCGTCTGCTCCAGCGGCGAACGCTGGGTGCGATCGCGCAGATCGAGCAGGCGCGCGATTTTCCATTGGCAATCGAGGATGCTCTTGCGCTGCACTTCGGTCGGGTGCGCGGTGAGCACCGGGCGGATCAGCGCGCCGGCGAAGAAGCCGGCCAGTTGCCCGGCGTCGATGCCGGCGGCGAGCGCCCGTTGCAGCGACAGGGCCAGGCTGCCCTCGCGCGGCGGCGCGTCGGCGAGGGCGTCGGCGCGCGCGCGGCGGATGTGGTCCTGGTCCTCGGCGATGTTGGTCAGATGCAAGAAATAACTGAAGGCACGCACCACCTGATTGGTGCCCTCGCGCGGCAATTCGTGCAGCAGCGCCTCCATCTCCTCGCACGCGGCGGCATCGTCATGGCGATGGGAGCGCAGGGCGAGCCGGCGGATCTGCTCGACGCGCTCGAACACCGCGACGCCTTCCTGCTCGCGCACGGTGTCGCCGAGCAGGCGACCGAGTTCGCGGATATCGTCGCGCAGGGCTTGGTTATTGTCGGGGCTGGGGGTGGGCATTCTTGAGGGGGCGAACAGGGTGGGAGGACTGCTGAATTCTACCGGGGCATTGCGCTGCTTTCGTTTAGCAACGAGTCCGAAATGAAAGAGCGGAATTATGGGAGCGCCGGCGTCCCGCCGGCTCGTTGCACCGACTGCCACGCGCGGTACTCGGACAGCCGCAGTCGGTAGCGGCTGACATTACCCTCGTGCAGATTGTGCAGGTCGGCGAGGGCCAGTTCGATGATCGGCTCCATATCCTCTCGCGGCACCAGTTTCGTCGCCACGGCGCGCACCGCCGCCGCGTCGGGAGCTTGCAGGGTGCGCACGACCTCGCTTACCACGGCGATCAGCGTTTCGCGGTGGCGCAGGCGCATGGGATCGGGCTCTGCGGCGGTGTCGCGGATGGCCATGTAGCGTTGGCAGGATCGCTCGTAGGCCCAGACGAACACGTCGCGCAGAAGGTCCGTTTGCCCCATCTCAGACACGCCGAGAGTGCCTTCCACATAGGCCTGTTCGGGAACGTCTATGAAGGAAAGCGGGCAGAGATTGCGCCGGATCAGCGGGATGTTGGCGCCCAGCCGGGACACTCGCTTGTTCACGTCCACGAACGGTTGCAGGTAGGGGACGTGGACCATGATGAAAAAGGCCTGCTCGAACGGGTCGTCAATCGCGCCGGTTTTGTCCAGGATCATGCGGAAATAGCTGTCTATCTGCTGCGGGACGCCCAGGGGGTGGAACACCGTACCGCTGACCTCGACGATGCGATGGCGCAGGCGGCCACTCTCGGTTGGGTCGGCAAGCAGGTTTTCCGACAGCAGGGCGTGCAGGTTGAAGAAGGTGAAGGTATTGAAGCCGATGTCCTCGGCCTGCTCCGCCAGCAATTCGATGGCGGCCTTGTGATTCAGGATCATCTGCGCTTCGCGCCGATCCTTGCCTGCGGCCGCCTGGCCGAGTTCGATCAGATTCTGCGTGTCGAGCCGGGTGTAGGTGTTGCCTTCGAGCCGGCTCGATGCCCACGACAGATCGATCAGCAAACGTCCCAGGATGTCGCGCTCGTAGGTGCCCGCCGCACGCTCGCCGTCGGGAGAGCGTCCGATGTTGTGCAGGTGTTCGCAAATTTGCGACGGGAGGTAGGCGGTTTCGTTGGGGCGATACGCCTCCAGAAATGATCGGTCGTATCCCACCGGCTTGCGCTGTTGGATGGGTCGACGAACGTAGGTCTTGATTTCCTCGCTTTCGGGTGAGGTTGGAACATAAACCTCCGCCGCAAGTTGTCCAGCCGATGCCGTGGCAGACACACCTTGCAGGACAACGGTCACATCGCCGGAGCCTGCGCGATACTTGAGCGCACGCCCTTCCCCCTCGGCACAAATTCTCTGTTGCTCCACCAACAAGGCCAAGCGACGTTGCAGGGTGCGACGACTGGCGATACCAGCCAAAACGGCGTGCAGGTCGTCAATGCCGATTCCATCCGGACGCCGGGCAATCTCGGCTTCTATCCTGATGTTCAAATCCTCGGCGAGTTTTTTTGGCATGTACCACTTTCTTTTGGCGCGAATATTGTTATTCGCGCCAAAAGAATAACATCAATTGGCGCGATTTATCAAAATACGCGCCAATTAATCCGTCAGTGATGCAGGATACGGGAGAGGAAGGTTTTCGCCCGCTCGCTCGCCGGGGCGTCGAAGAACTGTGTGGTGGGCGCGTCTTCGACGATTTCGCCGTGATCCATGAACACCACGCGCCTGGCCACTTTGCGGGCAAAGCCCATCTCGTGGGTGACGCACATCATGGTCATGCCCTCCTGCGCCAGTTCGACCATGACATCGAGCACCTCGCCGATCATTTCCGGGTCGAGCGCCGAGGTCGGTTCGTCGAACAGCAGGCAGATCGGGTCCATCGCCAGGGCGCGGGCAATCGCCACGCGCTGCTGCTGGCCGCCGGACAACTGGCCGGGAAACTTTGTGGCATGTGCGCGCAGGCCGACGCGGTCGAGCAGCGCGGCGCCGCGCGCGGCAGCCTCTTCCTTGCCGCGTCCGAGCACCTTGATCTGCGCCAGCGCGAGGTTCTGCTCGACGCTCATGTGCGGGAACAGCTCGAAGTGCTGGAACACCATGCCGACCCGCGCCCGCAGTTTCGGCAGATCGGTCTTCGGGTCGCCGACCGAAATGCCGTCGACGCTGATGGTGCCCTGCTGGAAAGGCTCCAGACCGTTGACGCACTTGATCAGCGTCGACTTGCCCGAACCCGACGGGCCGCAGACCACCACCACTTCGCCCTTGGCGACATGAGTGCTGGCGTCGGCCAGCACCTGGGTCGGGCCGTACCATTTCGAGACATTGCGGATTTCGATCATGAGTTCTTTCAGCGAATGATGGCGACGCGTTTTTGCAACTGCTTCACGGCCAGCGACAGGCTGAAGCAGATGGCGAAGTAGATCAGGGCCGAGAGCACGATCATTTCAACGGGTCGGTTGTAGTTCTTGCCGACCACGTCGGCCGCCTTGAGCATGTCCTTGGCGCCGATGGCATACACCAGCGAGGTGTCCTGGAACAGCACGATGGTCTGCGTCAGCAGTACCGGGATCATGTTGCGCACCGCTTGCGGCAGTATCACATGGATCATGGTTTGCGCCTGGCCGAGGCCCAGCGCCTGGGCGGCATCGACCTGGCCGCGCGGCACGCTCTGGATGCCGGAACGCATGATCTCGCAATAGAAGGCGGCCTCGAAGGCGGTAAAGGTGATCACGGCGGAGGTTTCCGCGCCGACCGGCGATCCGGTGATGAAGGGAATGACCAGAAAGAACCAGAGGATCACCAGCACCAGCGGAATCGAGCGCATCAGGTCGACATAGGCGCCGGCGATGCGCGCCAGCGGCGCGATGGGGGATAGCCGGGCGAGGGCCAGCAGGGTACCGATGACAATGCCGCCGCTCATCGCCACCAGCGTCAGGCGCAGCGTGAACAGCAGGCCGTCGCGGATGAAGGGCAGGCTGGGTTGCCAGACGCTGAAGTCGAATTCGCCCATGTTCAGCCGGTCCGCGCGATCAGGCCCGGCACCCGCGTGCGGGCCTCGATCAGCGCCATGCCGCGGTTGGCGGTGAAGGCGCAGATGAAATAGAGCAGCGTCACCGCCAGATAGGTTTCGATGCCCTGCTCCGAATCCTCCTGCATCTGCCGCGCCTGAAAGGTCAGTTCCAGCACGCCGATGGCGAAGGCCACCGAGGAATTCTTGAACACGTTCATGAACTCGGAGGTCAGCGGCGGAATCACGATGCGCAAGGCCTGCGGCAGGATCACGTAGCGATAGGCCTGCGTCCGCGTCAAGCCCAGCGCCAGCGAGGCATCGCGCTGGCCGCGCGGCAGGCTGCCGATGCCGGCGCGCACCTGCTCGGCGACACGCGACGAGGTGAAGAAACCCAGACACAGCGCGGCGGTGACAAACTCCTTGGCCGGCATTTCCTGCTTGACCCACAGCGACCAGTCGCGCGGCAGGAACTCGGGCACGACGAAGAACCAGAGGAACATCTGCACCAGCAGCGGAATGTTGCGGAACAGTTCGACCCAGGCATTGGCCAGCAGCGCCGGCAGGCGCGAGGGCGCGGTGCGCAGCGCGCCGACGGCTATGCCGATCGAGAGCGCGATGAGCCAGGCGGTCAGGGATACCGCCAGCGTCCAGCCCAGCCCGGTCACCAGCCAGTCGAGATAGGTCTCGTCGCCTGACTTGACCTGCTCGAGGAAAATGCCCCAGTTCCAGTGGTAGTTCATGCTTGGGGTCGGTCGGGGCGGCGAGCGGCGACGAGAATCGCCGCGCCGCCAGCGCCGACTCTTACTTCTTGTTGAAGCTCTCGGCCGGCGCGTCGCTCGGCGCCTTGATCAAAGCCTTCAACTGTTCGCTCATGGGGAAGTTCATGCTGACGTTCTTGGGCGGAATCGGCGAGAGGAACCAGCGCGTGTAGAGCTTGTCGATTTCGCCGCTTTTCATCAAGCCGATGACGGTTTCATCGACCAGCTTCTTGAAGGCGGGGTCATCCTTGCGCAGCATGATGGCGATGGGTTCGATGTTGAGCACCTCGCCGACGATGGCGTAATCGGCCGGCGACTTGGAACTGACGATGAGGCCGGCGAGCAGGTTGTCGTCCATGACGAAGGCCACGGCGCGGTCGGTTTCCAGCATCAGGAAGGCGTCGGCGTGATCCTTGCCATAGACCTCCTTGAAATCGATGCCCTTGCCTTTTTCGTGGGCGCGCATCAGTTGCACGCTGGTGGTGCCGGTGGTGGTGGCCACCGGCTTGCCGCCGAGCTGGCCGAGGCTCTGGATGCCGGACGCCTTCTTCACCGCCATGCGTACATTGGTGACGAAGGTGGTGGGCGCAAAGGCCACCTGTTTCTGTCGCGCCTCGTTGTTGGTGGTCGAGCCGCATTCGAGATCGACGGTGCCGTTGCTCACCAGCGGGATGCGGTTCTGCGAGGTCACTGCCTGATGCTGCACCTTGAGCGCCGGCAGCTTGAGCCGGGTCTTGATCGCATCGACGATGCGATTGCAAACGTCGATGTGATAACCCACCGGCTGCTGTTTGTCGTCGAGATAGGACAGCGGGTAGGATGATTCGCGAATGCCCAGCGTGATGCTGCCGTTGTCCTTGATTTTCTTCAGCGTGCCACTGGCGTCTTGCGCCAGAGCGGGTGCGGCGAGGGCGGCGAGAGTGAGGCAGGCAAGCGTTGCGGTGCGAGTGTTCATGGCGGTCTCCTGATTTATAAGTCAGACGTCAATCATCTGTTCCTGCTGCTGCAAGGCCCACATCTGGGCATACAAGCCATTTTGTTCCAGCAAGGCGCGATGCGCGCCGCGCTCGACTATACGCCCGGCATCGAGCACCAGAATTTCGTCGGCGTTCATCACGGTCGATAGCCGATGCGCAATGATGAGTGTAGTACGACCCACGGCCGCTTGTTCCAGTTCCGCCTGGATGGCCTTCTCGGTCTTGGAGTCGAGCGCCGAGGTGGCTTCGTCGAAAATCAGGATCGGCGGGTTCTTCAGCAGCGCCCGGGCAATCGCCACGCGCTGCTTCTCGCCGCCCGAAAGCTTCAGGCCGCGCTCGCCGACGCGGGTGTTGTAGCCGTCCGGCAGCGTCTCGATGAAGTCGTGGATGTGCGCCGCCTTCGCCACGGCAATGACTTCCTCGCGCGGGGCTTCGGGGCGGCCGTACTGGATGTTGTAGAAGATGCTGTCGTTGAACAGCACCGTGTCCTGCGGCACGATGCCGATGGCGGCGCGCACCGAAGTCTGTTGCAGGGCGCGCAGGTCGGAGCCGTTGATTTTCACCGAGCCCGACGTGGTGTCGTAGAAGCGGAACAGCAGCCGCGCCAGGGTGGACTTGCCCGAACCGCTGTGGCCGACCACGGCCACCGTCCCGCCAGCGCCGACTTTGAAATTCACGTCGAACAGGATCTGCCGGCTCGGCTCGTAGGCGAAACAGACATTCTCGAATTCGATCTCGCAGGGGCCGCTGTTGCCAACGGGGCCATCGGCTTCACTCGCGAACAAAGGCCGCGCGTCGGGCGCGTCGCGGATTTCGCGGTGCTTGTGCAGCAGCGAAAACATGCGTTCGATGTCGGTCAGCGACTGGCGAATCTCGCGGTAGAGCACGCCGAGGTGGTTGAGCGGCATGTAGAGCTGGATCAGGAAGGCATTCACCAGCACGATGTCGCCCACCGTCATGTTGCCGGCGGCGACGCCAATCGCGGCGCGCCACATCATCAGCGAGACGCCGGCGGCGATGATCAGCGACTGGCCGAGGTTGAGCCACGACAGCGAAATCTGGCTGCGGATCTGCGCCACTTCCCACTTCTGCATCTGCTCGTCGTAGCGGTCGTGCTCCCAGCGCTCGTTGTTGAAATACTTGACCGTCTCGAAATTGATCAGGCTATCCACGGCGCGCACGTTGGCCGCCGAATCCAGCTCGTTCACCTCGCGCCGCAATACCGTGCGCCAGTTGGTGACGATGATGGTGAAGATGACATAGACCACCAGCGTGCAGACCGTGATGAAGGTGAAGTCGCGGTGGTAGCGGAAGGCCAGAATGCCGAGCACCAGCGCGATCTCCACCAGGGTCGGCAGGATCGAATACAGCGTGTAGCTGATCAGCGAGCCGATCGAGCGGGTGCCGCGTTCGATGTCGCGCGTGAGGCCGCCGGTCTGGCGGTCGAGATGAAAGCGCAGGGACAGCGAATGCAGGTGCTCGAACACCTGCAGCGTGATGGTGCGCACCGCGCGCTGGGTGACGCGGGCGAAGAATATCTCGCGCAGTTCGGTGAATAGCGCCGTGGAAAAACGCAGCGCGCCGTAGGCCGCCAGCAGGCCCAGCGGCACCAGCAGCAGCGCCTGCTCCATCCTGTTGGCGGCGGGCTGGGTGAAGGTGTCGATGATGTCCTTGAACACCAGCGGCACCGCGACGTTGGCCAGCTTCGCCAGCAGCAGGCAGGACAGCGCGAAGACGACGCGACCCTTCCACGCCCACAAATAGGGCAGCAGGGTCCTGATGGTCTGCCAGTCGTGGCGGCTATCGGGAATCGGGCCTGGCAAGGCCATGCTGGAGGGAATGCGGCGCATGTGTCGATATTACCAGCCGGGCAGATCGCGCCGGGATGACGTGAACCTGTCCGCCCGGCGCGACCCCGTCCGGCGCGAACTTACTCGACGATCTTGTTCAGCGGCAGTTCGATGATGCCGCGCGCGCCCGCGGCGTAGAGCCGGGGAATCAGTTCGCGCACGCTTTTTTCCTCGACCACGGTGGATAGCTCGACCCAGTCCGGGTCGGACAGCGTGGACACGGTCGGCGTCGCCAGCGCCGGCAGCAGCTTCAGCACCGCATCGACGTTGTCTCGCGACAGGTTCATCGACAGCAGCACGCGCGTTGCGGCGGCAATCGCGCTTTTCAGCAGCATCAGCAGGCAGTCGATTTTCGCGCTCTTCCAGTTGTCCTTCAGCGCGTCGTGGCAGGCGATGAAGCGCGGCGTGCTCTCCAGCACCACGTGCATGATCTTGAGGTTGTTGGCGCGCAGCGAAGAGCCTGTCTCGGAGACATCGACAATCGCATCGGCCAGGATCGGCGGCTTGACCTCGGTCGCGCCCCAGGAAAACTCGACATTCGCCTGCACGCCGTGCTGCGCCAGAAAGCGCTTGGTCATGCCCACCGCCTCGGCGGCGATGCGCCGGCCTTCGAGATCCTTGACGCTGTTGAACGCCGAGCCTTCCTTGGAAGCCATCACCCAGCGCACCGGGCCGTAATTCGGCCAGGGCGCGCGCAGGTCGGCCAGTTCGGCCACGTCGGCGTCATTTTCCATGATCCAGTCGAGACCGGTAATGGCGCAGTCGATAATCCCCTGTCCGACGTAACGGGCCATCTCCTGCGGCCGGATCAGGATGCACTCGATCTCCGGGTCGTCGATGGCGGGATAGTAGGAGCGACCGGAAATGCGCAGATCGTAGCCGGCGCGAATGAAAAGTTTCTGCGTGGTTTCCTGCAGGCTGCCTTTCGGGATGCCGAGGCGGAGTTTGGGTGCTGTCGTGCTCATGTTTCCTTGTGCCTTCTGCGAGAATCAGTTGGTTGTTACGGGTTGCCGCGCATGGCTCAGCGAAACACCACGGTCTTGTTGCCATGCACCAGCACGCGGTCTTCCAGGTGATAGCGCAGGCCGCGCGCCAGCACGGTCTTTTCGATGTCCTTGCCGTAGCGCACCATGTCCTCGACCGAATCCGAGTGGTCGATGCGGATCACGTCCTGC
>Ga0209211_10005938_pt1 | contig 17965 bp, 15 predicted proteins | sample RifGroA2_FD_183992 | JGI IMG/M metagenome (GOLD analysis project Ga0209211, IMG submission 183992) | Groundwater microbial communities from Rifle, Colorado, USA - Groundwater A2 (SPAdes) (version 2) | ecosystem: Environmental > Aquatic > Deep subsurface > Groundwater | place: Rifle, Colorado... | reverse complement strand
TACAGTCACATACGGCAAGCCTTTTTGCATTAATTTAAAAAAAGGGGCATTGAGCCTTTTTGCCTGTAATTCCATAACACCTGTCCTGATCTCGACCCCTCCCTCTTTCAATTTCTGCATCCCCTTACCCGATGTGATTGGATTAGGATCTATAACCGATGCCACTACCTTTATGATGCCTGCTTTAATAATAGCATCGGCACAAGGCGCTGTTTTCCCATAGTGCGCACATGGTTCCATTGAAACATAAAGTGTCGCTCCTTTGCAGTTTACCCCTGCCTCGTTTATTGCGTGTATTTCAGCATGATGCCCTCCAAAGACCCGATGGTAACCCTTTCCAATAATCTCACCATTCTTTACAAGCACTGCGCCTACCATGGGATTTGGTTCTACTTTTCCACATCCCTTCTCTGCCAGTTCCATGGCAAGCGACATATATTTCTCATCAATATCTGAATTACAACCCACCTCGTAAAGCCTCTAATCTCTGAAAATAATCAGGAAATGTTTTGGATACACACTCAGGATTCTTTATAAATACTCCATTTTCACGTAATCCAATCAACGCAAAGCTCATTGCCATACGGTGGTCATCATATGTTTCTATTTCAGATGGTTGTGGTTTTGATGGTTCAATTTCAAAACCGTCTTCATATTCAACAGTTTGAATTCCCATACGACGCAATTCGGTCACTACCGCAGCTATACGGTCAGTTTCCTTTATACGCATATTTCTTACATTTCGCACTCGTGTCTTACCCTCCGCAAAAACAGCAACGGCTGCTAAAGTCTGCACCACGTCTGGCATGTCTCCCATATCAACATCTACCCCATGAAGTGTATTTGCCTGTACCTCTATCCAATTAGCATCCATTTTAACTTTACAACCCATACTTTTTAAAATATCAACGAAGTGAACATCGCCCTGCAAAGAATTATTTCCAATCCCAGCAACTCTAACCTTTCCACCAGTAATAGCCGCAGCGGCAAAAAAATAAGAAGCAGCCGATGCATCTGCCTCTACTTCATAGTGTATTGCCCTGTAACGCTGTCCTGATTTCACAAAGAATGTTTTGTAGTCGTTGTTCGCAACTTTTACGCCAAACTGATGCATCAATGCCATAGTCATATCAACATAACGTTTTGAAACAAGGCTACCCTTTACTTCAATGGATACGTCCTGTTTTGCGTAAGGAGACGTCATTAACATTGCACTAAAATACTGGCTACTCAAATCCCCCTTTACTATAGCTGAACCTCCTTCCAATTCTCTCCCTCTAATTATCACAGGCGGACAACCATTATTGAATTTAGACACAACATCAGCTCCGAGCTGGTTTAGACCATCGAGCAAATCCTGTATAGGTCTTTGCCTCATACGCGCAACTCCATCTATTTCATAGACTCCCTTACCCAAGGTTAACATTGCAGTTAAAAACCTCATTGCAGTACCTGCATTTCCAACAAACAAATTTGCGTGTTTTACAGGAATAACTCCACCTTTACCATTCACTATAAACTTGTTCATATTTTGTTCTTCTTTTACAGGTATTCCTAATGTGTTTAAGCTGGATACCATATATTTAGTGTCGTCGCTAAAGAGTGCATTGGCGATCGTGGACTCACCATCAGCTAAAGCCGCCGTGATAAGCGCACGGTTTGTATAACTCTTAGAGCCTGGAATCTTAACTATCGCATTAATCGGATAAGTTACAGGTTTTATCTCAATCATATCAATTTCTCTATTTTTTTATCTGACACGTATTACCTATTATTGTTCGACTGGTTGTTAAACCAGTCTTAATGTCTTTAATTGTAATAATAATGTCCTGTGGTGGAGTGTCAATGCCTTGCGCATCATGTGAAATACCTCTGGGCTCAAAGTAAACAGCCTTTGTTCCGCTAGTAAAGGGTTGAGTGCCGCTGCCTGCAACTTCATACTGCCAAAATCTGATATATTTGGGAAGTCGATATTGTTTCTTGAAGGTGCTGGTTCCCGTATCCTGTATGGTTAATAAGCAGTGGGATGGATTGGAACCAGTATAATAATCGGCATTCAGTGTTAGTGTACAACGCTTTCGTTTTGTTACGGCAAAGGTTTTAGCAGAGAGGACACTACTCTGTAATGTACTCACACCTTCGTCAAGCCCGCCATGTAAAAAAACAGGCAATATTAAACCAGTGAGAATGCCAATAATGACTATAACAACAATCAACTCCACCAAAGAAAAACCGTTTTTTCTCACTGGATATCTCACAAAATGTCCATTCGATACAGTTAAATAAAAATGATATTTACAATTTCCCTTTTGATAGTATATCTGTAATTTTGTCGGCTGGCAAAGGTTTGTAGAATAAGAAACCCTGCGCTTCATCGCATCCTAGCGAACGCAGCACTTTTAGTTGTTCCTTTGTCTCTACACCCTCAGCAATGACTTTTAACTGCAAACTATGCGCCATGGTAACAATTGCTTCAGAAATCGCCCTATCGCCGGGATTAGTTGCTATATCATCTACAAATGACTTATCTATCTTAAGCTTATAGATTGGAAGACGCTTGAGATATCTCATTGACGAATAACCCGTGCCAAAATCATCTATCGAGAGTCTTACACCCTTTGCAGTAAACACTCCTAAATTTGCCATAATCAATTCTTCATCATGCATAAGAATCCTTTCGGTAAGTTCAATCTCGAGGAAACGAGGGTCCAGTCCTGTTTCATTTAATACTTGAGCTACAATCTCAGCAATGCCTTGTTGTTTAAATTGGCGGGCTGATACATTCACAGCAACAGGTATTGGCGAAAATCCTGTGTTCTGCCATGCCTTGTTCTGCGAACATGCCTTGAGGAGAATCCATTCACCAATAGTTATAATAAGCCCTGTTTCTTCAGCTATTGACATAAACTTACCCGGCAAAGCCAAGTCTTGACCCGGCGCTTGCCACCTGATCAACGCCTCTATCCCAACAATTTTTTCAGTATTTATATCTATCTGGGGCTGGTAGTATAAAATAAACTCTTCCCGTTTTATAGCTTCTCGAAGTTTGTTCTCAATTGTAAAGTGTCTGAATGAAGCAGCATTCATGTCAGGATTATAAAACTCATAACGATTCTTGCCATCCCTCTTTGCTTGATACATAGCTATATCAGCATTTTTAACAAGAATATCCGCATTATTACCATCAAAAGGATAAATTGTAATGCCGATACTGGCTCCTATAGTGCATTCATTATCTTTTTTTACACGAAATGGATTTTCAAGGCAGGTAATTATCCTCTGCGCAGAGGATGCAGCATTTTGTGGTTCATTTATACCAGCGAGTATAATTGCAAATTCATCACCACCCAAACGTGCTACGGTATCAGCCTCACGTAGACAGTTTATCAGCCTTTTTGCTGTCATTCTTAATAAGAGGTCACCTACATTGTGCCCAAGAGTATCATTAACATCCTTGAATCTATCCAAATCCAAAACTAAGAGCGCAAAGAGAAGGTTGTCTCGCTTTGCTCGAGACAACAACTTATTTAATCGGTCATAAAACAATACACGATTGGGAAGCCCTGTAAGGTCGTCAAAATGTGCCATATACTCAAGGCGCTGCTCTCTAGCCCTTTTTTCAGTTATATCACGGACAATACTGACAATACCGAGTTCTATTTCAGTTTCATCTTTAACAATTGATCTTGAAATATAAATTGGGAATTTGCTTTCGTCCTTATGTGTGTGATAAATTTCACCACACCATACACCTTTAGTAGTTTCGGATAATTTACTCCTTAAATCTTCATTAGAAGAATCTTTCCCCCAAAGAACACCACAATGTTTTCCAATAATATCTTCTTCATTGTATCCGTAAGTTTTATAGAATGCATTGTTAACAAAGAGGATTTTATTTCCCATATCTGTAAAATAGACGCTATCATTTATGCTCATGACGGCCATTGATAATAATTTGAGTTGGTTCTCTCTTTTCTTGTTATAGATTGCCTTTTCTATAACGACTGGCAATACCTTGAGATAATTACGTTCGTTGTCCTTAATCAAATAATCGTGAGCGCCGGCCTTCATAGCTTTAACTGCTACCTCTTCGTCACCTGCCCCGGTCACAATAATAAATGGCGTACTTACAACTAAATCAATAATGTCAAATGCCGTACCATCACCAAGTTTGTAATCTATGATTGCAGCATCGAAAGTCTCTGACGATAAAATCTTTTTTGCCTCCGAAACTGAGCCAGCCACGAAATGGTCGTATAACAGGCATTCCTTCTCAATATGGCGTTTAAAGGCTGTCTGATCAACCTTATCATCCTCAATTAGCAATATTTTGTATCTAATATTTTCCATTTTTAACTATATAAAACTTGTCCTCATCATTTGATACTCTCGCATTCTATCTTTAAGTCCCTTCCCTCGGCGATTCACTTATCGTCCAATACAGATTAATTGTTCTAATTACCTCCACAAATTGCACGTAGTCAACAGGTTTAATCATGTAACCAGCCACACACAGATTGAATGTGTTTATTCTATCCTGGCCATCCTTTGATGTTGTCAATACTACTACGGGTATACTTTTTATCCTGTTATCCTTTTTAGCAATTTTTAAAAATTCAACGCCATTCATCCTGGGCATATTCAGGTCTAAAAGAATAATACCAGGCAATTCGTTCTTTTCGTCTCTTAAAAACTCTAATGCCTCTTCCCCGTTATTACTTATCTTCAACGGATTTGTAATATTGATATCTTTAAGCGCACGCTTAACAGTCATCTGGTCAACAATATCGTCCTCAACAAGAAGGATTGTTTCTTGTTTTTTCATTCTTGCTTTACTCCTTCCTTATCAGCAATTTTCAACCAGGAAGTGTGAAATAAAATGTACTCCCACAATCAACTTTCGACTCTACCCAGACTTTTCCACCGTACATTTCAACTATTTTTTTTACAATGGAAAGACCGATGCCTGTACTTTCAACCTCATCACGCGGTTTTAATGTTTGAAATATTTGGAATATCTTTTCAAAATATTTTTCTTCAATACCGGGGCCATTATCTGCTACGATAAATTTCCAGTATTCGCCCTCATTACAACAGCCGATCTTAATTTTACCTTCGGGTTTATCCATATATTTTACTGCATTACTGATCAAATTTTGGAAAACCTGTTCTATGCGAGTTGCTTCGCATAAAATGGTAGGTAATTCGGTTTCAATTTTTACCTCTATGTTCTCAGGCGGGCTAATCAAATCAATCACATTTTTCACAAGATTATTCAAATCCACTTCTAGCTTTTCCTCTTTAATACGGCCAACTCTTGAATACTGCAGGATGCCATCAATTAGAGAGTTCATTCGCTTCGCTCTTCCAATAAGTAATTGTATTTGTTTTTTCCCCTCTTCATCAAACCTATCTGCATAATCAGTCGCAATCCAACCTGCCAATGAACTAATTCCACGAAGTGGCGCCCTTAAATCATGAGAAACTATATATGCAAAATCATTCAGTTCCTGATTAACAGTTTTTAATTCATTAAGAAGTTGAATCTGTCTAGCCTCTATTTGCTTGCGTTCCGTAATGTCAAGAAACACACATACTATTCCCTCAATTTTATTACCTTTACTCATTACTGAGCCGGAAAATAGAACAGGTATGCTTTTGCCTTCTTTTGAAAGAAAAACGCCTTCTTCATTTATTATATAACCTTTTTCGATTAAACTATTCAGTTCGTTTACTTTAAATTTTGTGTCTTCCACAAATATTTTATTAAACGACATTCCAGTCAGCTCGTCTTCATTATAACCTAACATCTCACATGCAGCAGCATTGACACTCCGAATACACCTATCCTGCGAAAGAACTATAAGACCACCTATAATTGAGCGAATAATACTATCTGAATAATCCCTGGAAATTGTAATTTTCTGCAGATTTTCTGTCATTTTATTAAAGGACGCTGCTAATTGTCCCAGTTCATCTTTATACTCCAAGTTTATCTTATACTCTAAATTACCACTTCCGATAACTTCTGTCCCCCTTAAAAGTTCTTTAATGGACTTCCTGGTGCTTCTTAGCAATCCATGAGAGAGAAAGATTACAAGCAACGATATTCCTGCCAGTATTTGAACAAACTGCCCTGGCTGGACTTCTTTTATAAAGCTCCAGACAAGAAATCCTGTAATTGACAATAATATAGCGCTAATTAAAAACAAAACCGCTTGCAATTTTACGTTTATACTCATTAACAACCCTTGTTTTTGAACTGTAACAAAAAATACATTGCAATAAATTGTATTGAAGGAGAAAGGGTGAAGATGGAGAAAAGAGGAATAAAAAGTATTTTTAGACTTTACTCTTTCCTAATTCTCTCCTTTTCTCCATTTCCCCTTCTTATTATTTGGCACGTTCTGGTCATGTTATTGAGTGGAAATACCCTGCATTAATTTTATCAGGGGTATAAACATGGCGATTACAATGAATCCAACAGCACCGCCAAGAAAGACAATCATAATCGGCTCTATCAGGCTCACCATGGCTTCTACAGCCCTATCTACCTCATCATCATAACTGTCCGCCACCTTAGTAAGCATCTTATCCAGTTCCCCTGTTTCTTCGCCTACCTCTACCATATTAACAACCATTTCATTACATATCTTTGACGCACGCAGTGGTTTGGTTATGCTTTCTCCCTCCCTGATACTATCGTGAATATTTTGAATAGCCTGTGCCATAGCTGCATTTCCTGTGGTCTCTTTAACATTATTGAGCGCATCTAAAATTGGCACACCGCTGGATGCAAGAGTCGCAAGTGTACGGGTAAATCTCGAAACGGTAGATTTATTTAAAATTACTCCGAAAATCGGTATTTTAAATTTCATTTTGTCTATTATTAACCGTATCTTTTTTATTTTTCCAAGTATCTTATAGAGAATAAATGCACCAAATGGTACAGAAGGTATAAACATCCATTGCGTCTTCAGGATTGTACTAAATGTTATAAGCAACTTTGTGGGCGCAGGTAGTTCCAGATTCATTTCTTCAAATATCTTTGCAAAATTTGGTACTATAAAAATCATGAGCCCAATTAAAATACTAATCGCCACGACCATCACAACGGTGGGATATATCATAGCGCTGATTATTTTTCTTACCAACCGCTCAGTTTTTTCCCTGAAATCGGCCAATCGCTGCAAGATGATGTCCAGAGCGCCGCTTATTTCTCCTGCCTTTACGATATTAACATAAAGTTTATCAAAGACCTTTGGATGTTTTGCAAAAGCTCCGGAAAGCGTGTTTCCACCTTCAATATCTTCGATTACATTCAGCAGAGTCTTTTTAAACAATCCTCTTGTTTGAGATGTAAGTATCTTTAAGCCGCGTATTATGGGAAGCCCTGCATCCTGAAGTGTTGCTAGTTGTCGTGTGAAGGTAGTTAGTTCCTTTGATTTGACCTTTCCAAAAGAGATGGATATTCCCCTTCGTTTTTTTGAAGGCTCTCTTGTTGCGGTAGTAGCCGTTTCACCAGTTTTCTTGCGGACGTGGATTTCCTTGACGTTGGTTGGATAATAGCCTAAGGCGCGTATCTTTGCAATGGCGTCTTCAGAACTGGATGCCTCAATCTTGTCCTTTACAGTCTGCCCCTTGTTATTGACAGCATTATATTGAAAAACGGACATCGTTAATTTCCTCTTGTCAAATTTACGTTATCATTGTTTCTCTTGCAACTTCTTTAATCGTTGTTGAACCATCGTATGTCGCAATTAATCCGCTGTCTCTTAAGGTATGCATGCCGTTTCTTTTTGCAGCCGTTCTAATTACGTTTGTATTTGCCTGTTCAGTAATTAATTTACGTATTTCGTTATTCAAAACCATAATTTCATATATTCCCATACGTCCTCTATAGCCTATGTTATTACAATTATTACAGCCCTTGCCCCGGAAAAACTTCTTTGCTTTGACATCGGTTTTTGTAAGATTTAGTTCCAGCAAAGATTCTTCAGTGGGTTCATATTCTTCTTTACACGATACACATATCTTACGAACCAATCTCTGGCTAATAACAGCTTCTACGGTCGCAGCGATTAGATATGGTTTAATGCCAATATCAATTAAACGTGTTACCGTGGTTGGTGCATCGTTTGTATGCAATGTACTAAAAACCAAATGTCCGGTTAATGAGGATTGTATAGCAATTCTTGCTGTTTCTTCATCCCTGATTTCACCCACAAGAATGATGTCTGGATCTTGTCTTAAAATAGACCTCAGGCAATTTGCAAAGTTTACACCTATAGATGAGTTTATTTGCACCTGAATAAGGCCGTCTATATCATATTCAACCGGATCTTCTGTAGTAATAATTTTTGTACCGATATCGTTTAAATGATTTAATGCAGCATATAATGTGGTTGTCTTTCCACAGCCTGTCGGACCTGTAACAAGTATTATACCGTTGGGTTTATTCAGCAATTCGTATATTAACTTTAATTCTTCGGAACAAAATCCCAATGTATCCAAATTCAGAGATACGACTGATTTATTCAGCAGACGCATAACCACACTTTCCCCATATTTTGTAGGAAGTGTAGAGACACGTAAATCCAGAGGCGTACCACCAATGTTTAACTGAATACGGCCGTCCTGTGGTAACCTTCGTTCAGAAATATCCATACTCGACATAACCTTTATTCTCGAAATAATAGGCACTCCCATTTGCTTTGGCGGAGAAATTCTTTCATAAAGCACACCGTCTATTCTGTATCTAATATTAAATCTGTCTTCAAATGGTTCTAAATGTATATCGCTAGCCTTATCTAATATTGCATCGAGGAACATTAAGCTGACCCATTTTTTTACAGGAACAGCATCAGCCATCTTTTTCAGCTCTTCAATATCTATATACTCTCCTTTAATAGATCCAATCTGAGAGGTGTCTTCTTTGAATTCTAATAACAGATGCTCAACGGATTCATGCTTTTTCGGATAGTATTTTTCGATGGCGCGAATAACTATATCTTTATGACAAAGAACTGGTTTTATCTGATGTTTAAGTATCAATCTTAAATCATCAAGCGTTTCAAAATTTAAGGCATCTGCCTGAGCTATAGTGATAACACCGTCTTTAACTTGTGTGGGAACTATACGATATAATTGTGCAATGGCAGGAGGCAACGTATTGATAACGTCCTCAGGTATAGCCATGTCCTCAATGTTCACAATCTCCTGCCCTAAATAATCGCTTAAGGCACTTATAATCTGTTCATTAGTTACATAACGAAGACCCACAAGGATGTCCCCAATCAATCCCCCTTTTTGTTTTTGAATTGCTAACGCCTCCTGAACTTGATCTTCTGTTACAAAACCTTTTTCTTTCAATAATTGACCAAAGATCCTTCTCTTTGCTTCTGTCTTTAAATTTACTTTTGGTTTTTCCGCTGTTGTCATATTTTAATTCTGAGTATTTATTTAAAGATTAAAGTTGTAAGTTGTAAGAGTAAATTGCTTTTAAAAACATTGGTATGCCAGGAAATTATTCTCGCCAATTGAAACTTTCAACTTTCAACACAAAAGAAATAATACATGCTGATAAACTAATCAGTAATTTTAGTTTTCTGACCGTAGTACAACGTTAATCCTGTATTCCTGTAACCCTAAATACTTCGTCTAATGTGATTTTACCATCTTTTGCTTTTCTTAATCCGTCTTCTTTAAGAGTTGTCATCCCTGACGTTCTGGCAGCTTTTCTGATTTCCACGGCGGATGCCAATCTATATGTCATTTCACGGATCGTCTCATTCATATCTAGCAATTCGTAAATGCCAATTCTACCATAGTACCCAATGTTATTGCATGTTTTGCAACCTTTTCCTTTGTAAAAAGTAAAATCCTTCAATGCCTCTATTTCAAACCCCATTTCAGTCAATTGTTCTGGTGTGTATTTGACAGGCTCCTTACAATTCGGACAGATTAATCTGACCAAACGTTGCGCCATTATACCTTGTAAAGAAGTTGCAATAAGAAAAGGTTTTATACCCATATCTATTAACCTTGTAATAGAAGAAGGAGCATCATTTGTATGAAGCGTACTAAGCACGAGATGTCCTGTTAAAGCGGCGGCAATGGCTGTTTCCGCCGTTTCAGCATCGCGAATCTCACCTACCATGATAATGTTCGGATCCTGCCGGAGCATAGTTCTCAGAACCAGAGGAAAACTAAATCCAATTTTTTCGTTTATTTCACTCTGGTTAACACCTGGTATTGTATACTCCACAGGGTCTTCCGCAGTAATTATCTTTGCGTCTGATTTGTTAAGCTCATTAATGGCAGCATATAATGTAGTAGTCTTACCGCTTCCTGTAGGTCCTGTAATTAATAATATGCCATTGGGTCTATCAATAATAAAGTGGAAACGGCGGTAATCATCTTCGTAAAATCCCAGATTCTTAAGGTTCATCATCACAGCAGATTTTTCAAGCAGACGCATAACAATGCTTTCTCCATAAATAGAGGGTAAACAAGATACGCGAATATCTAACTCCTTGCCGGCATGTTTAACGCTAATACGTCCGTCCTGAGGCCTTCTCTTTTCTGAGATATCAATATTAGACAGTATCTTTAGCCTGGAAATAATAGCATCCTGTAACCGTTTAGGCAGGACGTCTGCCTCCTGGCACACACCATCAACACGGTATCGCACTCGCAACCTATTGTGAAGAGGTTCCACATGGATGTCACTAGCACGGAAAGCAATAGCCTTATTTATAATTAACGTAACCAATTGAATAATAGGCCCTTCGTCTTCGATTTGTCTTTCCTCAGCTTGCGCCTCTCCAATTTGTTCTATTTTAGCCTCACTCACAGACACACCGCGGCTTGTAAGATTTTTCAGTAAAGTATCAACGCTTTCGGGCTGCTCTAGTTCGTAATATTTGTTAATAGCCTTCTTTATATTTTCTGGTATAGCTAGCACGCATTTTATATCTGCATTTAGCATAAAGCGTAAATTGTCTAAGAGTTCAAGCGCCAGTGGACTACTTACTGCAATTGTTAAAACACTATTATCTTTTGATATGGGTAAGATATGATACCTTTTCACGATTTGTAAAGGTAACGACTTAATTACCTCAGGTAAAATATTGGTTTTGTCAAGATCAATTACAGGCAAATTATATTGCATAGACAGGCACTGAATGATTTCAGGATAAGTCGAATATCCCAAATTGACAATAGCCTCCTCAAGTCCGATACGTTCTGTCTTTTGTAACTCATTAGCCCTATTTAATTGTTCTTTATTAACTATGCCTCTGCTTAACAGGGCGTCTTCTATTCTGTATAATGTTTCTTTCATGTTGAATTAGCTTGAATTATCCAGACTGGATATATAAAATTCCATACTGCCCAATAATATATTACAAATTATTGTATCTTGCAATATTTATAATCCGTTGATAGCTGATAAATGAAACTGTTAAAACATACATTAGAAAAAATTGAAGATGTCCTCGTAGACCCATACGGGGATATCAAGAGAAAATTTAAATCATTTGCAATACCAAGCGGCAGTCTGGGAAGGCTGGAGGAATTAGCAACAATATATTCCTCTATTAAAGGTAACGTAAAATGCCAGATAAAATATAAAAATATTTTTACTATGGCAGGCGACCACGGTGTTGTTGAAGAAGGCGTCAGCGCCTTTCCACAACAAGTAACTGGACAAATGGTCCAAAACTTCATGGATGGTGGGGCAGCTATTAATGTTCTTGCACGCTATATCGGCGCGAAGGTGATTGTGGTTGATTGCGGAGTTGCTTCACACCTGGAAGCGAAACAATGTCTGAAAATAAAGAAGGTTGGTTTGGGTACGAGAAATATGGCAGCGGGTCCTGCAATGTCCAGAGAAGAGGCAATCCGGTCTATTGAGGCTGGCATTGAGTTGATTGTAGAAGAGATGGAAGAAGGATTGGATATTGTTGGTACAGGAGATATGGGAATTGGTAACACAACTCCAAGTAGCGCCATTCTTGCCGTTTTGGGTAAATTAGACGTTGAAGTGGTGACAGGCTGTGGAACAGGATTAGGTGGAGAGTCGCTGCAGAAGAAGATTAGTGTGATAAAAAAAGCAATTGCCGTAAATCAGCCAAATCCTAATGACCCAATAGATGTGCTGGCAAAGGTCGGTGGATATGAAATTGGCGGAATTGCCGGTTTATGTTTGGGCGCAGCACGCTATCGTGTGCCGGTAGTTCTTGATGGTTTTATTTCAACAGCAGGCGCCCTTATTGCCAATGCAATTGAACCGAAGGTAAATAAATATCTAATAGCCTCTCATGTTTCTGCTGAAAAGGGACACAAAATAATGCTAAATCTATTAAACAAAGTTCCCTTATTAGATCTAAACATGAGATTAGGTGAAGGTACTGGCGCTGCCCTAGGTATTAGCTTGATGGAAGCAGCGGTAAAATTATTGAATGAAATGGCTACTTTTCACGAATCCGGCGTGTCAGACCCATACATAGTGAATGTAAATTCATAATTGGTAAAGGATACATTGAAATTTTCATTTCCTTCGTTTCACAATGAGGACAGACATATAACCCCTTCCGCTGCCCTTCAGGGATGTGATGTCACAGGTAAGATAGGCGTCTTTTTGACCAATATAAGAAGCGAACAGGGCATTTCTAGAAAGTTTCATGTCTTCGAGTAGTTGAATCACTTCGTCCAGCTTTTTAGCGACCTTCATCATGACAACAGTATCAAATGATTCCAGAATGGGGCGCAATTCAGCGATGTCCTTTGGGATTGGAATTACAGCCAGCCTCTCGTCTCCTGTCAATAGGGAATAATTTGCTGCACAAGCAGCGGCGTTGTATGAAGTAATGCCTGGAATCGTGTGGATGGCTTTTTCTGGCAACATGGTGTTCAGATGGCGTAGCAGATAGATATAAGTACTGAAGGTCATGGGATCCCCCAGCGTCAGATAAACCACATCATGTCCGTTCTTGACTTCAGTATGAATTTCTTCCGCAGCTTTCAGCCATGCAATGTTCAGAGTTTCTTTGTCCTTTGTCATGGGGTAAACTTGTTCGATTATCTTTTTCCCTTTCACATAATCTTTAACAATCTCCAGCGCAAGGCTGTCTTCTTTTGAATCAGACTTTGGGACGAAGATACAATCTGCCCTTTGAATAGTATGAAGCGCCTTTAATGTGAGGAGTTCAGGGTCGCCTGGACCCAGGCCAATGCCATAGAAATTGCCTATTTTCATATGTAGTTATTTATCCCAAAATCCCCCTCACCCTAACCCTCTCCCACAAGGGGCGAGGGAACCTTTACTCTCTTGCTCCTGTGTTTCTATATTTGTGCCCATTCGTGTTAATTCGTGGCTAAACAAGTCGTTACACCTTCTTTATAATTACTACAGTTGTTCCACTAGCTATTATATTTACGGCAGATGCTAAATTTATCTCACGAACGCGCTCTCCTGGCAGTGAGAGATTCTCGCATACATACATCACTCTATCTCTGATTCCGCGCTTCAATAAACTACTAGCAATAACAGCCGGGGTGTTTATTTTGTCGGTTAATATCCCTACTTTATCATAAGCTCTGACTTTATTTATAAGTTGTTCATACCCAGTGTTTCTTCCATGCAAACTGATAAAAGAGGCATCATCCCAACTTTCTCCGATTGCCGCAAATGCAAGTTGTACACTGCTAATTCCAGGGATGATTAAACAGGATTCACTGCCCATTTTTTTTACTATCATTTTCGCATAACTGAAAAAACATGGATCACCACTAACCAGTACAACCACTTTTCTTTTTGCACTCCAGGTTGATATTCTATCCACTAATGTATCGTAATTCTTTTCCAGGATAATTTTTTCCGCATCAACACCCGGAAATAATTTTAACAGGCGGCCACTACCAACCAGGATATCAGCCTTTTTGACGTAATATAATGCCTTTGGGGAAATATATGCCTTTAGCCCGGGGCCACAACCTACAATGATTACCTTGTTTTTGTAATATTCACCCATGTCAGAGCATTACCAGAAATACCAACTATTGAGCCTTTCATATCAAATAAAATAACGCCGACCTCTAAGGTGGGAAACGGCTGTTTGTCCCTGTAAAATTCAAGTACCTTAGTTTCAACCTTTTCGGCAACTTCATCCATTATAGATAAATATTTATACTCTCTTAATAATTCAACGATTCCTTCTACGGTTGAAACCTCTTTTAAATGATTGAGTATTGCATTTGGTAGACTTGTTTCGGTCTTCTGACCCCCGACCCCTGACCCCTGACCCCCATTCTGTACTTGCTGCACTATAGTATTACATCCTAAAAACTTCTTTTTTTTACAAGTTTTGCCCTCTCCTTCATCGTTCGACTGAGCGCTCACGACGAAGTCCCCTCCTTGCGAAGGAGGGGAAAGAGGGGTGGTTAATTGCTTGCAATAATGCTGCTCTATGATGCCTATGAGTATATCATTTGCAGGCTTTGAGACTGCGCTGTGTGTCTGAAAATCACCCCGTAACAACTTTGCCAATTTCCCTGGATGTCCCGCAAGGATGACCCTTTTAAAGTTCCTTTGTCCTGCAGCCGTCAGCATAAAGCCAACAAAATTGCTTATTTGAATAACCTGGTCTTTCGGGATATCAAACAGGTTAAGCGTAGAACGTTCGCCTAAACTACCCGGAACAAGCACTACTGTTTCATAACCAATTCCCTGCGCAATATCTAGTCCGCATAATAAAGAGGTCTTGAATGCGTCTTCAGACATGGGACGGACAATGCCTGTAGTACCAATGATGGAGATACCTCCAATAATACCGAGCTTGGGATTGAATGTCTTTTCTCCTAATGCCTTTCCATCGGGTACGGAGATAACGATTTTTAGTCCACAGCCATTGCCAACGACCTCTTTTACTGCACCTTCAATCATACGCCGTGGTACAGGGTTGATTGCCGCATGACCCACAGGTACTTGTAATCCCGGCTTTGTTACTCGACCAACGCCTTCACCGCCGTCAATTTCTATTGTTTGTGTAAAAATTCGTTCAACCTTTGCGTGTACATAGCAACCATTGGTTACGTCAGGGTCGTCTCCTGCATCCTTCTGTACAGCGCACGCTGCCTCATCGGCAGAGAGTTGCCTGTGGTGGATTTTAAGCCTGAGTTTTACGCCAGCTGGCGTATCAATCTCTACCTCATCGGGTATATTTCCTGTAAATAACCCAATAGCCGCCGCCTTGGCCGCCGCCGTTGCACAGCTTCCTGTTGTATAACCAAATCTCATATAAAAATTCTTTCAAGAGTTAACAGAAAGAGTTTGGAAAATATAATTGCTTTGATAAGGACAATAGACTGTTTAAAATCTTAAAATGAAAAACTCTTCAGACTTGTTTAAATTGAGCTGCCTTCGGCAGAGACCTTACCTTATTTTGTCATTCCCGTGTAAACGGGAATCCAGATGCATCAAAAAGGCGACTGGATTCCCACTTTCGTGGGAATGACATGCTAAGAACAATATACTTTGAAATTCCTGTACATTTAATTATTATAAAGAACTGTTTGTGTGATAACAATATAATTCAATGTTCAGGAATTTCAATCTTTTGTGATTCCCCTCTAGAAAGAGGGGACAAAGGGGTGTGTAGGTTTGCCGCAACACACACCCAGCCCCTCTTTCTAGAGGGGAGCTTAAAAGTCGCTGCCAAAGGCAGCCCAATTTAACCTATTTCTCTTGACACCCGTAATTTCACACATTACTATGCTGACAATTGTAGAATAATGATAATAATCATTCGGGTGGACGATCCCTTCGGGTTGCTGCCTTGCCAGTTTCGGTTGGGTTAAGGAACAAAACCCAACAAAAAGGGATAATGATTTTTTGAAATCGTTAAAAAGATAGAAATAGATTTGTCATTTTAAGAGATTTGACCCATTGCCCGTCCTCTCAGCACGACGATGATCTACACCCATGTCTTGAACAAAGGAGGCCAGGGTGTCCGAAGCCCGGTCGATGGGTTGTAGGCCGGATTATACAGTCTGTATAATCAGGAATGGGCGATTGACGAAAATGCAGAAAAAGCTTGATGCGAAAGTAGTTACAATACGTGATAAGAAGACACGGCAACTTCTTATATATATCGAAACAGCCTGTGTTTGCCGTTTTATACAGACTGTATAATCATTGTTAGGCATCACAATGAGCACACATTCAACCACTCAACTTTGGAAGCGTATTGAAAGCCACCTTGACAGGCGGCTACCTGACTGGCGATCTCGCATTCAACATTTTGGTCAGGTCGACGCAATTAAGAATCGAAACTCTGGGAAACGGTGGGCTGATGACGAGATTCAGGAGGGTCTGGTTAGGGCGGTACTTTCGAGTAACACTGATTGGGCCAAAATCGAAGGAGTACTTCCAGAGTTAAACGGGTTGTTTGGCAATTTCAGCCTGTCGTTCTACGCACAATTAACCACTGAAGAAATAGATCGCATTTTTGTTCCTTGGTTTAAGTCGCGCAAGGCTGCGTCTATGACCCTCGGGAAGGATCTGAAAAACCTGATAAAGACATCTCAGAAACTAAAAAGATGGAGCGAGTCAAATGGATCGGCGGAGCATTACTTTACAGACCTATATAGAAAATGTAGCAACGATGCGAAACGCGTTGCTCTCAAAATCGGCTTGCCCGAAAGCGAATACAAACTTCCGGCCCTTGGCGTTCCAATAGCGGCAGAGACTTTAAGAAATATCGGTTTTGATCTGGCCAAGCCAGATAGACACATTTTGAGAGCAGCAGGTTCATTTGGGCTTGTTCAGTTCTCAAATTGGAAAGACACGAGTAGCAAGAATCCGCCTATTGCAAACCCAGCTGAGTTACTCGCCACCATGACTGCATTCGAATCCTTGGCTGATGCCCAAGGGTTGCTGACCGCATTTGTAGACAATGCTGTCTGGCTGTTGTGTGCAAAGAGCGGCCTACGATTCTCAAATTCAGACCTGAATGCACTCAATAATGCGCGAGAAATGCCTAACCAGTAAATCCAGCAGACGGCTTACAGCCGCCGCTGATCTGCACGTTAGGGCCATGCAAATAAATTTCTTTGGAGATAAATGATGTTTGATTTCGCTTTTGGTGGAAAAAGAAAACTAGAACTAATTCGAGAGCTTCTCGAACAAAGGATGAGGGAAGAGGGCTTCGACGACATGGATTCAAGGCTAAAAGTCAAAGAATTGGGAAGGCTTCAACTAATAGGAACTCCAGAAGGAGCAATTGTCACTATTGTTGAGACAGTAATCAAAAGCCAGAAGCAGGGAGCTTTGTTAGCTTCGATACTTTCTTCAATAGAAAACCATCGAAAATCTCTAGGCTCCGATCCACAGGAATTTGCCGAAATCATGAAATTGGCTAGTGGCCAAGAAGCTGGTCATTCGGTTGGTGCATACTGTTTCTATCGGCTCAACATGGAGTGTCCAGGAAGGGTTTCCATTGAACAATGCATGAGAGCTCTGGAACAGTCCGCCGCAGAAATAGCATCGTGGTAAACGATTAACCGCATACACGGTATAGAGCTCACAACTGGGTGTTGAAGTTGATCAAGAAGCCACATAAGGGAAATCGGGGGCGGGTCTTGCAATCAAGCATCCAGCCTAACATGGCGCTCAACCGGAGCGCGGTTACAATGCGGTTTTATTTTTCAGCTTTCCGTGCCGCGCCCGGTTAGCTCTACGTTATACGGCAATAATAAAAATGGAAGATTGGAGGAGATGTGGGGATCCCTGAAGGGTCTGTAATCATATGGACTGGCTATATGAAGCATAGAGCAGGATTAAGGGGATTTGAATTTTCAAAGATTGAAAATATATTGAGGCATTCAGCAGAAAAATACCTTGATACAGCAACCCAACGCTTAATTATAGTAGGCAAACATGATGATATACTGGTTATAATTC
>Ga0209211_10005937_pt1 | contig 17966 bp, 16 predicted proteins | sample RifGroA2_FD_183992 | JGI IMG/M metagenome (GOLD analysis project Ga0209211, IMG submission 183992) | Groundwater microbial communities from Rifle, Colorado, USA - Groundwater A2 (SPAdes) (version 2) | ecosystem: Environmental > Aquatic > Deep subsurface > Groundwater | place: Rifle, Colorado... | reverse complement strand
ATGATTTGTGTGATTATTATGATTAAAGAATTGTTAAATCTGAAGTTATTTTTTACTCTTTTACTACTCTTTGTTGTAATATTATTCCCCCTGTTTCTACCTTAACCAAATACAACCCTTTTGCCAATTTTCCTGTATTAAAAGTATATTCGCTTTCTTGTGTTTTTGCCTGCATTACAACTTTACCAAAAATATTAATAATACTTATTGTAATTTGCTCATTTGGCACATTGTTATATTTTACATTAAGCTCATTTTTGCACGGGTTTGGGTAAATTGTTATTTCTTCTTTATTTACATTTTGTTCTTTTACGCCCAACCAATTCTCGCAATAAAGCGAGTCTATGCTAACGCATACATCTTCAATATAATAATAAGCATAATTATTATTTGTTGTTGCTAAATTTAAAGTATCTGTATTGGCATCATCAAAAAAGTTTCCAATCATAATATAAGAATAAGCCGAATCGGCAATAAACGAACCGCTTATTTTTGTCCATTTAGCAGTATCTGTAATAATAGAATCTGTATAAAAATGTGCAGCATTATTAATTGGAGCCGAATTAGTAAAAGAATATTGAATAGTAGAAAATTTAACCCCCATTTTATTTATTCCTATTGTTATACCTCGAAAAACATTACCACTTAAATTCACATAAAAAGAAATATAATACTTTTGACCTATTATAAATAAAGTTGTTAATTGTGCACCAACAAATTCTCTATAATTTTGCCATTGAATGTGAAATGGACATATGCCTATGTATGCATTTCCAGAGTGAGAATATTGAAACCCATAATAGTTGTTAGGAGTTGTAAAATCTGAAGAAGTAGAACAAGGATTAAAATAATCAGAAGATAATCCATATGAACTCCAAGACAAACAACCAGATATATCACTTGGACCAGTTGGACAATATATAAACTGTTCAAAACTTGGATTTGGCACTAAATTTTGTGTAAAACAATTTAATGAAGAAATTAGAAAAAATAAATAAAATATTTTTTTCATAATAAAAATAAAAAAAGGAGGTCTAAAAATATAGACCTCCCAAATTTAAGCCATTATTTAACAACAACAATCTTTTTATTGTAAATATTATTTGTAGTTGAAATAGATATAAAATAAGTACTTGCTGGTAAAAATATTAAATCAGTAATTGTTTCGAATATTTCGTTTTCGAAATTCTTTTTAAATACCACTCTGCCAGTTAAATCGCTTAGTGTAATTTGTTTTATAGCCTCGTTATTTTCTGTTGTTATAGTAATATAATTATTTGCAGGGTTAGGGTAAATTGTTATGTTTTCGCTTTTGTTTATTGTTTGTTCACTTATTCCTGTCCAGTTTTCGTTAAATAACGAATCGGTTGTTACACATACATCATCTATATAATAATATGCATAATTATTATTTGTTGTTGCTAAATTTAAAGTGTCTGTTAAACTATCGTTAAAAAAGTTGCCAATCATAATATAATTATATGCCGAATCGGCTATAAAAGAACCAGATATTTTTGTCCATTTAACTGTATCTGTAATAATAGAATCTGTATAAAAATGTGCAAAATTATTTATTGGTGCAGGGTTACTATATGAATAAGGAACTGTAGAAAATTTAACTCCAATTTTATTGGATGCTATTATTGTACCATTTTCGCCACTTAAATTTACATAAAATGATAAAAAATATTTTTGATTAATAACAAGCGGTAAAATTAATGATGAACCAACAAATTCCCTACCATTTTGTGTATAGTTTACAAAAGTTATTAAGCCTATAAATGCAGCACCAGAATGTGGATATTGAAAGCCAGGGAAACAGCTGGGTGGTGAGAAATTAGCATTAGTCGAACAAGTATTGTAATAATCAGGAGTTTCGTAGTATGAACTCCAAAATTGACAATATGATATTTGATACCAACTATTAGGGCATATATTATATTGTTCGAAGCTAGGGTTAGGAACTATGTTTTGCCCATATCCATTTAAATTAAAAATTACAAATAAAACAAATATTATTCTTTTCATTTTTTTAATTTAAAAGAAAGCCCATCATTGATTAAATGGGCTTTCAAATATACAAAAATTACTTAACTTTTACAAATTTAAGTTTGTAGATATTATTTGTTGTTACAATATTTACAAAATATGTGCCTACAGCTAATGTAGAAATATCCACTTTTATTTCGTTAGATGGTAAATAATTTGCATTATTAATAATTCTTCTGCCAGTTAAATCAGTAATTGAAAAACCTGATATATTTTCCTGATTTAGAGAAGATATGAATACGTTGTCATAAGCAGGATTAGGATACACAATTACATTTGAATTTGCATTTTTAGAAGTAGTATCATTGAAAAATGGAAGTCGCTTGAATTCAGCTAAACCATTATCTACAAATCTCCCGATAAAAGCGTCGTAACCTGCAAAAGAATTCATCCATTGTTGCCCGATACTCTGATTAAGCACTACTTGGTTATTAAAAGTACCTCCTAAATAATACACGCTATTTGTTGCATCGTAGGCAAGTGTATTGCCACGCGAAGTTCCTGTGGTATTAGCCATTGCCCCAGTAAGCCAACCTGAAGTTACAGAAAGGGAAGCGTTCGTTTTAAAAACAAAGTGATTAGTTGTTCCATATAGAGTAATAGGTTGGGAGAAAGAAAAACCATCTGTTATCATAAAACCAGTATAGTCGTACGACCCCGAAACAAAAACATTAGAGCCGTTAACTACAAGTTTAGTGGCTTCGTTATAAGTAGAAGTCTGGTCGGATAACCTTACATTATTAGGGTCTAATACAATTGTTGTGTTTGGAGTAGGATAATAAAAAATAATAGTTTTTTTTATTAGAGAAGTATAACTTGATTTTAAGTAACCACATAAATATAAGTAACCGTTACTACCGGCAAAATTGTCTGAACCATTGATTATTATATGATTTATGTGATTAATTTGATTAAGAATTTTAATCATAGCCATTCATATTAATCCTTTTGAAATCTGCGGTTCTGACATTTACTCCTTATTAATTTTTGCCTACCCGCACCCTTAATCCCTAAAGGGAGCTAACCCACAAATGCATTCTCCCTTTAGGGCAGGGGTAAATTACAAATACTCCCTTTAGCTCAAACAACAACCAAATATTTATTCCTTCATTACCTTTTGCAAAACCACCTTATTTGCAGTTTCTACTTTAACCAAATACAACCCTTTTGCCAATTTTCCTGTATTAAAAGTAAATTCATTTTCTTTTGTTTTTACTTGCATAACAATCCTCCCAAAAATATCAATAATAATTAATGTTGATTGCTCATTTAGCATATTGTAATATTTTACATTAAGTTCATTTATGCATGGGTTTGGGTATATTGTTATTTCTTCTTTATTTGTAATTTGTTCTTTTACATCTACCCAATTCTCACAATAAAGCGAATCAGTGCTTACACATACATCATCTATGTAATAATAAGCAGTATTGCCAGGTGATAACAAAATTGTATCTGTTAAACTATCAACAAAAAAATTACCAATTATAATATAAGAATAAGCCGAATCGGCAATAAACGAACCGCTTATTTTTGTCCATTTAGCAGTATCTGTAATAATAGAATCAGTGTAAAAATGTGCAAAATTATTTATTGGTGCAGGGTTAGAATAAGAATATTGAACAGTAGAAAATTTAATACCTATTTTATTTGATGCAATTGTTGCCTGATTTTGACCTCCAAGATTAACATAAAATGAAATAAAATATTTTTGATTAGTTACAAGTGATAATAATAAATTGGCTCCAATCATTTCTCTATAATTAGTATATGAACCAAAAGTAGAATAGCTTATAAAACCTACATAAGCATTTCCTGAATGAGGATATTGAAATCCATAAAAACAGTTAGGAGGAGAAATGTTATTTGAAGAGGAACAAGTATGTAAATAATCTGGAGTTTCTCTATTAGAATCCCAAAATATACAATTGGAAATTTGAAACCAATTTGTAGGGCAAATGGTGTATTGTTCAAAATTTGGGTTTGGCACTAAATTTTGTCCAGATACATTTAACGTAATAAATAACATCGACTCAAATAAAATCTTTTTCATATATAAGATATAATGGAAGCCTTCAAAAAGAAGGCTTCCAAATATACAAAATTCATTTAACAACTACAATTTTTAAATTGTAATTGTTATTTAATGTAGAAACATTTACAAAATAAGTACTTGCAGGCAAAAATGATAAATCGGTATTAGTTTCGAGTATTTCACTTTCAAAACTTTTAAAATAAACTGTGCGTCCTGTTATATCATTTACCGTAATTGTTTTAATTGTTTCATTTTTAACTGACACAATATTAAAATTACCGTTTGAAGGATTAGGATATACAATTACATTAGAATTTACTGCCTTACTTAACGAATCTTTAAAAAATTCTAGCGATTTATAATCTGCCCCGCCATTGTCTTGGAATCTTGCAATAAACCCGTCGTAACCGGCATAAGGAGTTATTGTTTGTCCTAATATTCCGGTAAATTGTAAAGTATCGTTAAAAGTACCACCCAAATAATAAACGCTGTTTAAAGCATCGTAACAAAGTGTATTTCCTTTTGATATTCCGGTAGTAGCACTTGCAACTCCCGATAACCTAACGTTACTATTGTTTGACCTGCCCACACCCTTAATCCCTAAAGGGAGCTAACCCACAAATACATTTTCCGTTTAGGGTTAGGGTAAATAATAAATACTCCCTTTAGCTCAAAAAACAACTAAATATTTATTCCTTCGTTACCTTTTGCAACGCTACTGTACTCGCAGTTTCTACTTTAACCAAATATAACCCCTTTGCCAATTTTCCTGTATTAAAAGTAAATTCGTTTTCTGTTGTTTGGGTTTGCATTATGGTTTTGCCTGTAATATCTAAAATGCTTATAGTTGTGTACTCATTTGGCACATTGTTAAATTGCACATTAAGCTTATTTGTGCAAGGGTTCGGGTATATTGTTATTTCTTCTTTTTTGCTTACACTTTGCTCATTTACACCCAACCAATTTTCGCAATAAAGCGAATCAGTACTTACACATAAATCATCTATATAATAATATGCAAGATTGCCAGACGATAACATAATAGTATCTGTTAAACTGTCATTAAAAAAATTACCTATAATAATATATGAATATGCCGAATCAGCAATAAACGAGCCTCTTATTTTTGACCATTTAACAGTATCGGTAATAATAGAATCAGTAAAAAAATGTGCAACGTTATTTATTGGTGCAGGATTACTATATGAATAAGGAATTGATGAAAATTTAACTCCCATTTTATTTGATGCAATTGTTGCTAGCCAAAAAGCATTACCACCTAAATTTATATAAAAAGAAATAAAATATTTTTGGCCTATTACAAGTGATGATAACAAGCTAGAACCTATTAGTTCTCTATAATTAGCATTTGGAGTATAATAACATACAAAACCTGCAAAAGCGTTTCCAGAGTTAGGATATTGAAATCCATAATAACAGTTAGGAGGTTTAATAGCAGATGTAGTAGAACAAGTATTATAATAGTCTGGTGTTTGACTATAAGAATCCCAATACATACAATATGGAATTTGAGACCAAAAATCTGGACAAAAAGAATATTGCTCAAAACTAGGGTTTAAAACTAAATTTTGCCCAAACCCATTTAATGAGTATATGAGTATAAACAAGAAAAATAATTTTTTCATATAAAAAAATTAAAAAAAGGAGGTCTAAGTATTTAGACCTCCCAAATTTAAGATATTATTTTACAATAACAATTTTTTTATTGTAAACATTATTTGTAGTAGAAATAGAAATAAAATAAGTACTTATAGGCAAAAATGAAATGTCTGCATTAGTTTCAAACACATCTGTATTGTAATCTTTTCTATAAACCAGCCTGCCAGTTAAATCGCTTATCAATACATTAGTAATAACTTCGTTAGTAATTGATGTTATAGTAAAGTTACCAGATGAAGGATTAGGATAAATAATAACATTAGAGTTTTCTGCCTTACTTAATGAATCTTTAAAAAATTGCAGTGATTTATAATCTGCCCCGCCATTATCTTGAAATCTTGCTATAAAAGCATCGTAACCCGAGTAAGGTGTTATTGTTTGTCCTAATATTCCTGTAAATTGTAAAGTTCCATTAAAAGTGCCACCTAAATAATATACACTATTTAAAGCATCGTAACAAAGTGTATTTCCTTTTGATATATTTGTTGTGGCACTTGCAACTCCCGATAACCTAACGTTACTATTGTTTGACCTGCCCACACCCTTAATCCCTAAAGGGAGCTAACCCACAAATACATTTTCCGTTTAGGGTTAGGGTAAATAATAAATACTCCCTTTAGCTCAAAAAACAACTAAATATTTATTCCTTCGTTACCTTTTGCAACGCTACTGTACTCGCAGTTTCTACTTTAACCAAATATAACCCCTTTGCCAATTTTCCTGTATTAAAAGTAAATTCGTTTTCTGTTGTTTGGGTTTGCATTATGGTTTTGCCTGTAATATCTAAAATGCTTATAGTTGTGTACTCATTTGGCACATTGTTAAATTGCACATTAAGCTTATTTGTGCAAGGATTAGGGTAAATTGTTACATCTTCTTTATTTACACTTTGTTCTTTTACCCCCAACCAATTCTCGCAATAAAGCGAGTCGGTGCTAATACATACATCATCTAAATAATAATATGCATAAACATTGTTAGTTGGTGCTAAATTTAATGTATCTGTTAAACTATCGTTAAAAAAGTTGCCAATCATAATATAAGAATATGCTGAATCGGCAATAAACGAACCGCTTATTTTTGTCCATTTAGCAGTATCTGTAATAATAGAATCTGTATAAAAATGTGCAATATTATTTATTGGTGTAGGGTTACTGAATGAATAAGGAACTGTTGAAAATTTAACTCCCATTTTATTTGATGCTATCGTTGCTTGACCTTGACCTCCGAGATTAACATAAAATGAAATAAAGTATTTTTGACCTACTGAAAGAGGCAATAATAATTGAGTACCTATAAATTCTCTTTGATTAAGAAGTTGATTAAAAAACGTGAAGACCCCTATATGTGCATTACCTGAATGAGGATATTGAAATCCCATATAATTATTTGGGCAGCCAAAATAATAGCCAACAGGGGGTTGATAAGGTGTGCATTCATTGTAATAATCTGGGGAACCGCTAAAAGAGTTCCAACTCAAACAATTCGACAATTCACTCCAACTGTCAGGGCAAATAGTATATTGTTCAAAACTGGGATTTGGAACTAAATTTTGCCCAATGCAATTTAAGGCAATAATTTGTATAAATATGTAAAGTATTTTTTTCATCTAAAAAAATAAAAAAGGAAGTCTACCTAAATAGACTCCCAAATTTACAATATTTATTTAACAATTACAATTTTTAAATTGTAATTGTTATTTAATGTAGAAACATTTACAAAATATGTACTTGCAGGTAAAAAGGAAATATCTGTATTAGTTTCAAACACATTTATACTGCAATCTTTACTAAATACTACTCTACCTGTTAAATCGTTTACTAAAATTCTTGTAATAGTTTCATTAGTAATTGATGTTATAGTAAAGTTACCATTAGATGGATTAGGATACACAATTACATTAGAATTTACCGCCTTACTTAACGAATCTTTAAAAAATTGGAGTGATTTATAATCTGCCCCGCCATTATCCTGGAATCTTGCTATAAATGCATCGTACCCAACAGAAGTGGGTAATGTTTGTCCTAATATCCCTGTTAATACTAAATTAGTGCTATTATAGGTTCCACCTAAATAATATACACTATTTAAAGCATCGTAACAAAGTGTATTAATATTGTCTGAACCACTGATTATTTTATGATTTATGTGATTAATTTGATTAAGATTTTTAATCATAGCCATTCATTTAAATCATTTTGAAATCTGCGGTTCAGATATTTTTCATTCTTTTGTAACCTTTTGCAACTCCACCTTACTCCCAGTTTCTACTTTTACTAAGTACAACCCTTTTGCCAATTTTCCAGTATTAAAAGTAAACTCGGTTTCTTTTGTTTTTGTCTGTATAACAATCCTCCCAAAAATATTAATAATACTTAAAGTTGTATTCTCATTTGGCACATTGTTATATTTTACATTAAGCTCATTTGTGCAAGGGTTTGGGTACATTGTTATTTTATTATTATTTGCACTTTGTTCTTTTATGCCCAACCAATTCTCACAATAAAGTGAGTCGGTACTTACACATATATCATCTAAATAGTAATATGCAACATCAATACTTCCGATTGAATAAGTTATGGTATCTGTATTACTATCATCAAAAAAATTACCGATTATAATATAAGAATATGCGGAATCGGCAATAAACGAACCGCTTATTTTTGACCATTTAACTGTATCTGTAATAATAGAATCAGTATAAAAATGTGAAATGTTATTTATTGGTGCAGGGTTAGTATCTGAATATGGTATCGTTGAAAATTTAACCCCAATTTTGTTAGAAGCTATAACAGCCTGGTTTTGACCTCCGCGATTAACATAAAATGTTATGTAATATTTTTGACCAATTGTTAAAGTTGATAATAACTGGGAACCTATAAATTCCTTATTGTTTTGAGGACTTTTTGCTAAAGTATAAAATCCTGCATAAGCATTTCCTGAATGAGGATACTGAAATCCTTCATAACAATTGGGAGGTGTAATGGCAGGAAGAGTGGAACATGTATTATAATAATCAGGCGTTTCTCTATATGAACTCCAAAATTGACAATAGGACATTTGATTCCAAAAATTCGGACAATTAGAATATTGTTCAAAATTTGGATTTTGAACAATGTTTTGTCCAAAGCAATTTAATGAATAAAAAAACACGAAAAAATAAAATATTTTCTTCATATCATTAAAATAAAAAGGAAGTCTGATTATAATCAGACTTCCAAAAATATAAAAACTATTTAATAATTACAATTTTTTCAACGTATTTATTGTTTAATGTTGAAATATTTACAAAATAGTTTCCAGATTGTAAAAATGAAATATTTATTTCAACTTCAGTATTACTGATTTCGTAATTTTTGCCATAAACCTGTCTACCCGTTAAATCAGTAATTGTTATTGCAGTAATTGCTTCATTTTTAATAGATGCAACCTTAATATTACTAGTAGAGGGGTTTGGATACACAATTACATTAGAGTTTTCTGCCTTGCTTAAAGAATCTTTAAAAAACTGCAGTGATTTATAATCTGCTCCGCTATTGTCCTGAAACCTTCCAATGTAGCCATCGTAGCCTGCATAGGGGCTGATTGTCTGCCCTAAATTTCCTGTAAACTTCAAGTTGCCGTTAAATGTGCCACCTAAGTAGTAAACATTATTGGTTCCGTCGTAAGCAAGAGTATTGCCCCTTGAAATATTTGTTGTAGTGCTTGCAACTCCCGATAACCATCCACTTGCAGGTGTTAATGTAGCATCTGTTTTAAAAACAAACTGGTCAATTGTTCCGTAAAGTGGAGCAGGTGGTAGTGACCATTGCGAGCCAAATCCTATTTGAAAACCAGTATAATCATACGTACCCGAAACAAAAATATTAGAACCATTTGTAACAAGTTTGGTTGCTTCGTTATAATTAGAAGTCTGGTCGGATAATCTTACGTTATTAGGGTCTAAAACAATTGTTGTGTTTGGAGTAGGATAATAAAAAATAATAGTTTTTTTTATTAGAGAAGTATAACTTGATTTTAAGTAACCACATAAATATAAGTATCCATTAGTGCCGGCAGCCATATCATAAACATTAATAAATTGTGTACCCGAACCAATTTGTTGGGTTAAAAGACCACCACCACCTAAAATCGAAACTCTTCCAAGGTTAGTTATTCGGTTGGTAGGACTTGTGCTGTGCTGGTACGTAAAATAAATGTATGGATACGAAACATACTGCATTGTCATTCCAATATCGTGCCATGTACTTGCCCACAAATGGTAGTTGTTTGCCCAATCAAAGGTTGTGCTTGAAGTGTAACAATTAAACTGGCATAAAAACATTTCATAATATGGTTGAGCTGGATTTGTAAGTATTACAGTAGAATTGCTGAATTGAAATTTTTTACCTTGAAACCCCCCTGCAACATAAACTGCACTACCATTAACAGAAATTCCATTCACAATATCAGTACCATTACTGTAAATATGTACCTGTTGGTTTGCATTGCTATATAATGTAACAGGGTTGAGTGTAGTAAAAAAACCATCAATGTTATCAACTGCTGTCATAGGGTTTCCGCTTCCGGTAAAATCAATTGTACCACAAAACTCACCTGCAATAATAATTAACCCGCTGCTGGCTAACCACTCAATGTGTAAATTAGGTTCCCAAACATTACCGTAATAACGGGCTTCCTGAACAACACCGCAGTAATTCAATTTAACAACAAAAATACCATAAGTACAACTGCCGCTTTTTGTAAAATTATATGAACCTAAAGTTATATTATTAGTAAAAGTACCAATAGCATAAACATTACCATTCGGGTCGGTAACCATATCCTGAACTTCTTCATCTCCGGCAGTGTTTACAAAATCAATAGGCCAATCAGCACCTGTAAAAATGCCATTAATAATTTGAGAACCCATCCAGGTGCAGCCAATCGCATCAGTAACAGTAATATTATAAGTGCCCGGGCAAAGACCTGTAATATCCTGTGTAGTTGCCGTAAAGTTGTTAGGTCCTGTCCAATTATAAGTAAAAGCCGGATTATCGCCGTAAACCGTTAAATCAATTGAACCGTCGCAGTTTCCGCATGATGATGCATCTGTTGGTATCATAACACCTGATAATGTACCAATACTAATATTATCAATAGTTATTCTTAAAGGATTACTATTACTGCTTTGCGGGTCAACAACCATTGTTAAATTAGTTGCTGTTGTTGGTGTAATCAGAACATCAACATGCTGCCATCCAGAGTTAACAACAGTATGTGTGTATATATAAGGACTACTTGAATATAAACTTGTATTATTAAGTAATGGGAATGTAGAATTCGGTAAAGAAGAAAACGCAAAGTTTATAACTCCGGTTCCTGTACTTACCAAATAATCAAAATGAAGCATATAACTGTTATTTTGTATTAATGGCAGAGATGACATATCTGTTACAATTGCTTCACCCACGGTATTATTAGTTGACCAAATAAACGCCATATAGTTAGGATTAGTTCCAACAATATTCGGAGTTCCCCAAGCATCCTGCCATCCGCATATATAATAATCATGAAATTGGTTTGGAGGATAATCCCAAAAATGGCTGTAATCCATATTGGGATTTAAAAAAAACGTAGGGTTTAAAATATGCTCGCAGAGTCCTAAATCGCATGGAAATTGAGGCTGTTTTACCCATGTTGAACCGTAAATAGAAAAATTATAAGTACTCAGCCCCGACGGTCTTGTAAGCTTTATATAATATTGAGTACCTGCAATAAATATGTACTTAAACATTATTAATGTGTCCTGTGTTGGAAAACTTATTCGTGAAGTTAAATTTATGCAACTTCCTGAGTATAAGTCAACCTGATTTATTCCTGCAAAAGTGCCATTAATAAAATTATTAATATAGAATGTTGCGGTGTCGTTACCTGTAAACGTAAACCACATTTCAGTTGAACTTATCTGGAATGTGTCAGGTTGTTGATTGGATTTAATACTTATTCCTGTTGCAGTACTGCAAGTATTTGCCTGCAATACATATGAAAAAAGAACAAAAGTGATTAATATAAAAAATTTATTTTTCATAATATGTAAATTTAATTAATAAAAATGATTAAAAAAATAATAAATGTTTTTGAGTCTTTTCAAATGTTTTATTTTGTAATAAACAAAGGAAAATATACTCAAGGCCACTTCTAAAAAATTATAATTTAAAGTCATGCTGCCCCAAATAAAACCAAGACGGAATGACGATTACAAGTTATTAGAGATGCCCTCAATTTAAAGTCATGATTTTTAAGGAGGGCGGTTTAATATTAAAGAGTTTTTAATTTTTTGTTGTTTCATATTTATTTATTTTATTCCACTTTGTTTTTGGTTGTGCTTCCTGTTCTTTTCCACCGTGTCCCTGATTAAAATGACAATTTTCGGGTTCGTTAGTGCAAAGAATTGACATATTAGAAATTAAATCGTTATTTCCACTTTTCAGAGGTTTCACATGATGGGCATGCCATGCTCCTTTTATGCCTTTATCACGATTCTCCCAAATCAGATCTTTTTGACAACATTCGCATTTACCTCTAGAGTATATAACAAAACGCTTTTTTATTTCTTCATTTAAGAAAGCCATAATTATTTTTTTTAAACTTTAATTAGTGTCTGTCCATAATGTCCGATTTTTTCGTTATGCCCCAGTACGCTTCGCTACGGGGTAAACTTGTTTTGAAAACAGTCATTTACTATAGTAAACTCCTTGGTTTTCAAAATTTCGCATGCCTCAAACTCGAACATTATAGTTCAGACACTGACTTTATAGGCAAGCACTAATTAGTGTCTGACCATAATGTCCGATTTTTTCGTTATACTCGTTTTGAAAACAGTCATTTACTATAGTAAACTCCTTGGTTTTCAAAATTTCGCATGCCTCAAACTCGAACATTATAGTTCAGACACTGACTTTATAGACAAGCACTAATTAAACCGTCATCATCTGATAGATATCGGAACAGAATGACAACAATGTATTTCTATGTATTTCTGTTTTTTTACCTTCGCCCTCTATGCCCATGGTTTAAGTGGCAATTTTCCGGCTCATTTATGCAAAGAATTTTCATATTACAGGTCGAGTCATTCAGGTCATTTTTAAATTTACTAAAGTGATGAGCATGCCATGCTCCTGTTAAACCTTTATCACGATTTTCCCAAATTAAATCTTTATTGCAACATTGGCATTGCCCTTTTGCTATAAAATAAAACTGCCATCTTACATCTTCATCATTAAAAGCCATAATTTTAATTTTTGTTTATTATTTTCCGGATTACTTTTCTTGTCTTGTTATTTTCCACGTTGTTTTTGGTTGTGCGTCCTGTTCTTTTCCACCATGTCCTTGATTAAAATGACAATTTTCGGGCTCATTAACACAAAGAATTGCCATGTTTGAAATTAAATCGTTATTTCCATCATCTTTTAATGGATGCACGTGATGAGCATGCCATGCTCCTATACCTCTATCACGATTATCCCATTTTAAATCTTTTCCGCAACATTCGCATCGTCCTTTAGCTACAATGTAAAATCGGTCTTTTACTTTTTCATAATAAAAAGGCATAATTTTTATTTTTTAATTTTTGCCTACTCTCTACAGTTTTCGGCTTCCCTGTTTATTTATTATTTTGTTTAAAATTTTTCTTTTACAGATATTATAAAAATGAAATTAAAGAGTTAACTCCCTAACTTCATTTTTAACAAATTCTACTTTGGAGGTGGTGGAGGTGGAATTGTTTCACCTGTTGGTGGATCTTCCGGCAATGTATTAACCTGTGCCGAATAACTAATTGTAATTAATGATAACATCATTATTACAACTCCGATTTTTTTAAGAAACTTTTTCATAAGCATAAATTTTTGGTTTTACACTTACATAGTGACAAATGATGGAAAATAGTTACCCAAAAAAATGCTCATTGCACGTAATTTATTTTCATTCTAAATAGCGATTTTGTATGTAAAGTCAATACCAAAAGCAATTGCGGGGAGTTTCGATGTTTCGGAACGACAAAGAAATAAACATAAATTATAGCATTGGTAAAATGGATAGATTTTATTTTTTTGTCATCCGATAGCTATCGGATATGAGTTTTTTGTCATTCTGTTCCGTCCCGAAGCTTCGGGAGCTATCGGAAGATTTGCGAAGAACTTAGCGAAGCGATCTCATTCACCCTGTTAGATAATTGCTCTTTTATTGTTCGCTCTTTTTTTTAACTATCTAACAGGGCAAGCACCTTGAAAAACTTGTAGTGAGCATGTCGAACTATAAAATTAAAATGTGAGTAATCTTTTCAATAATACAGATTCCTCGTCCATTCGTAATGACAATAGGGAGTGGTAGAATCCATTTACTTTTGTTATTCAGAATTATTTTGTCATCCGAGAGCTATCGAATATAAAATAAGTGATTGTAACGAAATAACATGGTTAGTAACGTGCATGAAATAATCTCCTACGGCGTTGCTATAAAAGATTTTAAATCCTCACATACTTTAGTATGCTGCGGTTTAAAATTTTTATGCGCCTTGTAGGAACTTATTTCCTACACATTACTTATTTGATTTTTGCATAAATAGCCGTAGCTTTATGCTATGGTAAAATAGAAATTATAATAACGGCTTTAGCCACAGATATTTGTTTTTGGCTAAAGCCGATTTGTTGGTTGTTTTATTTCAACGTCATAAATGATGTTGAAAATTATAAATGATTAGCATATTTCATAACAATTCCTAAATAATTATATTTGTTTATCTTTGAAAAAGAATTTATGCTTTCGATGAAATATAAAATATTTGCAGCATTATCAGGTAGATTAATATTCTTTATTTTATTTTTTAGTGCTAATGTTAAAGTAACTGCTTTTAATAAGCTGGATAGTATCATTCCAATTGTTAACACATACATTAAAAATGAGCAATACAATGATGCCATTATGTTTCTGAAACAAGTTTCTTCTGATAATAACATTACTTTTAATGAGCATTTAATGGATTTCGATTATTCAATAGCTTTTATTACAAAAAAGATTATTGAAAATAAAAAAGGTTGTTTTTATACTTATAAGATAAAACCATTAATATGTAAATTAGAAAAGTTAAATATTTTAAATGGTAATTCTAAAGCTTATAATTTTTATTGTATAGGACTTTCTTATAAGTATTTAGAAAAATATTCAAAAAGTATATTTTATTTAAAAAAATCTTATTACGAATTTAAGAAATTAAAAAACGAAGAGTTTTTGACTTATACAAGCAATAGATTGGCATTGATTTACTCAAGAATAAATGATTACTCGAAAGCGGAATTTTATATTCAAAAGACATTGTTTCATTTGAATAATTATAAAAAACTTGCAAAGCTGGAGCAGTACTATATATGGCATTTTTCTTATGTAAATGCTTTTAAAAGTAAGAATTACAATAAGGCATTGGAAAGATTAGATTCGGCTTCAAATTATATTAATTTTATTAATAATGATTTTAAAGCCGATTTGTATAATGGTTATGGGCTTACCTATAAAAGACTTGGTAAATACATAAAAGCCGAAGAAAGTTTTATAAAGGCAATAAAATACAGGAAAAGTGAAAAACCGGTTAATGAATTAAATTTATCAAAAGATTTGCAGAATTATTCCGAATTGCTTTCAATAACCGGCAGAGTAAAGGAAGCCATTAAAATGGGAGAAAGAGCATGCAGTTTAATTACACAGGTATTGGGTAATAAAAGTGCATCAACTTCTTTGGCATATTCATCATTAGCCGGTATTTATTTTGAAAATAAACAATATGTAAAGGCAATTGAAATATATAACCGGGCATTGCTATCTTCATCATCAGATTCAATACTTAAAAATGAAGAACTTTTTCCCGCTCCATCTTCAGTAATATATCTTCCCGAATATATAAGTGCATTAAAGGGGAAAGCATTGGTGCTTTACAATATGTCGAATGAACAGGGAATAAATAAGGAAAACATTTTAAAACAAAGTTTAAAATGTTATTCAGAAGTAATTAACCATCTCGAAAAATCAAGAAGCGATTACCAGTTTGATGAGGGAAAGCTGATTTTATCGGAAAACGAAAGAGAAGTTTATAACCAAGCTGTTAAAGCCAGTTACGATTTATACAGTTGTACAAATAACAACGGGTACATTAATATTGGCTTCAATATTACCGAGCGAAGCAGGGCATCAGTTTTATTGGAGAAAGTATCGTTACAGTCGAACATACATACCAAGGGAGATTATTCTGTTATTTTTGCTTATGACCAGCGGCTGAGAAAAGAAATTTCGGAATTAGAGAAAAACATTTCTGAGAATATGTTTTCTGCAAATAATATTAAATATAAACTGAATACGCATTTATTTCAATTGATTGACATTCAGGAAAGTTTTTTCAGTTTATTAAAAAACAAATATCCGAATTACTACAATACATGGTTATTTCCTCAAATAACAACAATCAACCAGGTTCAAAACAAATTGCAAGATAATGAATCGTTTATTGAGTATTATTTATCAGATTCTGCACTTTTTTCAATTGTAATTTCGAAAAATAAAAAGTATTTTAACAAGTTTGAATGTTGTTATAATAACATTGCTGAATCAATAAATAAATACCGGGACGAAATTTCAGTTTATAACTTAGAATCAGCCACCCCCAAAGGATTAAATTCGCTTAAAAGCAAATCTTATAGTTTGTATTCGTGTTTTATAAAGCCAATAAAAGAACAGCTCAATAATAAGTCAATAATTATTTCGGCTGATGGAATTATAAATTACTTACCTTTTGAAACATTGGTTCAGAAAAATGACTCATTTATAGAAGCGGATTACGGGAAGTTAAATTATATGGTATTTGATTATCAGATTAGCTATGCTTATTCAGCAACATTATACAACTCAAAAAACGATTTAAAAGCCGAGCCACAAAAAGCTCTTTTAGCAATTGCACCTGATTATAAAACTTCCAATACTCTGATAGCCGGTTTAATAACAAGAGCAGGAAACGCATCTTTAAAAGGAGCAAAAGAAGAAGTCTTAAATATTAATTCGATTATTAAAGGAGATGTATTATATGGCAAACAGTCATCGGAATCAATGTTTAAAAGAGCGGCAGGTGAATACTCAATACTGCATCTGGCAATGCATGGCGAAACTGACAATTCGGACCCATTAAATTCGCAATTATTTTTCGAAAATGGCGGTTCGGGTGAAGATGGTTTGTTATATGCCCGGGAAATTTATAATATGCAATTAAGAGCGAACCTTGTAGTATTGAGTGCATGCAACACAGGTACCGGGAAACTGCGAAACGGTGAAGGAGTTATGAGTATAGCGAGAGCTTTTACTTATGCCGGCTGCCCAAGCGTAGTAATGACATTATGGTCGGTAAAGGATTTAAGCAGCACCAATTTAATGAGAGCATTTTATAAAAATCTTTCCGAAGGAAACAATAAATCGGAAGCTTTGCAAAAAGCTAAAATCAAATATATTTTAAATTCAGGACCTAAAGGTTCGCATCCATTATACTGGGCAGGCTATGTTATGGTTGGTAACAAAGCTCCGGTTAAGTTAAATTCCGATTATAAAATAATTTATACATCTGCCGCATCTTTAGGAGTTTTATCACTTTTGATTTTCTTTGTTTTGAGAATAAGAAAAGCCGGAAGAAGCTAATGTCAAATACCAAGTTCCAAATACCAAGTTCCAAATGCCAAGTTCCAAATACCAAGTTCCAAATACCAAGTTCCAAAAGCCAAAAACCAAATTCCAAATACCAAATTCCAAATACCAAATTCCAAATACCAAGTTCCAAATACCAAGTTCCAAATGCCAAAAACCAAGTTTCAAATAACAAATAACAAAACATAAAATAGTGAACAGTAGGCAGCAGGCAGCAGGCGGTAAACAACTGTATGACTATGTATGACAACTGTATGACTATGTATGACAACTGTATGACTATGAATGACTATGAATGACAATGCACTTTTAAATACCAAATTCTAACTTTCAAATTCCAAACGACAAATTCCAAAAAAAAAGTAACAGATTATAAATAGTCGAACCTTAAAAACCCTTTTTAAAAATTAAAGTCATTGGTAATTTTAATTTAGATTTTTTTTATTTTTCTTTTTTCACCACTAAAAAAGAAACAAAAAACCCTCCA
>Ga0209211_10005934_pt1 | contig 17968 bp, 21 predicted proteins | sample RifGroA2_FD_183992 | JGI IMG/M metagenome (GOLD analysis project Ga0209211, IMG submission 183992) | Groundwater microbial communities from Rifle, Colorado, USA - Groundwater A2 (SPAdes) (version 2) | ecosystem: Environmental > Aquatic > Deep subsurface > Groundwater | place: Rifle, Colorado... | reverse complement strand
GCGAAAATTGGGGCTGGATGTAAGAGCTTCTAAACTCATTATCATTCGTTAAGAATCTCTAACATGTCCGATTATCACATTGCACTTCCTTCAAAACCACGCGCTGTCTCAGAGACCGAACAGAGCGGTACCTATGAAATCAACGGACTTTACCCTGGCTACGGTTATACGTTAGGAAATTCACTGCGTCGCATCATTCTATCGTCTTTGCCTGGTGCCGCTATAACACATGTCAAGATACCCAGTATTTCGCATGAATTTTCTGCTATCGAGGGCGTGAAAGAAGACGCCGTAACCATGCTCCTCAATATCCGCAGAATACGACTTAAAATTCTTACTGATGAACCGCAGACCATAACGCTCTCGGTTAAAGGACCACGCTCAGTGACAGCCGCGGACTTCAAAGTACCTGGCCAGGCGGAGATACTGAATCCCGAACAGCACATTGCAGATATTACGGGAAAAACATCTCTCGAACTTGAATTGCGCGCGGAGCGTGGTTTAGGTTATGTACCGAAAGAAGCGCATCAAAAAGAGCGCGTGGATATCGGCACTATCGCACTTGACGCAATTTTCTCTCCGATACGCCGCGTCAATTATGAAGTCGAAAATATGCGTGTCGGTGATCGTACAGATTTCAACCGCTTGCATATGTTTATTGAAACAGATGGCACCATCACACCCCGAGAAGCTCTGGAACATTCCATCGAAACGATGATTCATCAGCTCCGTGCCATTGTCGGCTTTAAAGAAGAAGAAGCGCTCGAAGAAGCGGATACAGTCAGCGCGGAACATGCAAAGGGTAGTGCTCGCGAAGAGAGGGGTATTGCACCCGATTCCGAAATCCTCAAGACACGTATTACGGAGCTAAAAATACCTCAGCGTGTTGAAGAAGCGCTTGACGAAGCCTCTATCCGGACCGTTGGCGGCCTTGTGCGAAAACGCGAGGATGACCTTCTCGCCATAGAAGGATTGGGTCAGAAGGGTTTGCAGGATATAAAGCGCGCACTTTCTAATCTCGGATTGACTTTGCGTCAGTAAGGTTTTTCTTACGAGTGACGTGAATTAGAAACAACCTTACCCAGCACCAATTTCAGCAATCATTTATTTACGAAATTAATAAACGTATGATAATCTCAACAATCACGAAACAATATAAATCTGCACTAAAATTGGTGCTGGGTGTAAAAGCTTCTAAGCTCCCTATACTCGCTAAGAATCTCTAACATGCGACACGGAAACAAGATCAAGAAGTTCGGAAGAGTAAAGAATCAGCGCACGGCACTTATGCGCTCTCTTGCGCGCTCGCTCGTTCTTGAGGAAGGTATTGTTACAACAACCGCCAAAGCAAAGGCACTTCGTCCTTTTGTTGAGCGACTTATAACCGCATCGAAACGAGGTACGATAACCTCGCGGCGTATTGTGGGTAGTCGATTGGGCAGCGCCCCAGATGTAGTTAAAAAGCTTCATGAGACTCTCGCGCTCCGTTACGAAAAACGCTCTGGTGGTTATATGCGCATCGTGCGCTTGGGTCGGGTAGGGAAGCGTGTCGGTGATATGTCGCGCATCGAATTGATAAAATAACGTATGACGCAGGAATATAACATCGATGCTTCAGGAAGAACGCTCGGACGAGTTGCGTCTGAAGCTGCGAAGGCGCTTATGGGCAAGACGACCGTGGATTACACGCCGAACAAACGTTCCGATGTAAAGGTGAGTATCAGCAATGTTTCGAAACTTTACATGCGAGAGCGGAAGCGGATGCAGAAAAAGTACACGACGTATTCCGGGTATCCGAGTGGCCTGAAAAAAGAGTCATACACTTCACTAAAAACTAGAAAAGGAGCTGGAGAACCTCTGCGTCTCGCAATCAAGCGAATGCTCCCGAGAAACACGATGCTTACCGAGAGAATGAAGAATTTGGTAATAAAAGAGTAGTAAAAGAACAATAAGTCATAAGATTATATGAGCGCAAAGGCACAGACATACACAGAAGCAGTAGGGCGACGGAAGACCGCGACGGCACGCGTGCGGATAGAGGCTGCAAAAAGCGCCTCGATGACAGTTAATGGGATGACTGCGGAGGAGTATTTTCCTCTTCAGGCAATGGTAAAAACCGCGTACGCACCGATGCAGGTTCTTGGTTCGACATACGCCGTATCGGCTAAGGTGCGAGGAGGCGGACACAAGGCGCAAGCTGAGGCTGTACGGATGGGGCTTTCCCGTGCCATTTCCGAGATTGTTCCCGAGCAGAGAAAAGACCTCAAAGTTCTCGGTTATTTGAAGCGCGATCCGCGCGCGAAGGAGCGCAAGAAATTTGGTCTCAAGGCGGCTCGCCGCGCCCCGCAGTGGTCTAAACGCTAGTTTCAACCATTAAGAGATCGTCCGCGCATAAGCACTGGCCAAGTCGGGTTTCTCAAGGTAACGAGCGGTCATACAAACTATAGTTTTTAGGAATCATTTCTGTTATAATCCCCGCGCATGGTTTCGCACGACGACAAAGAAAATCGTACGGGTGAGCACGAAATTGAATTCGATATTGAACCCGAAGGGGATCTCGGTGGCATAAGTACTGTACAAGAGAAATTGAAGAAATTAAAAGCAGAACTCGCCAAAATAAAGAAAGAGCGCCAAGAGTATCTGGACGGTTGGCAGAGGTGCAAAGCCGATTCCATCAACGCTCGAAAAGATAACGAGGCTCGCGCGGCGCGGAGCGCGGAACTTCTTAGAGAATCTCTCGTACACGACATTATTCCTGCACTGGATAGTTTTGATATGGCGGCAGGAAACGAGGCATGGGCCGAAGTATCCGATGGTTGGCGGAGCGGCATGGAGTACGTGCGAAATCAACTTATAGATGCACTCAAAAGACACGGCATCGAACGATTCGGAAAAGTCGGCGAGGCGTTTGAACCGGCTCTGCATGAGGTCGTGGAAGAACGCGACGATATAGCGGGGGAACCCGGTACTGTCGTTCGTATACTTCGATATGGATACCGCACGAATGAAAGAGTCTTGCGCCCCGCGCAAATCGTATTAAAATCTTCTCGCGACAACTAGATTATTCCTAATCACAAAAATAAACATATGTCAAAAATCCTTGGAATTGACTTAGGGACAACGAACTCCGCGATAGCAGTGGTTACGGGGGGTGAGCCGCAGATAATTGAGAACACTGAGGGTGCGCGCACGACACCCTCTGTGGTAGCCATTTCTAAGACAGGGGAGCGTCTGGTCGGGCTTCTGGCAAGACGGCAAGCGGTTACAAATCCTAAAAACACCATCTATCAAATAAAGCGTTTTATAGGACATTCATTTGATGAGCCGGCGGTGAAAAAGGATCGTGAGTCAGTGCCGTTCGAGATGCGCAAAGCAGATGGCGGTATTGAAGTGCGAATGGGCGATGGTTCGACTGGTTCGACGGGCTCACAGCAGGCAAGCTCACCACAGGGCAAGTGGTATCGGCCGGAAGAAATCTCTGCAATGATCCTACAAAAGCTTAAGCGGGACGCTGAAGCGAAACTTGGCGAGACTATTACGGAAGCCGTCATAACTGTGCCTGCATATTTCAACGATTCCCAACGGCAGGCGACGAAGGACGCCGGGAAAATAGCGGGTCTTGACGTGAAGCGCATAATTAACGAACCAACCGCGGCGGCTCTGGCGTATGGTTTCAACAAAAAAAAGGAGGAGAAAATCGCCGTGTTCGATTTCGGCGGTGGTACATTTGATATCTCTGTTCTGGAAGTGGGTGATGATGTAATTGAGGTACGCTCGACCGATGGCGACGCGCACCTCGGGGGTAAAGACGTGGACCAGCGCGTAATGACATGGCTTGCAGACGAATTTAAGAAAGAATCGGGAATTGACGTCCGAAATGATCCTTTGGCACGCCAGCGTCTGGACGAGGCGGCGGAAAAGGCAAAAATCGAACTTTCGACTGCGATTGAGACAGAAGTCAACATACCCTTTATAACGTCTGATTCTTCCGGTCCGCGGCACCTGGCTATAAAATTGACACGCGCAAAACTCGAAGAACTCGCGGGTGAATTCGTCGAGCGCGCAATGACCATCACAAAACGCGCGATAGAGGCCTCGCCATTTAAGGTTGGTGACATTAATGAATTGATACTGGTCGGAGGACAAACGCGTATGCCGGCCATCCAACAGGCCGTAGAAAAGTATTTCGGAAAGAAACCGCATATGGGAGTCAATCCCGACGAAGTAGTGGCGATCGGTGCGGCGATTCAAGGTGGTATCTTGCAGGGCGACGTCAAGGACGTGCTTCTTCTTGATGTGATTCCTTTGAGTCTTGGAATCGAGACCTTGGGAGGAGTCGCGACCAAAATTATTGACCGCAACACGACCATCCCAACCTCGCGTTCGCAAGTGTTCTCTACGGCTTCCGACAACCAGCCGTCGGTCGAGATCCACGTTGTGCAGGGCGAACGGCCCATGGCGGCAGACAACAAAACGCTCGGTCGTTTTAATTTGGATGGCATTCCACCGGCCCCGCGAGGCATGCCGCAAGTAGAGGTTAGTTTTGACTTGGACGCAGACGGTATTCTCTCTGTAAAAGCGCGGGACAAAACGAGCGGCAAAGAACAATCCATCAGAATAGAAGCTCGTTCCGGTCTCTCTGACGCAGAGGTGGAGAAGATGCGCGCGGATGCCGAGTTACATGCCGAAGAGGACAAGAAAAAGAAGGAAATCGTGGAAGCGCATAACACAGCCGATCAACTCGTCTACGCGGCTGAAAAAGCACTCAAAGAACACGGTGACAAGGTGAGTGAAGATATAAAAAAGAACGTGCAAGAAAAGATAGACGCCTTAAAGACGGCACGCAATGGTACCGATGTCGGCGCCATCAAATCGGCGGCAGAGGCCCTCTCGGGCGCTATGAGCGCCATTGGACAGGCGATGAGTCAATCCGCCCAAGGCGGACCCTCCTCCGGAGGGCAGCAACCGCCGCAGGAGCCGCAGAAGGAAGAGGGGGGTGAAAATACTCAAGAAGGTGGGGATAATAAGTAAGCCAATGCATTCCCGACACGCAGGGTAGACGCACCGCGTGTCGGGAATGCCCTCTACACACTTGTCTGCGTCTACCTGTGCTGGCACACCTCCCGAGGTTTAACCTCGGGAGGTATAACCTCGGGAGGTACGGCAGACAGGTGCATCGCACAGACAGGATCCGGAGATGGACGGGACTTGTTTTATTGTTCTTGGACTATAATGAATTGAATGGCGCAAAAAAGTACAGGAAAGGTGCGCGATGTCATTAGTGACTATTGGAAGCACACGAAACGATACCCGTTTCTTGTAGGGGCTCTTCTGTGCACCGGAATCGTGATACAGGCGGCAGTCGTTATAGCACCGCTTTATCTAAAGGAATTCGTGGACATTATCGCTAGTACAAACCCGGCAGAATCAACGCCGCGCCTTACTATAGTTTTGGGATTCTTCTCCTTTTTTGCCTTTATGGCCTGGGGATTACGACGCGTGCAATTCTATTTCATCGCACTTCTCGAAACGCGCGTAATGGCCGATCTCAACGCATCGTCCTTCGCTTACATCATCAACCACTCGTACCATTTCTTCGTCTCCAATTTTGTTGGCTCACTTGTACGACGGGTAACCCGCTACGCAAAATCCTATGAAAGTATCGTGGATGCCGTTGTTTTCCAATTGTATCCCGTACTGTTGCTCGCGGTCGGTATCGTATATGTTCTCTTTTCGCGTAATCCGATTCTGGGCGCAGGACTTCTGATATGGCTCATAGTTTTCACAACGCTTCAGTTGATACTCATTCGCACCATCCATCCGTATCGTCTAAAGGCCGCGGGAGAGGACAGTAAAATGACAGGAGTTCTTTCCGACTCACTTTCAAATCAGGCGACCGTTACTCTTTTCTCCGGCGTACCGTATGAACGTCAACGATTTGCGGGAGCTGTAGAACGGCTTAAAACAGCGCAGTATCGTGCGTGGAAATATGACGACAATATCTGGGCTGTGCAGGGGTTTCTTATCGTTTTCGTCAATGCCGCGCTCCTCTTCATTGCGCTGGCACTTTGGAAACGCGGTTTGCTTACTGTCGGAGATTTCATCCTTATCCAAGCGTACCTATTAACCCTATTTGAACGTCTTGTACAAGCGGGACGCGAGATGCGGCATGTTTTTAACGCCGTTGCGGAGGCGACGGAAATGGCGGAGGTTCTGCGCATCCCGCACGAGGTTCGGGATGCGCCCGGTGCCTTACCTCTTGTGGTGGGGAAGGGAGAAATACGGTTTAGAGATGTTACGTTCAATTACCAAGAAGGCAATGTGGCACTCCAAAAATTTAATCTACATATCACGGGAGGGGAGCGGGTAGCGTTCGTAGGGCCGTCGGGCGCAGGAAAAACGACGGTAACGAAACTCCTTCTGCGTTTCTACGATGTGAATGATGGAAATATTGAGATAGACGGGTACGATATAGCAAATGTCACACTCGAAAGTTTGCGAGAAGCAATAGCATTCGTTCCGCAAGACCCTGTTCTTTTCCACAGAAGTCTCTTAGAGAATATCCGCTATGGGCGTCGAGACGCGACGGAGAACGAGGTTATTGAGGCGGCAAAAAAAGCGCACTGCCACGAATTCATCACGACCTTGCCGAAGGGGTATGGCACGTTCGTCGGCGAGCGTGGCGTCAAACTCTCCGGCGGGGAGCGCCAGCGCATAGCAATCGCTCGTGCAATCCTGAAGAATGCGCCCATACTGGTTTTGGACGAAGCAACTTCGAGTCTAGATTCAGAATCAGAAGCGCTTATTCAGGATGCACTCGAGACTCTCATGAAGGGAAAGACGGTCATCGTTATAGCACACCGCCTTTCCACCGTTATGAAAATGGACAGGATTATTGTCTTGGAAGATGGTCGTATAACTGCGGACGGTCGTCATGAGGAACTTATAACGCAAGACGGCCGCTACCGAACGCTGTGGAATATACAAGCCGGAGGGTTCTTGACCGACAACTAACATTGACACAGTGTTTCCATTACCCGTGTTATTTAAGTCTGGGAGTGCGTTTTGCAGGAGAAAATCGGTACTGCTGAGTAAGATGAGATACATCAGTGACACCTCAAATCGCATATCCCTAACTTGATGCTTATAGCATCAACGCAAGGACACAGGTAACCGGAGGCAGTATCGACCTATATCGACCTACGAGGTCGATAGATCTTTGTTGTCAAGGCGAGACCTTGACAACATCAGCAGTTGGCATGCTCGCGCGCGTGGACCTATCGGCCTCGTAGCGACCTATATCGACCTCGTAGGTCGATAGGTCGAAGCTCGGGAGTTGATAGAGTCGTTCAAAGCCGCCAAAGTGTCACCGAGGTACTCATCTCGTACAATTGCTTGAAAAGAAAACACGGAATACAGCAGAAATCTGGTAGCTGCGAGACGGCGTCGAAGCGATGGCATGGTGTCGGAGCTACTGCAAGAGACCAACCCTCTTCACCGGACACACGAGAGGGCACAAGAAGACAAAGTAGCGGTCTCCCACGTCGCGAATTTTGGATCGGATCTCGGGAGAGATCCGATCCTCTCTTTTCAATAGAAAATATCCGCCCTCACGGTTCGTCAAAAGTCATAGACATGGAGTCGGGTGTCTCTCCGCGCGCGAGGTGAGGATATGTGAATGGTACGAGACGGTCGCTTCGCTTTAAATGCAAACACATATGACACTACGCGCACTTTGCGTGTCTCGTGCTCGATCTTAGGAAGGAGTTGGTTCATTAGGGTAGGACAAAGATACGTATAGAGCTTGGTTGCCGGAGAGAGGTCGGCGAGAAGAATGTCTTGTCGCAAGAAAGAAACATTGGTGGGGGATCCACTCATAAAAGCTCGAAAGCGTGCCAAGTAGTGTAATAAAAAGCTTCGCTCAATACCAACAAAACGAGCAGATGGTTCGAGTTTTGCGCATTGAAGCAAGACCCGTCCATCCCCGCTACCAAGATCATAGACAATGTCTCCCGGTCTCACGGCAAGCGCCTCGGCTATATGGAATATAGCCCTGCGCGGAGTTGGCACCGGAGGAGCATCAGGACGGCCAAATATAAGCATTCTGATAGGGCGGATCAAGAAAAAACCCGCAAGTATCACGAGACAGACTTGCGCGAGGAGAAGCGCTATTTGAAATGGCAATGAGTCCATCGAGACGATGGTATCACACGGTGACAAAAGTGAGCGAAGACATCAACGAAACGAAACGGTTTGCATTTCTCCTGTGTTCCGTAATAATGAGGGGATGAAAAATTATTACGATTTGTTGGGCGTTACTAAAACTGCAAGCGAAGACGATATCAAAAAGGCCTTTCGTAAACTTGCGCACAAATACCACCCCGACAAAAAGGGAGGTGATGAGCGTAGATTCAAGGAGGTGAGTGAAGCATACGCTGTCCTCTCCGACAAAAAGAAACGCGCGGAGTATGATACGTATGGCAAAACGTTTGCCGGCGGTGGAGGACCACAGGGAGGATTCGCCGGTTTTGATTTTTCCAACTTCTCCCAAGGATTTGACGGATTCGCCCAAGGTTCGGGCGGTGTGGAGTTTGATATTGGCGACATCTTTGGAGAATTCTTCGGCGGTTCACCCCGAGCGAAGTCGAGGGGGCGCGACATCTCTATTGATATTGAACTGTCGTTCCGCGAGGCGATCTTCGGTGTGGAACGGCACGTTCTTATAGCAAAGACAACCGTCTGTCCGGACTGCGATGGAGCGGGGGCCGCAAAGGGTTCTAAGATGATTTCTTGCGGTACTTGTAACGGGAAAGGTGAGGTTCGCGAATCACGCAATACGTTTTTCGGAACGTTCACGTCCGCGCGGGTGTGCTCGTACTGTCGTGGCCGCGGAGAAATCCCGGAAAAGTCATGCGATACATGCCGCGGCGAGGGAGTGGCGAAAAAACAGGCAGAGATACACATCGTCGTTCCGGCGGGAGTTTCCGATGGCGAGATGATCCGTTTGCCCCAGATGGGTGAGGCGGTAGCAGATGGTGTCGCGGGAGATCTCTATGTCAAGCTCCATGTGCAATCCGATAAACAATTTACTCGCGATGGAAACAATCTTTTGACCGTACTTCCCATTAAGCTCACTGACGCACTGCTTGGCGGTGAATATCGCATTCGTACGCTAGATGGGGAGGAGACCATTACCGTTTCTGCGGGCGTAAATAACGGTGAAGTGCTACGCATACGCGGCAAAGGCGTGCCCCATGGTCGCGGCGCGCGGGGGGATCTCCTCGTTCGTATAGACGTGGAGTTCCCGAAGAAACTCTCCCGTAGCGCTCGCGAGCTCATCGAAAAATTGCGCGGAGAGGGTTTATAATTCAACTCACCGCTTTACTTTTGCACAGCCAAATATAGTAGTCGTAATCATGGGCTCTTTCCTACAATCAGCCGGAAATTTATTCAACATGAACGTTGACGTGGTGATTGGTTTTATGGAAAGTATTCCCGTTGACTGGATGCTCATCGGCGCTTTTATGGTTTTCTCCGCTTTTGATGTACTCCGAAACGGAGTGGGTCGATTAAGCGCACTCTCACTCGCACTCCCGGCATCTTTGCTGGTCGTGTCTTTTTTTCCGCAGGCAGTGTTTCTCGGGAGTTTTGCGGAGCAACTCGCGACACCGCTCTTACAGGCGATGGTATTTTTGATATTCTCCGCGGCGCTCTATCTTCTCGTGCGGCGAATGGATTCGCCGTATCGCGGAGAATATGGTCAGCCACTGCAGGCCCTTCTTGCGGGATGCGCCGGGGCCGCCATCCTTCTCGTTGTGTGGTTCCATGTGCCGGCGCTTGCATCCCTGTGGCAATTCGGAGGCGACGTGACGGCCGTATTTAGCGGCCCGTATGCCTTCTGGTGGCTCCTCGGCTCCTACGCCACTTTGGCATTTATAAGAAGCTAATGCCCCTTGCGGGCTTGCGCGAACAGCGCGAAGCGGTCGAAGTATGGCTCAAGGCTCGCAAGCGTGGCGCCGTATTCCTTGCCTCCGTACAGCGCATCGCAAAAAAGTTCGCGGGCGCGGCCGATCTCGAGCAGGCGCCCGCGCCAGCGCACGTCGGAGAGCGTAAGGTCGAAAAGCTCAAGTGCGCGATCTGTCGCGGCTTTAAAACGCTCTTCCTGCTTTCCCTCTGCCCTGCGCGCGCGCGACACCTCACTTCCAATGTTGCCCAGTTGCTCCGCAAGGCTCATTTTGTGCCAACGGCCTGCGGCAAGTTCTGCGTGTTGATAGGTCATAAACCGGAATCCTTCACTAAGTCGCGTACTATTACTTTAATACGTTCCCGAGTTACTGCATCATCCACCTCACGCGTCCTGTTTCCGAGCGCTGGTTTTAAGTTGATCATCGAGTCGAATTCAATGAACGCCTCACCTGTTTCCGCAGGGTAGAGATTGATGCCCCATAATTGCTCGCTCTTGGAGTTTTCTTTCTCCTGCAGTTCCACTGCCGCGTCCACATGCAACTCCGCCCCAACTGCGAGGATGCGCTGTTCCGTGTCGACAACTCCTTTTACCAGATCGCCGAAACGTTCTTTGGCGATCTCTTGCAATCGGGCGCGCGAAATTGCTTCCTTAAGCACATAAATACCCATGGCTACCATTGTATCAAAACACACACTGGAAAATAGCGCTTTCTGGACACTAATTTCACGAAGATACCGTCCGGGGCTTTACTCCTGACACCTTATTTGCCAATTGATCGGAGGCCGTGTTCGGCGGACAGCACACCTTCTGGTGGCTCATCGGAAGCTACGCGACACTCGCTTTTGTGCGAGGATAATCTTTCCCAATCAAGATAAATCATGAGTACTGCTTCAAAAGCAGAAAAGGATGGGTATTCAGGGTCATACACTCATTCCAGCGTAGTTCAAAATTCCACGGTAGCTTGGCGATGGGCGATGAGGCAATTTACTATTTTTTGATGTATACTGATCAGATATGAATTTTGGAGAACACGTAATGATAGACGGATACGGGGGAAGCCCCGAGTTATTGGATGATAAGAAGCTCATTTTCTCGTGCCTCGGCGAAATGTGCGAATTGATGAAAATGTATCAGTTGGGAAAGCCGCAGATAGAACATGCACCCGACAATCACATGAAAGATCCCGGCGGATGGAGCGCGTTCACCATGATCGCGGAAAGTCACATCAGCATCCACACGTTTCCCCGGCGACGTTTTATAAGTGCGGACGTCTACACCTGTAAAACTGGACTCGACCCGAATTTCATAGCTAATTTCTTCAAGAAAAAGTTTAAACTAGAGGACGTTGAGCTCAACTTCGTCAAGAGAGGGAAGAAATATCCGAAGCACAATCTTGCATAAAAAATAAAACAAGTCCCGCCATTCTCCCAAGCAGAGCTGCGGAGTATTGGCGCAGGACACCAGGGTTGTTTTTTGCCTGCCCGCCGAAGCCTCGGCGCAGGCGGGGAAGCAGAAGCGGCCGCCGCCGCTTCAAGCCCTACGCGCCATTCATCCCCGAAGCAGAGCTTCGGGGAAATCTCTCGCTCTCCAATAAGAGAGCGTTGATAGTACTTGCGTTTTATGCGTGAGTGTGTTTTAATTATGTCAGTGAAACCCAACAAGGGAGGTCGTCATGGACCTACAGCCGTTCTTTTGGTACGCCGCTGTAGGTACAGCGGCGACAGCGGGAGTGCTTTTATTCTGGAGCGAGTGCGCTTACATGCACTCAATCTGGAAGAAGATTATCAAGCCGAATCCGGTGACGTGGATCATTTGGACCCTCGGAGCATGGATTTTGGTCCGTGTCGAGTGGGTTGGGTGGGAGCGGAACAAAAATTGGGCCTTCAGCGAGGTCCCACCCAGAATCGGCTTTTTTGTAGTCATTGCGATGACCACAACCCTGATCGCCCTTCTTGCCACGTTCGTCGGCAAGGGAAGAGCGTATCTGGGTGTGCGCGAAGTTGCATGCTTCGCGCTAGCAATTCTTGGTGTGTCACTCTGGTATAAATTTGACGCGCCATGGGTGGCTTTCTGGTCTGCATTGACTATCGACTTTGCCGGCGCATGGCCCACACTGGTCGCCGTGAGGCGACGTCCGTGGGATGAACCGCTCTTCCCGTGGAAGCTCACAGTCGCGAGCGCGGTCTTTAATGTCATTTCGCTGAGCATTCTGACAGCATTCGGTGGAGAGAGTTGGACGTCGTTGGTGTTCGGGGTGTACTACCTCGTTGCCAACTACTTCATTCTCACTCCTCTCGTCGCATACTATGGTGGTCTGAAGCATGCAACGAAGTGACCCGACGAAACGTGCTTCTTGAGCCTTAGACCCGCCGCTTGCATAAACTGTGCAGACGGCGGGCTTCCTTTTCTCACATCGCATTATAGAATGAACAACTCGGGTGTTGTGACAGAAAATGAACTCTTTTTGACTCAATATATAAATGCGATATGGATTCTGCGCTTAGCAATCTACTTTTGATAGACGAGTGTCTTTTTGATGAAAAAAGAGTACAAACATTTGCTCGTGCAATTAAAAAATCAGTTAAAGTCGGTGATATTGTCGTCGACGCTGGTACTGGAACGGGTATCATCGCGCTTCTTGCGGCAAAAGCGGGTGCCAAAAAAGTGTACGCGGTCGAATGGGATCCTGAAATTGCGCGCGTTGCGGTACAGAATATACGAGCGAATAATTTTCACAATACGATTGAGGTCGTAAATACTGATGTGAGAGAGTTCAGATTACCAGCAGGAGTTCACGCTGATGTGCTGGTGATGGAAATGTTAGATACAGGGTTCATAGCAGAACAACAAGCGGGCGCGATCATTGATCTGAAGAAGAACAGTGTTATCAGAGCAAATACGATAATTCTGCCCGAGAGAGTTACGTTTTTCATGACTGCGCTTCAGTATAATTTCGATTTTTATGGATTTAATTTACCTTCGATAATTCAAGCAAGAAATGATGGCGTCTTGCCGAGAATAAAAAAAGTGATGAGTAAAGATTACTGTTACGCTGATATTGACTTGCAAAAATTAATGTCGCGACAATTTTCCGCCAACGTGCGATTGAAAGTCACTCAATCAGGGATTCTCAATGGTATTAAATTAAGTACTGATATTTACTTATCGGGCAAAGTGTGTCATGCAACGACTGACATGAATATGCCCATCATTATCCCCATACCTCCTCGGCAAGTGAAAAGAGGTGATATTATTCCTTTGTCGGTAGAGTACGTCATGGGCAAAGGTTTTCGTGATTTTAAAATAGTAGCTTAATCTCAAAGGAGAATGTAGAGTGGGATTAATCGCGAAGATATGCAGAAAATACTAGACTCATCCTCTGTAGCAGATATGAAGGTGCCTTTTGTTGTGCGGATGCTTTTCAGACACCCTCTCGCGAAGCTCATCGCCGTTTTATTTACGGGTCTCTTTATATTTTGGATATGGATAAACATGCAGGGGCTGGAAGAGGGCTCTATAAATAATTCTTACGGTCTTCTGTATCCCATAATCTCATTAATCGGCGGCTTATATGGGATTATATCAGTTGCGCCAAAATGGGGAGGATATAGAACGGTCATGGGAAGAGGAATTCTATTTCTCTCACTTGGCTTGCTTGCAGAAGTATTCGGTCAGTGGGCTTGGAGTTATTTCACTATCATCAGTCAAATTGAAATACCGTATCCTTCTATAGCAGACGTTGGATATTTCTTGATCGTACCGTTGTACAGTTACGCGATGTATAATTTTGCGATTGCTTCAGGAGTTAGATTTTCATTGCGGAGCTACGCTGGTAAATTGCAAGCCGTCATAATACCCGCCGCGATGATAGCGGTTGCATATTTCTTATTCCTACAGTATGTGGAGATTGATCTAACCAGTCCGATACGAACATTTCTAGATTTCGGATATCCAGGGTTCGAAGCGATCGCAATTTCGATCAGTATTTTGACGTATAGTTTGTCAAGAGGAGTTCTTGGAGGCGTGATGCGCTCGAGAATTTTGTACCTCGTAGTTGCGCTTGTAGCACAGTATGTTACCGATTATACATTCCTGTTTCGTGTTGGAATAGGCGCGTACTATAATGCGGGTCCTGTCGACCTGATGTATACCATTTCGCTTACGATCATGGCGCTAGGCATCATATCGTTTAGCTATGTAGACAATCAGGACGATAATAAAGGAAAATCGACTCTCCCTAAAGTAACCACATGACTCTATGGACAAACTCACTCAAATAGCGAGCAAAATTATCAAAGAGCAAGAGCTCGTCATTGGGCCGCTCGCGTGGAGCGAGGCGAGGAAAGTCCAGGGACTGCGTGTGGATTCGCAGAAAGGTGAGGTCAATATCTCCAACGGCGACCCGAAGGCCACGGTAGATCGGCTCGTGGCGCAATACGAACGGCTTTTCGGACGTGCGTCGCATCAGGTATGCCGCGAAGCCGCCGCATCGCTCGTCGCAGGTCTCTCTCTCGCTGAAATACCCTTGAGTTTGCGCGCATAGAGTGTTACAATGCACTTCTATGGCAGTGAGGCCGCCAAGCAAGAGCATCGCAGAATATCAGGCGGAATTGAAGGCATTAGGAGAAGAAATGTACAATCATTCGCTTGAGCTCGTTCGCCTAAAGAGAGAATTAGAAATCGCAAACCGTGAGCAGGAATCGCTCCTCCATTTCATCAGCCATGAGGTCAAAGGATATCTCACAAAAAGCGAAGCCGCCTTTGCATCCATTACAGAAGGGGATTACGGGCACATTCCGGAGAAGCTGAAAACAATGTCATGGGCGGCCTTGAGCGAGGTGCGCAAGGGGGTCGCAACGGTGATGGACATCCTCGAAGCAACCAATTTCAAGAAAGGGACCGTCGCGTACGCGAAAAAGAAATTCGATCTCCGTGCGGCTATCCGCGATGTCGTGAGCCAGCTTGAGCCGACAGCGTCGGAGAAGGGGCTTTCGATCGAGCTCTCGATCGGGGAAGGCGAGTTCCTGTTTGAGGGCGATGAGGACAAGCTCAAACGGCACGTCATCCGCAATCTCATAGATAACGCTATCAAATACACCCCGAGGGGCGTAGTGAAAGTCGTGTTGACCGATGGCAGTGTTATTCGCTTCATTGTGGAGGACAACGGCATCGGCATTACCCCGGAAGATATGAAGAATCTCTTCACCGAAGGCGGCCACGGAAAAGAGTCCATAAAGACAAACGTGCACTCCACCGGCTACGGCCTCTACATCGCGAAGAAAATCATCGAAGCCCATGGCGGGCGTATCTGGGCGGAGTCCGATGGCGACGGCAAGGGCTCGGTGTTCTTCGTGGAGTTTCCGACTGCGTGAGGGGAATTTCCCATCTCGCCACACCGATAATAGATAATAGACGCGCGTCCGATTTTCCTGTGTATTGACTAGAGGATGTGTATCCTATCTTTTTCTTTGTATCACTCTTATCTTCTTTTTCCATGTGCATGACATGGAACTGCGGTCAGTAGGGGGTCGACAGTTCCTACATACTCTCGATTTGTCGTCTCAGGTCTTCAGGATTGGCAAAATGGTACCATTCTTTGCAATATTTACTTATCTGGAAATCTTGACCATCTTTTAGAGCCTGAGCAATGACCTGAGACACACTCGTATTTTCATCAGGAACATTATTCAGGAAACCAATAAATTCGGGGCGATAGCAGGCAACGTGAATGTCGCGTAAATCTTTAGGATGCCAACGATCCGGCGGAGGAAACTCAATGCCTACCACGCTAGAACCTTCTGCTTTTATCAATGCATGTGTTAATGCTGGCGTATGGTCAGTTGCTCCACTTATAGTTCCCAATACCGCTTCCTTCTCCTTCTCCTGCAATTCTGCGACTTTTAACAACTCGTTCGCATCACAAATAACGTCGGTGGCTAAGAAGATAAAAGATGTGGTGATATTTCCTTGCAGTGATAACAATCTCTTTCTAATCTCAAGTGGTCGCGGATCATGAACATAGGTTATATCTATGGAACGATAGCGGTTGCCGAACATTTTTCTAATACTTTCAGCTTTATAGCCAACTGCTAGTGTGACGTGCGCGGAACCAAAAGCGTCTATTACATTATCGAGAATGTGTGTCAAAATAGGCTTACCCTGGAACTCAAGTAGCGACTTCGGTTGTTCTTCGGTTAACTCTCCCATTCGCTTACCGCGACCCCCCGCCATTATTGCGATTTCAGTTTCCTTCATACGTACCAATTATTCTCGCCTCTTTGCTTAATTGCGACAAGAGCCCGTGCTTAAGTGCGACAAGCTCTTTCTCTGCGGGAATATATGACCCTGCCCCGTTCATTGAATTCATAGTAACCCAAATTGGCTTCCTTGGTTCTTTGTCGTCTTTGTATCTCGGTATCAAATGCCAGTGCAAATGTGGGTCGCGATTCCCCAGTAATTCGTAATTAAGCTTCCGTGGTTTGAATGCCCTATATACTGATTCCGCGACCTGTGACATTTCATTAAGAAACCGCTGCCGAGTTTCTTTACCCATCTCATGCAATTCATTTTTGTGTTGTTTTGAGAGGAAAATTGTATAGCCTCTATACAATTGTTGGTCTGCCAGTACAATATAACCTGTCTCTAACTCGGCGACAAAATAGGGATTCTTGCTTTCCTTGATTAGACGAATCCTCTCACAGATGAGGCAGGTCTTCTTGCCGCGAGCGTTTCGCATAAACTTACCCTATATTACCTGCTCGGGAAACATACGACGGAGTACGAAGGACTCCGACCAAGTCCGTCCCCAGCTCAAGTGCTAACGCAAGGTGCGCAACCTTATTTGGTTCTAACTTAGCAAGATTTCCTGGCAATGCTTGTCCAATGTATGTTCGAATTAGATTTGAAAACAAATATTCTTGCAGCATCTCCTTTTCTGCTGACCCGAGTGTTTCAAGATTTTCAACAAGCTCAATGAATAGTTGTCGCAACACCTTGTCTTTTTCTTTAAAAGAATCGGGGATCGAGTAATCGATTTCTACGCGATTATTGTATGTACGCATGGTTTGTGAATTCCAATTATAGTTATATAGAAAGGTTGATCCGATCAGATAATTCGCAGATTGTGCGGGTGTATAATACCCAGCCCCAGCGCTCCGAGGATCAATCGCCATATATTCAGAGGGCTCACCTGGTGTTGAAATTACGTTCTGCAACATCTCGTCTCCATGTGCGTAAGACATTACTGGTTCTTTTGTATTCGCAAGCAATTTCTCACTACTTTCAAGACGTTCAACGAGACTTGAATGTTCTTTACCATTAATTACGATTCGCTTGTCGATTATTTTATGAATTGCATCGTGATTCCTCAGTGTAGCTATCCTGTCTAAGTATATCAAACGCACATTTCGCCCGGGAACAAGCTGTTTTTCATCTATCGACTGAAGTGTATATCGCCACATAGCAGCAAGGTCCGTTATAAAACCTCTTAGGGCACGCTGCATTTCATCCAACTTTCCCTGTTTAAGCAATTCATCTAGGGGGGTGCCGCTTACTTTCTGTATCGCGAGAAATTTGCCTTCGTCACCTCGGTCTAAAAGACGAACCCGCGGCATACGTAAAAAAGGACGCAATCGAACGTAAGAATCATATTCGGCTTCCACTTCACCATATCCTGTAGCTTCCGGTTGCCCTGCAACCCCAGCCTTTAAAAATACTGTTTTCGTTCTGTCACCTACAGACTTGTCAAGCCTGGTGGTATATCTAGATACCTTTTTCTCTTTCCAGCCAGCGTTGTTCTCTGTCATCCAAAGATCTTAACATACGCCGTGCTCGCGCGTTATTTAAAATCCAAGCACTTCCGCTTCTCGGTCAAAGACAACGGCATCGGCATTACCCCGGAAGATATGAAGAATCTCTTCACCGAAGGCGGCCACGGAAAAGAGTCCATAAAGACAAACGTGCACTCCACCGGCTACGGCCTCTACATCGCGAAGAAAATCA
>Ga0209211_10005933_pt1 | contig 17970 bp, 15 predicted proteins | sample RifGroA2_FD_183992 | JGI IMG/M metagenome (GOLD analysis project Ga0209211, IMG submission 183992) | Groundwater microbial communities from Rifle, Colorado, USA - Groundwater A2 (SPAdes) (version 2) | ecosystem: Environmental > Aquatic > Deep subsurface > Groundwater | place: Rifle, Colorado... | reverse complement strand
GCCTGCCGCTGTCATTGCTGCTGGATGCGTTGCGCAACTTCAAGGGCTTGCCGCATCGCGTCGAGCGTGTTGCCGAAATCGACGGCGTGACCTGGTACGACGATTCCAAGGGCACCAATGTCGGCGCAACCATGGCCGCACTGCAAGGCCTGGGGTGCAAGGCGGTGCTGATCGCGGGCGGCGAGGGCAAGGGGCAGGACTTCGCACCGCTCAATCCGGCAGTAGCGCAGCATGCGCGTGCGGTAGTGCTGATCGGGCGCGATGCGCCACTGATTGAAACTGCGCTGCATGGCAGCGGTGTGCCATTGGTGCGTGCTGCCGACATGAATGATGCCGTGCAACAGGCGGCGCGGCTGGCGCGGCGCGGCGATGCGGTGTTGTTATCGCCGGCCTGCGCCAGCTTCGACATGTTCCGCAATTACGCGCACCGCGCCGAAGTGTTCGTTGCGGCAGTGCGCGAATTAACCCCCACCACCTCCCCCTTGTCAGGGGGAGAGATTGTCAAGGAGGCTGCGTGATGGTGTCGCTGATCAAAACACGCACCCGTCCGCCACAGGCGCAATTCGACGAGCTGCTGCTCTGGGTGTTGGTCGGGCTGCTCGCACTTGGCCTGGTGATGGTGTATTCCGCGTCGATCGCGACGGCGGAAGGCAGCAAGTTTGTGGGCTACCAGCCGGCCTATTACCTGTTGCGCCACGGCATCTTTATCGCAGTAGGTGTAGCGGCTGGCGTACTTGCCTTCACCGTGCCGGTGCAGGTGTGGCAGAACTATGCGCCCTACCTGTTCATGGCTGGCGCCCTGCTGCTGGTAGCTGTGCTGATTCCCGGCATCGGGCGCGAGGTCAACGGCAGCCGCCGCTGGCTATCGCTGTTCGTCGTCAATTTGCAGCCTTCAGAGCTGATGAAGTTGTTCGCCGTGCTTTATGCCGCAAGCTATGTGGTGCGCAAGGACAAGGTGGGGCATTTGTTCATCAAGGCATTCGTGCCGATGTTCGTGGTGATGGCGCTGATCGGCAGCCTGTTGCTGCTCGAGCCGGACATGGGCGCATTCGTGGTGATCTGCGCTATCGCCATGGCTACGTTGTGGCTGGGCGGATTCAATCTCAAAGTCTTTGCCATGTTGAGCGTCGCGCTACCACTGGCATTCGGCGCATTGATCTATTCGTCGGAATATCGCATGCAGCGCCTGATCGGCTTCATGGACCCGTGGTCAGACCCGTTCGGCAAGGGTTATCAGCTCAGTCATGCATTGATCGCCTTTGGTCGCGGCGAATGGTTTGGCGTCGGCCTGGGCGGTAGCGTGGAAAAACTGTTTTACCTGCCGGAGGCGCATACCGACTTCCTGATGGCGGTGATTGCCGAGGAGCTGGGACTGGTCGGCGTGGCAGCGGTGATCCTGCTGTTTGCATTGCTGGTCATACGTGCGTTCCAGATCGGCCGCCATGCCGCCTTTCTCGAACGCTACTACTCCGCGCTGGTTGCGCAAGGCATCGGCGTGTGGCTCGGCGTGCAGGCGATGATCAACATCGGCGTAAACATGGGCGTGCTGCCAACCAAGGGATTGACCCTGCCGTTCCTCAGCTTCGGCGGCAGCGGCCTGGTGGTGAACTGCATCGCCGCTGCGGTGCTGCTGCGAGTCGACTACGAGAATAGAAGAGTCGCGCGGGGGTTGCCGATATGACGTCAGAAGACAGAAGACAGAGGACAGAGGACAGAGGTTTTGTTGCCGCTGCGCGGCACCTTTCTGATAAAGACGCGGCGAAGTCGCTCGACGCTCTGTCTTCTGCCTTCTGTCCTCTGCCCTCTGATCAGAATCGAACGATTCTGATCATGGCAGGCGGCACCGGCGGGCACATCATGCCGGGACTGGCGGTCGCCGACATCCTGCGTTCGCAGGGCTGGCAGGTGACCTGGCTGGGCGCGCCCAACAGCATGGAGGCGGAGCTGGTGCCCAGGCACGGTTATGCAATGGCATGGGTGAAGTTTTCCGGCTTGCGCGGCAAGGGTTTGCTGCGCCTGCTGATGCTGCCGTTCAACCTGTTGATTGCGTTGTGGCAGAGCGCGGCGGCGATCTTCCGTCATCGTCCCGATGTGGTGCTGGGCATGGGCGGTTACATTACTTTTCCGGGCGGGCTGATGGCGGCTTTGTTGCGCCGCCCGCTGGTGATCCACGAACAGAATTCCATCGCCGGGCTGAGCAACAGGGTGCTGGCGCGCCTCGCGCAAAAAACGCTGAGCGGCTTTCCTGATGTGCTGCCGAACGCGATCTGGTGCGGCAACCCGGTGCGCAGCGGCATTGCCGCATTACCCGATCCGCAAACGCGCTATGCGGCGCGCGCTGGCCGGCTGAACCTGCTGGTAGTGGGCGGCAGCCTCGGGGCGAAGGCGCTCAATGAAGTTCTGCCGCAGGCGCTCGCGCTGCTGCCGGAAGATGCCCGTCCGATTGTGATTCATCAGACCGGCAAGCAGCATTTTGCGACCGTGCAACAGTTGTATCAACAGGCAGGCGTGCAGGCCGACATCCGCCCCTTTCTCGACGACATGGCCGGCAGCTACGCGAATGCCGACCTGGTGATCTGCCGCGCCGGTGCGTTGACCATCGCGGAGCTGGCGGCGGCAGGCGTGGCAAGTATTCTGGTGCCGTTCCCGTTTGCGGTGGACGATCACCAGACGCACAACGCACGCTTCCTCTCCGGGCACGGCGCGGCATGGTTGTTGCCGCAGAATGAACTGAGCGCGGAGAAACTGGCGCAATTGCTGCGCGAAGTAACGCGCGAAAAGTTAGCGGCGATGGCGCAGCAGGCGCGTGCCGTGGCCAAGCCCGATGCGGCGCAACAAGTCGCGCAGGTATGCGCAGAACTGGCGGAAGCATGAAGCATAAAGTCAAACATCTGCATTTCGTCGGCATCGGCGGTTCGGGCATGAACGGCATCGCCGAAGTGCTGCTGAACCTCGGTTTTCAGGTGAGCGGTTCTGATCTCAGCGAGAACTCAGTCACGCAACGCCTCAGGCAACTCGGCGCGACAGTGCATCTCGGCCATGCCGAGCAGCATCTGGCCGATGCGGATGTGGTCGTGGTGTCTACTGCGGTCGGCGATAACAATCCGGAGGTGGCCGCCGCACGTGCACGCCGCATTCCTGTTGTGCCGCGCGCGATGATGCTGGTGGAACTGATGCGCCTGCGCCAAGGCATCGCGGTGGCGGGGACGCACGGCAAAACCACCACCACCTCGCTGGTCGCCAGCGTACTGGCCAAGGGCGGCTTCGATCCGACTTTTGTGATCGGCGGCAGGCTCAACAGCAGCGGCGCGAACGCCAAGCTCGGCACCGGCGAATTCATCGTCGCCGAAGCCGACGAATCGGATGCGTCGTTCCTGTACCTGCAGCCGATCATCGCGGTGATTACCAACATTGATGCCGATCACATGGAAACCTACGGCCACGACTTCGGCAGGCTCAAGCAGGCGTTTGTGGACTTCGTCGAGCACCTGCCGTTCTACGGCATGGCAATGCTATGCGTGGATGACGCTAACGTGCGTGAAATCATGCCGCGCATCACCAAGCCGGTATGCACCTACGGCCTTGGCGAGGATGCGCAGATCCGCGCAGTGAACGTGTGTCATCAGGGCGGGCAAATGCACTTTACCGCCGAGTGCCGGCAGAACGGCACGCCACTCGACCTGGACGTGACGCTGAATCTTGCGGGGGCGCACAACGTGCTGAATGCGCTGGCGGCAATTGCGGTCGGGCTGGAAGTGGGCGTGTCAGGTAAAGCGATCGTTGCCGCACTGGCCGAGTTTCAGGGCGTGGGGCGGCGGTTCCAGCGCTATGGCGAGATCAAGTTGCCCAACGGTGGCGCATTTACGCTGATCGATGACTACGGCCACCATCCGGTGGAGATGGAGGCGACACTGGCGGCGGCACGCGGTGCATTCCCCGGCAGACGGCTGGTGCTGGCCTTCCAGCCACACCGCTATACGCGCACCCGTGATCTGTTCGAGGATTTCGTCAAGGTGCTGCGCGGTGTGGATGCGCTGTTGCTCGCGGAAGTGTACGCGGCGGGCGAACCGCCAATCGTCGGTGCGGACGGGCGTGCGCTGATGCATGCGCTACGTGTGGCGGGACAGAACGAGGCGGTGTTCGTCGAGCAAATCAACGACATGCCGCAGGCGATCCTGCAGATGGTGTGCGACGGCGATGTCGTGATCACGATGGGCGCGGGCTCGATCGGCGGCGTGCCCGGCGCGCTGAAGTCAGAGGACAGAGGACGGAAGACAGAAGACAGAGGACGGAAGACAGAAGACAGAATGTTGAGCGGCTGCGCCGCGCCTTTATCGAAAGAGTGCCGCGCAGCGGCAACAAAATCTCTGTCCTCCGTCCTCTGTCCTCTGTCCTCTGACACGCGCGGCGAGATGCGCCGCGATGTGCCCATGAGCCGCCACACCAGTTGGCGCGCGGGCGGTGTGGCGGAGCGTGTGTACCGGCCCGCCGATCTCGACGACCTGTTGGTGTTTCTGCGCGGCCTGCCGGACGACGATCAGCTGCATGTAGTGGGCCTGGGCAGCAACCTGCTGGTGCGCGATGGCGGATTGCGCGGCACGGTGTTGCTGCTGCACGGCGCATTGAACGAATTGCGCCTCGAAGCCGACGGATCAATCTATGCCGAAGCCGGTGTGCCGGGCGCAAAGCTGGCGCGCTTCGCCGCATTGCACAATCTGCGCGGTGCGGAATTCTTCGCCGGCATCCCCGGCACGGCCGGCGGCATGCTGGCGATGAACGCCGGCTGCTACGGCAGCGAGATATGGGAAAAGGTGCTGCGCGTGCTGGTGGTTGACCGGAGCGGTGCGCTGCATGAACGAACCCCGTCGGATTATGAAATTGGCTATCGGCATGTCGCGAAGAAATCCCCCCTAACCTCCCTTTTTCAAAGGGGGGAAGCGCCGCAGGCGCGGGGGGATTTGACGGAGGAATTTTTCGCCGCCGCATGGCTGAAGTTCGAGGCGGGCGACGGCAACATTGCACGGCAGGAGATCAAGGAACTGCTCGGCAAGCGCATCGCCAGCCAACCGCTGAATCTGCCGAATGCCGGCTCGGTGTTTCGCAACCCCATCGGCGATCATGCGGCGCGGCTGATTCAGCATTGCGGGCTGAAAGGCAGGCGCATCGGCGGCGCGCAGGTGTCGGAGAAGCACACCAACTTCATCGTGAATACGGGCGGGGCGACGGCGGCAGACATCGAGAATCTGATCGACGAAGTGCGGACAGCGGTGCGGCAGCAGACCGGCATCGACCTGCACCCGGAAGTAAGGATTATTGGCGAGTGGGAAGTGGGGAGTGGGAAGTCGGAAGTGGGAGAAGTTTCTCCCACTGAGGCACGAAGTGCCGTTCCACTTTCCACTGAGGCGCGCAGCGCCGATCCACTTGCCAGCCAGGACAAGACAAGATGAAGAATTTCGGCAAAGTGGCGGTGCTGTTCGGCGGCAAATCTGCCGAGCGCGAGGTGTCGCTGAAGAGCGGTGCGGCGGTGCTGGCGGCATTACAGCGCAGCGGCGTAGACGCGCATGCGTTCGATCCCGCCGTACAGAACCTGCAGGCGCTGCGCGACGAAGGCTATGACCGTGCCTTCATCGCGCTGCACGGCCGCTTCGGCGAAGACGGCACGGTGCAGGGCGCGCTGGAATTGCTGGGCATTCCCTACACCGGCAGCGGCGTGCTGGCTTCCGCGTTGGGCATGGACAAGTGGCGCACCAAGCTGGTGTGGCAGGCGGCAAACCTGCCGATCCCGGCATACACATTGCTGGATGAACAAAGCGACTGGGATGCAGTGGCGCGGCAACTTGGACTGCCATTGTTCGTCAAGCCGGCCAACGAAGGCTCCAGCGTCGGCATCAGCAAAGTTAAAGCGGCCGGCGAATTGCAGGCTGCGTACCACGAGGCCGCGAAGCACGACAAGCTGGTGATCGCGGAAAGTTTCATCGGCGGCGGCGAATACACCGTGGCGATACTCGGCGAGCAGGTATTACCGGTAATCAAGATTGAACCGGCCAGCGAGTTCTACGACTATGAGGCGAAATACCTGCGCGACGATACCCGTTACCTGTGCCCCTGCGGGCTAGACGCGGCGCAGGAGGCCGAGATGCAGCGCCTGGCGAAACAGGCATTCGCACTGATCGGGGGACAGGGCTGGGGGCGCGTCGATTTCCTGATGGACGAGGCGGGCAAACCCTATCTGCTCGAAGTGAACACCGCGCCGGGGATGACCGACCACAGTCTGGTGCCGATGGCGGCGCGGCAGGCGGGCATCAGTTTCGAAGAATTGGTTGTGAAAATACTGGAGTTGGCGCATGTGGGATAACGCCGCCCTGCTGCGAAACATTGCCAATGCGCTGCTGGCCTTCAGCGTGCTGGCGGCGCTGTACGGCACAGGTTATTACATGGTGCACCTGCCGGGGTTGTTCCCGTTGCACAGCGTGCGCCTGAGTGCGGTGCCACAACGTGTGATTGCGGAAAATGTGTTGCAGGCGGTGCGCAGCGAGGTAAAGGGCAACCTCTTTACCGTGGATATCGAACGGCTGCGGCAGTCGCTGGAACAGTTGTCCTGGGTGCGCAGCGTCAGTATCCGGCGCGAATTTCCGGACCGGTTGGTGGTGGCGCTGGAGGAACATCAGGCATTGGGACGCTGGAATGGCGTGGCACTGGTGAATACCCATGGCGAGGTGTTTGACGCAGTCAGCGAAGAGCAGCTGCCGGAGTTCGTCGGCCAGGAAGATGATTCATTCGAGGTCGCGCAGCGCTATGGCGAATTCCGCCAGCAGCTCACCGCGCTGAATCTGCAGGTGGCACAGCTTGCGTTGTCGCCGCGCCATGCCTGGCAGTTGCGCCTGAGTAGCGGCATGGTGCTGGAGCTGGGGCGCGAAGAGATGCAGCAGCGCCTCGCGCGGTTCGTGGTGGTATATCCGTACAGTCTGGCGGAGCAGGCGGGCTCGGTGCGATATGTGGATATGCGTTACCGCAACGGGTTTGCGGTGGGCGGCATGGTCAAAAGTTGAGGGATAGGCAACGGGGTACAAACGATGAGCAGAAACAAGGAAACCAAAAACCTGGTGGTCGGGCTGGATATCGGCACTTCCAAGATTGTGGCCATTGTCGGCGAGGTCAGGCCGGACGGCATGCTGGAAGTAATCGGCATGGGCATGCACGAATCCGACGGTATGAAGAAAGGCATGGTGGTCAACATCGAAGCCACGGTGAGCGCAATTCAGCGCGCGCTGGAAGAGGCCGAGCTGATGGCTGATTGCAAAATTCATGAGGTTCACACCGGCATCGCCGGCAGCCACATCCGCGGCATCAATTCGCGCGGCATGGTGAAGATCAAGGAGAAGGAGGTCGCACCCACCGACATCGAGAGAGTGGTCGAAACCGCCAGCTCGATCAGCCTGCCGGGTGACCAGCAGATTCTGCACATCCTCGAACAGGAGTTCAGTATCGACGGCCAGGACGGCATCAAGAAACCGCTTGGCATGAGCGGCATGCGCCTCGATGTCGAGGTGCATATCGTCAGCGGCGCGGTGGCGGCGGTGCAGAACATCATGAAGTGCATCCATCGTTGCGGGCTGGAGGTCAACGAATTGATTCTGCAACCGCTGGCGTCAAGCAAGGCAGTACTCGAAGAGGATGAAAAAGAACTCGGCGTGTGCCTTGTTGACATCGGCGGCGGTACCACCGACATCGCGGTGTTCACCGGCGGCGCGATCCGCCATACGGCGGTGATTCCGATTGCCGGCGACCAGATCACCAACGACATCGCGATGGCGCTGCGCACGCCGACGCAGGATGCCGAGGACATCAAGATCAAGCATGGCTGCGCGTTGCGCCAATTGGCCGATGACGGCGTGATCGAGGTGCCGGGCGTGGGCGAACGCGGACCGCGCATGTTATCGCGCCAGACGCTGGCCGAGGTGATCGAGCCGCGCGTCGAGGAATTGTATTCGCTGGTGCAGCAGGAATTGCGCCGCAGCGGCTTCGAAGATTTGCTGTCGTCCGGCATCGTGATTACCGGCGGCAGCAGCGCGATGCAGGGCATGGTCGAACTGGGTGAAGAGATATTCCACATGCCGGTGCGCCTGGGCATTCCCAAATATGTCGGCGGGTTGTCCGACGTAGTGAAGACGCCGCGCATGGCGACCGGTGTCGGGCTATTGCTGTACGGCCTGGAGCATTTTCAGGGTAATGAGGAGAAGCGTATGCAATCAGGTTCGTTCGGCGATGTATTGGCAAGGATGAAGACCTGGTTTCAGGGTAATTTTTAGCAGGTTATGGTTGGCAGGTTCAGGGTTGATTTGTAATTACTAAACAGGAGGAAATGATGGCATTCGAACTAATGGAAGCGGAAACACAGGACGCAGTGATCAAGGTGATCGGGGTGGGCGGCTGCGGCGGCAATGCGGTCGATCACATGATCGAACAAGGCGTGCAGGGGGTCGAGTTCATCGTCATCAATACCGATGCGCAGGCGCTTAAACGCAGCAGGGCGCGCACCCAGTTGCAGATCGGCGCAAACATCACCAAGGGACTGGGCGCGGGTGCCAAGCCGTCGATCGGCCAGGCGGCGGCCGAGGAGGATCGCGAACGTATCAAGGAGATGATCTGCGGCGCGAACATGATATTCATTACCGCCGGCATGGGTGGTGGCACCGGAACGGGCGCCGCGCCGATCGTCGCACAGATCGCACGCGAACTGGATATTCTGACCGTGGCGGTGGTCACCAAACCGTTTACCTACGAAGGCAACCGGATGCGCTTTGCCAAGGCCGGCATCGATGCTTTGCACGAACACGTCGATTCGCTGATCATCGTGCCGAATTCAAAATTGATGGAAGTGCTGGGCATGGATGTCACTGTACCGGAAGCGTTCAAGGCCGCCAACGGCGTGTTGCAGGGCGCGGTAGCGGGCATTGCCGAAGTGATCAACGTGCCGGGGCTGATTAACGTCGACTTTGCCGATGTGCGCACGGTGATGTCGGAAAACGGCATGGCGATGATGGGTTCCGCCATCGCTAGCGGACCAGATCGAGCGCGTGTCGCAGCCGAACGCGCGATCGCCAGCCCGCTGCTGGAAGATGTCGATATGTCCGGCGCGCGCGGCGTGCTGGTGAACATTACCTCGTCCAGCCAATTGAAACTGAAAGAGCTGGAAGATGTAATGGAATGCGTTAAATTCGCCGCAGAAGAGGCGACGGTCATTGTCGGCTCCGTATTTGACGAGGCAATGGGCGACGATCTGCGCGTAACCGTCGTAGCGACCGGACTGGGTGCGCCACGCGTCGTCAAGCAAAAACCGGAAATGGTTTATCGGAACGAAGAAGCCGGCCAGCGAACCGGCACGTATGATGAGCCGATTGCCAATAACGGGGTGAATTACGGCGCTCTGGATATGCCGGCCGTGATGCGCAGCCGCAGTCGCAGGGACGCCATCGATGCGATGGAAAAATCCGGGGCCGATACCTACGACATCCCGACGTTCTTGCGCAAACAGGCGGATTAGCCCGGTTGGTTTGGCTGCTTCAGGCCGGTGGTGCGACTGGGAGCGCGGGCGTCTCGCCCGCATGCGGGCAGGATGCCCGCGTTCCCGGAAGAAACGCTGACCGTGCAACTGGACAACTACGTGCTGCTGTCGCCGGAAGCGATCAATCTGGATGAGGCCAGCCGCGTCAAGTTGCAGTCGGTCATCAATCAGGAGCCATGGCATTCAATTCATCCAGCGTGAAACGTCGCTGCTGCCATCCCTCGCGCAGCGCCTCAATTGCCACATCCAGTCCGATTCGGTTGCGGAACTTGAAACCATCAGCCACGGTTTTCGCCGCTGAATACACGCGCACCGCCCCACCCGGCCGATGATGTGTCTCCACCCCAGCAGTAAATGCCTCTCCGGAAAAATGCACAATGCGCAATGGCGGATATTCCTCCGGCTTGTGCCAGGCGCAATTACAATTGCGCCCGACAATGGCCTGGTTCAGACCCCCATTTCTAAATTCGACCACGGCCCCTTATTTTCTTATTTTTACAAATTGTAAATATAATTGACAATTTGTAAATTGCTGGCAAAATCGCAGTCATGATCGATCGTTCAGCCACTGCCACCCTGAAGCAACTCGCCGCATGGTATCCAGCCGTGGCGCTTACCGGCCCGCGCCAGGCGGGCAAGACCACGCTGGCACAAGCCGTGTTTCCCGGCAAGCCTTACCGTTCTCTGGAAGACCCGGACCAGCGCGAGTTTGCGCTGAGCGATCCGCGCGGGTTTCTCGCGCAATTCCCGGACGGGGCGATTCTGGATGAGGTGCAACGGTCGCCGGAATTGTTTTCCTACCTGCAAACCCGTCTGGATGCTGATCGTCGTATGGGCTTGTTCATCCTTACCGGCTCGCAGCAGTTCAGTCTGAACCAGAGCATCTCTCAATCGCTGGCGGGAAGGGTGGGCTATCTGCACTTGCTGCCGTTCGCGCATGAGGAACTGCTTGCCGAGTTCGCGCCGAAGAACCTCGAAGCCATGCTGCTGCAAGGCTTCTACCCGCCGATGTTCGACCGTGGGATTCCGCCGCATGTCTGGTATGCCGATTACGTCGCCACCTACATCGAACGCGACTTGCGTCAGCTTATCAACGTGCGCGACCTGGCGGCGTTCCAGCGCTTTCTGCGCATGTGCGCCGCGCGCACCGGGCAGATGCTCAATCTCTCCGCGCTGGCGGCGGATTGCGGCATCACGCACAACACCGCGAAAAGCTGGATTTCGATTCTGGAAGCGAGCTATCTGGTGGTATTGCTGCCGCCCTGGCATCGCAATCTGGGCAAGCGGCTGGTCAAGACGCCCAAGCTGTATTTTCTCGACACCGGCCTTGCGGCATGGCTGGCAGGGGTGCGCAAGGCTGACGATCTGGAATTGGGCAGCATGCGCGGCGCGCTGTTTGAAACCTGGGTGGTGAGCGAACTGACCAAACACCTGTGCAACCACGCTTTGCCCAACCGCCTGTATTTCTGGCGCGACAGCACGGGCAAGGAAGTCGATCTGCTGGTGGAACATGGTCCGGAAACGGCTTTTCCCATCGAATGCAAATCCGGGCGGACGGTCGCGGCGGACTGGTTCAAACCGCTGAAAGATTTCTGCAAGGCATCGGACGCACCCGGCTCCGCAATAATATATGGCGGACAGGGAAATCAGTTGCGCAGCCAAGCGCCGGTGTTTGGCTGGGAATCCATGCAGGAGCTGATAACGCTCGCTTTTTCATCTGGCGGTGGCGAATAGAAATGTGGCCCCTTTAGCCAATCCAAATTTGCTCCTGATTAGCCGCGAAATTCAGCAGCAACGTGTAGGGCGGAAAAGCGAAGCGCCTTCCCGCCGTATGGTTGTTACATTCGGCGGATACCCACCGCGCGAGCGCACGGCGCGCACATCGTAGTCTGGCGCGATCATGTCCTGCCCCACCAAGTCGAGAATGTCCTTCTGTCTGGCCGATGTCACCAGCCGGCGCAAAGCCAACTCCACCACTTCGCGTTTGGTTTTGGCGCCGGATAACTTCATGGCATCCGCTACCAGTTGGTCATCAATCACAATATTAATCCGCATAGGTTTTTCCTTCATGCCACCAGCGCCTCCACATAGGGTCGTATCACCGCATGTACGCGACAGATACTCGTAATGACGGCTATCGACACACTGCTGTCCGTCGCTTATGCCAATTGCCTCCCTATAAGCAGACGTTCATCACTTGCTGGCCTTTTGCGTGCGGAAAGCGAGGGATGGCATTTATCTTGTCACTTCTCATTCTCCGCCTCACCACCAGCAGGGTTAGGGCTCAGTTCGCCCTGCTCCCGCAGGGCGGCGAGTTCGGTGGCCAGCAAATCATCGGGCTTGCGCGACAATGCAGTGCGCTCGAACAGCATGGAATCCAACCGACCTTGCAGGGTGCGTGTGCTCCAGCCTTCGCTGCGACACATTTCCAGATAAAACTCGCGTTTAAGCGGGTCGTCGATATAGATCAGGCCGCGCAAATGCGTCCAGCTCAATTGTCTACTCAGTGCGTAGACAATCAACAGCTGCTCTGCGAATTGAGCCACAGGTCGAATACGGTGTTTGCGGTGATGTCTTTGCCATTAAATGACATGGACATACTTTCAGCCCCATTTCCTGCTTGTTTCCCGCTCCATCGCGGTTTGTCTAAAGTTTGTCTAAGGTTTGTCTAAATCTCGCTCTTGTTATCGAGTATCAAAATCCATCTCCCTTTTTTCTTTCCACCTGATTTTTCAATAGTTTTATCACGCTTCGACATGGCATAGAGCAAATTGCGCAGCTTGTTTGCTTTCTGCTTTTCGTCTAACACGTCTGAAAGTTTGTCTAAAATCAGCCCCGCCAAATCCTGCTTGCTGGCTGACCCGTATTTTTTCAGATAGGCCAGGATCATATCTTTATAGTGAGCGTCGTCGAAGGCTCGATTGCGAATATATTCGCTTCTGCCGCCGGTCACTTTGGCAATATGGGCCTCTACGAAGTAATTGGGCTTCCTGCCAGCAATCAAGCCTGCCTTCCGTAACATGGCAGCCGCATCATCGGTAATCGGTTGTTTTTTCTGCACCCGATCAAGCAGAACTACTGTGGTGAGCGGCAGATCGCGTTGCTCCAGAAGCAGCCGGGTATAGTTCTCGTCAATTACGTGTCCAGAAATTTCCAGTACTACCTTGTCCTGTTCAGACTTGCTGTAGTCCGGCAGCGGAAAGTAACGGTTGCGCTGCGCAAGGATCATGGCGTGGATACCATGCCCCACTGTATCAATCATGTTCAAATTCACCATCGCTTGTGATAGCCACGGATTACTGCGAACACCTTGGCCCCTTTGATTCTGTTAATGTCGCGGAGTACCGTAACCTCTTTGATTCTTCGGTGCTTGCTTATTCATCGCCGCTCCCCGCAGCTACCCAATGACCAAACTTTCTTCCGCCCACGCGCGCAAGTCGGTTTTGTGCACGAAGCTTACCTAAGTGATAATTAATCCCGTCCTCGGTCAGTTCCAGTTTCACAGCCATCTCGGGGATGGTAATGGCCGGGTTAGTGCGGCACAGATCGAGAATATTCTCCGCCACATCGCTTTCCTGTGGCGCTTTCCTGTAGTGTTTTCCTGTAGTGTTTTCCTGTAGTGTTTTCTTGTGGTTTTTTTCTGTCGTGGCTCCCACCACTTCTTGCTCCAGCGCCAGCGCCTCTTGCGAGATATGGAATGCCGTGCGAATGAAGTGGGAAGAAAAGGTATAGGCATCGCGGGAATAGGCTTTGAGTATGCGTGGCATACCGGAGCCGAGGTATTCCACCATGTCCAAATCCTTGAATACCCGCATCAGGGTTTTGTTGCGCGGCATGGAGTAACCGGCAAAAAAATCGTCCTGTTCTTGACCGGGGTGGATGGTCCCCGCCGAAGTAATTTCCAGACGGTCCGTAAAGATTTCAAATTTGGGCACCAGTTCGGTGCTGTAGTCATTGTGGATAATGGCGTTGATCACCGCCTCGCGCAAAGCAACCGGGTTCCAGAGTTGACGGTTGATCCGCTCTCTCGGCGTAATTTTAGTGATGGTTCTATTTTCTATGCCCTCGATCCGGTCGAGCACCTGCTTGCAGGTTTTAACCAGACAACAAAAGCCGTAATCCTTGCTATCCAGCAGATCAACGCGGTCAGTACCCGCATATTTCGCCACCTGCACCGAATTACCATTCTGGTCGGCCAGCAGGTAGGCCGCATAATTGTAAGCGCCATCCTCGGTGAGCAGCTCCAGGTTGGCGGCGAATTTATCGCCCAAAGTGAAACCAGCCTCCTGATAGTAAATTTTGAGTTGCTCAAAGTTGAGGTCTTGCCTGGTGGAGTGGATGCGGGCAATGGAGTTGCGTGTGCGGCAGGCAAACTGCTCTTCAATCATGCGCACTGGCATAGGTTCACTGGCACTGCCTATGCGGATGAAACAGCCTTTTTCGGACATGCCAAATTTGCGCAGGTAATAGGGCTTTTCGGAGCCACTGGCAACGATGATCTTGATAATATCTTTGCCCTCGCGAACATCGTGTATCACGTCGAACAGTCCAAGACAGGACGGTTGAATGTTGTTTTTCAGCCTGTCCTTGATGGCGAGTTGAACGGCATCGCTATTGGAAACGCCATATGTCGCCCCATCATTGCCGATGCCAACATAGATCACGCCACCATCGTGGTAATTGAGGAAAGCGACAACCTCTTTCTCAAGCGTGTCGGTGAACTCGCGTTTGTATTCGATGCGATTGGATTCCGTCGTCTGATCCACCGTGGACGGAGAATCTGCCGGAGATATTTTTTTACGAGTCATGTATTACCACCCCCCCTTCTTAAACATGCGTAGCGCCGTAGGGCGTCAATAAACTTGACCCGAGCGCCGTCGATTGGCGGAGCGCATTGCACCGAACACCGGATGAACAGATACATATTACGCGGGTCATGGAAGCGAACCTTTGTTTGTAATGATAGTGAGCGACTTTGAACCACGAGTCATCGCTACATAAAGTTCTTTCGCGTCCAACGAATCGGCATCCAGAATAATCGCATGGTCATACTCTAGCCCCTTCACAAGCAGAGTGGTTCCAATCAACTTAGTGTGTCGGATGGGTCTTCCTGAATGTCTGAATTCTCTATGATATGCATGGGCCGATTCAAGGAGGGTTGAAGCCTCTCCGTCAATGTGAATCTTCAATACATGCAAAAAACGATTATGCAAGTCCCGCCGATAAATATGAGTATTCGTGTGATCTCTGATCAAGTGAAAAAAATGCCTCAGATTATTGCTTGTTGGTTCAGTCAAATAACCATTAGCTGCATTTAAAATCGGGATTAACGAGGGTTTCGTTGTCTTGATCGGTTTGGCAAGCACAGCTCTCTTTGTTCCTGCAACGAGTACCCCATCAACGCCCGTGAAGCATTTTTTAGCGAAGCCCAATGCCAAATGAAAACCGGCATTCACTGTTTTTGCGGCCTGAAACTTCTTCAGAAAAGCGAATAGGTCTTTGCCTTCTACTTCCTCAATGGAAGAGAACTTGCCCGCCAATTTGTTGGCTAGATTGTGTGTTTTGTTTTTGGACTGCGGATCGCCTGCATACATGGCAATCACTGTTGCATCATCATTGAGAAACTTATAGAACAAGTTAAGCCGCTTAGGGTTCTGATAATCGTTCAGATCAACCGACACTTTGGAAACACCCTTGGGCAAAGCTCCATTCAGGTCAATTTTCTGCCCATCCATCAAAGCGTCTCTTGCTTCTTTCAGCCAATCCCCAAGTAATTTATTGGCACCTTCCTTGTGCCAACGCCATGGTTTCTGAAGCTTACCGAGGCATTGGAAATGAGGATAAATACTGCTGTCCCAATCAACAGGCTTATCATTGAAACCAAAAATTGCTTGAAGAGGATCGCCTAAAATACGACATGGAAGAAACTCCGCCAAAGCGCACACAAGTGTGTGCTGTAGTTCAGTGCAGTCCTGATATTCGTCTACATAAATTCCAGCGTAGGTGCAACAAATCACATGCCGAATAAATTCCTTGGCTAACATCAGGCGACATGTCTCGTAGAGTTTGTTCCATTCTTCTGACGATGGGTTTTCTATTACCCATCCTGATGTCTTTGGGTAAGCCAGGCACAAACGAAGTGACCAGCTTGCTATGGTGTCCACTTGATACCTTGACGATGGCACACCCATTTGGCTCAATTTGGTCTTGAGTGAATTCACGCCAGCGAAAGTGTGGGTCAGGATCAGTTGCCGATGACTGGACTCATTAACGGCCAAAGCTATAAGGTGAGTTTTTCCGTATCCCGCAGGTGCGATAACATAACCTTTGGAAGGAAACTCGGCCAGTATCTTGGGAAGGTTCTCAGGCATGTTCGACCCAAGCCCACAACCTATCCAGTTTTACGACCAAATCCTTCTTCAAGAACTCGGCATCCTCGAAGGCAGGTGTAATTGCATTGAACCACAAATCGCCTTTTGTTATGTTCTTGAACCAATCTTTTTTCTTCGCAACATCACCGATGGCTATTCTTAGCTTCGGACTATCCACCCAATTAACTATGTTCTCATCAAGCACTTCTCCCAGCCTTGAGCTAACTTGGTCGCAGACAGATTGATTCAATTCATCATGTGCAAGTTTCACACTGATCAAAACATTAGCCCACGGCAAATCCAGCATGGCTCGTTGTTCGAGTGCAAGTTTTTCAGTCCATACCTGAACTTGAATACCGAGCTTGGCAAGCTCATCAATATCAGCTTGAGAAAACTGATCGTCTGCATCCGCATCGGCCAATACTGCCACATCGTAGCCAAGGGAATTAAAGGCTTTCGCCAAATTCTTTACCTTTCCTCCACCTTTCGCATCGAGTAGCGCGACACCATGATAGGAGAGCGGGTCTTTCCCTTCGCTCAGTTGATAATCATCAAAGCCTCTCAGGAAACCGACTTCGGTAGCACCTTCACAGACCACGACCTTCTTAGCCAAGAAGGCTTCAGCGCTTGATCGGATTTTTCCTTGAACTTCGTGCTCTTCAAGATTTTTGTCCGATGCTGCGATTATCTGAACGACCCCATCTTTGTTATGAACGATGTGGAGTTCTTTGATAGTGAGTTCTCGGAGGACAATGGGGGAATGTGTAGTCAAGAAATATTGCCCGGTTATATCCTCCCTAACATGCTTAATGAGGCGGGCAATGCGATGAGGCTCAAGGCCAAATTCCACCTCATCAAAGAGAGTTATATGACCTTCCTCAAGCCCCTTTTTTTGAATACCACAAAGCAACATTCGCCGTGACCCCAAGCCCAACTGCCTCAGCGGCATATCGCCGTCGTGGAGAGTTAAGCCACCAATCTTGATGTTGATCGAGTTGAGATCAAGATGAGCCTTGTATGCATCCATAACTGGCACACCAAGAAGTTTCGCTACATCCTGAGACTTCTGAGCAGCCTCATCGAAGTTTTTGAGAGCTACCTCACGATTGTCATCAAGCGAGTTTCTAGCAGTTCTGGAAGCGTTGACGAGCAGTTCATTCAAGTTCTGAGCATCAGTCAGCTTGGCTAGTGCAGTGCCATTCGCCCATGAAAATTGTTTTTCACTGTAGGTGCCAATCATGCCAACACTGACCTTGTTTCTGTCCGTTGACTTGAACTCAATCCCTTCAGGGTTACGATCACACACCACGCGCCACTTGGGTTCAAGGTCTTTTTCAATCGTTAATCTAATGGTCAAGACCTTTTCAAGCTGATCATCAGGCTCATCCGAAAGGGTTAGCGTTTTGGCATTCCAACCTCTCAGATATTGCCCATATTTGTTCAGTGAGCAGAATTCTTCAATAAGCTCGCCAATGGTTGCTTCAATAACTATTGGGTCATCTGTTTTGCATTGATAAAAATCAGAATCACTCAGAGATAGATTCCACTGGGGATAGAAAGCAAACCTAATACTCTCAAGGATAGTGGTCTTGGATGAATCACCCTTCCCGATAAGGCAGAAGATATTTCCAGCAGGTATGCACCAATCAAGCTCTTTGATGCCGCGAAAATTTTTGATGATTAGTTTTCTGATCTTCATGGGTTTCTCTTCCCTAAGCCTGTCTGTTATAGATATTAGTGAACCTTTGATTTCCACTCACTGGCAGGAGGTGATCAGGTGAAGAACGCCTGCGCCGCTTCAAGGAAATCACGGGTAACGCGCTCGTTCACATCCTCGCCGATCTCCAGTCTTTCGATCAGCTCGTTTTGGTGACAAAACATTTCCAGCAGCAACGGCTTTAATTCCTCCAGATCGAAACTCCATCCGACCATGCCCGGTTCACCGGCCACGGCTTCACCGGACAGCAGCAGCGATAGGACGAGCGGCACGGTCTGGTCAATGCGGCTGGCGAAGAATGACCAATACGGCCATGC
>Ga0209211_10005932_pt1 | contig 17972 bp, 14 predicted proteins | sample RifGroA2_FD_183992 | JGI IMG/M metagenome (GOLD analysis project Ga0209211, IMG submission 183992) | Groundwater microbial communities from Rifle, Colorado, USA - Groundwater A2 (SPAdes) (version 2) | ecosystem: Environmental > Aquatic > Deep subsurface > Groundwater | place: Rifle, Colorado... | reverse complement strand
CTCGATGAAGTTGGCGACCCGGCGTTCTTCGGCCTGAAGCTCGGCCTCCTTGAGTTTGATGGTCTCGGGAACATCCGAGCACATCCGAGCTACGGATTCTTCAACGCGCTTGAGAACGTAGGCCAGGTTTTCGGTGGAGGCGAGCCTCTCCCGGACCCCCGCCGTGATGATCCGCTCGGCCAGTGTCCGGCGGACCAGGACGCGGTTATCGCATGCCCCTTTTGCGGCCCCGAGGCACCCGTAGTACCCGCCGCTTTTACCGCTCACCTTGGCGATTGCCGATCCGCAGACACCGCAGATCATTCCGCCGGAAAGAAGCTCGGTGGGGTAAAGGGCAACCCAGCCACCCTGCTGGCCTTCGAAGGTCCGGCGTCCTTTGCCGCCGGGCCATATTTTGCGGACTTCCAGCAATCTGGCCTGTACCTTGTCCCATAACTCCTGCGGAACAATACGGAGCGACTCGTCGTGGTTTATGAACCATTCCGATTCCGCCTTGGGGAACTTACGGCGCCTGCCGGTCTTGGGATCGCGCCTCGTTTCGCTCCGGTTCCAGACCCACTTCCCGGCGTATTTCTCGTTTCGGAGGATCCGGTGCACGGTTGCGGGCGACCATCCGCCTTTCGATCTCCATCGACCTTGGACATCTTCCTGATTCAGGCGCTTCACGATGCCCGATTCGGCCTTCCCCTCGGCGAATTCCTGGAAGATGCGCAGGGTGACGGCTGCCTCGCGGGGCTCGATGGTCATCTTGTACCCGTCCGGCCTCGGCCTGCCTTTTTTATCCATGCGGACGGTCCCCACGGGCGTGGATCGATACCCGAACGTTGCCTCCCCTACAATGAAGCCCCGTTGCTTCTGGCCCATCTGTCCCCGCAACGTCTTCTTCTTGAGGTCTGAAAGCTGTAGCTCGTTGAAGATCCCCCTGATCTGGATACCGAGCTTGGCTTCCTCATCTCCCGTATCGAGGCCGTCCGCGACGGAAACCACGCGGATACCGTTGAAGTGAAGTTCCGCCATGAGGGAAAGCATGAGGTAATTATCACGGGCCAGGCGCGACAGGTCGTCGACCAGGACCACGTCGAATTTTTTGGCCGCACTGGCAGCCAGGAGGCTTGCCAATCCCTTCCGATCCGACCTCGCACCGGAGGTCGCTTCGTCGGGAAAAATAAGGGACTCGTCTACCGTAAATCCGCGCTGCGCTGCCAGTTTCTTGCATGACGAGACCTGGTCGTCGATACTCTCGGGTCGCTGGTTTTCGGAACTGTACCTGGCGTAGATTGCGGCTCTCATGGCTACTTTCGGTGACCTCCGTCGTTAGGATCTATTGTGGGGGTTTCTTTTCCCGCCTGTTTCATCAGGCGGATATATTCCTTCGCCAACTCATCCGCCAGGTGGTCCAAAAGCTCGCGTGCGGCCGGGTTCGTGATCGGGTTCCATCCCTGATCGGAAACGTCGGGATTTCTTGCCGGCTCCGCCGCTTTTGCTCTCATTGTGCGCTCCTAATGATAGACACTGACTATCATTCTATTCAAAAAAAATCACCCATCCAGGGGCAAGTCTTTGGCGATGCGTGTCACGCTGATCTCGATCCGTGCATGCTTACTTCCCTCGGGACCGCCGAATTCCGAAACAGGGGACGCCGGTTTACGGGTTACCTCCTTGCCGAATTCATTGGCGGCAATCTTCTCTTTGCGGATCGTCGTTGGTTTTATTTTCCTGGTCGCCAGGCTATGGAAATCGAGACCGCCGAAAAGTTTGCGGTCACCCGCACCGACACCGAGAGAGAAGTAGAGTAACCGGCCGTCGCTGATGATGACGCGGAGGTCGGGGGCATTCTTACCTCGCAGACTGTGAATCAGGTCGAAGCCCTTGATTTCATCTGCCACCTTGGTTTCGAACGCACGGAGGACATGGATGATCGCCGCTACCGTGTCCACCGGAAGGGTTAGTTTCCGGAGCTTCAATACCACTGCGAAATCCAGCAGGTTCCGAGCGGAGAAACGGCGACTGCTTCCACGCCCCTTCGCTATGGCGAAATCTGGAACAACGACGCCTTTCTCACAAAGGTAGATTAGCCGATGCTGCGGCTCGGCGAGAAGGCGGGCGGCTTCAGATAAGGTCCATACATCACGAGCAATCATGATAGATAGTGTCTATCATAAAAGGTAATATGTCAACGTTTATTAAATCGACCGCCGCAATGCCCACAGCCCCAATGAGCTATCATCTCTCCTGATCTATCTATCCCATTGGCAATAGACTCACTCCGGTGGGCCAGGTAATGAGACCAACTCTTCTGGCAACCACTGTATTTTCGCGATAGTCTTGGACAGAAAGCCCCAAGGGCGGAGGGTCCATGAGCCGTATCGCGGCGAATGGCAAATCATTAGAGTCATGGATCTGGGATGCAGCGTGCAGTATTCGCGGCGCGAAGGATGCGCCAAAATTCAAGGACTACATCCTTCCGCTTATTTTCACAAAGCGTCTGTGCGACGTCTTCGACGATGAGTTGAACCGGATTGCCGGGGAAGTCGGTGACCGCGCCAAGGCATTCAAGCTTGTCAAACACGACAAGAAACTTGTTCGTTTCTATCTCCCGCTGAAGCCTCAGAATACAGACGATCCCGTCTGGTCGGTCATCCGCAAAATGTCGGACAAAATCGGTGAGCAACTCACTACCTACCTACGCGACATCGCCCACGATAATCCACTATTGAAAGGGATCATCGACCGCGTTGATTTCAACGCGACTACCCACGGCCAGCGCGACTTGGACGACGACCGGCTCTCTAACCTGATCGAGGCGATCAGCCTCAAGCGGCTTGGGCTGGAAGACGTCGAGGCGGATATAATCGGCCGTAGTTACGAATACCTGATACGCAAGTTCGCCGAAGGGAGCGGTCAGAGTGCGGGCGAGTTCTACACCCCCGCCGAAGTAGGGCGGATCATGGCGCGCATCATGGATCCCGAACCGGGGATGGAGATTTACGATCCCTGCTGCGGCTCAGGTGGTTTGCTTATCAAATGCGCTCTGGCGTTGGAAGAGAAGATGCTGGCGCAGTGCAACGCTTCGTTTCCGCCGCTCCGGTTGTTCGGGCAGGAATACACGCCCGAAACCTGGGCGATGGCCAACATGAACATGATCATCCATGACATGGAGGGCCAGATCGAGATCGGCGACACCTTCCGCAACCCGAAATTCCGGAAGGCCAATCGGCTCCAAAACTTCGACCGCGTGGTAGCCAACCCCATGTGGAACCAGACCGAATTCAAGGAGAAGGACTACGACGCCGACGAGCTCGACCGCTTCCCAAAGGGCGCGGGCTTCCCCGGCGGCAAGGCGGATTGGGGCTGGATACAACACATCCTGGCGAGCCTCAAAAACATGGGGCGCGCTGCCGTGGTGCTCGACACCGGTGCAGCCTCACGTGGCTCCGGCAACGCCAACAGCAATAAGGAAAAGGACGTTCGCCGCTGGTTCGTGGAGCAAGACCTCATAGAGGGAGTGCTTTACCTGCCGCAAAACCTCTTCTACAACACCTCTGCGCCGGGCATTGTCATCGTGCTCAACAAGGCGAAGCCGCAGGGGCACCAGGGAAAACTGTTCCTGCTCAACGCCAGCCGCGAGTTTATGAAGGGCGATCCCAAGAACTACATCCCGGAGGATGCGATCGCCAGGATCTCCGACACCTACACCGCGTGGAAGGAAGTGGAGAAGTATTCGCGCCTCGTCACCCGCGAGGAGATCGCCGATAACGACTATAACATCTCCCCCAGCCGCTACATCCACACGGGAAAAGAGGAGGAATACCGGCCACTAGAAGAGATCTTGGATGAGCTGCACACCCTGGCTGCGGATGCTGCGGAAACTGACACTGTTCTTCAAGTAATCTTCAAGCGGATGGGCGTGAAGGTATGAGCACAACGCAAAACACAAGTAATGCGCTGCCCGATACATGGTGCAGTCAATCGTTGAGCGCATTCAATGCCGGTCGGCCAGGGACAGTTGATCCCGCCAACTGTGCCGATGAGACGTTCGAATATTACAGCATCCCTGCCTACCTGACGGATCAACGACCCACGCTTGCAATGGGTTGTGAAATTGGAAGTTTGAAGCTCCTGCTCGATGCGGGCACAATCCTGTTCGGGAAACTCAATCCGCGAGTCGAGAAAGTCTGGCGTGTCGGGAACTTCACCAAGCATCGAAAAATCGGATCAACAGAATGGATACCTCTCGTGCCGCGCAACGGCGTTGACGAGCAGTTTCTTTACTTCTTGATGTGGTCCGAGCATGTGATGCCGAAAGCGAAAAAACTTGTCTCTGGCTCGACACCAAGTCGACAACGTGTTGACCCGCGCTCTTTTCACTGTATCGAAGCCCCGCTCCCGCCCCTTCCCGAGCAGCGGAAGATTGCGGGAGTGTTGGGGATGGTTCAGCGGTCGATCGAGCAGCAAGAGCGGCTGTTCGCGCTGAACACTGAGCTGAAAAAGGTGCTCCTACACCAACTCTTCACCCACGGCCTGCGCGGCGAACCACAGAAGAAAACCGAAATCGGCCCAGTCCCGGAGGGTTGGAAACAACGCCCGCTTGCTCAGACTGGCGAAGTGGTCTATGGCATCCAAGCAGCGGTCGCAAGCAACCTGAAGCCAGTCGGAACGAAGATTCTGACGAACAAGAACATTACGCTTGATGGCAGGATAGTCCTCGAGAAAATAAATTATTTTGTCCTGAAGACGAAGCGTCATTACGAGACTGTACTGAAGAAGGGGGACCTGCTCTTTAACTGGCGCAGTGGCAGCAAAGAACATGTGGGGAAAACTGCTTATTTCGACTTGGCTGGTGAGTTTGTTCATTCTTCCTTTATTCTCCGAATTCGCCCGAGCGATGAAGTCACAGGGCGATATCTTTTTCATTACCTGAATTTCTTACGAGAGTCCGGCTTCTTCCTTAAAAGGCAGACATTTTCAGTAAATGCGAAGTTCAACAAGAGTGCCATCAACGAACTCCCCACGTATCTACCAGGCGAGGAGGAACGCAGAGAAATTGTCGACGCGCTGGATGCGGTTGGGAAGAAGCTTGAAGTGTTGCAGGCGAAGAGGCGTCTTCTTGAAGACCTCTTCCGCACCCTGCTGCACCAGTTGATGACGGCGCAGATTCGGATCCACAACCTCGACCTGCCGGAACTGGAGATTGCACAATGAGTGACAACTACTACCTGAAAATTGGCGGCGCAGAAGTTTTCAGCGACCAACTCATTGCTGATCTTTCATCTGCTGATCCCGAGACAAAGAAGAAAGCTGAGGCTGTCCTCAACGAGCGACTGAAAGAGACTCGTGTTCGTATTGGTACGCTGCTCAAGACCGACAATGTTTCGTTCTTGATTGGCGCAGGTGTTTCCATGAAGGCAGGTGGTGTCGGCCTTGCTTCGATCCCGCTAGAAATTGAGAAAATGCTTCACGAAAAGGCTCATGAGGCAGACAACGGCCAAGACCCAGATTGGTTGTTGCTGTTCTATGAGACGGTTTCCGCGCTGTCTGGTCAAACTTTCAATCTTGCGGGCCGCCGAGACGCCTTGGACGGAGACCTTAGTCAGGTTCCCAAGATCTCCATCAACCTCGAAGAGTATCTCAGTCACCTGCATATATGGCGGGCAGGCATGCATGGATTTACGGCCAACACAACGTTCACCCTTGCTGCAGGTGGCACCTTGGTCATGACAAAGGAGGTGATCGACCGCCTGATCAAAGAAATAAACCACAGCTTGACCTCATTGGTTGATCTCCCAGCCATCGGCAAGGAAGGCGCGTTGAAAGACCACCGTCGCCTCATCAAGAAGATTCTCACCAGGCCAATCAACCTACGTCGTGCCAATCTGTTTACGCTGAACTACGACACCCTGATCGAGAGAGCTGCAGACGCTGAAGGCACCGTTCTGGTCGATGGTTTTGTCGGGACCCTCCGGCGGATATTCCGGCCTGAATCATTCGATCTGGATTTCTACTTTCCTGCCCAGACGACGGAGGGTCGCGTCCATCGCTTCGACCGAGCACTGCATCTCTACAAACTGCACGGATCCATTACATGGCACCGTTGCACAGCGGATTGGGACAATCCATATGGACTCTATGCCAATTTTTACCAACAGACATCTGAGGACGATGTTCTGATATACCCGTCGCCGCTCAAGTATGGGCAGGCGCTCGGCCTACCTTATTCGGAGTTGTTTCGCCGCTTTGGGTCTGCAATTGCCCAGCCGCAGTCGGTGCTGTTCACGATTGGTATTGGCTTCGGAGACGAGCACGTGAATGCCCTGATCCGACAAGCGCTCGCAATTCCAAGCTTTACATTGGTTGTCGTTGATCCGGCACCGACTAGTGATTTCGTGAGTCACCTAAAGCAGCTTGGTGATGAACGAGTATGGTTGGTGAACGGATGGCAACTGGGTACATTCGAGCGCTTTGTGGAAAGGCTGCTGCCCGACCTGCGTGAAGAGGAGATCACTACCAAGGTTATGAAAACCTATAAAGCCCTAGCCCCCCCAACACAGAATGATGATCCCAATCCTGGGAGCCCCGGTGACAACTGAACACGAAATCGGACGGGTGGTGGCGGTAGATACTGCTCAGGTCACGGTCGAGCTGAACCGCGACCTGAAGGCCCTAACGCGCTCGACCTATGAAGGGACAATAGAAGTCGGGCGCATCAATTCTTACATCATAATCCCTGTGGGGTCGCGGCGCATCGTCGCCATGGTGACACGAGTCGTCATGACGGAAGAGAGCGAACTCCAAGCCGACAAAACGATGGTATCTCTGCCGTCAACACGTCGACTCATGAAGTCAACGATGATCGGCTCCATCGACGAGGACCGGTTTCGGCAGGGTATCAGCCTCTTCCCGGTGCTCGACTCCAAGGTGTTCCTAACGACGAAGGAGGATCTCGACGCGATCTTTGGTAGAAGCCGTCACGGGGCCACGATAAATCCTGACAATCCCGGCTACTGTATTCCGATTGGGAAATCGGTGGTTTTCCCCGATTACAACATCTATATCGACCCGGACGCTTTCTTCGGCAAACACGCCGCGATAATTGGCAGCACCGGCTCGGGGAAATCGTGCTCAATTGCGACGATTCTGCAGTCCGTCATTTCACGCGACGAAGTAAGACGGACGCGAATCGTGATCCTCGATACAAATGGGGAATACAGGGCGGCGTTTCAGAAGAAGAACGCAGACGGAACCTACACTAACGCCATTGCGAATCGCCGATCCCTATATATACCAACAGATCCGTCAGAGAGCGGACGACTGACGATTCCATATTGGTTCATGGATTCAGACGACTTTGTCAGGCTGTTTCGGGCATCACCAGGAGTTCAGCGTCCCGTTCTCCTGAATGCCTTGTCTTCCGCTAGGTTGTCCGCGACTGGAGGCCGGGGTTGGTTGGATATCCGCGATACGGTGATCAAGGAGTCTAATCGCATTCTCGCCCTCTGCAGCACTTCTGACAAAGCCGATGCTCGTGCGATTCGTCAACTCTGTGACGGAATGGTCGCATATCTGGCAAGCGGCGCAGTTACGGCTTCAGCGGCGATGCTGGCTGATAAATATCCCGAGGTAAATGTCGCTGCCCTTCGAACAGCTTATCAGCAGGTGCAGGTAATTTCGCGAGAGGGTATCAAGAGCGAAGGGACCCAGTTTGAATCCTATGCGGCTATAGATGCAGACAAGCGGCAACGCATCGAAGGCATCGTCAGACCGATTCTTGGAGTCATAGCAAAGCTGCCGGAGGGGGCAAGCGGGCTTGGTCTATCAACGGCGGACTGCCCGAGCTATTTTGGTAAACAAGCATTTCGCTACGAACATCTTGAGAATGCAATGTCTCGGGACGAATCCAGCTCGGCGAGGGCTCGTGACAATTGCTCAACGATGCTCATGCGAATCTACCGGCTATTGGAAGATACTCGCTTTGAATTCTTGTTCGGGCCAAACTCATCCGAATGGCCGGCTGTACAAGATGCCCTTGCTACATTCCTACGAGATATTCTCGGACTGGAATCGAATATGGACGCGGACGCCGCATTAACCGATAGTGACACCCTGGCGGAAGGATTCCTGCCCTTCTATGACCGCCAACGTGCAAGTGCTGAAGCCTCGAATGTTGTCATTGTCGATCTAAGCCTGCTGGCATCGGAGGTCCTTGAGAATGTCACGGCATTGATCGGCCGTCTGATTCATGAGTTCCTCCAGCGATTGAGTGATCCGATCAGTGGCGTGGGTCGCGGCGAATTTCCCGTCGTGCTCGTTCTTGAGGAAGCGCAGAACTACATACACGAGAGCCGAAGAACTGAAGACGACTCCATTTCGAAGCAGGTCTTCGAGCGCATAGCGAGAGAAGGGCGCAAGTACGGTCTCAGTCTTGTGGTCGCATCACAGCGTCCGAGTGAGCTGTCAAAGACAGTGCTGTCTCAGTGCAATAGCTTCATCGTGCATCGGCTTCAGAACCTCGAAGACCTGCGTTATTTCCGTGAGATTGTCCCCGGCATCTACGGCCAACTTCTCGATCAACTGCCTGCACTTGCTCCACGAACCGCACTTGTCTTGGGTGAATGTGTCCAAGCGCCTGCACTAGTGGAAATGCGCGAGGTGGATCCTGCACCAAGAAGCAAGAACCCGCAGTTTTACAAAAGCTGGACAAGAGATGTGCCTGTGCCCGATGTTGAGGCTGTGTGCAAGAAGTGGGAGGGTAGTGGCGCCCCCGAAGGATAGGAGCATGCGGACCCGAATTGACATGATGAGCCGATGAGTCGTCCCACCGAACACAAAACCGTCCAGGACCGTATCCTCACGTATGCGCAGGAGGTCGGCTGGCGTCTTGTGCCTCGTGAGGAGGCAGAATCGCGACGAGGCTTCGACCCCGAAGGCGCCACACCCGGCGACCGTGCCCGTCCGGCATCACTCTATTTCGGCGACTTACTATACGCCCAGGTGCGTGACTTCAACTCGAAATACCAGGCTACCGAGGGCGCGCTGATCGGCGATTTCCAGCGGCTGCACGCGGACATCATCGGCAACCGAGACTTCCTTACCTACCTGCGCAACCAGGGGAAGTTCTTCTGTGCGGAAGAGAACCGCGAGCTGGACCTGACGCTGATTGAATATGGCGATCTCTCGCAGCCATGCGAGAACTGGCGCAACGTCTATGAGGTGACTGAGGAATTCTATGTCCATAACGGCCGCCACGGCATACGTGAGGATGTGGTGTTCCTCATTAATGGTGTCCCGGTGTTGGTGATCGAGTGCAAGAACGCCACGAAGGACGAAGGAATCGCACTGGGGGTCGATCAGATTCGGCGGTATCACGTAGAGACACCTGAGTTGTTCGTACCCGAGATGATCTTCACGGCCACCGATGCAATCGGCTTCCATTATGGGGTGACGTGGAATACGGTTAGGCGAAACCTGTTCGCCTGGAAGCACCAGCAGATCGGCAACCTGGAAGCGAAGATCAAGAGCTTCTGCGCTGTTCCGACAATGCTCTCCTTTCTCAAGGACTACATCGTTTTCGCTGAGAAGGAGGAGGAACTCCAGAAGTACATCCTGCGACAGCATCAAACGGCGGCGGTAGACAAGGTGGTCCGGCGCGCCCTCGACCCGACGCGCACGCGCGGGCTCGTATGGCACACCCAAGGCAGTGGCAAGACGTACACGATGATCAAGGCCGCAGAGCGGCTTTTCAAGTCCCCCGAAGCGGATAAGCCCACCCTGATGATCATGATCGACCGCAATGAACTGGAAGATCAGATGCTCAAGAATCTGGCGGCGCTTGGGCTCGCAAACGTTGAGCATGCTCATAGCATTGCCCGGCTGAATCAACTGCTGAGACAGGATTACCGGGGAATCATCGTAACGACGATCCACAAGTTTCGCGACATGCCAGCAAACATCAATACTCGGAGAAACATTTACATCCTGATTGACGAAGCGCACCGGACCACCGGAGGAGATCTCGGTAACTTCTTAATGGCCGGATTGCCGAACGCGACCTTTATCGGTTTTACCGGAACGCCAATCGACAAGACGGCCTATGGGCGCGGAACCTTCAAGATCTTTGGTTGCGAGGACGACAAGGGTTACCTGCACAAGTATTCCATCGCTGAGAGCATCGATGACGGAACAACGCTGCCACTTTACTACAATCTGGCACCCAACGATATGCTCGTGCCCCACGAGACGATGGAGAAGGAATTCTTCGCCCTGGCGGAGACCGAGGGTATTGCGGATATCGAGGAACTGAACAAAATTCTGGAGCGAGCCGTCCAGCTAAAAAACTTTCTGAAAGGGCACGAGCGAATCCGGAAGGTAGCTAAGCATGTCGCTGATCATTTCCTCCAGAATGTGGAACCGCTCGGCTACAAGGCATTCTTGGTGGCGGTAGACCGGGAAGCCTGTGCTTTCTACAAAAAGGCACTGGACGAGTCCCTGCCTTCCGAATACTCGGAGGTGGTCTATACCGGCAGCAACAACGATCCACCACACCTCAAAAAATTCCACCTTGAAGAGAAGAAGGAAAAGCAGATTCGGAAGAATTTCACCCGCTTCGGGGAATTCCCGAAGATTCTGATCGTCACGGAAAAACTGCTGACCGGGTATGACGCACCGATCCTCTACGCTATGTATCTCGACAAACCCATGCGCGATCACACCCTTTTGCAGGCCATCGCGCGGGTAAACCGGCCCTACGAGAACGAAAAGGAGGAGATGGTCAAGCCCCACGGCTTTGTGCTCGATTTTGTGGGCGTCTTCGACAAGTTGGAAAAGGCACTGGCATTCGACAGCGACGAGGTCAATGCCATTGTGAAAGACATCGGTCTGCTCAAGTCGCTGTTTCAGACCAAGATGAAAAACGTTACCCCCGGCTACCTGCAACTGGTAAGTCGTAACTTCGACGACAAGGACGTGGATGGTCTCATCGAACATTTCCGCGACAAGGAGAGGCGAAAGGCGTTCTTCAAGGAATACAAGGAAATCGAGATGCTCTACGAGATTATCTCACCTGACGCTTTCCTGCGACCCTTCATTGAGGATTACTACACGCTGTCGGCGATATACGCTGTAGTCCGCAAGGCATACACCAAGACGGTGTATGTTGATCGCGCTTTCCTCAAGAAGACGGATGAGTTGGTTCAGAGGCACATCGACACCGATATGATCGGGCAGGTGAGCGAGTTCGTCCAGATCAACGCGGAAACGGTGGAACTGATCAAGAAAAGGAAGGGCGGTGACGGGCCGAAGATCATCAATTTGGTCAAGAGCATCGAGAAAGCGGCGGAGGAGGAAAGCGGCGACCCCTTCCTGATCGCTCTGGCGGTGCGAGCTAAGGCGATTCAGGAGAGCTACGAGGATCGCCAGAAAACGACCGCTGAGGTGCTGGAGCAACTGTTCAAGGAAATTCAGAAAAACGAGCAGCGCAAGAAAGAACAAGCGGAGAGGGGATATGACGGACTGACGTTCTTCATTTATCGGACAATACTAGATGCGGGTGTTTACCAGGCCGAAGAGGTGAGTAAGAAGATCAAAGAAGCATTCAACGACCATCCGAGTTGGCAGAGAAGTGAAAGAGATTTGCGGGAACTGCGGAAGAAAATCACGTTTGCGATTTTAGCGGTAGAGGTTGACATGGATAAAGTCACCGCTGCAGTCGATAACTTGCTGGGTCTCCTCTCAAAGGCGACCAGAATCTGATTATGGCGACTTGGCGAAGCAGAGCGGAATTCAAAGAGCGGGTTGTGCATTGGGCCAAAAAGCTGGACGTGGAGGTCCACGCCTTAGCGCTCCGGCCGATGAGAAACAAGTGGGCATCATGTTCCACGAGCGGGAATTTGAATTTTAACTCGGAGTTGTTAGAGATGAATCGCCGAATCGGCGACTACGTGATCGTCCATGAACTCCTTCATTTCAAAGTCCCCAATCACGGAAAATTGTGGAAGAGCCTGATGCATGCCCATCTGGGGGATTACGAGAAGATCGAAGAAAAATTGAGAAAAACGGCAAATTACTGATTGGCGGGTGAGAGATCAAATACCTCTGTGGGTGGAGATAAATATTTAAAAACATCGGGGGGAAGGTCAGAATGAGTTGGGGGTCATGTCTATTAAAGGCAGCAGCAGGATATCTAAGGTCGCTAAGGCAGGCAGCATGAAAATTGGCGAGCCAAAAGGGGAAACAATCGATCTCTGGATAGAATACCATTCGCACCTGTAACTGACATTTTAAGGAGCGGCCATGTCACGCCCCATTTGCTTCGTCCTCATGCCTTTCGGCATAAAGGCAAGTCTCGGTGGGGCACAAATTAATTTTGATGCTGTTTACAACGAGATGATCGCTCCTGCCGTTATTAAGGCGGGCCTTGAGCCATTGCGCGCCGACGAGGAAAAGGCAGGAGGTATCATCCATAAACCTATGTTCGAGCGGCTGATACTCTGTGAGTATGCTGTGGCCGATTTAACCACGGCCAACGCCAATGTTTTTTACGAGTTAGGAGTCCGCCACGCGGTACGCCCGCACAGTACGGTGCTCTTGTTCGCGAAAGGGGGCGGTCAGCTTCCGTTCGACGTTGCCCAGTTAAAGGGATTGCCGTACCGGCTGACCCCTCAAGGGACCCCCGATGCCATCGAAGAGACCAAAGAAAAATTGACTGAAAGGCTCCTCGAAGCACGGAAACCAACTACGGACAGTCCGATCTATCAGTTGGTAGAAGATTTTCCACAGGTTGATCACACAAAGACCGATGTCTTCCGCGAGCGGATCAGTTATTCACAAAAGTTGAAGGAACGTCTAGCGAGGGCTCGCACATTAGGAGGAAAGGAAGGACTGGAGGCAATCAAGGCTATCGAGAAAGAATTAGGAAGGATAGAAGATTGCGAATCAGGTGTCGTGATCGATCTTTTCCTGTCCTATCGTTCCGTCAAGGCATGGCAGGGTATGATCGACCTCGTGGACAAGGTGTCACCACCCCTAGCCGCGACAGTTATGGTGCAGGAACAGTTGGGGTTTGCACTTAACCGTGTCGGGCGGGGAGAAGAAGCGGAACGGGTACTCCTGGACCTCATTACTAAACGCGGCCCGAGTAGTGAGACCTACGGAATATTGGGGCGCGTCTATAAGGATCGGTGGGTAGCAGCACAAAAAGCCGGCTACGAATTCCTAGCTACTGGACTGCTGGAAAAGGCCATAGAGAATTATTTAAAGGGATTTGAGGCCGACTGGCGTGATGCCTATCCCGGTATCAACGTTGTGACCCTCATGGAATTGAAATCTCCACCTGATCAACGGCGCGAGGATCTCTTGCCGGTCGTGATGTACTCTGTGGAGCGCCGTATAGCATCCGGGAAGCCCGACTACTGGGACTACGCCACGCTTCTGGAACTGGCGGTGCTTGCGAAAAAGGAGAAAAGGGCTATCTTCGCACTCGGCCTCGCCCTGTCCTCGTTACGTGAAACATGGGAGGCCGAAACAACCGCTAACAATCTGCGGCTAATCCGCGAGTCGCGATCTCGACAAGGAGAGGAGATCCCGTGGGCAAAAATTGTGGAGGAAGAATTGAATAAGAAAGCAATAAGTTAGTTTTCGACTATAAAACACAATAATTTCACAAGACTTCACAGGGAACTGAAACGAAAAGGGTCTAAGCTACTCGGCGTTATCGCTGTAGCAGGGGATACAACTTGGAGGCCTAATATTTATGGGTGCTCGAATATTCCTCTCCTATGCGGGCGAGGATGTTGGACGTGTCAAGCACCACTACAAGCAACTAAAGGATGCTGGGTTCGATCCGTGGATGGATGGTGTCAACTTGCAGGCGGGACAAGATTGGGAAAGGGAAATTAAAGAATCCATCCGGTTATCCGACATCGTCATATTCTTCATCTCTCGTAACGCAAATCGAAACGACGGGTATTTCCAAAGAGAGATTCTCCATGTACTAGAGATATTGAAGTCTCCCGGGAAACATATGGTTGTCATTCCAGCGTGCTTGGATGATTGTCCACTTCCGGTTGGGTTAGAACGGTTACAGAAAGCAAATCTGTACGAAAAGGGTGGATGGAAAAAATTAGTGCGGGATATAAATAAGTTAACAAACAAGACTCGGGTGGAGGTCAACCGTGCCAGAAATCTATCAATAGGAACGAATGTCCTAGAATTACCCTGTTTTTTCCCGGCAATATCCAGTACGGCCAAATCGACTCTATCCGTTATTGATCATCTTGCTCTTCTTATCTCGTTCAAGCAGCCGAATTTTCTTATATCAGCTTTCGATATACATGATCTTTTAAAAAGAAATCAACAAACATCCAGGGCAGTAATGGATCTAATCTATAAAGCTTATGGAGGGAAAAGCGTTATCCTCCTGGATTCAGGTAATTACGAGAAGTATTGGCGAAAACTTAAGAGGGGATGGACAGCGCGGAAGTTCATCGAGGTCTTTCGATACCTTCCCATTGAATTAGCGTTCTGCTATGACAATCTGAAACCTTCCGAAGATCGAGATCAGGTCATCCGGGAAATAGAGAAATCTCTACGGCGTGACCAGAAATCCACAAGCTTGCAATACATTCTTCCTATTGTGCATTCAAAGGACCCCAAGTATGTGCCATACATTTGCCAGGAAGTGGTCAGTCATCTTAAACCCTTGCTCATAGCTGTTCCAGAGAGAGAACTGGGGGAAGGTATATTCAAGAGAGCCGAAACTATTGTCGCGGTTCGCAAGGCTTTGGACAGTACGGGAGCTTACTGCCCTCTCCATATCTTGGGGACAGGTAATCCGCTTTCGATTCTTTTATTTGCAGCTTGCGGAGCTGACAGCTTTGACGGTTTGGAATGGTGTCAGACGTCTGTCGATAAGGAGACAGGCCGGCTGTATCATTCGCAGCTTGCGGACCTTTTCCTCCATCAATCCCAGTTTGGCAAGACGGAGGGACTAGGGTTCGCAGCAAAGACACTAATGCATAATTTAACGTTCTATCAGGAGTGGATGAGAATGATCCGGGTAAATGTAGAGAAAGGCAATTTGCATGACATGTTGAAGAAGTATTTTCCGCGACGTGCTTTTGATGAGCTCAAGGGGCGCTTTCCGGAGGTGCTGAAGGTATGATCCTCTATCAAATCCAAAGAATCGAATCTACAGTTATTCGCCTATGCCATGAAATCTCTATCATTCAGAGAGAAAATCGATGGAACGAGATGGGGGAAGACGAACTGCTCTTCGAGATGTCTTCTGCAATCCTAGGGAGCCAAGTTTCTTTCGAACTTGCCTCGGCTGCTGCGAATCGGCTTCGTGATGAGGGAATTCTCCGCCATCATATTGGGAAAAACACCGAGACGGCGTTATCTGAGCGAATAGATGAGGCCTTAAGTCGACCGTTGCATTACCCCGGATGGAAGGTCACCGGACGTCGGTATCGGTTCCCAAGGCTTCGGGCACGCCAACTAGGCGTGGCGATGCACAATATATATCGTGCTAATGGATCATTGAAGCGTATGCTTTCGTACTGTTCGTCCGGGCCGATGGCCCGCATTCAGCTTGTTCGCGAGGTGTTGGGGCTCGGCCCGAAACAGGCGAGCCTTTTCCTGCGAAACGTTGGATATTCAGATGATCTGGCGATACTCGATTCCCATGTTTTAAGTTACATGGGCATCCGCGGCATGACAAACCTGCGATCCTCTCCTGCATCCATTTCCACTTATGAGAAAGTGGAGAACCACCTGTTGGAGCATTCTTTAACATTGGGTTTCCCGCTTTCTTGTCTCGACCAAGCCATCTGGGTCACCATGCGAGTTGCCCGCCGCGAGGTATGGCAATGAGCGTGGTAACCCTTGTTTCAGGAGGAATCGATTCGGCGTTGATGGCCATTATGGCCAAGGAACAAGGGATCCGCCAGTTTCCTCTCTTCGTGGACTACGGACAACTAAGCCGGAAGAAGGAATGGGCAGCATGTAAATTCATATTGAAACGTCATGGTCTTCCGACCCCGACCAAGATGGACCTGTCGGGATTTGGCAAGGTAATAATCTCTGGCCTTACCAGCAAGGCATTAGATATAAAGGGCGAGGCTTTCCTTCCTGGAAGAAACTTACTATTTCTGTTGGCAGGCAGTAGCTACGCATTTCAGCAGGGAACGGATGCAGTTGCGATAGGGTTTTTGAACGAGAATGTAAGTTTATTCCCTGATCAGACCAGCATGTTTTTAGAGTTCGCACAGAGAGCCATTGCTAACGCCCTCGGAAGAGAGATTAAAATACTGGCCCCCCTGATGGTTTTTAACAAGGGGGACATATTGGAGCTTGCCACACAGCGTCAATTATCCGGTACATATTCCTGCCATGCCGGAACTGAAGTTCCCTGCAAGGTCTGCATAGCATGCCGTGAGATCTTCAACGCATCAATACCGAAAGGGGTCTTATGATGGGCGGCGGTGGGGGATGGAGTCTGTCCAAAGATGAACTGAAAAAATTAGAAGAAGTTGCTAAGGAGAACCTCAAGCAAGGAGCTCAGCCGGCTAAGCGCAATATATTCATAAGCTTCATCAAAGAGGATTTTGATGAAGTCAACTTGTTGCGTGGTCAGGCTAAGAATGAGAATAATGATCTAGAATTCAATGACTGGTCTCTTCGGGAGCCTTTCAACAGCACGCGAGCTGAATATATACAAAGGGGTATTAGGGAGCGTATTCGTCTATCCTCTGTCACTATGGTATATTTATCTGATATTACATACAAAAGTAAGTGGGTTAATTGGGAGATACAAGAAAGTATTAAACTTGGTAAACAAGTTATTGGAGTATATAAAGGAGATGGCCCGCCAAAAATATTACCATCTTCTTTTATAAAATATAAATGTAAACAAATTAAATGGACTCATAAGGGCATTGCCGCTGCAATTGAAAGTGCAGCCTCTATGAAGAAGTGAAATTTCATTGAAGGTACGAATTATGTTGAATTTATAAATTTCTTAAGATCAACATTGGTCCAATTAATGCCGTGTATATTATTTAAAATATTTTTATATTATAATGTTATTTTACATCTCTTAAAGCATTTATATCATGTTTTTCCGATAATATATTGAAAGAAGTAAATAATTATTTTACTTCTGTTGTGTCAAGTTGTGTATTTAGTCCAATAGATATGAATAGTGGTTCCGCACAACCCACCTACCTCGTCACGGATGCGACGATCCACCCCATCGTTTAGGTTTATTCCAATACATTACCGCATTAGATGATTATCGTTGACATGAACTTATTTATTGCCTATTATTATTTGCAAGATTAACGTGCAAGAGAAATGAGTATAATCGTTGGGGGAGAGGCGAAACATGACCGCTGGAACTCGCAAAGATTTCAACCGGATGGTCGGGGAGCGGATCAAGGCGGCCCGGGAATCTATCGGTCTCAACCAGAAGGAGCTTTCGCAAAGGCTGGGATTCAATGACAGGCAAACCTTGTCCACCATCGAAAACGGGACACGGAAAATCTCATCGTCCGAACTGCTTTCCTTGATGAAGATCCTCCTCAAGGACCTTGAGTATTTTACCGATCCGTTTCGCCTCGTCGGAGAGGGCGCCTTCAGTTGGCGTGCACAGGCGGAGCCGGAGGTTCTCAGTACCTTCGAAGAGAAGGCCGGCGGATGGATCGCAATGTACCGGGTCTTGAGATCCGGGCTCGGCGAACCGTTCAATCCATTGGTCCCCCAACTTGGGCTCTCCGAGCGGAGTTCCTTTGAAGATACTTGGGACGCAGCGGATCGGCTCCGGCTGAACTGGAACCTCGGGGAAATGCCCGCATCGACCTTGACCGGAATCGCTGAAAGAGAACTGGATATCCTCGTGCTCTTCGTGGACATTCAGGGAGGAGTGTCGATCTCCGGGGCGGCATGCCATCTGCCCGAGTTCAATACCATCCTCATCAACC
>Ga0209211_10005929_pt1 | contig 17979 bp, 13 predicted proteins | sample RifGroA2_FD_183992 | JGI IMG/M metagenome (GOLD analysis project Ga0209211, IMG submission 183992) | Groundwater microbial communities from Rifle, Colorado, USA - Groundwater A2 (SPAdes) (version 2) | ecosystem: Environmental > Aquatic > Deep subsurface > Groundwater | place: Rifle, Colorado... | reverse complement strand
TCAACAAAAAGAAGATCAAAATTGATTGGACCTTTACAACGGCCAAGGCCAGAAAAACATTCGGATATAAAGATAATAATTAAATGGTCAGAGCACTAGTCAGGTTGATAAAAAGAAGAATTAGACGATTCTCCCAATTAAATCATTTAATATCCCATGATTTTTTAACCAGCCTTTTGAACCGCAAGGCTTTCCTTTACAGAGCCGAGCAGGAACTCATGCGCGCCCGAAGATATCACGAACCGGTTGTTTGCGCCATGCTTGACCTAGACTGCTTCAAACAAATCAATGATGTCCATGGTCATGCCATGGGAGACAAGGTATTGATCAGACTCTCGCGGCTACTAGAAGAAAATCTAAGACGCAGTGATATCATTGCCCGGATGGGAGGGGATGAATTTTGCCTTCTTTTGCCTTGTACAAACGCCAAAAATCTGGACTCCAAATTTGATACCATGCAGCTCGCATTTAAAAAAATTGTATTCCATTCCAATGGAACCGATTTCACAACCTCCTTTTGTTGTGGCTTGGCCGAATTTCCTGAAAACAATATGCTTTTATCCCTGCTGCAATCGGCTGATAACGCGCTCGGCGCTGCCAAATCTACCGGCCGGCATCGAGTCATCATGCCCGGATCCCCTAAAAGGTAAAAATGAACATCCTCAAAAAACAGGTCAATTATCCTGACTCTTTTCTTCATTTGCTTGCCATTGCGTGCACTACACTGGCCGTCGGTCTTTTTCTGCCATCCGATTGGCATTGGATCAACCTACCTTTTCATGCCTCACTGGAAACGGCAGGCGCAGTAATTGCCATTCTGGTGGGAAGCCTTGTTATCTTGTTTGGATCACATCAGGGGGAATTGTTGTTGCCAGTGGCCTTCCCCATGGGGCTTTTTGCGATGGGAATTTTCGATGGGCTTCATGCAGAAACCCCTCCCGGTCATTTATTTGTATGGCTTCACAGCCTGGCCACTTTTGTGGGCGGCATTTTTTTTGCAACCATTCTGTTTCCTGTTGGGCGCAAGACGGCCAAAGAAAATAAATTTCTCGTTCCCTTGGCCGCTTTCATAAGCATTCTCATCAGCACATGGTCAATTCTTGATCCCTCAATGGTCCCCGTAATGCTTGCCAATGGCCATTTCACCCTGCTTGCCAAACTGCTGAACATAACTGGAGGTTTGCTTTTTGCCTTTGCAGCCATTCGGCTTAACTTGCTCTATAAAGAAAGGGGCGAAAGACACCTGCAAATATTTGCCATTTTGTGTGTCTTGTTCAGTGGTGCCGGACTTTTGTTTGATATTTCCGACATCTGGACCATGGCTTGGTGGTGGTGGCATCTGGTGCGTGTAGGAGCCTATATACTCTCGGCTGTTATCATGATTGAGCGCTTCAAAGTGGCTGATTACGCCGCAGAAAGAAGGTTTCGTCTGGTTGTCGAAGCAGCTCCCAACGCCATGATCATGGTAAACAATGATAAAAAAATATCGCTGGTAAACCCTGCTGCTGAAAAGCTTTTCGGCTATTCCCACGCTGAGCTTGTTAACCAGGAGCTGGAAATGCTTATTCCCTTACGTTTTCGTTCAAATCATCCGGAACAGGTAAGGCAGTTTTTCCATAAACCCACTACCCGCGCTCTAGGTGTGGGCCGAGATTTGTACGGTCAAAGAAAGGACGGAAAGGAAATTCCCATTGAAATCGGCTTAAACCCCCTTGTTACTGAAGAAGGGCTATTTGTCCTGGCCTCAATCATCGATATTTCGGAAAGAAAAAAAATAGAATTAATGAAAAACGAGTTTATTTCAACAGTCAGTCATGAGTTGCGGGCACCGCTTACCTCGATCATGGGGTCTTTGGGGCTCATGGCTGGCAATGCCGCGGGAGAATTGCCAGAAAAGGCCAAGCCATTGGTGCAAATTGCATTATCCAATAGTGAACGTCTCATCAGGCTGATCAATGATATTTTGGACATTGAAAAAATCGAATCTGGTAAAATGGATTTTAACCTGCGCGCTACTGATCTGGTATCACTGGTAAAGCAATCGGTAACCGTCAATGAAACTTACTCACAACAATATGGTATTAGACTTGAGATGGCCCCATCCGCTGAATGTGGTATTGTCAATATTGAACCGGATCGCATCATCCAGGTAATCACCAACTTAATCTCAAATGCCGTGAAATTTTCACCAAAAAATGAAGGTGTGACAATTTCGGTGAAGAAAAATGCTGACAAAATAAGAGTGCAAATCAAAGACCATGGACCAGGAATTCCTCTTGAATTCAAAACAAGGATTTTTGGCAAGTTTGCCCAGGCTGATTCATCCGATGCCCGCCAACGAGGAGGAACGGGATTGGGTTTGAACATTTGCAAGGCAATCATCGAAAAGCATGGCGGTGAAATTAATTATGAGCCTGTCCCCGAAGGAGGCACTGTTTTCTTTTTTGAATTACCTCTTATGCAAAATGATGGAAACTAATTTAAAAAAAATTGTCTATGTAGAAGATGACCAAGACATTCGCACCATTGGCGAAATGTCCCTTCAAATGGGCCATTGGCAGATCATTTGCTGCGATTCTGGTTTGGAAGCCATAAAAATGGCGCATCAAGAGGTTCCAGACTTGTTGATCATGGATGTGATGATGCCCGGAATGGATGGCATCTCAACACTTAAAATATTACAAACCGATCCCCTAATGGCACAAATTCCCGTTATTTTTATGACAGCAAAAGTTCAATTTGATGAAATTAATAAATTTAAAAAATTGGGCATCATCGATGTCATCCGCAAACCCTTTGATCCTATGTTGCTGGCCACTCAAGTAACAAAAATATGGGAATCCATCACCAAAATCCCGTCCCCATCCCCCAAATCAACGGTATAAACCCCAGGGCAAGCCCTGGACCCAAGATTCTCCGCCTAAGGCGGAGGGCTTGACCCAGCAAGGCGCGTCCCCGAAGCCAACGAGCGTAGGGGATAAAAACAATTCACGCTAACCCACTGAGTTTATTTGTTTTATCACACCACTAATTGCTCAATGGATGCATAAACTAATTGGGGGTGAGGTATTCCCTTAAAAGGTAAGATTTTCTTTTTGATACGAACGGTTAATTGGTTCTCCTAGTTCAAAGTGTTTCTGAAGCAAACTGATTTCTTTATTTTGTGTTCCCTCTCCCCTTGTGGGAGAGGGTTAGGGAGAGGGGATCACCCGCCCCCTAGCCCCCGCCCATCAAGGGCGGGGGAATAAAAAGTTCGTTTACAAGTCTTTTACGATATCCCTCAACTCATCCAGATAATCAATCTGCCGGTAATTCTCTTGTCTCACTGTCACTTTTTTAAAATCAAATGATCGATTTAAATAATCCTCTCTCAGAAAACTTAAATTCTTAAGCCCTTCCTCCGACCACATCATCCGGGGCGCTTTGAACCTCTGACAGATTGATTGGAATACATTGCTCTCAATCGTCCCCGACCCGCGCCGGTACATCCGGGGATACTTCTTTTTAATTTCCTTCGATACCCCTGAAGGCTCCATCCCTTCCCTGTTGTTCTTAAGGTAAGTGACCAACTGTTCCAATCGTTCGTAATCTTTGGCTTCAGCCATTTGCTTTCTCAGTGCTTCCACTTTTTTAATCAAACTTCCTGGATGAGTGTAAAAATCCTGGATCCAATCTTTTGGGATTTCCTCAAGGTCTGTCGCCTCTCGGATCTTCTTAAACACATGGTACGGATCCAACCTGTTGAGTGCCTGTGGGCAGTAGCTATTCTTGTATTGCTTGATCCATGGATCCCCATCCCCATGCACAATCACTCGGCTGCCTGTGTGCAATCCATAATCCTTAACAGCTTTCTCTGTTACCCGATTGAACAGCTTATCTGCTGTCTCGTTGATTACGCTCACTACCTGCTTTTGTCCCAATGCCCAACGGGGACTCCCAGCTTTTTTTTTCCGCTTCTTTCCCATCTCGTGCCGATTTGTGTACATCACTGCTATTTTCAACTCATGCTTCTTTTCCGTCTTTCTCCGGGAACGCACATACGTTGCATCCGGATCCATACTCAAAATCGGGCATAAATCAGAACTCTCAGGCATCAGCCGGGGCAACGACTTTGTCCTCCAGTCTGTCACTGGAGGAACTACTTTTTGTCTTCTTACCGACTCAGACTGAATCAGTTTCCAGTTGCCCATGGCTGATCGTTTGATTCCAACCATCTGGTTCACCACTTTGGTTGCCTTGGAATACGACAACTCCACGCATTGATTGACCACTTCTTTTACCAACCCAGCAGAAACTTTTTGATAAGGCTTTAACCCCATCCAATCATCCACTGGATAAATACATTTTTTCTTGAACACATCCCTCACTCGCCATCGCTTCAAAACTACCTTGCCCAACAAGGTCTCAAAAACTTTCTCCCTCTGATCCCTTTTCTGAACCGGCCTTTTTTCGATCTGGTACCCTTCGTAATCTACCAAAACCCGGCCCAGCAGACTACGCCCCGCTTCACGTGAGGCTTCTAAAATCTTTGATTCTAATGCTTGAAAATCTCCAAACCCTTCTGGTAAATCTACCTCAATGCTCAACTCATATTTGGGCATAGGCGAGGGCTCCTTTCTTGTTTTGCTCGTAACAACTCAAGAAATCCTCGCCTTTTTTACTCCAATTCCCTGAAAATACCTATATTTTCTACCCCCAATTTGTTTATGCATCGGAATGGCTCTTATCCCAAGCTTAATTTTTAAGAGAAAGCACCGCTTTCTCTGGAAGGATGAACTTGAATTCGGAGCCTTTTCCAAATTCGCTGGCCACAGCAATGACCCCGCCATGCAACTCGACAAGCTCTTTGGAAAGAGCCAAGCCCAGCCCTGTCCCCTGATATTTACGGGTAAAGGTGGAATCGACCTGCTGAAAAATGTCAAAGATGGTTGAAAGGTGCTCTTTTTTGATGCCAATGCCGGAATCTTGTATCGAGATGCGAAAAACTCCTTGATTCACCTGATGAGATTGTAGCTTGAACTCTTCAGCAAGCACATCGGCTTTTCTAAAATATTGAACGCCAATCTGGATTTTTCCCTGTTCAGGCGTGAACTTGATGGCATTGCCAACCAGGTTAAGCAGAACCTGCCTTAATTTCCGTGAATCGGCTTCAAGAAGAGGTAAATGGGGAGGTACACTCACAGTAAAAGCCTGGTTCTTTTTCGTGTACAAAGGGGTGACCGACTGTTGTATTTCCTTAATCAATTCTTCAATGGCAAAACTTTCAAGGTTCAATTCCATCTTACCTGCCTCCACCTTGGCCAGATCAAGAATGCTGTTAATCAGTTGCAACAAATTTTCGGCATTTTTAAGGACTTCGTGCTGGGCATCGCGCTGTTCCTTGTTTAGATCTCCCAATACATTATCCAGTAAAATTTCAGAAAAACCGATAATGGCCGTAAGGGGTGTGCGTAACTCATGGCTCATGATGGCCAAAAAGTCTGATTTGATTTTGTTGGCTTCTTGAAGTTGGAGGTTCTTTTGTTTTATTTCCTCAAAAAGTTGGGCCGACTCAATGGCAAGGGCGGCCTGGTTTGAAAAATTATCCAGCGAGTCAATCACACTTTCTTCGACGAAACCTTTTTCAGAGGCTCCTATAAAGGCTCCAATCACCTTACGTTCAGCCACAAGGGGGGTGATGACAAATTTTTTAAATTGGCAGCGTTTTTGTATTTCCTGAACCTTTTCCAGGCTTATTTCAGGGACAAACCCGCGCGTCAGCTCGATCATTTCATTACGAATGATGACCCTGTTTTTTAAAATGGATTGATATGCAGAGTTTTCGGAAACATCGGGAGGAAGATAATAGTCTGAAACTTTTCTTCCAATAACCTCTTCCATGATGGCAATGTAGGGGTTGCCTTGGGGAAAATAAAAATAAACTTTCTTGTCATTTTTATGAAGCAGGGCCAAAAAACAAACCTCAAAATCAAGTCCCTGGATCACTCCTTTGAGCACTTGATCAATGACGGAATCAACTTGGGAAACCCTTCTTATCGTTGATCCGATGCGATTAAGCGCCAAAAGCTGGTTATTGCGCGTTTCAAGGGCTTTCTCTTTTATTTTTGAAAAATAATGGGCGATACGGGCCCCATAAACCAGGATTGCCAAAGCCACGGGAAGAAAAACAAGATTGAAAAAATACCCAAACCCCTCAATGATAAAAGGTGAAGATGGTTCAAAAGGATAAATAAACGACTTGATCCATCCCAGCTGCAAAAGGGCGAGCAACCCACAATAAGACACCAAAGCCGCTGTGGCGGCGAGCAAGGCCATGATATAACCAAAAAAAGAGCCCGCAGCCACGACATACAAACCATAAAACAGAAAGACCACAACCGAATCAGCCCCCAGCAAGTAAATAAGGGTTGTCTGGCTGATGACATCGGCGCTTACTTCCAAAATAATGGAGCGAAGAATGTGTTTTTCGTGAAGAACATTCCAATAACAGATGGCTGTAATCAAAAGCCCCAAATTGAAAATAAGGGGAACCAACGGAACTCCTCCCCAAATTTTCGGATAAAAAACAATGAATAGAATCCAGCAAAGGAAAAAAATGATCAGGCGCAACTTGGCAATAAAAAGATGCCGGCCCTTGAAATCAGGAAGCCTCATCTCATCAAGCAAGCTTAACCGCAACGACTCAAGGCGAGAGCCCTGTTCCATGATTTTCAACCCTTTCCATGATGTTTAGCATCTCATCGGCATTGACTTCCTTACCTACCAGTCTTTCACTTTTCATTTCTATCTGATTATTGTCCAAAAAGACAACCGTGGGCCACCCGACAACATGAAACTTTTCGGTGGCCTCGCGACATTCAAGCGTCTCTCGCGTACAATCAATTTTGATAAAAACCCATTTTTTTGAGAGAGTCTCTTTTACTTGGGGATTGGCCCATACTTCATGATCAAGCTTAATGCAGGGAGGGCACCACTGGGCAAAAAAATCAACAATCACCGGTTTCACCTGGTTTTTTGCCAAAAGCAACCCAACTTGTACCGAATAAGCCTGGGAGGCATGGTCTGAGCTTGAACGAATCTGACTGACAATGGAGCGGGAATAATAAAAAGAAACCACAATCACCAAAACTCCCAATATTCTTTTAAGCCATACCATCCATGGCCCTCCATGCAAGCGGACATGCAAATAACTATAAAAACCCCCCAATACAAAAAAGATGAGACCCATTCCCAGGGCGTAACTCATCAGCAACCAAAATCCCAAAAAAACACTTTTAGTCTGCGCCACAAAAAGAAGAATGGGACCAACAATGGGCCCCACACAAGGGCTGGCAAGCAGCCCCATGGTAAGCCCTACGACAAAAGTTCCTTTAAAGCCCTTGGTTGAAAGATGGGCCAGTTTGTTTTGGATTGAAACCGGAAGTTTAATGTCGAAAAGGCCCAAAAGCGAAAGCCCCATCAAGAGCAGAAAAACATCGAGAATGACAAGAAAAGTAATGTTTTGAAATAGAAATCCCAGGCTTTTGCCAAGAAGGGCCGCAAGTACCCCCAGCCCTGAATACATCACAGCCATGCCCAAGACCAGCACAGCCACCACCCATAAATTGTGTTTCGCATTTTCTTTTTTACGAACACCGACCACTGCCAGCGTGACAGGAATCATGGGCCAAACACAGGGGGTTAAATCCGTCAAGACTCCACCCAAAAAAGCAATCAAAAGAGCCAGCCAAAAAGTGTGATGGACCAATCCCTCAAAATCGGGGTGGGACATGAAGTGAACGATTTTCTCAATGAAAGAAGCCGATGAAGGTAAAAAAGGTTCTTCCCCTCCGATAGGTGTGATTATTCCCTCCTGAATAAAGGGACTCTTTTTGAATGAAACGGATAAGGGCACATGCATCAGCTTATAACAAAGCTTGTCGGAACATCCCTGAAACTGGATATCCCCCTTAATGCTGGCAGATTCCAGATGGTTGCTAGAAAGTAAGCTGATCGGTAATTCCAAAATCACTTCATTATAATAAACAGGAACAACATACCCCAAAAAAGGGTCGTCCTTCATGACGGGTTCCGGTTTTTTCAGTGGCCCTACGCTGACCCCCAAAGCAGAATCAATTTGAACATCCAGTTTTTCGGCATAAAGATAAAACCTGTCTGGAATTTGAAAAATAATTTGAAAACTTTTTGTTTCTTCCTGGCCCAAAAGTGGCAATTGATCGTCATAAGCCACGACAAAGGGATTTTCCTCATTCCCTCCTGTTTCAAAGGAAGAAGAGCTTTGCGGTGAAACAAGGGCGATAAAAAATAAAAGGCAAAAAAGAAGCTGTTTTGACATGGGCTGGCATTTTAATAGAAAAGAACATCTCTTACAAGAAAGGCTTGTTTTTCTGAAATAAAAGTTGCCGAACACTTGGTAAGTAAGCTATTTTAAATAAACTATGGCAACCGATGAGCCCGTACAAGTAAGCAAAACAGCCAAGACCCAGAACAAGGCCATGATCAAGGCCGCCCTCACCCTTGCCAAGGCGACCAAGGCCAAATACTTTTTTGTCTATATTGATGCCGTTGAAGACGATCTTTTTCCCGAAGAATTACCCAAGGGGCTTCATCTTATTTTGGTTACGAAAAAAAATGTGGGATGGAACGGTAAAACCCCTGTTAAAGCCGTCGTCCCCTTGCCAAACCTTAAACTAGGTCGTTTGGGCCTGGTTAAAATTGCCACCATTTTCGCCATTTCTTCCAAATTAGTCAGCCCTGAAGACATGATTGTCTTTTTAGCGGGTAAAGCGGAACAGGGTATTTTGGATATGTTGATGGCCATGCAAATTGGCAACGAATCTGAAATGCTTACAGGCACTGACTTTGCCGAGATCCCCGACACCATTAAACCCACTGTGTTTGAACACGCCTTAAAACTGGCCATTGAACTTTCCACCAAAGGCCGCGAAGGCAAGCCCGTGGGCACCATTTTTGTGTTGGGCGATGAAGAAAAAGTGATGCAACTTTCCAAGCAAATGATCATCAATCCTTTTAAGGGGTACGAACAAGATGAACGCAATCTTTTAAACCCTGCCTTAAGAGACACTCTCTTTGAATTTGCCGCCCTGGATGGGGCCTTTATCATTTCAGGAGATGGTGAAGTAATCGCCGCGGGTCGTTATTTGGGGGCAGCCATTGATGAAAGCGACATTCCCCGGGGCTTGGGCGCCAGACATATTGCCGCCGCAGGGATAACGGCATTGACAAATGCCATCACCATTGTTATTTCGGAGTCCACCGGTGATGTCCGAATTTTCCGTAAAGGAAAAGTCATCATGAGTTTTGACAAACCGCCCAGATAACAAAAGTAACTAAACAATAACCGGCAGAAAAATTATGAAAAAGACTGAAATCAAATATTTTGACCAACGCACCTATAAAAGAAATATCGACATGGGTTTTATCAAAGAGGATGAATTTAAATCCTTTATGAAAGCCCTGCCCAATTGCGAGGGGCAATACGATATTGTCACCATGGAAGATGAAATTGAAGATGATATCGAAGACACTCTTGAAGATAAATCGGGCATCGACACTTCTACCGACGAAACTGCCTAATGGGCAACTTCATCCCGTCCCAACAAATGTTCCAAAGCCTTAGGATAGCTGTGAATGCTTAAAATCAAAGCAATGCTGTGTTAATTTGCGCGGGGTCAGGATATTTTTTTACATTGATTCAAATTTCAAGGCAAAGTTTTTTTGACACCATGCGTAAACTTAAGCTACACTAGAAAAATGCCCTTATCCCCCTTACGACGAATTTCCCGCCGTTTCCTAAGGCGCACCAAAAATTGGGGTACGGTTGCTCTCCTTACCCTGGGTGGCAATCAGGTTGAACGTAAAGCCATCCTTAAAGGGTGTAAGCGCCCCGTCCTTCTTATTTATGGTTTTGGAGCCACAAGACGAACTTTTTCCATTCTCGAAAAAAGGCTTTTTAACGACGGATACACCGTTTTCAGTATTAATTTGGGAGGCATTTTCGATACTTTTAATACCCATGCCATTGAAAATTTGGCCGCTCGTATTGATCAAAAAATTGAGCACCTCTATGAAAAATACAAGTTCAGGGGAAAACTTTCGGTCATTTGTCATTCTAAAGGAGGCCTTATAGGGCATTACTATGTTAAACGCCTTGGCGGGGATCGTCGTGTAAAAGTTTTGGTTACTTTGGGAACTCCCCACAATGGAACACCCTGGGCCCTGTTATTTTCAATAACTCCGGTTGCTCTTGTTCTTAAAAGTGTCAGGCAAATGTCCCCTCTTTCAAATTTTATTCAACGCCTTAAAAAAGGACCTTTTCCCAAGAAAGTAAAAGTATATTCCATTTTTTCAAAGGATGATCGTATCTGCATGTATCCGGGAGCGGTTCTGGAAGAAGCCCCCAATGTGAAGAACGTCGAAATCCAGGGAACAACCCATTCCGAATTCCTCATCAAGAAAAATGTATATTATGTGATTAAGCACGCCCTTGATGATCAAATGCCCCAATCACTGGAAGATAAAACGCGGGAAAGATTGCAGGAAGAAATGAAAAAGCCCGGGAGACTGCGATTGATCCAAAACCTTCGTTAAAATTATTTTTTCCCCATCCATTCTGTAGCCCCTAATTTAAGCATCTCGTCAGCCAAGCCTGCCAAAGTTTTTATGAGTTGACCTCGATCCACTTCCCCTTCTTTTTTTACAAACGGATTCCCCAAAGGATGAGCTACAAAACATCGATAAACTGCTTTTTCTTCTTTTAATTTAACATGACACCCCACAGGCACACGACAATCTGCTCCCAAAACGGACATAAAAACCCGTTCTGCCATGGTAGCTTCAGCTGTTGAAAAATCATTCAAAGTCCTAACAAGATTGCGAGTGGTTGGGTCATCTAAGCGTGCTTCTACAACAATGGCTCCTTGGCCCACAGCTGAGATAGTCGGAAGTGTTTCCATCATAGGACATTGCAGGCCCAACCGCTTCAAGCCGGCATAAGCCAGAACAATTCCATCGTATTCTCCTCTTTGCAGTTTAAGCAAGCGAGTATCAATATTCCCTCTTAAATCTTTATATTGAAGATCAGGGCGTATCTGTCTTAGTTGGATTAAGCGGCGCAGACTGGAAGTGCCGATAACTGAACCTTTTTTAAGTTGCCCAAAATGATTTTCACCAAACGATAAAAATACATCGCTTGCTTCTTCTCGTGGCAAAAATGCCACAAGACCAAGTCCCTCGGGTAAAAAAGCAGGAACATCTTTTAAACTATGAACGGCAAAATCAACACGGCAATCAAGTAAAGCCTCCTCAATTTCTTTGAGAAAAGCACCTTTACCGCCAAGTTCAAAAAGATTGGAATCTAAAAACTTGTCTCCTGTTGTTTTTATGACAAGTTCTTCAATTTCTATATGAGGATGTTGGGCTCTGATTTGTGCACTGACATAACGAGATTGCCAAAGGGCTAGCTTTGAACCACGAGTTCCCAGTTTGAAAGTTTTTTTGGTCATAAACAATCCCAATTTTTAAAAATCATCCATCAACCATTTTTGAATAACCACATTCCTTATTCGGGCATTTAAGCTCTGTCCCCCTGCTTTGAGTGACTTTTTCAAAGAGATAGGGATGCCGGCATTGGGGGCAGGTCTGGTTGACGGGCTTGTCCCAGGTGGCGAAATCACAATTGGGATAAGCGGTGCAGCCATAGAAAAGGCGGCCCCTTTTTGATTTTTTCTGCGTGAGTGCCTTACCGCATTTGGGGCAATTAACCCCCAAAGGAATGGGTTTGGCATTTTTACATTGGGGATATTTGGAACAGGCCAAGAATTTTCCGTAACGCCCCGTTTTTACAATCATGGGGGAAGAGCATTTGTCACAGATCTCATTGGTGACTTCCTGTTTTACTATTTCTATTTTGCCTTCGGGCGTTTTTTTGAATTCCTTGGTGTTTTTGCATTCAGGGTAAGACTGGCAAGCCAGGAATTCCCCATTCCGTCCAAATTTTATCACCATGACAGAACCACATTTATCACAGGCAATGTCGGTCGGGATTTCCTGTCTTTTTACATCCTTCATCTGGACTTTGGCCTTGGCCAAAGTTTTTGAAAAAGTTTTATAAAAATCACTCAGACTATCGGTCCATTTCATGGTGCCTTCTTCAACACTATCTAGTTCATCTTCCATCTTGGCCGTAAAAGTAACATCGAGCACATCCGGGAAATTTTTGACAAGGAGATCATTGACAATAACGCCAAGCGAGGTGGGAAGGAATTTTTTCTGGTCATTTTTTTCGGCATATTTCTTTTCCTGGATGACCGAAATAATGGAGGCATAGGTTGAAGGCCGCCCAATCCCCTTCTCTTCCAAAATTTTTACCAGGGAAGCTTCTGTGTAACGGGGGGGAGCTTGCGTAAAGTGTTGTGAGGGAAGAAATTCATGGCATGCAAGCGTTTCGCCTTCTTTGAGTTCGGGAAGAAGCCCTCCCTCTTCATTTTCCTCGTCGCCCGATTTGGCAGATACTCCATCATCATCTTTGTCTTCGGTATAAACCGAAATAAATCCATCAAACTTAATAACAGAACCACTGGATCTGAATTGATAATCACCGCCATTAATAATAAATACGGTCTGATCCAAAACGGCGCTGACCATCTGGGAGGCCACAAAGCGTTTCCATATAAGTTCATAAAGCCTGAAGGCATCCCGTTCGAGATATTTTTTCACCTTATCGGGAGTATATTGCATCGAGGTGGGACGAATGGCTTCGTGGGCATCTTGGGCGGTCTTTTTTGTCTTGTAAACATTGGGTTGCTCCGGCAGATAATTTTTCCCATAGGCATTCACAATATACTGGCGCACTTCTTCAATGGCTGTGGGCGCAATACGCGTGGAATCCGTACGCATGTACGTAATAAGCCCTGCAGGGCCTTCATCTAACTCAATGCCTTCATAAAGGCGCTGGGCAAGCATCATGGTTTTTTTGGCGGTAAACCCCAATTTACGTGAAGCTTCCTGCTGAAGTTTGGAAGTGATAAAAGGAGCCGTGGGGTGCCTTTTTTGCTCCTTTTTTTGAATTTGGGCTAAGTGAAAAAATTGATTTTTGAGGTAAGAAACAATTTTATTGGCCTCGTCTCCTGATTTAACTTCTATCTTGTTCCCATTTTTTTTTGCCAAGTGGGCCACAAATTCCGGCTTTTTACTTCCTTCAAGGCGTACTTCAAGACTCCAATATTCTTCCGGTTTGAAGGCTTTTATTTCTTCCTCGCGCTCACAAACAAGACGTACAGCAACTGACTGCACACGACCGGCAGATAAACCCCGACGGACTTTGTCCCACAAAAGAGGTGAAATTTGGTAACCGACAAGCCGATCCAAAATGCGGCGGGCCTGTTGGGCTTCAAACATGTTGCGGTTAAGTTCCACAGGGTGTTCAATAGCCTCACGTACGGCGTTTTTGGTGATTTCATTGAAAAGAACACGTTTAATGGGAGGGTGTGATTTGATTCCCTCGATCACTTCTGAAACGTGCCAGGCGATAGCCTCTCCTTCACGATCAGGGTCAGGAGCCAGGTAGACAATTTCGGATTCCTTGGCCACCTTTTTTATTTCATCAATAACTTTCTTTTTTCCGGTAATAACTTCGTATTGTGGTTTGAAGTTGTGTTCGATGTCGACCCCCAGTTTTTTGGTCGGAAGGTCCTTGATATGCCCAATGGAAGCCCTTACACGAAAATTCTTTCCCAAATATTTTTCAATGGTTTTGGCCTTGGCCGGCGATTCAACAATGACGAGGTTTATTTTGGACATAGTTTCATTAAGCTTAAAAAAGGTCTGAAAAGTAATGGTGAAAGCTTTTGAGTGTCAAGACTAAAATGATGGTTTGTTGGTCTCTAAACTTCAAAATTAATGGCCTGTTGAATAAATTTGGCTCCTTCGGGATATTCACCCGTAAAACACGCATCGCAAAACCACTCGCGTGGTTTTTGTTTTTCAAACCAGTAAAGCGCTTCGGTTGAAAGATAACTCAGGCTATCCGCATTAATGAACTGTCGAATTTCTTCAACGGACTTGGAAGCCGCAATCAATTCTTTGCGTGTGGGAGTGTCAATGCCGTAATAACACGGCCATGTCGTTGGGGGCGATGAAATGCGCATGTGCACTTCTTTGGCTCCCGCATCACGAACCATTTTGACAATTTTTCGGCTGGTGGTTCCGCGTACAATGGAATCATCAATGAGCACGACGCGCTTACCTTTCATCAATTCACGGACAGCGTTTAATTTTATCTTGACCCCAAAATGGCGGATGGAATCTTCCGGCTCAATGAAAGTGCGTCCGATATAGTGATTACGCACCAAAGCCATTTCAAAAGGAATTTTTGAAACCTCCGAATAGCCAATGGCGGCCGGGACTCCGGAATCGGGAATGGGCACAACCATGTCGGCTTCGATGGGATTTTCCTTGGCCAATTGGGCTCCAAAACCTTTGCGTATTTCATAGACGTTACGATCAAAGACAATGCTGTCCGGGCGGGCAAAATAAATATATTCAAAAATGCAATGAGCTCTCTTTGCCGGATTTGGAAGAGGTTTGAAGGATTTCATTTCTCCTTTTTCAAACAGGACAATTTCACCCGGATCAACCGAACGGATGTATTGGGCTTCAATCAGATCAAGCGCGCTGGTTTCGCTGGCGACAACATAGGCATCCCCTTTTTTCCCAATAACCAGTGGCCTAAAACCATGGGGGTCTCTGACGGCCACCATACGGGTTTCAGTCAAAAACAAAAGAGAGTAAGCCCCTTGCAAGCGCGGCAGGATTTCGGTGAGACGATCAATGATGTTTTCCTTTTTTGATTGTGCCAGAAGATGCAGGATGACTTCGGTATCGATGGTTGATTGAAAAATGGCCCCACCCGCTTCAAATTCGTGACGAATTTGGGCTGCATTAACAATATTGCCATTATGCGCCACCGAAAGCGCCCCACGGGCATAATTAATGGTAAAGGGTTGGCAGTTTTTGAGAATAGAAGCTCCCGTTGTTGAATAGCGCACATGCCCGATGGCCAACTCACCACGAAGATCATCCAAAATTTTATTGGTAAAAATATCGGCCACATGTCCCATGGCAATATGCCCAATCAGATGCCCCCCATCGTTAGAAACGATACCTGCACTTTCCTGCCCTCGATGCTGAAGTGCATACAAGCCAAGATAGGCCAGTTTGGAAGCTTCAGGGTGATTATAAATGCCAACGATACCGCACATAATTTTTGGTAAGGACAGGTCGCGACCTGTCCCTACATTCCAAAAATACCCTTCTCAAATCCTTCGGACCAAATTTTTTCCAATTCATTCCGGGACTTTTTGATCCACACATCACCTTTACTTGAGGTAATGACAAATTGGTCAGGAACCACTTCCCCCAAAACCATGAACGAAACGCCCCCACTTTGAGCCCTCTTTTTGACTTCGTCAAGGGCTGAGGGCGATAAAGAAACCACCACTCTTGATTGTGATTCAGAAAATAATAACAAGTCTTTACGAATACTTTCTTCAAGTTTTACACTAACTCCAAATTTTCCTCCTCCGAAACAGGATTCAGCCAGAGTGAGGCTAAGCCCCCCTTCTGAAATATCATGGGCTGATTTTAGAAGTCGGCTTTCAATTAAAGACAACAAAAGGTTCCATAATTTTTGTTCCGTCTGAAGACACAACTTAGGGGGAAAGCCCTGGATTTTTCCATGAATCAAATTTAAATATTCTGAAGCGCCCAACTCTTCTTTGGTCTCTCCCAACAAAACAATAATATCTCCGGCATTCTTATAAAATTGATCGAGGGCCACACTCACATCTTCAAGCAAGCCCACCATACCAATCATCGGAGTGGGGTAAATGGAAACACCGTTTGTTTCATTATAGAAACTCACATTACCACTAATGACCGGAATATCAAAGCTGCGGCATGCTTCTGAAATTCCCTCAATGCACTCTACAAACTGATCCATGATTTCTGGACGTTCCGGGTTCCCAAAATTAAGACAATCCGTTAAAGCAAGTGGCTTGGCACCCGAGCAAACAAGGTTTCGCCCGCTTTCAGCAACAGCAATATGTCCCCCCGTACGAGGATCCAAATAACAATAACGACTGTTGCAATTGCTGGTGACAGCCAGGCCTTTTTGGGTGCCCTTAACCCTTAAAACAGCGGCATCCGAGCCTGGAAGAACAAGGGTGTTGGTCATCACCTGGTGATCGTACTGGCGATAAACCCATTTTTTGGAAGCGTTATTGGGATGCCCCAATATTTTTAAAAAACATTCCTCCAGATTTTGGGGAACAGGAATATCCTTTAAAGAAATTTTCTGGAGAGCCTCCAAATCTTGGGAACGTTTTCGAGGGCGGTCATAAACAGGGGCTTTGTCGGTAATAGGCAGAATGGGAAGATCAAAAACTTTTTCTCCCTTAAACCATCCGACCACTCTTCCTGAATCGGTCACAACACCCACGGGGCTTGCATCCAAGTCCCATTTAACAAAAATTTTCTTCACTTCTTCTTCGCGTCCTTTTTTGGCCACAAGTAGCATCCGTTCCTGCGATTCAGAAAGCATCATTTCATAAGGGGTCATTTTCTCTTCGCGGGTGGGAATTAAGTCAAGATTCATTTCAATACCGGAACCTGCACGGGAGGCCATTTCAAAGGAGGAACTGGTAAGACCCGCCGCCCCCATGTCTTGAATGCCCACAATACAATCAGTCTGCATCAGTTCCAGGCAGGCTTCCAAGAGTTTCTTTTCAGTGAAAGGATCCCCTACTTGAACAGTGGGACGTTTTTGTTCGGCCTTGTCATCAAAAACATCGGAGGCCATCGTGGCCCCATGAATACCATCGCGCCCTGTTTTAGCGCCCACATAAAAAACGGGATTCCCCACACCCGAGGCATATCCCTTAAAAATCTTGCTCTGTTCCACCAACCCGACAGTCATGGCATTGACCAAAATATTCCCATTGTAGGAAGGATCAAAAACAACATCGCCTCCGACTGTTGGAATGCCCATGCAATTACCATAACCGGCGATACCCGAAACAACGCCACTTACCAGATAAGGTGTTTTGGGATGGTCGACACTTCCAAAACGGAGAGAATTCAGATTGGCAATGGGCCGGGCCCCCATGGTGAACACATCACGAAGGATGCCCCCCACACCGGTCGCCGCTCCTTGGTAGGGCTCGATAAAAGAAGGATGGTTATGGGACTCCATTTTAAAAACCACGGCCAAGCCATCTCCAATATCGACAATGCCGGCATTTTCTCCCGGCCCCTGCAATACACGAGGGCCCTTGGTGGGAAATCCCTTTAAAAATTTGCGGGAGCTTTTGTAGCTACAGTGCTCCGACCACATCACTGAAAAAATCCCCAGCTCAACAAGATTGGGCTGGCGACCAATTAATTGAAGAATTAATTGGTATTCATCAGGGGTGATATTGTGCTGTTTTAATAATTCAGGCGTTATCATTATTAATGTACGGGCGAACCTTGCCTGCCCGCCTCAGGAGGGTGTTCGCCCCTACGTGTTCATCAACGATTCAAAAATAAATTTTCCGTCATGGCCTCCAAGAGCCTCTTCAGAAACACGTTCCGGATGGGGCATCATGCCCAAAATATTTCCCTTTGGGTTGCAAATACCGGCAATATTAGCCCGTGCCCCATTGGGGTTAGCTTCTTCAACAATTTCACCCTGGGCATTGGCGTATTGAAAAATGATTTGGCCGTTGTCTTTGAGTTTTTTTAAACCATCATCATCGATAAAATAATTGCCTTCCATATGGGCAATGGGGATTCGATATGTTTTGGTTTTGGACCCCTTGTTTGTGAAAGCAAGATCTGTACGATTTAATTTCAGGGTCACCGTGTCACAGATAAACTTAAGCCCCTTGTTGCGAATGAGAACCCCCGGCAACAAACCGG
>Ga0209211_10005928_pt1 | contig 17979 bp, 17 predicted proteins | sample RifGroA2_FD_183992 | JGI IMG/M metagenome (GOLD analysis project Ga0209211, IMG submission 183992) | Groundwater microbial communities from Rifle, Colorado, USA - Groundwater A2 (SPAdes) (version 2) | ecosystem: Environmental > Aquatic > Deep subsurface > Groundwater | place: Rifle, Colorado... | reverse complement strand
TTGGCCTCGACAAGAGCTATCGCGGCTGAAGCCGCTCCCACAAAGGGGCGGGCTTGAGTTGGGCTTGGGTTGGGCTAGACTCGGCCCATCAGGGGAAATTCGGAGTGGCTATGGACTTTCTGGTACACGCGCCCCCGCAAGCGTTGGCCGGCTGGAAAGTTTTGTTGGTCGATGACGAACCCGAAGTCCATGAAGTAAGCCGCCTGGTCCTCGGCAGTTTCCGCTTCGAAGATCGTCCGCTGCAGATTTTTTCGGCGATGACCGCGGGCGAGGCCAAGGATTTCCTCACCCAGCATGACGACATCGCGGTCGTCCTGCTCGACGTGGTGATGGAAAGCGACCAGGCCGGGTTGACGCTGGTCGAGTACATCCGCAACGTGCTGGGCAACCGCAATATCCGCATCGTGCTGCGCACCGGGCAACCCGGACAGGCGCCGGAGCACGAGGTGATCATCAAATACGACATCAACGACTACAAGGAAAAGACCGAGCTCACCGCGCAGAAGCTTTCCACGACGCTGTTCGCGTCCCTGCGTTCGTACCGCGACATCATGACCATCGAGGCCAACAAGCGCGGCCTGGAACGCGTCATCGCCGCCTCGGCGCATATTTTTTCGCACGAAAAGACGGCCGAGTTCGCTTCCGCCGTCCTATCGCAGCTGGCCACCCTGATCGGCATGGATCGCGGCGCGCTGTACTGCAAGATCGACGAAAAGTCCGAAGCCAGCGGTGCGCACATCCTCATCACCGCGGCGACCGGCGATTATTCCAACTACGTGGCCAAGCTGGCCGACGAAACGCTGCCGCCGCACATCGTGGAGACGCTGCAAGCGGCGCAGGAATCGAAGCGGCACCAGTTCCGCGCCGACCACTACGTGCTGCATTTCACCGACAGCCAGCAGACCGAAAGCCTGCTCTATGTCGGCGAAGCCTGGAACCTGAGCGAGCTCGACTACAAGCTGGTCGAGGTGTTCTGCACCAATGTGTCGATCGGCTTCGAGAACCTGCACCTCAATCAGGAGCTGTTCGACTCGCAGCTGGAAATGATCTTCCTGCTGGCCGGCGCCGCGGAATCGCGTTCGCAGGAAACCGCCGCGCATGTGAAGCGCGTCGGCTACCTGGCCGAATTCCTGGCCCGCGAGTACGGCCTGGACGACAGCACCTGCGACTTCATGCGTTACGCCTCGCCCCTGCACGACATTGGCAAGATCGGCATTCCCGATTCCATCCTCAACAAGCCCGGACCGCACTCGCAGGACGAAAGCGTGGTCATGCGCCGGCACGCCAATATCGGCCACCAGATGCTCAGCCAGTCCAAGCGCGGCATCCTGAAGCTGGCGGCGGAAATTGCCCTGTCGCACCACGAGAACTGGGACGGCAGCGGTTATCCGGCGGGGCTGGCCGGCGAGGCAATTCCGATCAGCGGACGCATTACCATGCTGGCCGATGTCGTCGATGCGCTGGGCAGTCACCGCTGCTACAAGGACGCCTGGCAATCGGAGAGGATCCGCGAGTACGTGATCGAGCAGAGTGGCGGGAAGTTCGATCCGCGGCTGGTGGAGATTCTGCTGGAGCGGTGGTCGGATGCGGAGGCGATTCGGGCGAATATTCCGGATTGAGCGAAGCTATCGCGGCTGAAGCCGCTCCTACAGTTTCCGGGCGCCCCTGTGGGAGCGGCTTCAGCCGCGATAGCTCTACATCACCCCCGATAGCTCTACATCACCCCCGCCGCCCAACTCCCAATGAACCGCAACTCAAACCGCGTCCCCTCCCCCGGCGCGCTCTCGCAGGTTATCGCCCCGCCCAATACCTGCGTCGCCAGGTTCCAGACGATATGCAAGCCAAGCCCGGAGCCACCTTCGCCGCGCTTGGTCGTGAAAAACGGATCGAAAACCTGCCGCCGAACTTCCTCACTCATGCCGCAACCATTGTCGCGGTAGGTGATCGACACTTGATCGCCATCGCGCCGCGCGCTGATCGCGATGCTGCCTTCCAGCCGGTCGGCAAAGGCATGCAACAGTGAGTTCAAGACCAGGTTGACGACGATCTGGTACAGCGCCCCGGGATAAGTTTCCAGCACCAGTCCTTCGGGACAATCGATCTCCACTGTATGCCGCGTCCGCTTCAAGGACGGATGCAGCGAACTCATGATTTCCTGCAGGTACACGGCCAGGTCGATGACCCGCTTTTGTTCGCTCGACTGGTCCACCGCCACCTGCTTGAAGCTCTTGACCAGTTTGTCGGCGCGCATCAGGTTGCGCAGTATCAGCTGCGTGCTTTCCATCGCGGTCTGGCGGAAACGGTTCAAGCTTTCCGCGGTCAGCCGGTTCTCTTCCAGCTCGGTGCCCAGGCGTTTCGTCTCCTGTTCCAGGTACGACGCCGCGGTCACGCCGATACCCAGCGGCGTGTTGATTTCATGCGCCACCCCGGCCACCAGGCCGCCCAGCGCCGCCAGTTTTTCCGCATGCACCAGTTGCTGCTGCGCCTGCCTGAGCTCGTCGATGGTCGAGCGCAGGTTCTGGTTGGTCTGGTTCAAGGCTTCGGTGCGCTGGCGGACCCGGGTTTCCAGGTCGCGATTGAGCTCTTCGAGCGCGAGTTCGTGGTGCTTGAAAACGGTGACATCGCCCGTGGTGCCGAGCATGCGCAGCGCCCGTCCGGAGCTATCGCGTTCGACCACGCGACCGCGCGTGCGCAGCCAGCACCAATCGCCGCTGTTAGTGCGGGCGCGATAGGAGACATCGAGGAACTCGGTGTGGCCCTTGAAGTGTTCCACGATGGCGCGGTCGAATTCGGCGCGGTCCTCGGGCAGCACTTCGGTGCGCAGGGTGCTGGCCTTGCGCACCACCTCGTAGTTGGTCAACTCCAGGTGCCGCAAGGGATTGGTGCGCGTGAAGACGTCGTTGGCCATGTCCATTTCCCACAACTCGTCACCGGTGCTCCACAGCACCAGGTCCAGGCGTTGCGTGCTTTCATCCTCGGCTTGGCGGTGCTCGCGCCGGGTGCGCAGCGTGGTGCGCTGGCGCAGCAGATAGCCCAGGCAAAAGGCCAGCAGGAGACTCAACACCAAAACAAACGCGGAGATCATCGGCTCGTCGTCCCCTAGCGTGATCGGCCACGGATATTGCGGCATAATTGCAGGCTTGCCGCACTTTGTGGAGCTTAATCATGTCTTCAGTCGTTATCGTCGGTGCCAAGCGCACCGCTCTGGGTTCACTTCTCGGCCAGTTCACCGGCGTTCCCGCCACCACGCTGGGCGCCACTGCAATCCGTGCAGCGCTGGAGCAGTCCGGTGTGGCTGCCGAGGCCGTGTCCGAGGTGATCATGGGTTGCGTGCTGCCAGCGGGCCTGGGACAGGCTCCGGCGCGCCAGGCGGCGATTGCGGCCGGCATCCCTACCTCCACCGGCGCGACCACCATCAACAAGGTCTGCGGCTCGGGCATGAAGGCGGTGATGCTGGGACACGACCTGATCCGCGCCGGCTCGGCCGAGATCGTGGTCGCCGGCGGCATGGAGTCGATGACCAATGCCCCGCACCTGCTCAACGGCTCGCGCACCGGCATCCGCTACGGCAGCGCCGAAATGCTCGATCACATGGCCTGGGACGGTTTGACCAACCCCTACGACAAGCAGCCGATGGGCAACTTCGGCGAGTTGTGCGCCGACAAGTACAACTTCACGCGCCAGGAACAAGATGCCTTCGCCGCCGAATCCGTGCGCCGCGCATTGGCCGCGCAGGCCGACGGCTCGTTCAAGGCGGAGATTGCGCCGGTCACGGTCAGCGGCCGCAAGGGCGATGTCATCGTCGACAGCGACGAACAACCGGGCCGCTGTGACATTAACAAGATTCCGACACTGAAGCCGGCGTTCAAGAAGGACGGCACCATCACCGCTGCCAGCTCGTCGAGCATCAACGATGGCGCCGCGGCGCTGATCCTGATGAGCGCCGATGACGCCAAGGCGCGCGGCGCAACCGTGCTGGCGCGAATCGTCGCGCACAGCACGCATTCGCAGGCGCCGGAGTGGTTCACTACCGCGCCGGTGGCGGCGATTCGCAAGGTGCTCGACAAGGCCGGCTGGCAGGTCGGCGATGTCGATCTGTTCGAGGTCAACGAAGCCTTCGCTACCGTTGCCATGGCGCCGATTCGCGAACTGGGCATCGACCACGCCAAGCTCAATGTCCACGGCGGCGCGTGTGCGCTGGGTCACCCGATCGGCGCCAGCGGCGCTCGGCTGATCGTTACCCTGATCCACGCATTGCAGCGCAGTGGCGGCAAGCGCGGCGTTGCTTCGCTGTGCATCGGTGGTGGTGAAGCAACCGCCTGTGCCATCGAATTGCCGTAAAAACCCGCCTTTTTATCAGGGGGCCGCTGGACGGTCGCTAAACTGCTTGACTCTGTCTGAGTTTTTGTCATGATTCGGGCCACGTGCGCCTCAGGTGCACGTTTTTTTGCTATTAAATATTCGTTAACGTCTAGACGAGGAATTACCCATGTCCCTGAACAAAACCCTGCTCGCCCTGGCTCTTGGTCTCGCCCTCACCGCGTGCTCGAAGCCGGCCGATGAAGCTGCCACCGCTGCCGACACCGCCGCTGACGCCGCTGCTACCGCGACCGACGCTGCTGCCACCGCTACCGACGCCGCTGCCGACGCTTCCGCGATGGCCACCGACGCTACCACCACCGCTGTTGAAGGCGACGCCGCCATGGCCGCCGACGCTGCTGCTACCGCAACCGACGCCGCCGCCACCGCGACCGACGCCGCTGCCGACGCCGCTTCTTCCGCTACCGAAGCCGACGCTGCTGCCGACATGACCGCCGAAGAAGACAAGAAGTAAGCAACCGCTTACAACTAGTCCTTCAAGAAAAACCGCCGGCGCAAGCTGGCGGTTTTTTTGTGCCTGAATGATTCCCCGCTGGCGACGGCTTGTGCACTTGGCAAGGGGGATAGGGGCAAATATGCTCGGCTAGGCTGTGGTCGAAAGACTGCGGTCCCTTGACGCCTAGACAAAGGAAACTCAAATGTCCCTGACCAAAACGATGCTCGCCATTGCCCTGGGCTTGGCGCTTACTGCCTGCACCAACAAGGACCAGGCCGACGAAGCCGCCGCGGACGCCACGGAATCGGCTGCTGACGCGACCGAAGCTGCCGCCGACGCCTCTGCCGCTGCCGCGGATGCTGCGGGTTCAGCCACCGGCGACGCCGCTGCGATGGCTGCCGATGCCGCCGCCAGCGCCGCCGCGACCGCCACCGACGCTGCCGGCGTAGCCGGCGAAGCCGCCGCGGATGCTGCCGCCGCTGGAACCGCTGAAGGCGCCGACATGAGCGCTGACGCTGCCGAGACTGCGGAAGACGTGGCCGATAGCGCTGAAGCTGCCGCCGAAAAGGCGAAGGCCGCCGCAGAAGACGCCGCTGACGCAGGCAAGAAGTAAACCCTGGCAACCCACCGGACCTCCCCTGACTGGTCCGGGAAAACCAAAGGGCGTGCTTCGGCACGCCCTTTTCTATTTGCCTGTTGTGGGAGCGGCTTCAGCCGCGATCACTGCAAGACCGCCTGTGGGAGCGGCTTCAGCCGCGATCGCTGCAAGACCGCGCGAAGTGCGATCGCGGCTGAAGCCGCTCCTACAGGCGTGGGTTGCAAGTATTATCGCGGCTGAAGCCGCTCCTACTTAGAAGGCGTTCCATGCCAGTGCTGAAGAGCCAGATCGATCCGCGCAGTGCCGAGTTCCAGGAAAACGCCGAGTATTTGCAACAGCAGGTGGCGGACCTGGACGCCCAGTTGGAGCGGATCGCCAAGGGCGGCGGCGACAAGGCACGGGCCAAGCACAGCGCCCGCGACAAACTGCTGCCGCGCGAGCGCATCACCGCCCTGCTCGACCCCGGCTCGCCGTTCCTGGAGCTGTCCGCGCTGGCCGCCGACGGCATGTACGAGGGCCAGTCGCCCTGCGCCGGCATCATCACCGGTATCGGCCGCGTGCACGGCCAGGAAATCGTGGTGGTCGCCAACGATGCGACCGTCAAGGGCGGCACCTACTTCCCGATGACGGTGAAAAAACACCTCCGCGCCCAGGAAGTGGCGCTGGAAAATCACCTGCCCTGCGTCTACCTGGTCGACTCGGGCGGCGCCTTCCTGCCGCTGCAGGACGAAGTGTTTCCGGACAAGGAACATTTCGGCCGCATCTTCTACAACCAGGCGCGACTGTCCGCGCTGAACATTCCACAGATCGCGGTGGTGATGGGCAGTTGCACGGCGGGCGGCGCCTACGTGCCGGCGATGTGCGATGAGAGCATCATCGTCAAGAACCAGGGCACCATTTTCCTCGGCGGCCCGCCACTGGTGAAAGCGGCAACCGGCGAGATCGTCGATGCCGAAGCGCTCGGCGGCGCCGAGGTGCACACCAGCATTTCCGGCGTGGCCGACCATCTGGCCGAAAACGACGGCCACGCGCTGGCGATCGCCCGCGACATCCTGACCCACCTCAATCGCAAGAAGAACATCGCGGTCGCGCTGCAGGCGCCGAGCGAGCCGAAATATTCGCCCGAAGAAGTCTACGGAATCATCCCCAAGGACTCGCGGCGTAGTTTCGACATTCGCGAAATCATCGCCCGCGTGGTCGACGGTTCCGAGTTCCAGGAATTCAAGGCGCGCTACGGCAAGACCCTGGTGACCGGCTTTGCGCATATCCACGGCTACCCGGTCGGCATCGTCGCCAACAACGGCATCCTGTTCGCGGAGAGTGCGCTCAAGGGCGCCCACTTCATCGAGCTATGCAACCAGCGCGACATTCCGCTGGTGTTCCTGCAGAACATCACCGGCTTCATGGTCGGCAAGAAGTACGAGAACGCCGGCATCGCCAAAGACGGCGCCAAGATGGTGACGGCGGTCGCCTGTTCGCACGTGCCGAAATTCACCGTGGTGATCGGCGGCAGCTTCGGCGCCGGCAACTACGCGATGTGTGGCCGCGCCTACGGCGGTCGCTTCCTGTGGCTGTGGCCGAACGCAAGAATTTCGGTCATGGGCGGCGAGCAGGCAGCGTCGGTGCTCGCGACCGTCAAGCGCGACGGCATCGAAGCCTCCGGTGCGACCTGGAGCGATCTGGAAGAAGAAGCCTTCAAAGCCCCCATCCGCGAACAATACGAACGCCAGGGCCACCCCTACTACGCCAGCGCCCGCCTCTGGGACGACGGCATCATCGACCCCGCCGACACCCGCCGCGTCCTAGGCCTCGCCCTATCCGCGTCCCTCAACGCCCCCATCCAGAAATCAAACTTCGGAGTCTTCCGAATGTAACCCCCGCTCCGCCGCGTTCTGCACCCCCGGTGCAGCAACACGGCGAGTTATCGCGCCGGCTTCACCGGCGTGATAACCGTCTTAATAGATTTCGTATTCGAGTTGGAAGCGGACGGTCATGTCCGGGGCGGCTTCGTTGAGACCGGCCAGGATCGCTGCGTCGTAGGCAATCTTGTTGCCGCTGGCCAGGCGCTTCATTCCGAACAGGGCCGGCCCCACGCTGTGCTTGTCGCCTTCACCCAGGTCGCTGAGCTCGCCCAGCCCGCCAAACCCCTGCACGCCGAATTCCAGCAGCTCGTTGCCGCGCCACTTCACCTGCCAGCCATAGTCGAGCTTGATGTCGCTGCTGGCGCCGCTGCCGATCTCGCGTTCGAAAATCAGATTCAGGTCGACGATGGTCGGGCCGACTTCCTTCTCGAACAGCGGACCGATTTTCAATTCGTCCGGGCCGTCGGCGAAGGTGTGCTCGTATTCGACGAGCAGGCCGACATCCACCCAGTACTTGCCTTGTTCGGTGAGCACGAACAGGTTTTCCCACTCCATCGCCTCGATGCGGCCGCCGAATCCGGTTTCGCCGGCGTATTCGATGACCAGTTCGGTCTGCCAGCGCTCGGTGACGTCGTAACCGAAGTCGAGCACATAGGCATAGCTGTCGGTGGCGTCGTCGAATTGACGGTAGCCGCCGCGGAATTCAATCTCGGTTTCGCCCTTCTCGACGATCGGCGAATAGACCTTGTTGGCCGGCCCGGCCAGCGCGGCCGACGACGCCAGCGCACTGACGGCCACGGCCAGCAGCGAGACTGCCGCGCGAATTTGCTTTCCAGGTTGCATGGACTTTCTCTTGGTGTTTTCAGGCAGTGCGCCGCCAACCCGCGGTTGCGACCGCGGGTACGGGCAGCGGAAAAAACGGGACTTACTTGGCGATCAGGACGCCCTGTGCGGTGTCCATGTGGAACTCGCCGAAGAACGGATATTTACCGGCTTTCAGCGGTCCGACGTAGACCGTGATCCGGCCCTTGCCGGTCACGATCTTCTCGCGGTTGAGCTCGTGGCTTTCGAATTCTTCCGGCGTGGGATCTTCATTGACCACCAGGATCTTGACCTTGGTGTTCGCCGGAATGATCAACTGCGCCGGCACGAACCGATGGTTGCGCAGCGTCAGGGTGTACTCCTTGACGTCGGCGGCAAAGGCCGACGCCGAGAACAGGCTCAGCAACAAGATCAGCGCAACGCGCATTGGAATTCCTTCGACAGTGGGAAAAAGGATCAGGCGAGCGCCTGCGGCGAACGGGCCGGCGCAGGTCGCGGGGAAGGCAGGCCGAACACGCGCATGCCAACCAGCAGCGTGACCACCGTGGCGGCGTAGAACGCCATCTGGATGCCGCTGGGTTGCGCGGTGTAGCCAACGAGGATGTGCAGGGTGTGGCCGAGCAGCGAGTCGTCGGTCAATAGCCACGAGCTGTCCCACAGCGTGTCGACCAGCGTCGGCAATGCGTCGGCCTGGACCAGTTTGCCCGCGGCCGAGCTGGCCAGGCCGGCGGCCAGCAATACCAGCAGGCCATTGGTCGCCGAGAAGAAATGCTTCATGGGGATTTTCAGCAGGCCGAAGTACAAGGCGAAACCGACGGCGACGCCGATCAGCAACCCGAGCGCGCCGCCGATCGCCAGCGAAGCCATCGACGAGCCACCGGCCAGCAAGCCATAACCGAACAGGACGACTTCGGAACCTTCACGAAGCACCGCGATGGCCACGACCACCAGCAAGGCCGTCAGCGGCCGGCTGCCGGCGGTGACGGCGCTGCCGACTTCCTTCATGTGCATCGACAGCTCGCGGCCGTGGCGGGCCATCCAGACCACATGCCAGCCGATCATGACGACGGCGGCCAGCAGCACGATGGCGTTGAACCATTCCTGGCCCATGCCGCTCATCGCACCGGCGATTCCGCCGGCGAAGGCGGCAACCAGCATGGCGCCAAGCACGCCCAGGGCCATTCCCGCGCCGATCCAGGCCCCTCGGCCGGAAACGCCACGCGTGGCGGCAGCGACGATACTGACGATCAAGGCCGCTTCGAGCACTTCACGGAAGACCAGCAACAAGGTGGCAAGCATTGGGATTTCTCCTGAGTCAGACCAATGATAATGGTTCTTATTTAGATTGCAAGCCCTGACGGCCGGTCTGTTTGATGGCGTTCTGCTCAAGCGCATGCCGGAAGCAGAGCAGGCCGTGGGCGAGGCGGCGGCGCTCATCCACGAATATGCCTTGGTGTCGCTGTTCCGGGCCTGCGCCAGAGCGGCATCGACGAGGAGCATCTCGACGTGATCTCCGGCTTCGAAGCCTTGTCCGAGGCGCGCATATCCAGTGCCGGGCGCCATCGATCGGCGCCTGCTATCTCAACGCTTCCTGGGCGCGCGGCGCGAAGCCACGTGCGCGGGCGGCACGTACTCACCACGTTTCCAGGCGATGGCCGTCTCGTTCAAGGCCGCGGCCGATTCCAGCCCGAGCTTGCGCTTGATGCTTTCGCGATGCGTCTCGATGGTCTTGACGCTGCGGTCGAACTTGTCTGCGATCTGCTGGTTCGCATCGCCGTGGCCGATGCGCTCGAACACGGCGTATTCCCGCTCGGAGAGCGGCAGTGTGGGCAGCCCGATCGAACTGCGCAGCGGACAGCTCGCGCAATAGCCGCCGCCAAGCTGCTCCGAGGCGCAAGTGCCGATGATCCGCAGCGCGCTGCGGACATGCCTGATTGGCGCCCGGTCGCGCATGAAGCCGCACGCACAATCGCTGCCGCACGCCGGGTCGGTGCCCAGGTGTTTCATGGCCGAAATGATCAGCACGCGCGGCCGATAGGTGTCGCGATGGAGCGCGCGCATTTCGCCAACCAGTTCTTGGTCGACCAGGAGAACGTTTGGACGATGCATCCGCAGCAATCTGACAGCGGTCGGCGCGTCGTTCGCACAGCTCAGGAGCAAAAGTTCCGGCACCTGTTTTAGCACCACCCGCAACCCGGCTTCGATAAGGCCGCTGGTTGTTGCGATCACCAGCGTTGCTTGCGTTTGAATCGAGGATCGTTCGCCGACTTCGATGCTTCGTGGAGGAAGCTTGCGCTCTTGTTTCAGTGGATGCACTGATCACTCCAGTGGCGAAAACGCTTCCGCGACTACCGTCCCGCGTGTCTGTGGGATCGCGGGGCCAAAGCCAGTCGCACTCATCCAATCTGGCGCGTGCAGCATGAATTTTCCCGTCGCGGCCGGCAAGTGATCTTGCGGTGGATGTCACGCGGCCGCTCCGCGCGTTCTAGGGGAAACCCTGATACCGGATGGGATCGGCTCACAGCATGATCGGTGGCACCCCACCTACCCACGAGGGACTAGGTCGCTTGGAAAATGGGCATGGCAAGCGTCGCCAGCAATGGCATCAGGGGGGGGATTGTGCTGATACTGCAAAGAGTCTGTGTTCGGCGCGATCAGGAGCCGGTGGTGCAGCACGCGTCGCTGCGCGTTGTGAGCCCCGGCCTGCTCTTCGTGGTCGGCGGAGGTGGGGCAGGCAAGTCCTCGCTGCTAGCCATGCTCGCCAGCACCGGGCAAAGCGGCTTGGCCCATAGTGGATCGGCTGAGCTCGACGGCATGGACATCTGCGCTGGCCAAGTGCGGGCCGCCTGGGTGTCGCAGCAGGCGCATCTGCCGCCTGACGGCAGCTGCGAAGACGCTCTGCGCGCATTGCTCGGCGGCTCGGCCGGAGATCTGCTCCAGTGGCTGCAAGGACATGGGCTTGACGATGTCGGGCAATTGCTCGGTTGCGGGTTGTCGGCCTTGTCTCGCAACCAGTGCCGCCTGCTGGCTGTTTTGGCAGTCCTGCATGCGGATGTCCCGCTATACCTGGTGGATGAGCCGACCGCAGACCTGGAGCCAAGCCAGGTTGCCGTGGTGCACGAGTGCCTACGCAAGCTCTCGCAGCGGGCAATGGTCGTCGTTGCCACGCACAACCGCCAGGATTGCCTGGCCTTGGGCGGACACACGGCCTTGCTTGCCGGCGGGACGATCCAGGAATGCGCGCCGAGCCGGAATTTCTTCAGCAAGCCGGCCACGCACGCAGGCCGCACCTACGTGGAGACGGGAAACTGCAACCTGCCGCGTAAAAATCACCAGGGCCGTACCCAGGACGGGATGTGGTGGCTGGTGCCTGGCCTGCTCTGCGGAATGAGCCGGCCGGGGCTCATGGCCAACGCCGATATCCAGTATCAGAGCCTCCTGCTTCATGGCGTGCGGCATCTGGTGTGCCTGGAAGAGCGCTGCATGTATGCGACGGAGCCTTTGCGCGAACTGGGCATCGCCCACCTGCATTTTCCTGTACCCGACATGGCGCCTCCGGGCTTTGGCCAGGCCGTCGATCTGTGCCGCGCCATCGAGAATTCCGTCCGCAACAACGAGGGCGTCGCCCTGCATTGTCGCGGCGGCCTGGGCAGGACCGGCACAGCGCTGGCCGCCATCCTGATCTGGTTCGGCGACGCGGCCGATGCGGCCATCGACAAGGTGCGCCGCGCCCATCCGCTGGCCATCCAGAGCATGGCCCAGTCCCGCTTCCTGCATGAGTTCGCCGACCGCATCCGCGGTTGGCATCAACGTGATACCCAACCCAAGGAGTGTACTGATGTCCCTAGATAAAGCTTTGGCGACCGCACAGGCCGATATCCCGGAATGCGTGGCGAGCGGCTATGTAGACATGGTCAGCGGCATGTTGCTGGGCGTGAAGACGGTCGATTCGCACCCGGGTGAAGTGCTCGACCTGGTGGCCGCGGCCACCGGCGACCTGTTCCAGGGCAAGAACGTCATGGAGATCGAGAAGTTGTTCGACAAGTCGCGTGGCATCCAAGCCGGCGATCACCATTACTTCAACGAGATCATCGTGTTCAGCACCAACCTGATCCATGTCTTCCTCCGCTCCAAGCGCAACCCCAACCAGGCTGGGGTCTTCATCACGCGCAACTCGGCGAACATCGGCATGGTGCTGGTCAAATCGCGGGCAGCGATGGCCAATTGCGACGCAGCCGCTGCCTGATGGCGACGGGCGGACCGGAACCGACGGTTCGCTCGCTTGCCCCATCACCAACAGACCAAGACCAGGCCATGACATCGAACATCCAGTCACGCGTCCTGCGCATTTCCTGCCCGAATTTCTGCGCGGAGGAGATCAACGCGCTGCAGTCGCTGTGCAATCTGTTGAAAGCGCACCTCAAGCAGCCATGGGAGATCGTTTCCGGGCACGATGCCGACCTGATCCTGTTGAATCTGGATACCGACGACCCGTCGGCGCACCGATCCGCGACGCTCCCGGTCGTGGGCTGCGCGCTACGGCCCCGGATGCACGCGCAGGGAACCATCCACAGGCCCTTGCGTGCCTCGGAGATCCTCGCCGTGCTCAGTGATCTGGGCGAGCGGGCGGGCCGGCCTTTTGCCCAGCACAATGATGTCGGCGCCCTGGCCGATGGTCGCTATCGCCTGCAATCCTGGCCGATCGAATTCGAGCAATGGCCCGAGGACTGGCTGGGCGTCCTGGCTGCCATGACGCGCAGCGCGCGGTCCCTGCGGGATATCGCCGAACGTACCGGGCTGGCGCCGGAGGAAGTGGACCGCTGCGTCGCGCTTCTCGGCCGCCAGGGCCTGCTCGACATCGTCGAGTCGCGAATCGAACACGCCACGGAGCCGCCGCAGACCGCTGGTCGATGGCAGCAACTGGTCTCGAAAGTCGGGCAAATTCTGGGATTTTCATGAATAGCAAAAGCCACAAGATCGTATTCATTGGCGAGCCTGGTTCCGGCAAGACGACCTGCATTGGCGCACTCAGCAACATCCCGCCGGTGAGCACCGATGTAGCCTGCACCGATGAGCTCTCCGAGCTCAAGGAAACAACCACGGTCGCGCTCGACTACGGCGAACTCGACCTGGGCGGACAAGGCAAGCTGCTGCTGTACGGGCTGCCCGGGCAGTCGCGTTTCCAGTTCATGTTCGATGTCGTCCGCGAGGGACTGCTGGGCGCCGTGGTCCTGGTGGATGCCAGTGCGCCGCGCGCACTGGATGGGCTTCGGGAAACCCTGGACACCTACGCGACCGAACTGAGGAACATCCCCTGCGTGCTTTCTCTCAACAAGATTTCCGAGCCGGCGCCGGAGCTCAAGCGCCAGTGCCTCGCCCTGCTGCGCCAGTATGAAGTCGTCGCGCCGGTACTGATCGTCGACGCGCGCCGTCGTGAGGACATCGTCCGTATATTCCGTCTCCTGTTCCTGCAGTTGCAGCACGGGCATGAGCAGTCCAGCCGAGTGGAGGCCGCGACGTGGGCGTAATCGTGCCACCGGATCGAACCCAGTGCGCGGCCGCGCTCAAGCGCCTGATCGACTCGAGTGACGGCATCAAGGCGGCCACGCTGGCCCTTCGCGATGGACGGCCATTCCTGGAACGCTGCCGGACGCCGCTGGACAGCGGCAAATTCGCGGCGATGGTCAGTTCCATGGTCGCGCTCGCCCACACCTTTTTGCGGGAACTGAGTGCGGGGCCGCTTGATCACGTACTCATAGATGGCGTTGAGGGAAAGCTGGTGATCTCGAGCGTCGCCGGCAGCGGAGGCTTGCTGCTGCTGGCGGTCTTCGCCGAACGCGACACGCGCCTGGGTCTGGTGCTCGGCCACAGCAAGACCTGCGCTCAGGCCGTGTCGGAAGCCTTTCCGCAAGCCGCAACGCCGGATTGATCGACCGAACGTCGCGCAATGCGGGACAAGAGAATCATGATTGCTTATCAGGGCGGCAGCTACGACGCCAGGCCCGATGAAACGCTCCTGGATGCCCTCCTTCGGCAGGGCGCTGTTGTCGGCCATTCCTGCCGGAAGGGATCCTGCGGATGCTGCCAGTTGCGACTGGTGGCGGGCGAGGTCAAATCCGTGCGTGACGTGGATCCGTCGATTGCCGGAGAGGGTCACATCCTGTGCTGCGTCTCGGTTCCCGCCAGCGATCTGGAGCTTGCCGGGCCCGAACCTGGACACCGGCCCGTTGCGGTGGAGCTGGTCCAGCGCGTGGAGCTCGCCGACGGCGTGATGGCGATCGATCTTGCGCCGTTGCATGCGCTGGATTTTCGCGCCGGACAGCATGTGAACCTGATCCGCGAAGATGGCCTGGCGCGGCCGTATTCGATCGCCAGCGTGCCTGGCGAGGATTACTATTTTCGCATCCATGTGCGCCGTATTCCGGGCGGCGCCATGAGCGAGTGGTTGTGCGGGCAAGTGCAGGCAGGCGACCGTTTCCATCTGCGTGGCCCTTTCGGCGACTGCTGCTATCGGGAGGAGATGCGCGGCCGGCCCTTGCTCATGATGGCTACCGGAACCGGCGCAGGCGCTCTGGCGGCCGTGTTGCGCGACGCGCTTGCGCAGGGCCACGATGCTCCGATCAGCTTCTACCACGGCGTGCAGCGGGCGGACGACTTGTATCTGGACACGGAGTTGCGAGCATTGGCCGGCCGACATCCAAATCTTCGCTACGTCCCCTGCGTGACCGGCGACAAGGTTCCCGAGGGCGCGCGATCCGGCAGGATCGTGGCCATCGCCATGGCCGAGTTCCCCAGTCTTTGCGCGCATGAGATTTTCCTGTGCGGCCTGCCCAGAATGGTGGAGGAGGCGCGCATTGGCGCGACGCTCGCTGGCGCGGCGCGCACGCGCGTACACGCCGATCCATTCGACTTCGCGCGACGGACGCTGCCACGCGATGCCGAGAAGCTTGCAGGCCTGCAGCCAGATCCGGAACTGTGGAGCGCGCTTGAGCACGGTCCTGGCCTGACCCGGATACTGGTGGATTTCTATCAGCGGGTATTCGCCGACGGGCAGCTCGCTCCATTTTTCCACAACGTCACCCGGGAGCGGGCCATACAGAAGCAGTACGAATTCCTGGCGAGCCTGTTCTCCGGGGAACGCAGTTATTTCGGCTTGAACCCGTTCAATGCCCACCACTGGATGGTCATCTCGGACGATCTGTTCGACTACCGCGAAGCGATGTTCGAACAGGTCCTGCGCGAGCATGGCCTTGCCGAGGAGCTGGTACGGCGTTGGTTGGCGCTGCATGAACTGTTTCGTGCCGAGATAGTCAAGTCAGTCCCGCGCGGGATTGTTTCTGCAGGCGTCGAGCAGGCGTTGCACTCGCATGCCGAGGAGTGCCTTTCAATCGACGCGGTCTGTGATGGCTGCGCCCGTGAGATACCCGCAGGTACGCCGAGCCGCTACCAGTACAGGATTGGCAGCCTGCATTGCTCGGCATGCGCTGGGATAGCCTCGCCCGGCTGATATCGACCCGGCGGCGCTTACAGCTCCAGTTCGTGAATGACCAGGCCGGCGTCCTCGGGATCGCTCAGGTAACCCTCACACCGGTTAAGATTCACGGGTCTTTTCACCCCACCGACCCCAGCGCATGACCATGGCCGAATGGCAAACCCTCCGAATTGAGCGCGAAGGCGCGGTCGCCACCATCGTGATGCAGCGCCCGGAGGTGCATAACGCCTTTGACGCCCAGCTCATTGCCGACCTGACCGCCGTCCTGGGGCAGCTGGACCACGACGCGTCGGTCCGGGCCGTGGTCCTGACCGGCGCCGGCTCCACCTTTTCAGCCGGCGCCGACCTCAACTGGATGCTCGGCATGGCGCGTGCGAGCGAGGTGGAGAACCGCAAGGACTCGCTGCGGCTGGCCACGCTGATGCGCACCTTGAACTTCCTGTCGAAGCCGACCATCGCCAAGGTCAACGGATCGTCCTACGGCGGCGGCGTCGGGCTGGTCGCCTGCTGCGATATCGCCATCGGCGTCGACGGTGCGAAATTTTCCCTCAGCGAGGTCAAGCTCGGTCTGGTGCCCGCGGTGATCTCGCCCTATGTCATCGCCGCCATCGGTCTGCGCCAGGCGCGGCGGATGTTTTTGACCGCGGAAGTATTCACGTCCGAGGAAGCGCTGCGCATCGGCCTGCTGCATCAATGCGTGCCTGGCAACGAACTGGACGCGGCGGTGGATCGCTGCCTGCACTGGCTGGGCAAGGGCGGTCCGATTGCGCAACATGAAGCCAAGCAACTGGCGTTGCGCCTGGCGGGCATGAACCCGGCGATGGCCGAACAGGTCGATCGCCGCAATGCGCGCTTGATCGCGCGCCTGCGGGTGTCGGCCGAAGGCCAGGAAGGACTGTCGGCCTTCCTGGATAAACGCCGGCCGTCCTGGAGCGGCGAGGAATGATTATCAAGCCCGGGGCGCCGTTGTTCGACAAGGTCCTGATCGCCAATCGCGGCGAGATCGCCTGCCGCATCATCCGCAGTTGCCGCAAGCTGGGCATTCGCTCGGTCGCGGTGTTTTCCGAAGCCGATGCCGGCGCGCAGCATGTGCGCCAGGCGGACGAAGCCTACGCCATCGGCGGGCCGCGGCCGCAGGACAGCTATTTGCGCGGCGACGCAATCATCGACGTCGCCCGGCGCGCTGGCGCCCAGGCGATTCATCCGGGTTACGGCTTCCTTTCCGAGAACGCCGATTTCGCCGAAGCGGTGGTTGCCGCTGGCATGGTCTTCATCGGTCCAAGCGCCGCCTCGATGCGCAAGATGGGCAGCAAGGCCGGGGCCAAGGACCTGATGGCCGCGCACGGTGTGCCGGTCGTGCCTGGCTACACCGGCGAAGACCAGACGCCGTCGCTGCTGCAACGCGAAGCGGACCGCATCGGTTATCCGCTGATGATCAAGGCGGCATTCGGCGGCGGCGGCAAGGGCATGCGCATCGTGCGCGCGGCCGACGAGTTCGCTGCCGCGCTCGAATCCTGCCAACGCGAATCGAAGAACGCGTTCGGCCGCGACCGGGTGATGCTGGAACGCTATGTCCAGGAGCCCAGGCACATCGAATTCCAGGTGTTTGCCGACCGCCACGGACAAACCGTGCACCTGGGCGAACGCGAGTGTTCGGCGCAGCGCCGCTATCAGAAGATCATCGAAGAATCGCCCTCGCCGTTCCTGACCGCCGAACGCCGTGAACAGATGGGCCTGGCCGCCGTGCAGGCTGCGCAGGCGATCGATTACGTCAACGCCGGCACGGTCGAATTCATCGTCGGCGCCGACGGCGATTTCTACTTCATGGAAATCAACACCCGCCTGCAGGTCGAACATCCAGTCACCGAAATGGTGACCGGGCTGGATCTGGTGGAGTGGCAATTGCGCGTTGCCGCCGGCGAACCCCTGCCGCTGGCGCAGGACGCCATCCGCCATCGCGGCCATGCGATGGAAGTGCGTCTGTACGCCGAAGATCCGGAGAAGAATTTCCTGCCCGGCTCGGGGCGGCTGGACCGCTTGTTCCTGCCCGAACCGTCGCGTCACCTGCGCCTGGACGGCGGCGTGATCGAAGGCGATACCGTCACCATCTTCTACGACCCGATGATCGCCAAGCTGATCGTCTGGGACGAGGATCGGCCGCGCGCCCTCGCCCGCCTGCGCGATGCGCTGGCGGAATGCGAAATCGTCGGCCTGCGCTCGAACGTGGAGTTCCTGGAAAACCTGATTAGGCATCCGGTCGTGGTCGAGGGCCGCATCGACACCGGCTACCTGGACCGCCACCTGGACGAAGTGTTGCCTGCCGCGCAGCGCCCCGGCGACTCCAGGCTGGCTGCCGTGGTGACCGCCTGCCTGCTGCATGACGAGGCGG
>Ga0209211_10005926_pt1 | contig 17989 bp, 17 predicted proteins | sample RifGroA2_FD_183992 | JGI IMG/M metagenome (GOLD analysis project Ga0209211, IMG submission 183992) | Groundwater microbial communities from Rifle, Colorado, USA - Groundwater A2 (SPAdes) (version 2) | ecosystem: Environmental > Aquatic > Deep subsurface > Groundwater | place: Rifle, Colorado... | reverse complement strand
CGGTCGATGGATGGATCGATGACGGTCCGCTGGAGCCATGGCAACCCCCCAGATTGTTGAGGCCAACGATGAAGAACTTGTCGGTATCGAGCGGGCGGCCGGGGCCGATGATATTGTCCCACCAGCCGACATTTTCAGGCTGATCCGCGTAGTGACCGGCGACATGATGGTGCCCGGATAGCGCATGGCAGACGAGAATGGCATTGGATTTGGCGGCGTTGAGTGTGCCGTACGTCTCGAAAACAAGATCGTAGGCGGGCAGAGTCCCGCCACTACGCAAATGCAATGGCTGATCGAAGTGGGCGCGCTGTGATTCGACGGCACCGACGGATTGTCCTGGCATGCTGTTCCTGAAAACAAAAACCCAGTTGGCCTGAAACGTGAACTCGTCGGGCGAACTGGGTGGTTCCCGTTTTAGCTGAATTTATTTTGCGCCCGCAATCAGAGCTCAAATCGGCGCCGCCGGGAACGCCCCGACGCCAGCAGACGATACCCAGCGGGACGTGAAAAGTCAATGAAACGCACGGTTTATCCAATTGGTGGTAGCGTTGCCAAGATTTGATAAAATTCCAAGAAAACATATTTCTAGAAAGCTTTGGCCACAATGCTGGATCAACGGCGGCATCAACGAATTCGATTCGGCAACTTGCCAAAAGTCAGCATTGGCTTTGCGGGGGCGATTGGCGAAGGACTGATTGAAAACCTCTCGCTGTCCGGTTTGATGGTGCGGACGGAGATGCCGCTCGAAATTTCGCACAATATCGGCTGCGAGTTTAGTGTCTTTGGCTCACCGTTGATCGACGTACAGGCAGCGGTTGTCAGTCGTGTCGGCAACCTGTTTGGCGTTCGTTTTCAAACCGGGCCGATCAACCAGATTCTTATTGATGATGCCATCAATACCGCGCTGGCCTCCGGCAATGCCTCGATTCTTTCCGTGCATGAATCCGGGGGCAAAAAAATCATGCGCATCATCGGTGGACTCGGCAGTTCCCTGCGCAATGATTTCATGCATGCAATGACCAGGGTTGGTGTCGACGAAATCAATCTCGATGGTGTCACCCAGGTGGATCAGTCAGGACTGGCGCTATGCCTGGTAGCCTGTAGCCGGCACGGTGTAAAGCTTGGTGCCCAATCGACCTGTTTTGCAGAAGCCTGGAAGCAGGCATTGGCAGTGCCGGGCGGGATAGAAAAACTGGAGATCCCTAGTTGTGAATGATACAACGGACAATAAGCTTGGCATGTCGCTGGTCGCTGCACTGACGGGCGTCTGGATGAGCGCCAATGTCTGGGCCATGGACGAGGATGCCTACTTCAGCGAGTTGCCAATTGTCGCGTCGGTCAGTCGCCTGCCGCAGAGACTGGCCGATGCTCCTGCTGCAGTAACCGTTGTCGACCGCGACATGATCAAGGCCTCCGGCGCTCGTGATCTCAACGATATTTTCCGTCTGGTGCCAGGGTTCCAGACCTATCCGAATAATACGGAGTCGGCGCGTGCAACCTACCATGGCATGGGCGATGGGGATTATTCGTCGCGAGTCCAGGTGCTTATCGACGGGCGATCGATGTATTCGCCATTGTTTGGTGGCGGGGTGAACTGGGCGACATTGCCGGTAGCGCTGGAGGATATTGAACGCATTGAGGTCGTGCGCGGGACAAATGCTGTTTCCTACGGGAGTAATGCCTTTCTCGGTGTGGTCAACATTGTGACCGTCGATCCAGCCTTGGTGCGTGGCTTCTCGGTGTCATCCAGCTACGGCAATCAGAATGTTCGTGATTACGGATTTCGGATGGGCGGAAAAATAGGTGAAGTCGGAGATTTTAGGTTCACCTATAAGCAGCAAAACGATGATGGTCTGACGAATCGCTATGACTGGATCGATTCTTATTTTTCCAGATTGTTTGATCTTCGCGCGGACTTGGTGTTGAGCGACAGGGACAGCGTCCAGTTTGGTATGGGCACGGTTGACGGGATAATCCAGAACGGCCGGTACAAATTGCAGGGTGGTATATGGCAGGACAATCCGGAAAACCCCATGCGGCAAATGCGTCAGTCGGATACCTATGCCCAGGTTATTTGGCGACGTGTTTTTTCCGCTGATTCGGATATCCAATTTCGTTATTCCTATGTGGTCGATCGTTCCGATGATGCATTCGCGATTTTTGGTTTGCATATCAATCAATCAGGCGACGAAGGCAAGCGACATGAGTTCGAGGCACAGCACAGTTTCAAGATTGACAGTTCCATCCGCGTGGGTTGGGGCGGCGGTTGGCGTGAAGATGCCATGCGTTCGGACTGGTCGTTGCCAGGCATGGGTGAGGTCCGGCGCAGCATAGGTCGCGTTTTTGGTAATCTGGAGTGGCGGCCATCTCGTTGGTTCACCGGCAATGCCGGGTTGGCACTCGAGGATGATTCGTTCGCAGGGATGCATGTTTCGCCGCGGGTCAGCAGCAATTTTCATTTGACTCCTGAGAACACCATACGCCTGGGCTATTCACGGGCTTATCACACCGGAAGCACGGTTGATTACCGGGGCCAGCAAAGAGCCTTCGGTGTTTCCTATTACAGTGCGCGCCCCGATCTGATGGCGACCGAAGGGCTGGATACCCTCGAGGTAGGGTATCTGGGCGACTGGCGAGAAAGGCGCGCCAGTCTTGATGTCCGTGTATTCAGCGAGCGTATCCGGAATCGTCTGTACAAGATTGATATGAATACAACCAATCCTCTGATCGGATTGTCGACGGTACCCATTCAGGATGTCGAAATACAGGGTGTTGAATACCAGTTTAAATGGCAGCCCTTCGATACGACACGCCTCACCTTCACGCAGACTTTGGCGAATATTTCGAGTGACTACCTTGCGTCTGCGCTTGCGTTGAGCAATTCGACTTTGACTACGGACAAAGCGATTCAGATTCGGGAATTGACTGAGCGCTCGATGCCGGCACGGTCAACGTCGGTGTTGTTGATCCAGAAATTGCCACTCGGACTGGAGTTTTCAACTGCCGGTTATTGGCTGGAGTCGATGAAGTGGAGCACCAACACGACTGCGCAACGCTATCGTCGTTTTGACATGCGCCTTGGTTATCCTTTCCGGTCGGGCGGTTTGGCTGGGGAGATTGCTTTGACCGTACAAAGCCTCAATGGCGCTCACAACGAGTACAAAGGACCAAATCCTGACGATACAACTCCGAATCCAGATGGGCGTATCGTTGAACGTCGCCAGTGGGTCAGCTTGCGTCTCGATTTTTGATCGGTATTTTCGACTAGGCTGAGCGCATGACCGCGCCCTCCAGCCAAACTTCGAATGGTTCGCTGGGGGCAACGGCTTTGCCTTCGGCAAAGTCGATACCTAGGCTGCGTAGTTGTTCCAGGTTTTCGAGATCGTCAACGCCGTCGGCGATTGTATGGATGTCCTGGTCAGCGGTGATTTCCTGAACGGCGCGCAAGAGTGCGGTCGACGCACGATTTCCCCCCAGTTCGCGGGTCAGGCTTCGGCTCAGTTTGACGTAGCTCGGTGTGATGCTGCGCAAGTGGGTGAACGAAGACAGGCCGCCGCCAAAATCGTCCAGTCCGATCTGGCAGCCGAGCGCCCGTATCTGGCGGGAAAATTCCATGGCCTGACTGGTCAGGAGGGTCAGGGTGTCTTCCGAAAATACGAAGCACAGACGGTTTCCGGACAGGTTTCTACTGCTCAGGCTGCGCGTGATGTAGTCGATCGTTTCCTCGGTGCCTACAGAGGCACGGGAGAGGGGGACAATGCAATGCAACATTCTTTTCTGATTTCTGGCGCGCGCCAGTGCGGCTATGGCGGTATCGATGAGGCGTTGGTCGATGGCTGGGGCGAGGTCGTAACGTTCGGCTGCATCGCTTAGCGCTGATAGCGTCACTGGCGGCTGGCCGGGTTCGTTGAGACGGGCTGTCAGTTCGACGAGATGGTTTCCTGACGGGTGTTGTAGCGCACGTAGCGGCATGGCTTCGATCAGAAGCCGGTCTTCGGCCAGGGCGTTAGCGATGCGGCTGGCCCAGTTGCTGGAGTCCTGGCGACGGTCGGGGCTGCTCTGTGTTTCCTGTTCGCAGACGCGGTTGCGGCCGCTTTCCTTGGCGCGATGACAGGCGGCATCGCCGGTCGCCAGGATTTCGTTGATGTTGCGGACCTTGCGGGTGACCGTGGTCAGTCCGACGCTGGCACCGATGGCGAAAACCTTGTCTTGCCAGATAAAGCGATAGGCGGCGGCAAGGCCGCAGATGTCTTCGGCCACCTGACTGGCGCGCGGACCGCTGCAACTGGCCAGTATGATGCTGAATTCATCGCCACCAAGGCGAGCCAGGGTGTCATCTTCACGCAGGCGTCCCTGGAAGAGCAGGGCCATCTGGCGGAGCAGTTCGTCTCCGGCCAGGTAACCGCAATTGTCGTTGACTTGTTTGAAACGGTCGAGGTCGAGGAAGAGCACGGCAAACTCTTCGCCGCCGGCTTGAACACTGGACAGGGCTTTCTCCAGTCGGTGTTCGAATTCGCGACGATTGAGCAGGCCGGTCAGGGCATCGTGCCGGGCCTGGAAGGCGAGTTGGACTGTTGCTTCCTCGATGCGGGCCTGCATCGAAAAATGCACTTCCTCGATGTGTGCGGCCATTTCGTTAAAGCCATTTTCAAGGATGCCGATTTCGCCGCTGGAGGTGGCGGGAACCCGGGTGTCCAGGCGCCCTGACGACATGTGGTGTATGGCCTGAACCAGGCGCATGACCGGCCGGGCCAGGTTGTCGGCCATGGCAATGGCGAGGGCGGCCAGGATGAGCATGCCGAAGACCACGATCATGAGTCCGCGCTGCAGCAATTCGCGTTGTCGGTTGGCCAGTTCGTTTTTGTCGAACTCGACAAAAACGTGGCCGATGACTTCAGGAGGAAGGACTTTGCTGCCGATACCGGGTTCGAATAGCACGTCGGTTTCGCTGATCGAGCGTTTGACCGGGGCGCCGAAGGCGATCCAGTATTCGGTTTCGCCAACGATTGCGGGTTGGCTCAGGGGGTGCCGAAGATCTTCGGCGGCCAGGGAAACTCGGCCGCTGACGGCGATGGTGCGGCCTTTCTGGTTGACGATGGCGGTGGCCTTGACGCCGGATTCCTGAACCGTTGCCTGGGCCAGGGCGTGCAGGCTTTCGAGTTGCCCGGCGATGATGCCGTATTCGCTGACCGGGGCGAGGTAGCGAACGGTGGATAAGCCCTTGGCACGGAGTTCGCCTTCGAGAGTGCGGATGCCACTGTAGGTGAAATAGCCGACCAGAACGATGGCGATCAGCATGCTGGGCAGCAGCGTGAGGAGCAGCAGACGGTGGCGGAGGGTGAGGTGGTTCATGGGGTCTCCCTGTCTGCACCCATGGCTCGCCGGATGGCGGCTTCGTCGGGAAGGTTGAGGCCCAGTGAGAGGGCGACATTGCTGTTGATGGCGATGGCGAAATGGCTTGGCCCAACGGGAGCGGCGAGATTGGTTCCGTTGGCGACGATAAGCTCTGCCGTCTGGCGGGCTATTTGAACGGGGGTGCTGTGCAATGCGGCGAGCGCGCCGGCATTGACGAAAGCGGGGGAGTAGCCGATGACCGGCCGCTGGTAGCGGAAGGCAGTGATGAGGATGGGCTTGATGTTGTTGCGCTGATAAATCCGGCTGTCAGGAATGGCAAGGAGGACATTGACCCGGCCGAGTAGCGCATTGAGCGCCGGAAGCGATAAATTTTTACTGTCGCTCTCTTCCTTGTCCAATGTCAGGCCGGCATTGGACAAGGCCTGACGGTAGGTGGCGGCGGCAATTTTCGTTTCGCTGCTGACGAGCATGCCGACGCGTTTCTGGCCGGGGAGCAGCAGGTTGATGAATGCCGCCTGGCGAGCTGGGGGTTGATCGAGATAGATGGCTGTGATGCGACCGGGACGGCGGGATTCGGCGAGAATTTTCTCGTAGCTTTGCCGGGGCAGGAGGGTGGCGATGATCGGCGGATTGTCGCTCCGGCCCAGCGTCTTGCGCAAGGCGTCGCTGCCGACCGTGACAACCAGGTCGGATTTTCCGGCTTGCGCGGATAGCGAGTCGGCCGCATGGCTTGCCGCAATGGTCCAGCTTGAGCCGGCGAGGGCGGTTTCGAGGTGCTCGGCGTACTCCTCATAGACGCCTTCCCTCTCGCTGAGAACGAGCGCAACGCTGCCTCCCCAGGCTAGCGGTGCCAAGGAAAACAGGAAGACGAGCGCAAACATGGCGTACCGCAGCATTGTCTGCATATTGCCTTAGCGACTATGCCATTGCAATTGTGGTTTTACACAATTCAGTGATTTTTGATGAAATTTTTCATCTGTTCCGTGATGTCTTTCACGGGGGTGGCAAAGGCGAATTTCTTGACGAAGGTGCCATCGGGGCCGAGCAGGATCAAGCCGGCCGAGTGGTCGACAGCATATCGATCCGCCGGCGTGCCGGGTTCGCGTACCTTGGCGTAGCGAATCTTGAAGTTGTCGGCTGCGTGGCGGACCAGGGCGGGCGAGGCGGTCAGGCCGAGGATGCGCGGGTCGAAGAATTCGGTGTAGGTTTTGAGGATCTTGCCGGTGTCGCGTTCCGGGTCGACCGAAATGAAGATGGCTTGAACGTGGGTGGCCTCGTCGCCCAACTGCTTGAGGATTTCAGCCATTTCGACCAGGGTGGTCGGACAGATGTCCGGGCAATAGGTGTAGCCGAAGGAAATGAGCTGGAAGCGGCCGCGGAAGTCTTCGCTGGTGATGGAGCGGCCGTTCGGATCTTGCAGCAGGTAGCGAGGGTTGATGCCGGTGGCGTTCGTTTCGTTGAGCTGTTCGAGGCTCCTGGTCGCTTGGCCGAACAGCGGGCCGGCACCGAGAAGGAAAAGCAGAGCGGCGACGAGGCGGATCATTTGGACTGGGCAAAACTCGCTTGCAGGCGTTTTTCGGCGGCGGCAATGTCGTTGGCGAGTGATGCCGAATCCGGGCAGGCGGCGCCTTTGCCTTGCTCGAGGTAGGCGGCGTTGGTGGCATTTTCGAAAGCTTCGCCGTAGGCACGGGTCTTGGGCGCGGTGGTGATGATGGTGTTGCGGGCGCGGCTGACCAGGGCGGGTTGCTGGCAGGCGAGGGCGATGCCGTTGAGGCGGCCGAGCGCTTCGACGGCAGCGGTGCCTTCATCGGCGGCCAGGGCGGTGTTGGCGACGGCGCACAGGGTCAGGGCGAATAGCGGGGCAAAGATCTTCATGGCGCAGGTCCTCGAGGTTGATGGACGATTATAGGGAAGGTACTGGGGCAGACCTTTTCACAGATCAAAAATGGCGAGTAATTGTGGCAGGCCTTCGCTGATCGCCACCGGGCCGGGGGTCAGGATGATGGCGGATTTGATTTCATGCATTTTCCCCGTGTTGACCGCAGGAATGGCTTGCCAGCCGGGCCGGGCGGCGACGCGTTCGGGGCGGAAGTGCTTGCCGCACCAGGAGCCGATGATGATGTCCGGGGCGCCGGCGATCACCTGTTCCGACGTTGGCCGGCGGTCCTTGGCGAGCGGCGAGCGCGCCTGTTCGGCGAAGATGTCTTCGCCGCCGGCGATCTCGATGAGTTCCGAGGCCCAGCGGATGCCGCTGATCAGCGGTTCGTCCCATTCCTCGAAATAGACGCGCGGCTTCTTGCCGGTTCTGGCGAAGCGTTCGGCGGCGATGGCGCGGGCCTCGGCGATCTCGGCTTCCAGTCCCGCAACGATGGCCAGCGCCTTGGCCTCGGCGCCGACCAAGCGGCCGACCGTTTCGACCATGCCGAGAATGTCCTCGACGCTGCGCGTGTTGAAGGCGTAAACCGGGACGCCGGCCTTGATCAGATCGCGCGAAATCTCGCTCTGCAAGTCGGAGAAGGTCAGCACGAGATCGGGCTGGGTCGCCAGTATCTTGTCGATGTCGCCGCTCGTGAAGGCGAAGACCTTGGGCTTTTCCTTGCGCGCTTCGGGCGGCCGCACGGTGTAGCCGGAAATGCCGACGATGCGGTCCTGCTCGCCGAGGGCGTAGAGCACTTCGACGGTTTCGGTGGTCAGGCAGACGATGCGTTGCGGGGTGCGGCTCATTTGGTCGGCCTCCGGCTGCGCGCGACGTCGAGATGGGCACAGAGCTTTTCGGTGCCGTAGAGGATGCGCGGGGTGTGGCGCTGCATGATGTCCGGGTTGATATGGAAAAGGTTGTCGCGTTTGACGGCGGTCATCCGCGTCCATTTGTCCCAGTCGTGCAGCCATTCCGGCCGGGCGTCGCCCATGCCGGTGGCGATGATGGCTTCGGGGTCGGCTTCGAGCACGGCTTCGACGGTGACATTCGGGGCCATCCGCTGGATGTGGCCGAAGATGTTCTCGCCACCGCACAGCTTGATGGCGTCGCTGATGATCTGCGGGCCGCCGACGGTGAGCAGCGGCGTTTTCCAGATCTGGTAAAACACGCGCACTTTCGGCTTGCTGGCGTTGGCTGTTCGGATGGCTTCGAGACGCTGGCGGAAGTGTGCGGCCGTGGCGTTGGCGGCGGCTCCGGTGCCGGCCAGCTGGCCGAGGCGTTCGATCTGGTTGGCGATGTTGGCGATGGTGTTCGGCTGCGAAACAAAGACGGTCAGGCCGAGCGCCCGGAGTTTATCGACCTGCGTCATGTTGTTGCCGCTTTCCCAGGCCAGCACGAGGTCGGGCTTGAGGGCGGCGACGGCTTCGAGGTCGATGCGCGAATAGCCGCCGACGCGCGGCACTTTCTTCGCCTCCGGCGGGTAGTCGCTGTAATCGACGGTGCCGACCAGGCGGTCGCCGGCGCCCGCCGCGTAGAGGCTTTCGGCGGCGTGCGGGGCGAGGGTGACGATGCGTGTGGCCGGCGCCTTGAGGCGGATCTCCTGGCCGGTGTCGTCCTTGACGACAAGATCGGCGTGGACGGCGGTGGACACGAGCATTGCTACGGTCAACCGGAAAAAAAGGCCAATTTTCAACTGTTTCTCCAGGCGGAAAGGGCGTCGCTCAGGCGTTGCCAGCCGGCTTCGTCGCCGGGCAGGCCGAAGCGCAGCAGCGGTTGCTGGTCGTAGTGGCGGGTCAGGATGCCCTGGCGGGCGAGGGCTTCGTGCAGTTCGGCCGAGCGGGCGCTGGTCAGCGTGGCGAACAAGGCCGTCGATTTGACTTCGCCGAGCGGTGCCAGCAATGCGTGCAGACGTTCGCCGGCGGCAATCAGCCGGGGCCGGGCGGCGGCCTGCCAGGTGGTGTCGGCGAGCGCCAGCCGGGTCACTTCGCGGGCCGGGCCGCTCACCGTCCATGGCCCCATCGCCTCGTGCATGCGGTTCAGGATGTCCGGCGCGGCGAAGATGAAACCGACGCGCGCCCCGGCCAGCCCGAAGAACTTGCCGATCGAACGCAACACGATGAGGTTGGGGGCCTCGTCGGTGCCGGCCAGCGGCGTCAGGCTGTCTTCCGGCGTCGGGTCCATGAAGGCTTCGTCGATGATCAGCCAGCCGCCGCGCTTCTTGAGTTGGTGGGCGGCGTCGAGGGCAATGTCGGGCGGGTGACGGTCGGCCGTCGGGTTGTTCGGGTTGCACAGCAGGACGTAGGGTGTCGCGACGGCCAGCGCGCGCGGCAGCGTGGCGTTCTGCAGGAAACGCATCTTGTGGCCGGCCCGTTGCCAGGCCTGCGGATGCTCGCTGTAGATCGGCGAAATGCAGGCCACCACGGCGCGCGGCAGCAGGGCCGGCAGCCAGTGGATGGCGGCTTGCGAACCGGCGACGGCGAGCCGGTTGGGGTTGTCGTAGTAAGCCGCGGCGGCGGCTTCGAGTCCGTCGTTTTCCTCGGGCAGGCGATGCCAGGCTGCGGGCGATAGAGCCGGCACCGGCCAGCCTTCCGGGTTGATGCCGGTCGACAGATCGAGCCAGTTTTCCAGCGGGATGTTGTAGTGCGCCGCGGCTTTGCGCAGGCCGCCGCCGTGTTCAAGCATGGACGAATCCAATCACGAAAAAGATGCCCAGCCACAGCCACAGGCTGCGCCGGATCAGGCTGATCGCCCGGTCGAGATCGGCGGCCACGGGCGCCGGGCCGGCGCCGAGCGGCGGGCGGATTTCTTCCTGGCCATGATAAATCGCCGCACCGCCGAGCCGTATGCCCAGGCTGCCGGCGCCGGCCGACATGACCGGCCCGGCGTTCGGGCTGTCCCAGCCGGGCGCCTGCGCCCGCCAGCAGGTCAGCGCCTTGCGCGTCTGGCCGAGCAGGGCGTAGGTCAGGGCGGTCAGGCGGGCGGGAATGAAATTGAGGGCGTCGTCAAAACGGGCGGCGAAGCGGCCGAACAGGTTGAAACGCTCGGTGCGGTAGCCCCACATCGCGTCCAGCGTGTTGGCCAGGCGGAACAGCACGGCGCCCGGCCCGCCGAGCAGGGCGAACCAGAACAGCGTGCCGAAGATGGCGTCGTTGCCGTTCTCCAGCACCGATTCGACGCCGGCCTTGGCGACGCCGGATTCGTCGAGCGTCGCCGTCTCGCGCGAGACGATCCAGCCGACGCGTTGCCGGGCCTCGTCGAGCCTGCCTTCCCGCAGCGGTTTGGCGATGGCCTCGGCGTGCTCGCACAGGCTTTGCGCGCCGATGGCGAAATAGAGCAGCACGACGTCGACGGCAAGCGGCGCCAGCGGCCGCAGCCAGAAAGCCAGCGCCACCCACGGCCCGACGGCGAGCAGCCAGGCCAGCATGCCGCCGGCGATCGCGCCGCGATTGAGCCGCTTTTCGATGGCCGACGCCAGCTTGCCGAAGCCGACCAGCGGGTGAAAGCGGCGCACTTCGCCGATGGCGCGGTCGAGCAAAACGGCGCTCAACGCCACCAGCGGCATGGCAAGTGCGCCGTCCAGCGTCATTTCGGGAAAATGCCGTGCTGTTGAATGTCGTCCTGCATGGCGGCGAGCGCTGCGGTCAACGATTCTTTCTGCGCCGCATCGGCCTGCCCCCACTGGTCGTAATAAAGCAGGTCGGCAATCGGCAAACGCGGCAGCCAGCCGGCTTTCTCCAGCTCCGGTTTGTCGTGGAAATGGCTGACGTAACCGATGCACAGATAGGCCACCGGCACGATGTTGCGTGGAATGCCGAGGGCGTCCTGGAGTTCCGGCTGGTTGAAAATGCTTACCCAGCCGACCCCCAGTCCTTCGGCGCGGGCCGCCAGCCAGAGGTTCTGTACGGCGCACACGCTGCTGTACAAGTCCATCGTCTTGATGTGCGTGCGGCCGACGACGACCGGGCCGGTGCGTTCGCGGTCGCAGGTGATGCACAGGCCAACCGGCGATTCGACGATGCCCTCGAGCTTCAACTGGCTGTAAATCTCCCGCTTGCCCTCCGGGAACATCAGGGCGGCCTCGGCATGGGCCTTGGCAAATACGTCGCGGACGCGCTGCTTGACCTCAGGCGAACGGACGAGCAGGAAATTCCACGGCTGCATGAAGCCGACCGACGGCGCGTGATGTGCCGCCATCAGGATGCGACTGAGAACGTCGTCGGGTACCGGGTCGGGCAGGAACTGGCCGCGCACGTCGCGGCGATTGAAGATGGTGCGATAGACGGCGGCCCGTTCGGCCTCCGGAAACGATGGTGCAACTAGGTTTTCCATGGATTCCCCTTGTGGAAAAACGGCAGCTGCCTGACCAAGCAGCCTTCAAACGATCTCCCGGCCGGTCTTCTGACTTGGACTCAACCGAACGATGCGCCTTCCCGGTCGAAACCAGTGGCAACAGCATCGCCCGTCCTCCTCACAGCGTTGGGCACGTGGCGGAATCGCACCGCCTTCCCGATTCTCCGGCCAGCGAAGCTGGCCAGCACCCGGAGATACCTCCCGAAACCAATTTCGGGAGCGCCGATGGTGCCATAATTGCGGCCTTTTTACACCCCGGATCCGCCATGTCCTGTGTTTCCCTGATGGTCCAAGGCACCACCTCCGATGCCGGCAAGACGACGCTGGTCGCCGCTTTGTGCCGCATCCTCCAGCGCCGGGGCGTGCGCGTGGCGCCGTTCAAGCCGCAGAACATGGCGCTCAATTCGGCGGTGACCGTCGACGGTGGCGAGATCGGCCGGGCGCAGGCGTTGCAGGCGCTGGCTTGCGGGCTGGCGCCGCATACCGACTTCAACCCGGTGCTGCTCAAGCCGACGACCGACAGGAAGGCGCAGGTCATCATTCATGGCAAGGTGGCCTTCGATCTCGATGCCAAGGCTTATCACGACTACAAGCCGCGGGCGATGGGGGCGGTGCTCGAGTCGTGGGCGCGGCTGACGGCGGCTTACGACTGCGTGGTGGTCGAGGGCGCCGGGTCGCCGGCCGAGATCAACCTGCGCGACCGCGACATCGCCAACATGGGTTTTGCCGAGGCCGTCGATTGCCCGGTGATCATCGTCGCCGACATCGACCGCGGCGGGGTTTTCGCCCACCTCGTCGGCACGCTGGAACTGCTCTCGCCGACCGAGCAGGCGCGGGTCAAGGGCTTCGTCATCAACCGTTTCCGCGGCGACATCGGGCTGCTTGAATCCGGCCTGAGTTGGCTCGAAGAACGCACCGGCAAGCCGGTGCTCGGCGTTTTGCCTTACCTGCACGGCCTCATGCTCGATGCCGAGGACGCCATTGCGACTGCTACGGTCGACCGGGAAAAAACGCCAAAATTGAAAGTCATCGCGCCGGCTTACCCGCGCGTTTCCAACCATAACGACCTCGACCCGCTGCGCCTGCATCCGGAAGTCGATTTTCGCTGGATCGGCCCCGGCGAAACGCCGCCGGCCGCCGATCTGATCGTCCTGCCCGGCTCCAAGGCGGTGCGCGCCGACATCGACTGGCTGCGCGAAAAGGGGTGGGCAGCGGCGATTCACAAGCACCTGCGCTACGGCGGCAAGGTGGTCGGCCTGTGCGGCGGCTACCAGATGCTGGGCCGGGTGATCAACGACCCGCAGGGTCTGGAAGGCCAGCCGGGCAGCACACCGGGGCTGGGCGTGCTCGACGTGGAAACGACGCTCGAAGCCGAGAAACAATTACGGAATGTGAGTGGTTACTTGGCGCTGCCGGGCCAGCCGGCCATGACCGGCTACGAGATTCATCTCGGCGTGACGGGCGGCGAAGGCCGGACGCAAGCCGCCGTTGTCTTGGCCGATGGCCACACCGACGGCGCCATTTCGGCCGATGGTCAGGTCTTCGCCACCTACTGCCATGGCGTTTTCGATCATCCGCAAGCGCTGACCGCCTTGCTCGCCTGGGCCGGCATGACGGAAACCGAGCCGGTCGATTTCGCCGCCCGGCGCGAGGCCGATCTCGACCGTCTGGCCGATTCGGTCGCGGCGGCGCTCGATTGGGCAAAGATGGATGCCCTGCTGCCGCACCGGGCCGGCGGCTAGCTCGGGCTTGCCGCTCAGGCCGCAGGCGGGCTGTCCGGCGCCACTTCCTCGTCGTGCTTGATGCGCAGGAGGGCGACCTGGCGCTGAATTTCGCGGAAATCCTTTTCCCGGCCATGCAGCGCATAGAGCGTGCGCGCCGCACCGAATACCTTCTTGGCGTCGGGGCTGGCCATCAGTTGCCCGGATTGCAGGTCGGCCAGTTGATGGTCGTCGAGCGAGAGGGCGGCGCGCAAGATGTCGAGGCGGGTTGTGCTGTTGAATTCCGTGACGAGCATGGCCGGACGCAGGCCGGCGAAACGGATCTTGCCCCTTTCGACCGAGCTGACGGCGAGCAGGGCGGCAAAACTGGCCTGTTCCATGAGCGGCATTTGCTGCAACTCGGAATCGCGGATGCCGAGCAGCACCTTTTCCGCCGTGATCTTGTCGCCGGCGTTGATGTGGCTGCGCGCCGTGGCCAGGCGGTCTTCGGCTGAAATGGCGCCGGGCATGGTGTCGTTGGCGATGACATCGGCCATCGCGGCCAGCGCCGTTTCGGTATCGCCGTTGAGCGTCGCCGCCTCGGCCAGCAGGCGCTTGCGCACGTAGTTGCGGGGGGTTTTCTTGGCTATTTCGTCGAGGATTTGCTGCGCCTCGGCATGCTCGCCCTGGGCCATGCAGATGCTCGCCTTGAGGTCGCCGGCATCGAAGAAGTGCGGCGTGCTGGCAACCACCCGGTCGATTTCCTCACGGGCTTCCTGCAGGCGGTTCTGTTTTTGCAGCGAACGGGCCACACCGGCTCTGGCCCACGGGAATTCGTAGTTTTCGAGGATGCTGCGGTAGGCGGCTTCAGCCGATTTGACGTCGCCGCTGGCGAGAAAAACCTCGGCCCGCTGACGCAGTATTTCGAAGCGGTAAGGCCGCCCGGCCTCGCTGTCGCGGGCGGCTTCGAGAATGGCCAGGGCGTTGGCGTACTCCTGCTTGCGCTTTTCCTTGTAGTAGTCCGCAAAGAACAGCTTCTTGGCGACGATGCGTTCGAGGCGAAACAACAGCTTGTCCGGCGAAAACGGCTTGATGATGTAATCGTCGGGGATCAGCTCGACGGCCGAAACGACCTGTTCGTAAGACTGTTCGCCGGTGACCATCATGAAAATGGTTTCGTCGGGCAGCAGGTTGAAGCGCCGCAACTCTTCCAGCAGTTGCTGGCCGGAACGCCCATCGCCCAGCACGTAGTCGCAGAGGATGACGTCCGGCATGTTGTTGCGGATGCGGAAGATGGCATCCTGATAATTGCTGGCGAACTCGACGGCAAAGGCGCCCAGTTGCTGGGCGACGGTGCGCAGGGCGTCGCGTGCCTGTGCCTGGTCGTCGACGACGAGAAAACGTTTCTTGCTGTAGTCGGTCATTATGGCAAGCGAAGTTCGAAGCGGGCGCCGCCGAGGGCTCCTTGGTTGCTCAACCGCAGGCCGCCCTGGCGTTCGTGACGGTGGTGGAGCCGGGCCAGACGCTCGGCCACCATGAGGCCGGTGCCGACCGCCGGGGGCAGCGTGGCGAAGCCCGGGCCGTCGTCGTCGACGCGCAGGCAAAGCCAGCCATCGTCGGTCGTGGCGCTGACCTGAACGGCCTTGTCGGCGAAACGGCCGGCATTTTGCACGGCATTGTTGAGCATGTCGGTGACCAGGTCGCGGTCGAGCGGCCATTCGTCGAAGACCTGGCAATCGATGTTGAGCTCGACTCCGCGCTCGGCCAGATGCTTTTTCTGGGCGAGCATGACTTCGTCGCAAACGTCGCCGACGATGGTCGGGGTGACGGCGGCAGCCGCGTCGTGACGCATCAGGTGATAGGCGGTCAGCGTGCGCGACAGCCGGTTGGCAGCCGATTCGATGGCGTAGCGCGCTTCGCCCATGGGAATGCCGTGGGCTGCTTCGGCGGCGGCGATGATCGATTCGGCGACGAATAGCTGGTTCTTGGCGTCATGGATGCCGGAGGCCAGAATATCCAGTAGTTTGTGCATGCTTTGTCTCCACTTTTTTAGTGAAGCATAGCGTGTTCAGCCCGTTGAGCGCAGCGTATAGGCGAAACAAAGACGCAGCGGGATGGCGGCAGCGGTGAACAAATCGGTCAGTTCGCTCGTGTTCAGGGTGGCCGGCATGGCACTGACCCGGCCGTTGCCGACCTCGAAAACCGGGGTTTCGAGCAGCGAACGACGGGCCGATTCAAGCGCGCCTATCGTCTCGCCATCCAGGTCGGTGCTGGCCAGCACGAGAAAATGAATGGCCGGGGCGGGGGCGTTGAGCAGTGGATCGTTGTCGGCCGAGCGCGGCAGCGGCGTGCTGCGCACACGGGTGTCTTCCTCGATGCGCCAGGGCCAGATGTAAATGCCGGGCGTGTCGTCCGGCCGGCTGATGCGGACGGGCAGGGTGGCGTGCTTGGCGATGACATCGCGCAGGGCGGTGAGGCGGGTGAAAAGGGGCATGGCGTTCTCCTGAACGTGCCGGGTGGCCGGTCAGGCTAGCACAGCACAGCTTAGCCGGGCTGTTTGAGGCTCAGCGGCAGGCCGGCGGCAACCAGCGTGACCTGATCGCAAACGGCGGCGACGCGCTGGTTGAGGCGGCCCTGTTCGTCGGCGAACAGGCGCGACACCGGATGCATCGGGACGATGCCCCAGCCGACTTCGTTGGAGACAAGAATGAGGTGGCCGGGTAGTTGCGGCAGCAGGTCGATCAGGGCCGCGGTTTCGTCGCGGAACAGCGGGCAGTCGAAGGCCTCGCCGGCTTCGGCCTGCGTTGCGCCGAGGCCGGCGAAGAGCAGGTTGGAGAGCCACAGGGTCAGGCAGTCGACCAGCACGCAGGTGTCCGGCGCCGCCAGTTCGCGCAGGCGGGCGGCGAGGTGCAGGGTTTCTTCGGTGCACCCCCACTCGGCCGGCCGGCGTTCGCGGTGGTGGGCGACGCGGCGGGCCATTTCACCGTCCAGCGCCTGGGCCGTGGCGAGGTAGACGACCTTGAGGCCAGATTCGCGGGCGCGTTGTTCGGCCAGCAGGCTCTTGCCCGAGCGCGCACCGCCGAGGATCAGTTCTTTCATGGATTGGCCTAAAAAACGCTCGAAAATAGAATGAGGTTGGTCATTGTCGACTAATCATGGGTGAAACAGAGGGGTCAGAAAACGCATGGCTTCCAGCTGTGACAATTTCGTAATTCGACTGTCGGCTTGAAGTGTGTAGGATGTGTTTAGTGCCTGGTGATACCAGACGCCACTGAAGTCGCCATCCCAACCGTGGTATCCCCCCTCGAAAATTGTTAACTGAGCGTTGCGGCCCTTGCTGCGGGCATTTTCGACCAAGGTTTCGCACTGGATGACTGGCACCAGATCGTCACGACTGCCGAGCATGATCAATACCGGTGCTCCGTCACCCTTGCGAATATTGGCGACACCGCAGGATGGATAGAGCGCGATGTAGCCAGCAAATTGCTGCCCTCCTGCTTCGTAGGGCCCCATATCGGAGGCGTTCAGAACCAGATTGCCGCCTCGGGAAAAGCCGATGATCGCTATCCGCTCTGGCCTAACTTGGGGGTGCGTACCGAGCAAGCGGAGTGCATCATAGGCGTCTTGAGTAGGAATCGGTTGGGTTGCTGAGTTAGCCGTTATACCTCGAGGTCCGAAATAATCGATGCTCAGTGTCGCGATGCCTTGGGCGCGAAAAAAGGCTGCCCATCGATCGACCCGGGAATCCAGTCCGCCGCTGGCGTGAGCCAAAATAATTGCCGGATAAGGTGGCTGGCCAACGGTGGGCAACAGAAGCTGCCCGGACAAGCGAAGGTTTTCAACGGAAGACGGATAGGAGAGCCAACCTGTTTGCCCTTTATCCAGAGAGTCCACTTTCTGTCCGCTGGCACATCCACCCAATACGTTCAGCGCAAAAAACAATCCGAAAATGAGTTTCATTGTCTTCCTTTGGCGGCAAGCATCCGTACAGGTGCCAACTGTATCGCATGCCGCGGCGGTTGAAATGGCCTGGAGGTAGCCATTCACAACTTGTCGATTGCACCAAACCTTGTTGATCCGGATAATCCACCCCGATTCGACGTAACGGAACCCGGTTTAATTCCGGGGCGGGCCCGCCGCTGTAATCGGGGACGGACGCTGCAACAAGCCACTGGTGAAAACCGGGAAGGCGCAGCGCTCCGGCTGATCCGAAAGCCAGAAGACGTGTCGAGTCCTCTTGGGAAGCCTGTGGACAGGGTTTCGCGCCAATGCTTCGGGCTGCTTGCCCGGCATCGTCGCGAGGCCCTTTTTCTTTTGGAGAATCGGATGCATTCGTTTCAGATCGCCGCCCCGGACCGGGCCATTGAAAATTCGCTTAAAAACAAGGTTGACCGTAAGACCAAGCCGCTCGGCGCGCTCGGTCAGCTCGAGCGGACGGCCATCCAGATCGGCCTGATCCAGCAACGCCTCGACCCGGAGTTCGGCCAGCCGCACCTGCTGGTTTTTGCCGGCGACCATGGCGCGGCCAAGGCTGGTGTCTCGGCGTACCCGCAGGATGTGACCTGGCAGATGGTCGAGAACTTCCTGGCTGGCGGCGCCGCGATCAACGTTTTTGCCCGCCAGAACGGCCTGCATCTGGCCATCATCGACGCCGGCGTTGCCCATG